>Ga0302046_10006182_pt1 | contig 10469 bp, 8 predicted proteins | sample RVTome_11_FD_200261 | JGI IMG/M metagenome (GOLD analysis project Ga0302046, IMG submission 200261) | Soil microbial communities from uranium-contaminated site in the Upper Colorado River Basin, Wyoming, United States - RVT147D111 (version 2) ... | reverse complement strand
CGGTTGACGGCGCTCGGACGCGTCGCGGCCCGCGAGCTCGTCGTGAGCCTGCTCGAGAACCTCCTTCACATGGAGCAGGAGCGGCAGCGCGAGCCCGCTGTTGCCGAGGAGCCGATCGCGGCACCAACCTTCATCGTCGGCCTGCCGCGCACGGGCACGACGCTGCTGCACGGCCTGATGAGCCAGGACCCGGAGAACCGCGTGCCGCTGACCTGGGAGGTCATGTACCCGGCGCGTTTCCCGAACACCCCGGAGGGCGCCGACCGCGCCAGAAGGCTCACGGCCTCGCGTCTCGGCTGGGCGAATCGCCTCGCACCGGAGTTCCGGAAGATTCATCCGATCGCGCCCGACCTGCCGCAGGAATGCATCGCGATCACGGCCCAGGTCTTCATGAGCATCCAGTTCCACACGACGCACAACGTCGGCTCGTATGAAGACTGGCTCGAGCGCGACACCCAGGCCCTCGCCTACGCCTTCCACCGCCGCCTGCTGCAGCACCTGCAACGCAGGAGCTCCGGCAAGCGCTGGGTGCTCAAGGCGCCCGGGCACCTGTTTGCGCTCGAGGCGCTGCTCGCGGAGTATCCGGACGCGAAAATCATCCAGACGCATCGCGATCCGTTGCGCGTCATGGCGTCGATGGCGAGCCATGCCACCGTGCTCAGGCGCGCCTTCAGCGACCACGCCGTTCCCGAGCGGATCGCGGCCGACTGGAGCCATCGCTGGAGCGAGGCCCTGAAGGGCTTCCTCGCGGTCCGCGACCGCTCTGCCGGCGATCGCTTCCTCGACGTGGCCTACGACGACATCGAGACGCGACCTCTCGACGTCGTCAGGCGCGTCTACGAGTTCCTCGACCGGCCCCTGACGCCGAAAGCCGAAGACGCCATGCAGAGGTTCCTCGACGCGAACCCGAAGCACAAGCACGGCGCTCACCGTTACTCGCTGGCCGAGTATGGCCTGTCGCGCAACGACGAGATTCGCCGCTATGCTGACTACTGCAAGCGATTCGATATCGCCGTGCAGGCCGATATCTGACCGGAGACCGCGCCCATGGACCAGTACCAGGAGATCCGCAAGGTGTTGCTCGACAAGCGCGAAGAGCTGACGCGCAGACTGGAGAATATCAAGAGCAACCTCACGCGCGGCCGGAGCGCAGACTCCCAGGAGCAGGCGCAGGAGCTCGAGAACGCGGAAGTCGTCGACGCGCTCGGCAACGAAGCGCGGCACGAGCTTCACCTCATCGCCAAGGCGCTGGATCAGATCAAGAACAATACCTACGGCGACTGCGTCGACTGCGGCAAGAGCATTCCGGAGGCGCGGCTCAAGGTCCACCCGTTCGCCGAGAGGTGCATCGACTGCGCCACGAAGCTCGAGCAGCGCGATCGCCGGCCGGGCTGACTTGAGGCTCAGGCCGCGCTGGCCTGCTCGGCCGGGGCACGGCGCGGCGTCCTCTCCTGCCAGCGCGCCCGCAGCTGCCCGAGGCGCTCGCGGTAGGTCGCGACGGATTGCTCCTTGATCGGCCCGTAACCCTTGATCGTCTGGGCGAGACCCAGCATCTCGACGGCGAGCTCGAGCCTCCCGGCATCGAGCCCGGCGGCAATCTCGTCCATCAGCGCCTCGTATTCGGCGATGAGCTCGCGCTCGAGCCGCCGCTCGGCGCTCCGGCCGAACGGATCGAAGGCCCTGCCGCGCAGGAATTTGAACCGCGCGAGCAGCTTCAGCACGGGCAGCATCCAGCCGCCGAGCTCGTACTTTCTGGGCCGCCCCGTCTCGGGATCGATCGGCGCGACGAGCGGCGGCGAGAAATGAAACCTGAGCTTGAAGCCATTGCCGAAGTTGCGCCTCAAGCTCGGCAGAAAGTCTCCGCTCGTATGTAGCCGGGCGACTTCGTACTCGTCCTTGTAGGCGAGCAGCTTGAAGTACGAACGCGCGGCGGCGAGCGTGAGCTCGAGGCCGCCGTCTGCGACTTCGCGCTCGCACGCCGCGATACGGTCGATCCGATCGCGATAGCGCCTGGCGTAGGCTTCGTTCTGATAGTCGACCAGAAAGGCGGCGCGCCGCTCGATAAGCTCCTTGGCGGTAGCGGGCGCCGGCGCCGGCTCCGTGCCGTCGGCCAGCCGGTTGACGCGCTCGGGATCGGCCGCCGTATAGCGGCCCCAATCGAAGGTGCGCTTGTTCATCTCGACGTTGCGCCCGAAGAGCTCGAGAGCGCGGTAGAGCGACTCGCTCGAGAGCGGGATCAGGCCCTTCTGGAAGGCGAAGCCGAGCAGAAACACATTGGCCGCGATGCTGTCGCCGAGCAGCGCCGAGGCCAGACGCGTCGCATCGAGCGTTGCGAGGCCGTCGGGACGGCTGTGCCGGCGGAGCTCATCGAGCAGCTTCCGCGACGGATACTCCATGTCGGGCTCGCGGATGAAGCGCGGCGGCATCTCCTCGTGCGTGTTGACGACCACTGCCGAGCGCTTTGCCGACAGCATCGCGAGGGGCTCTGTGTCGGTTGCGACCATGAGGTCGGCGCCGAGCAGGAGATCGACCTGACCGTGCGGGATGCGCATGCCGTGAACGTGATCGCGGTCCGGCGCGATCCTGACGTGCGACAGCACGGCGCCGAACTTCTGTGCCAGCCCCGTCTGGTCGAGCTGCAGCACGACGCGGCCCTCGAGATGCGCCGCAAGCCCGATCAGGCCGCTGGCCGTGACGACGCCCGTGCCGCCGACGCCCGCGATCAGGATGTTGTAGGCCGAGCCGATCTCGCAGCGCGGCGGCTCGGGCAGCTCCGGCAGCTGCTCGGTCGCAAGCGGCGTCGTCGGCGTACGGCTCGCGCCGACGAGCGAGACGAAGCTCGGGCAAAAGCCCTCGAGACAGCTGAAGTCCTGGTTGCACGAGTTCTGGTTGATCCTGCGCTTGCGGCCGAACTCCGTCTCGAGCGCCAGGATGGACAGACAGTTCGACTGGACATTGCAGTCGCCGCAGCCTTCGCAGACGAGCTCGTTGATCACCACGCGCCGGTTCGGATACGGGACCTGGCCGCGTTTGCGCTTGCGGTGCAGCTCGGCGGCGCAGGTCTGATCGTAGATCAGCGCCGAGACGCCGGGCTGCTCACGCAGCTCGCGCTGCAGGCTGTCGAGATGATGCCGATGGTGCACCGTGACGAAATCGGGCAAATCGGCGGCCGAGAGATGCTTTTCGGGATGATCGCTGACGATCATGATCGGCTTGACGCCCTCGGCGGCGAGCTGCTGCGCGACTCTCGCGACGGTCAGATTGCCTTCGACGACCTGCCCTCCGGTCATCGCGACGGCGTCGTTGTAGAGGATCTTGTAGGTCATGTTGACGCCGGCGGCGACCGCGGCGCGGATCGCGAGTATCCCCGAGTGCGCATAGGTGCCGTCGCCGATGTTCTGGAACACGTGCCCGGTCTCGGTGAACGGCGCCTGACCGATCCAGGTTGCGCCCTCGCCGCCCATCTGCGTGTAGGTCACGGTGTCGCGATCCATCCACGCCGCCATGAAATGGCAGCCGATGCCCGCGATCGCGCGGCTGCCCTCCGGTACGCGCGTCGACGTGTTGTGCGGACAGCCGGAGCAGAAGTGCGGCTTGCGCTCGGCGTCCGTAATCCGCGCCTCGAGATACTTCTCCTGCACCTCGAGAAAGCCGACGCGCTGCTCGACGTCCTCGCTCGAGTAGAACCGCCGCATGCGCGCCGCAAGGACACGCGCAATCCGGGCCGGAGTCAGCTCACCTGCCGAAGGCAGAATCCAGCGGCCCCGCTCGTCGTGCTTGCCGATGATCAGGGGCCGGAGCTTCGCCTGCCAGTTATAGAGCTGCTCCTTGAGCTGGCTCTCGATGACGCCGCGCTTTTCCTCGACGACGATGATCTCGTCCAGCCCTTCGGCAAACTCGCGGATGCTCTCGGGCTCGAGCGGCCAGCTCATGCCGACCTTGAAGATCCTGATGCCGATCTCGCTCGCCCGGCGGCGGTCGATGCCGAGATCCTCGAGCGCCTGGAGCACGTCGAGATGCGCCTTTCCGGTCGTGACGATGCCGAGACGGGACTTGTCCGAATCGATGCTGAGCCGGTTCAGCCGGTTGACGCGCGCGAACTCGATCGCGGCGCGGAGCTTGTGGTGCTGCAGCCGGTACTCCTGGTCGTTCGGCGGATCGGGCCAGCGGATGTTGAGGCCGCCCTGCGGCATGTCGAACTCGGGCAGGACGATCCTGAGCTCATCCTGGTCGAGCAGGATCGTCTGCGTCGCATCGGCTGTCTCCTGGATGATCTTGAAGCCGACCCAGCAGCCGCTGAACCGCGACAGGGCGTAACCGTACAGACCGAGGTCGACGACTTCCTGAATGTCGGCGGGATTCAGCACCGGCATCATCGCGTCGATGAAGCTGTACTCGCTCTGCTGCGGCAGCGAGGACGACTTGCAGGTGTGGTCGTCGCCCGCCGCGACGATCACACCGCCGTACCGCGACGTGCCGGCCGAGTTGCCGTGCTTGAAGGCGTCGCCCGAGCGATCGACGCCCGGCCCCTTGCCGTACCAGAGCGCGAAGACGCCGTCGTACTTCGCGCCCGGGAACAGGTTGACCTGCTGGCTGCCCCAGATCGATGTGGCCGCGAGATCCTCGTTGAGCCCGGGCTGGAAGCGGATGTTGGCCGCGTCGAGAAACTGCCGCGCGCGCCAGAGCTCCTTGTCGAGACCGCCGAGCGGCGAGCCGCGGTAGCCGGAGACGAAACCGGCAGTCCTGAGACCGGCCCGGGCGTCGCGCTTATTCTGAGCCAGGAGCAGGCGGACGAGCGCCTGCAGGCCGGTGATAAATAAGGTGTCCGATTCGAAACGGTAGCATTCGTCGAGGCGGCTGATTTCTCGAAGGTGCATACGGACAGTCTCTCGCCCAGCGCCGAATAGCCGACACTGCCGGGCGCCATTATAGGACCTCGACGTGCTCGCGCCGAGTTGGGAGAATCCCTGGCGCCCACTCTGTTGCCGCAGCCGCCGCCCATGTCGCCGAACCCGCCGATTGTCAGGCTCGAGCACGTCGACGTCGCGATCGACGGCCGGCGCGTGCTTCATGATACCTGTCTTGCGATCAGCAGGGATCAGCACTGGGGCATCGTCGGCGACAACGGCAGCGGCAAGTCGACGCTGCTCGCGGTCCTGGCCGGCAAGCGCTGGCCAGCGCCCGGATGCGGCGCGCGCACCTACGACTTCGGCGCGGGGCCTGAGCGCGATGCCGTAACGGCGCGGGAACGCGTCGCGCTGATCGGGCCCGAGCTGCAGGATCTCTACTCGGCGCGGCGCTGGAACTTCCGCGCTCGCGACATTGTGCTCTCAGGCGTCACGCGGACCGACATCCCGCGGCGAAACCCCAACGCCGCCCAGGTCCGTGAGGCCCTGGCTCTGCTCGAGCGCCTCGGGCTCTTGCACCTCGCCGACCGCCGCCTGCTCGAGCTCTCGCGCGGCGAGCAGCGGCGCATTCTGATCGCGCGCGCGCTCGCCTTCGATCCCGCGCTGCTCTTGCTCGACGAGCCGGCCTCCGGCCTCGATGCCGGTGCGCGCGACGAGCTCGAAAGGCTGCTCGAGACGGTCGCCCGGCAAGCGCCCATCGTCGCGACGGCGCACGACAGGGACGAGCTGCCGGCTGTCGTCACCGACATCGCGAGACTCGACGCGGGCAGGCTCGGCCGTTTCGCGCCGGAGCAGGATCGGCGCGAGCCTTCCGTGCCGGTGAACGGCAAGGCGCCCGTCGATGGAGAAGCGCGAGATCGTCATGGCCAGGAGACCGTCATCGTGCTCGAGCGCGCGAGCGTCTGGCTCGGCGGACGCGCGATCCTCAAGGATCTCGACTGGCGCCTCGGACGCGGCGAGCACTGGCATGTGACGGGCGCGAATGGCGCAGGCAAGAGCACGCTGCTGCGTCTTTTGCACGGCGAGGTCCGCCCGGCGCTGGGCGGCGAGGTTCGCTGGCCCGGTCTCGGCGCACCGCCCGACGTCTGGACGCTCAGACGGCGCATCGCGCTGGTCTCTCCCGAGCTTGCGGCGCGTTATCTGTACCCTACGCGCGTCTTCGACGCCATCGCGTCGGGACTGCACGCGAGCATCGGTCTGACGCGGCGGCTGTCGCGCGAGCAGGAGGAACGCGTCGCGGCGCTGCTCGAAGAGCTCGAACTCGATGCGCTCGGCGACCGGCTGCTCTCGACGCTGTCCTACGGGCAGCGCCACCGCGCCCTGATCGCGCGCACGCTCGTGACCGGGCCCGGGGTCGTGCTGCTCGACGAGCCCTGGGAAGGCCTCGACCGGCATGCCGCGGCGCTCGTCCTGCGGGCGCTGGAACGGCGCATGGCGGCGGGGGCCCAGATCATCTGCGTCTCGCACGTCGGAACCCGCGGCCTGCCGCTCGAGCGCGAGCTTGCGCTTCGGGACGGCCGCATCGTCAATGGCGGTGGCAGTGGCGGACGGCGTTGAAGTTGAGCCAGTGGGCGCCGGCCAAAAGCAGGCTGCCGGCGACGCTGACCGCGACCTCGAGCGGCTCGGGCCAGCTGTCGTGACCGTAGACGGCGGCGGCCGCGAGCACGACGACACCGACGGCGCCGAGCACGACGAGCCCGGCGCGGCCGTGGGAGCGGTAGCCCATGCCGAAGCCGACGACGCTGGTCGGCACGACGAGCCAGAGCATAAGCCCATGAAAATGCTGGCTATCTCCGAATGACAGGGCGGCGATCGGCAGCACGGCGACGAGCACGGGCACGGCGAGACAATGCACGAGGCAGATGGCCGACAGCGCGATCGCGATCTGGTCGAAATTCCTGGAGAGCTGCATCGGTAATGGTTGTTGTCGTCCCGGCGCCTGGCTGCCGGGGCGGCGAGGATACCCCAGTTCGTGCAAGCAACCCAGCCGGCTGGTATTGTGACTTATGTCGCACAGGTTGCCATCGTGCTGTGCCACGATGGCGGTACTCGACGAACCACGGAGTTGCTCATCATGAAGCGGATCATCGCCTGGATCCTGTTGCTCCCCTCGGCGGCCATGGCCCAGGAGACCAGCCAGGTCAGCTACGACTATTTTGACTTCGACTATTTTCGAATCGACTGGGACGCAGGCTCGACCGAGATCGATGGAACCGGCTGGGCCGGCCGCTTCTCCGTCGGCATCCGCGAGCACGTCTATCTGGGCGGCGAGTACCGTACCTGGGACTCCGACGGCGTGGCCGATCGGTCGACCTTCAAGCGCATCGGAATCGGCGTGCATGGCGGCCTCGGACAGCGCCTGAGCATCTTCGGTGAAGTCGGGTTCAAGTCGCTGGATCTCGATCTCGGGACCGGCAACGTCGAGGACGATCCAGGCTACATCGGCGCCGGCGTCCGCTGGCAGGTGGCCGACGGCTATGAGCTGCGCCTCGGCGCCGACTTCTCCGAGGCGGGCAAGGGCACTCCGGCCGGTGTCGGCGAGACCTCGGTGACGGTCGGCGGCGACATCTACCTGACCGACACCGCGGCCCTTTCCGTCGAAGTCAACGAGAACGACGACAACACGACGACCTTCATGCTCGGCCTGCGCTTCTATCACAAGAAGTCAGGCGATTTGCGGCAGAGACGCTAAAAGGCAGGGCGCCCGAAGGCGCCCCGCAATGCATCGGACTTTCGCTCCGCACGCTGCTCAGAGGATGTAGCCCCGCTCGTCGTGCAGCGCGAGATCGAGGCCCTGTGACTCCTGCTCCTCGGTGACTCGAAGCCCCATCGTCAGGTCGATCACCTTGAGGATCACGTAGCTCAGGATTCCGGTGTAGACGATCGTGAACAGCACGCCCTTCACCTGCGTGAAGATCTGGCCGCCGATCGAAATACCCTCGCCGAGACCCGCACCGCCCAGCGCGCTCGCCGCGCACAGACCGGTCAGGATCGCGCCGATGATGCCGCCGACCGCGTGCACGCCGAACACGTCGAGCGAGTCGTCGTAGCCCAGCGCGCGCTTGATCCTGGTCGATGCGATGTAACAGCCGACGCCGGCGGCGGCACCGATCAGAAGCGCTCCCATCGGCCCGGCCGTGCCGGATGCCGGTGTGATGGCGACGAGCCCCGCAACCGCGCCCGAGGCGATACCGAGCACGCTCGGCTTGCCGTGCGCAACCCATTCCGCGAACATCCAGCCGAGCGCCGCGGTACCCGTCGCGATCTGGGTCACGAGCATCGCCATGCCGGCCGTCTCGTTCGCCCCGACCGCGCTGCCCGCATTGAAGCCGAACCACCCGACCCAGAGCAGCGCCGCGCCGATGATCGTGTAGCCGAGGTTGTTCGGCGGCATGGCGGTGGCCGGATAGCCTTTGCGCTTGCCGAGGACGAGGCAGGCCACGAGGCCGGCGATACCGGCGTTGATGTGCACGACCGTGCCGCCCGCGAAGTCGAGCACGCCCCAGTCCCACATCAGGCCGCCGTCACCGCTCCAGACCATGTGCGCAATCGGAGCGTAGACGAGCAGCAGCCAGACGGCCATGAATACCAGCATCGACGAGAACTTCATGCGTTCCGCGAACGCACCGACGATCAGCGCCGGCGTGATGATCGCGAACGTCATCTGGAAGGTCACGAACACCGGCTCCGGAATCGTGCCCGTGTACGTCTCCAGCGTGACGCCGGCGAGGAACGCTTTGGCGAAGCCGCCGAAGAACGAGTTGAAGTTGAGCGTGCCCGCTTCCATGCCGGTCGTATCGAACGCGATGCTGTAACCGAACAGCGTCCACAGGACCGTCATGAGGCCGGTGATCGCGAAGCACTGCATCATGACCGACAGCACGTTCTTGCTGCGAACCATGCCGGCGTAGAACAGCGACAGTCCCGGCACGGTCATCATGAGCACTAGCGCCGTCGACGTCAGCATCCATGCGGTGTCGCCCGTATTGAGCACGGGATCGTCCTGTGCGAATAGGGCGGCCGGCAGGGCAGCGGCAACGACTGCAGAGCAGGCGACCGCTAACTTTTTAGTGAGCTTCATTTTTGAATTTCCTCCCAATGACTCAGAGAGCCTGATCGCCTGTCTCGCCGGTACGAATCCGAACGGCCTGCGAAAGATCCGATACGAAGACCTTGCCATCGCCGATCGACCCCGTCGCCGCGGCGCCGATGATGGCTTCGATCGCCTGTTCGACCAGCGCGTCAGAGACCGCGGCCTCGATCTTCGTCTTGGGAACGAAATCGACCGAGTACTCGGCGCCGCGGTAGAGCTCCGTGTGGCCTTTCTGCCGGCCGAACCCCTTGACCTCGGTGACCGTGAGTCCCTGAACGCCGGCTTCGCCCAGGGCCTGCCGGACATCCTCCAACTTGAACGGCTTTATGACTGCCGTGATTAGTTTCATCTCTCGTTCCTTCTTGCTGCGAAAACCGTTATCCGCTCCCCGAAGCGCTGGCGCGCTCGGTATTCGAGCAGCGCATATTGCTTACGAACGCTGCACTGCTGCAGCATCCGTGCCAAAAGCAAATAGCCTTACGAATCAGTCAGTTAAGAAGGATTTCGAAATTTCCGCCCGAAACGGGCTGAGCGATCCTGGTGCAGGCGCTGCACCAAATCAGGGCGCCGCTGCTGATCAGGAGCGATTGTAGGGATCGAAGCCGCCGCCGACTTTGACGTTGAAGGTCTGCTCGATCCTGATCTCGGCCGCTTCGTCTTCGCCGCGTGGCTTCGCCTTGTCGTCGCCTTCGATCTTCGGGCGACGGACCTTGCGCGTCGGCTCGAGCGCCAGCGCGCTGTTCTCGAGGCGCTTCAGCACGATCGACGTGCTGTCGAGCTGATTGTCGTCCCACTGCCAGACGTTGCGTCCGCGGCTGTCGACGGCGATCCGCCCCGGAGACTTCGGGTCCGCGCCCTGTCTCTGCTTGTTGCGCCCCGTGTCCATGTTCTGTCAAATGCTGGTCTTGCCATCGAACTCTGACGCGGAGCCTAGCACGGCGGCGGCCGGGTCGGCCGTTAACGATGTCACAGGATCGAAACGCGTCAGGCGGCGAGGATCCCGAGCGCCTGCTCGTGCAGGGCGGCGCTGGCCGCGGCCACGACGCTGCCGCCTTCGAGCACGGAGCCGCCGGCCCAGCTCGTGATCACGCATCCGGCTTGCTCGAGTATCGGGATCAGCGGGACGATGTCGAACGGCTTGAGGCCGGCCTCGACGACGAGGTCGGAGAATCCTGCGGCCAGCATTGCGTAGTTGTAGCAATCGCCGCCGTAGCAATCGAGCATGCAGCTCGCGGCCAACCTGTCGAATCTCGCGCGCTGGTCCGCGGAAAAGAAGCGCGGATGCGTCGAGGCGAGCCTGGCCTTCGAAAGCTCGGCGCAGCCGCTCGACCTGAGGCGCTTGCGCCCGTCGGCCCTGATCAGCCAGCTGCCTCCCGGCGAGCCGAAGAAAAGCTCGCCGAGAATCGGCTGCGCGAGCAACCCGAACACGGCACGGTTCGACACTGTCAGGCCGATGAGCGTCCCCCAGA
>Ga0302046_10006181_pt1 | contig 10469 bp, 10 predicted proteins | sample RVTome_11_FD_200261 | JGI IMG/M metagenome (GOLD analysis project Ga0302046, IMG submission 200261) | Soil microbial communities from uranium-contaminated site in the Upper Colorado River Basin, Wyoming, United States - RVT147D111 (version 2) ... | reverse complement strand
CGCGCGATGAAGCGCGTCGAGGGCATCTTCCGCACGCTCCGCGAGGTCTTCCGCCGCTCCAGGACCGAGGGCATCCCGCCCTCGCGCGCCGCCGACCTCATCGCCGAGGAGCGGATGCGGAGCGTCAGCCGGGTGCGGCTCATCTGGGTCCCCGGGCACGACGGCCTCACCCACCGGTAGGCACCCCCCCTCGCGGTGCCCTATCCTTGGCGGACCGCCGGAACCCGAGCAGGAGGGCATCCACGGGCATGACACACGACACCTTCCGCATCCTCGCGGAGGACGGCACGGTCGACGAGGAGGCCCGCGAGGGGCTCGACCTGAAGGACGAGGACCTCCGCCAGCTTTACCGGTACCTCGCCATCACCCGCGCGATCGACCTCGAGTGCACCGCGCTCCAGCGCCAGGGCGAGCTGGCCGTCTACCCGCCGGCGATCGGGCAAGAGGCGGCGCAGGTCGGCAGCGGCTACGCGCTCGGCGACGAGGACTTCGTCTTCCCGTCCTACCGCGAGGTGGGTGTGGCGGTCACGCGCGGCATCGACATCGTCGACTACATGCACTTCCACCGCGGCACCTGGCACGGCGGCATCCCCGACCCCGTGGGCAAGCGGTTCTCGATGATCTCCGTCCCGGTCGGCAGCCAGCCGCTGCACGCGACCGGGTGGGCCATGGGCGCGGTGCTGGACGGCACGCAAGCGTGCGCGATCGGGTACTTCGGCGACGGCGCATCCTCTCAGGGCGACGTGCACGAGGCGATGAACTTCGCGGGGGTATTCAGGGCGCCGGTGATCTTCTTCTGTCAGAACAACGGCTGGGCGATCTCGGTCCCGGTCGAGAAGCAGACGGCCGGAAAGATCTACCGGCGCGCCGAGGGCTACGGCTTCCCGGGCGTGCGCGTCGACGGCAACGACGTGCTCGCCGTCTACAAGGTCACCCGCGAGGCTGCCGAGCGCGCGCGCACGGATCGCGTCCCGACCCTGATCGAGGCGATGACCTATCGCATGGGGCCGCACTCGACCGCCGACGACCGCAGCCGCTACCAGCCCGAGGAGCAGATCGCCGAGTGGGGCGGGCGCGACCCGATCGAGCGCTACCGCAGGTTCCTCGTCGCCCAGGACGTGGTCGACGACGCCTTCCTCGAGGAGGCCCAGAACGAGGCCAAGGCGCGGGCCGCCGAGGTGCGCAAGGGGATCGCCGGCGCTCCCCCGCGCCCCGTCGAGGACCTGTTCAAGTGGATCTACACGGGCGACGAGCTGCCGCAGCACCTCGCCCGCCAGCGCGACGAGGCGCTCGCGTTCGCCCAGGAGGACGACGATGCCTGAAGTCACGATGGGGCAGGCCCTCACCCAGGCGCTGCGGTTCTCGCTCGAGCACGACGACCGCGTGCTGATCCTCGGCGAGGACATCGGCAAGCTCGGCGGCGTGTTCCGCATCACCGACGGCCTCCAGACTGAATTCGGGGAGCGCCGCGTGTTCGACACCCCGCTCGCCGAGGCCGGCATCGCCGGAGTCTCGCTCGGCCTCACGATGGCGGGCTGGAAGCCGGTGATGGAGATGCAGTTCGACGCTTTCAGCTACCCCGCGCTCGACCAGGTGATCTCGCACGCGGCCAAGTGGCGGTACCGATCGGCCGGCACCCTGAACGTCCCGATCGTGATCCGCATCCCCGAGGGAGGTGGGATCGGCGCGGCCGAGCACCATTCCGAGAGCCCCGAAACCTACTACGCGCACACCTCGGGCCTGAAGGTCGTGGTGCCCTCAACCCCGATCGACGCCTTCGGCCTGCTCGTGCGCTCGATCCAGGACCCCGACCCCGTCGTGTTCCTCGAGCCGAAGAGCCGGTACTGGTCCAAGGAGACGGGCGATCTCGAGCCAAACGGGCTGCCGATCGGCGCCGCGCGGATCATGCGCGAGGGCGACCACGCGAGCCTGATCGCCTGGGGCGCGATGGTGAGCCGCTGTCTCGACGTCGCCGAGGCCGCCGCCGAGGACGGCGTCTCGGTCGAGGTGATCGACCTGCGCACGCTCGTCCCGCCCGACCTCGAGACGCTCGCTACGAGCGTCCGCAAGACCGGGCGTGCGGTGGTGGTGCACGAGGCTCCCATGATCCTCGGGTTCGGCGCCGAGGTCGTGGCGCGGCTGATGGAGGACGCCTTCGAGTACCTCGAGGCCCCGGTGCTGCGCGTCACCGGCTGGGACACGCCCTACCCGCCGGCGACCCTCGAGGAGCATTACCTGCCGAGCGTCGACCGGATCCTGGCCGCACTCGGAAAAGTCCTGGAGTACTGATGGAGCGCACCTTCAACCTCCCGGACCTCGGAGAAGGGTTGGAGGACGCCGAGGTCGTCGAGTGGAAGGTGGCCGAGGGCGACGCGGTGGAGCTGAATCAGCCGCTCGTCGACGTGAACACGGCCAAGGCGCTCGTCGAGATCCCCTCGCCCTACGAGGGCACGATCGTGAAGCTCCACGGCGCTGGTGGCGATGTGATCGAGGTCGGCAGCCCGCTCGTGACGTTCGAGGTCGCGGACGATGCCCCCGTGGACGAGTCCATCCTCGCCGGGGCCGCCGCCCGGGACGGGGACGAGAGCGCCCCCAAGCGCGAGGCCGTGCTCGTGGGCTACGGCGTCGAGCAGGGCTCGAAGGGCCGCCGGCGCACGCTCCGCCCCCCGGGCACGCGGCCCGCACCGGTGCCGCAGCGGCCCGCGGACCCCGGGAAGGTGCAGGCCTCACCCGTCGTGCGACGCCTGGCGAAGGAGCACGGGGTGGACCTCGCGACCATCGCCGGCTCCGGGCCCGGCGGACGGATCCGCCGGGGCGACCTCGAGCAGGCGCTGAGCGGCCGGGAGCCGGCGCCCACCGCCGCGCCGGCGATCTCGCCTGGCACCGAGGAACGGGTGCCGGTCCGCGGGATCCGCCGGCTCATCGCGCAGAAGATGGCGAAGGCCTGGGCCGAGGTCCCTCACGTCACGACGTTCCGCACGATCGACGCCACGTGGGTCGACGCGCTCCGGCGCGAGCTGACCGAGGAGTCGGGGGTGAAGGTCTCGCCGCTGCCCGTGGTGGTGCGCGCGCTCGTCGAGGTGGTGCAGCGCCACCCGAAGCTCAACGCCTCGTTCGACACCGAGGCGGGCGAGATCGTGCTGAAGGGCTCCTGCCACGTGGGCATCGCGACCGACACCGACCAGGGTCTCCTCGTCCCCGTGATCCGCGACGCCGACCGCAAGGGCATCGCGACGATCGCGCGCGAGACCGCCGAGATCGCGACGGCCGCGCGCGAGGGGCGGGGCACGCCCGAGCAGCTCACCGGCAGCACGATCACGATCACGAATGTCGGCACCTTCGGCTCGGAGTACGGCACGCCGATCATCAACGTGCCCGAGGTGGCGATCCTAGCGCTCGGCGCGATCCGCGAGCGCCCGTGGGTGGTGGACGGCGAGCTCCAGCCCCGCCGGGTGGCGACCCTCTCGCTCTCGTTCGACCACCGCATCATCGACGGCGCCGAGGCCGGCCGCGCGATGACCGACCTGGCCACGATCCTCGAGAGCCCCTTCCACCTCGGCGCCCTTCCGCGTCGGTGAAGATCGTCTCGCTGCTCCCGTCCGCAACCGAGATCGTCTACGCGCTCGGCCTGGGCGAGGACCTGGCGGCGGTCACCTACGAGTGCGACTTCCCCGAGGATGCGCGCTCGAAGCCGGTGGTGATCGAGACCGCGCTCCCCACCGACCGCCCGCTGTCGGCCGGCGAGATCGACCGCGAGGTTCGCGAGCGGATGCAGGCGCAGGAGCCGATCTACAAGCTCGACGAGGACCTGATCCGCCAGATCCAACCAGACCTGATCCTCGCCCAGGACCTCTGCCGCGTCTGCGCCGTGCCGAGCGGGCAGGTCGAACGGGCCCTCGAGAAGCTCGGGACCACCGCGCAGGTGATCTCGCTCGACCCACCCGACCTCGGCGGCATCCTGGACGGCATCGAGGAGGTCGGGCGAGCGACCGGGACCGAGGCGAAGGCGGCCGAGATCGTCGCCGGCCTCCGGGAGCGGATCGAGGGCGTGAAAACCAGAGGGGCTCGGCTGCCGACGATCCGCACCTTCTGCCTCGAGTGGCTCGACCCGCCGTTCGTCGGCGGCCACTGGATCCCCGAGATGGTGGGCCTCGCTTCGGGACAGAACCTGCTGAACGAGAAGGGCGAGCGCTCGCGCCAGGTCACGTGGCGCGAGATCGCGAACGCGCAGCCCGAGGTGCTCGTGCACATGCCCTGCGGGTACTACCTCGAGGATGCCGAGGCGGAGGCCGAGCGGATCTACGCCGTTCCCGAGTTCCTCGAGACGACGGCGCGAGCGAGCGAAGCGGTGTTCGCGGTCGACGCCACCTCGTACTTCTCGCGCCCGGGGCCGCGCATCATCGACGGGCTGGAGATCCTCGCCTGGTGCATCCACCCCGACGAGTACCCGGCGCCGGCGTCCGACGCCGCCGTGCGCGTGCCCGCTCCCTGACCTGGTACCGTGGCGCGCATGAGGGGTCGCAACGAGGTCACGCCGGGCGACATCGGACGCCGCGTGAGCTTCCAGTACGAGCTCCCGAACGGCTACGTGAGCGAAGTCGTCGGCCAGCTCGAGTGGTACGACGAGGCGGCGGCGACCTTCATGGTCAAGGATCGCAACGAGGCCCTCGTTCGCGTGCCGATGAAGGGCGTCCGCCACGGACGTCTCGTGCGCGAGCCGAAACCGCGCTAGCGTTCGCGCCTGTACGGGAGCGAGAAGGTGATCCGGGCGCCTCGATCCGGCTCGTTCTCCGCCCACGCTCGCCCACCCTGCGCGGCCGCGAGGCTATGGACGATGAACAGGCCGAGACCCACGCTCGCCATGTCGCCATCCTCGGCCCCGCGGCGGTAGCGCTCGAACACATGGGGCAGCAGGTCCTCGGCGATCCCCGGCCCCTCGTCTATCACGCTGAACAGAACCTCGCCGTCGGCGGCCAGCACCTCGACCGTGATCCCTGTGCCGTCGTCGGAGTACTTGATCGCGTTGTCGAGCAGGTTCACGAGCGCGTGCTCCACCGACGCCCGGTCGCCATAGATCTCGGGGAGGTCGTCGGGGAAGCGGGTCTCGATCGTTCGCTCGCCGAGCATCCCCTGCACCATCTCGACCTGGTCCGCCACGATCTCGGGGATGTCGAGCCGCTCGCGCTCCAAGACCGGCCCCGCCTCCTCGAGACGCGTGGCCATCACCAGTCGCTGGACCATGTCGAGGATCTTCTGCCCCTGACGATCGATCACGTCTACGAAGCCCCGGCTCTGCTCCTCGGTGAAGTGCTCCTTGCCCTTGGAGAGCAGCCGGGTATATCCGAGGATCGAGGTCAGCGGCGCCTTGAGATCGTGGGTGAGCGCCGCCACGAACTCGCGCCGCTGCGCGTCGGCTTCGGCGAGACGGGCCCGCGCCTGCTTCTCCTGCTCGTAAGCCTGCGCGTTCGTGATCGCGGTCGCCGCGTGACCCGCGAAGACGGTGAGCGCCTCGATGTCCTGGTCCGTGTAGATCCGCTCGCCCTCGGTGATCGAGATGTTGAGCACCCCCACCGGCTCCCGCTCGTGCAGCAGCGGGGCAGAGATCGCCGAGCGCACCTCGCGCACCTTCGTGACGAAGTGCGGGAACCGGTCCTCGGGCACCTGGCCCTGGAGCATGATCGGCTTGCCCTGGGCCGCCACCCAGCCGGCGACGCTGTCGCCGACCGGCACGGTCTGTCCCAGGAGCTCGTCGGGGAGGCCGACGGTAGCCGCGAGGCGAAGCATCTGCTCCTCGGGATCGAGCAGCATCACGGAGGCCTCGGTCGCCCCGAGCAATTCCTTCGCCGACCCCACGATCACCTGGAGCACGTGGTCGAGCGAGAGCGTCGCACTGACGGCGTGCCCGGCGTCGGTGAGCGCCGAGAGCTCGCGCAGGCGGTTGCGCAGCGCCCCCGCGCGCTCCTGGGCCTCGATCAGCGCCTGCTCGGTGCGACGCAGGTCTCGCTCCTTATGCCACACGTAGAGCGCGAAGACGATCGCGAGGCCCACGAACGAGATCCGCAGGACGTCGAAGTCGAGCAGCTCGATGGCGCTCTCCTCGCGCCCCGCCGCCATCGAGACCACGACCACGCCGGCCGCGATCAGCACGAACAGGACGAGGACTAGGCTCACGAGCTGGCGGCGCCTCGAGAGCACGTGGTCGAGCGCGTCGTCGCGCCGCGTCTTCACAGCCGGACCCCCGGCTCCTCGATGACCTCGCCGGCGAGCACCGCGCGCACTCCCTCGGCCTCGAGGGCGGAGGCGGCATCGTCGGCGTCGCCCGGACCGACCGCGAGCAGCATGCCGATCCCCATGTTGAAGGTGCTCACGAGGTCTTCATCGGCCAGTCGGCCCGCCTCCTTCAGGAAGGTCAGGACCGGAGGCTCGTCCCAGCGGCTCCGCTCGAGCGTGGCCCCGAGGCCCTCGGGAAGGGCGCGCGGCAGGTTCTCCGGGATGCCGCCGCCGGTGACGTTCGCGGCCGAGCGCACCAGCCCGCGCTCCGCGAGCGCGAGCACCGCCCGCACGTAGATCGCCGTGGGCTCGAGCAGCGCCTCGCCGAGGGTGCGGCCGTCGAGATCGGTGTCGAGCGCGAGGCCCCGTTCGGCGAGCACCCGGCGCACGAGGCTGAAGCCGTTCGCGTGCAGGCCCGTGGAGGGCAGGCCGAGCAGCAGGTCGCCCGGCTCCACGCGGCCCGCGCCGAGCAGGCGATCGCGCTCGACGGTCCCGACGCAGAACCCGGCCAGGTCGAAGGCCCCGGCGCCCATCACCCCCGGGTGCTCCGCCGTTTCGCCGCCCAGCAGGGCGACGCCCGCCCGCCGGCAGCCCTCGGCCACGCCGGTCACCAGGTCGGCGACCTCGCCGGGCTGCACCTTCCCCACCGCGAGGTAGTCGAGGAAGAAGAGCGGCTCGGCGCCGGTGCAGACCACGTCGTTCGCGCACATCGCCACGAGATCGATCCCGATCGTGTCGAGACGGCCGAGCTCGCGCGCGATCTCGGTCTTGGTTCCAACACCGTCGGTGGCGGCGGCCAGCAGCCGCCCGCCGCCCAGGTCGTAGAGGCCCGCGAACCCACCGATCCCCTCGACCACCTCTGGACGCGACGCGCCGCGCGCGATGTCGCGGATCCTGCCCACGGCGTCGGCGGCGGCCTCGAGATCCACACCGGCCCGGCGGTAGGCCTCGCTCACGATGAGCCCTACTCCTCGAGGGCGAACTTCGAGGCGTCGGCCGGGATCTCGATCGGGTACTCCCCGTCGAAGCAGGCGCGGCAGAAGGACTCCTTCTCGGACCCGGTCGCGGCGATCAGGGCGTCGAGGGAGACGTAGGCGAGCGAGTCCGCCCCGATGAACTCGCAGACCTCCCGCACCGCGAGATCGGAGGCAACGAGCTCGCTGCGCGTGGACATGTCGATCCCGTAGAAGCAAGGCCAGCGGATCGGCGGGCTCGTGATGCGCAGGTGCACCTCGGTGGCACCGGCCTCGCGCAGCATCTGCACGATCTGGCGCGTGGTGGTGCCGCGCACGATCGAGTCGTCGACCACCGCCAGGCGCTTGCCCCGGATCGTGTCGGCGAGCGGGTTGAGCTTCAACCGCACGCCGCGCTGGCGCAGCTCGTCGGTGGGCTGGATGAACGTGCGGTGCACGTACCGGTTCTTCATCAGGCCCTCGCCGTAGGGGATCCCGGAGGCCTCGGCGAACCCTTGCGCCGCGGAGTGGCCGGTATCCGGAACGGGTATCACCAGGTCGGCCTCGACCGGCGCCTCGGCCGCGAGCCGGCGCCCGGTCTCGCGCCGGGCCTCGTGCACGCTCGTGCCGTACAGACGCGAGTCGGCGCGCGCGAGGTACACGAACTCGAACACGCACAGCGCGGGCCGGGGCGACTCGGCGTATCGCACCGAACGCAGGCCGCGGTCGTCGATCATCACCATCTCTCCGGGCTCGACCTCGCGCACGTACGTGGCGCCGATGATGTCGAGCGCCGCGGTCTCGGAGGCGAGGCAGAACCCCGACGGAAGCCGCCCGATCGCGAGCGGGCGCAGGCCGTGCGGGTCGCGGACACCGTAGACCGTGCGCTCGTCCATGAAGACGAAGGAGAACGCGCCGCGGAGCTGCGGGAGCACGCCGAGGGCGGCCGCCTCGAGGCCGTCGCCGGAGGCCCTGGCCAGCATGGTGGTGACGATGTCGGAGTCGGTCGAGGCGCCGCGGCGGCCGCCGACCTTCTCGGCGAGCTCGCGCGTGTTCACCAGGTTGCCGTTGTGCCCCAGTGCGATGCCGCTCGTGCCCTCGGTCTTGAAGGCAGGCTGGGCGTTCTCCCAGGTGGTCGAGCCGGTGGTGGAGTAGCGCGTGTGGCCGATCCCGAGGTCGCCCTGGAGCGTGGAGAGCGTGGACTCGTTGAAGACCTGCGACACGAGGCCCAGCTCGCGGTACACGAGGATGTTCGAGCCGTCGGAGACCGCCATGCCGGCCGACTCCTGCCCCCTGTGCTGGAGGGCGAACAACCCGAAATAGATGATGCGTGCGACGTCCTCACCGGGTGCCCAGACGCCCATGAGGCCGCACGCTTCCCTCGGACTCTCTCCCGCGCCCACGCAACCCGAGTCTAACATCGAGAGGGGCCCGCTCCCTCTGCTTCAGATCGCGATTTCTCGGCTGCGAGCCAGGAGGCGGCCCGGACCTTCGCTCAGCCGCAGGCGCGGCAGAGGCCGACCATATCGAGCTGGTGGGAGACGGCGGTGAACCCCGAGCGGCCGGCCAGCGAGGCGAGAATGCGGTCCACGTCGCGCTCCAGCTCCGGCGGGATGGTGACGTCCTCGACGCTCGCGCACGACGAGCACACCAGGTGGTGGTGGTGGTGATCGGTGAGCTCCTCGGCGAGCTCGTACCGCGCGCGCTCCTCGCCCATGACGACCCGTTGCACCAACCCGGCGCGCTCCAGCACCGTCAGGCTCCGATAGGCGGATGATACGGGGAGGCCGCTCCGGCCCTCGAGGATGCCCGCGATGGTGACGGGTCCGCTGACATCGGCCAGGGCCTCTATCAGCATCCGGCGGTTGGCCGTGTAGCGCTGTCCCACGCTCCGAAGCCGAGACGCGGCCGCCCGGTGAAGACCATCGAGCTGCCCCGCGGCCGCGGTCACGACCGGCTGCCCTCGTCGGGCCGGTCGGTCCGCGCGACCGGCGCGGCAGGACCGGCGGGCTGCCACCCGCCGCCCGAGGCGACCGGCGCGACGACGCCCCGGCGACCCGCGACGGCGAGCACCGCGAAGACCAGCGCCGCCACGAGCACGATCGTGCCGCCCGCGACCAGGCCGAGGACCCGGGCCGCGCTCAACCCGCCGACTACCGAGACCACCCCGATCCCGACCGCCCAGGCCAGCGCGCCCCGGAACGACCGGGCCACGAGCTGCGCGCTGGCCACCGGCAGCACCATGAGAGCGGCGATCAGCAGGATGCCCACCACCCGCATCGCCGCCACGATCGCCACCGCGGTGATCACCGCCAGCATGGAGTTCAGGAGCCCGACCGGGAACCCCGCGGCCCGCGCCCACTCCTCGTCGCCGGCCACGGCGAACAGGGCGCTGCGGAAGGCGACCATCACCGCCAGGATGGCCACTCCCAGCGCGAGGATCGCGCCCAGCTCCCCACCATCGACCGTGAGGATGGCGCCGAACAGGTACGAGAAGATGTTCGCCGACAGCGAGCCGGCCAGCCCCACCAGCACCACGCCGGCCGCGATGCCCGAGTAGAAGATGAGGGCCAGCGCGAGATCCCCGGCCGCGCGGCCGCGGGCCCGAAGCCACTCCAGCGCCAGGGCGCCGAGGACCGCCGCGGCCAGCGCGGTCCAGATGGGCGACACCCGGAGCAGGAGGCCCACCGCCACCCCGGCGAACGCGACGTGACCGATCCCGTCGCCGATCAGCGACATGCGCCGCTGGACCAGGAACGTTCCGATCATCGGGGCGAAGACCCCGACGACCAGGCCCGCCATCAGCGCCCGCTGCATGAACGGCAGCTCGAAGGGATACGGCATCAGCCCAGCCCCTCCAGCCACAAGGGCAGGTCCTCGCGGTGCACACCCAGGCTGACGCCGCCCGCCGTGAGCTCTTCGGGCGTGCCGTCGAACAGGATCCGCCGACGCAGCACCAGCACGCGGTCGAGGTCCCTGGCCACCGCGCCGAGCTCGTGGGACACGAGAAGGATCGCCACCCGGTGCTCGACCAGCAGGTGATGCAGGGAGTCGCGGAATCGCTCCTGCGACTCTCTGTCTACCCCGGCGATGGGCTCGTCCAGCACCAGAAGGTCCGGGTCCGCAGCGAAGGCCCGGGCGATGAACGCCCGCTGCTGCTCGCCGCCGGACAGCGCGTTGACGGGCCGCGCCCGATGCTCGAGAAGGGCGACCGACCCCATCGCGTGCTCCACGGCCTCCCGGTCC
>Ga0302046_10006180_pt1 | contig 10469 bp, 11 predicted proteins | sample RVTome_11_FD_200261 | JGI IMG/M metagenome (GOLD analysis project Ga0302046, IMG submission 200261) | Soil microbial communities from uranium-contaminated site in the Upper Colorado River Basin, Wyoming, United States - RVT147D111 (version 2) ... | reverse complement strand
CCATTTTTTAACCTTCTTTTGATTCTTGCTTTGTACAGCATTCACCTTTTGGAATTTCCTTGTCATGAGGACATTTTCTTGGATGATTAAGCATTGTACAAAGTGCATCAGTAAACTGCTTATTCATATGATGCTCGATTCCACAAACCATTTCTTCATCAATAGAAATTTTCAGAGCACTATCCATTAAAACTTCTAAAAGTCTGCTGTTTCTCATCATACTTGCACCAATCCCTTCTCCTTCCACAGTTAATGTTACTCCTGCTTTGTTGTAATTGACAAGTTTTTGCTCATTTAATTTTTTTAACATCTGAACAACACTTGGCTGTCTAACGTTTAGTGTTTTTGCAATTGTGCTAATTTTCACATCCTCATTTCTCTCTTTTATATGCCAAATTGCTTTCAAATACATCTCTACATGTTCGGCTTCAGCTGTACCTACAAAAAGCACTTCTTGATCTAGTTCGTCCATATTACAACTTCTTTGAATCTTTTAATAAATATTCGAAATACTCCCTTGCAAATCCTGCAAGACCAGTATGATCTGCCCATATTCCTACAGTTTCTGCAGTGTCTGAAGATCCAAGCTCTGGACCTAACAATATCACAACATATCTTTTATCAGAAATTATTCCTCCTCCGAACATTCCTTTTCTAACCTTCACTGTAGCGACTCTTGCAATAGCCTTAAGTGACTCTTTGTCAATTTTATCCGATGTTAAAACAGTGATTTCTACTCCTTTATCATGAAGCAATCTGAGTTTTGGTAATGCCTGTTTAACCAATTCTTCACTAGCCTCTGGTAATGCTATTAAAACTTCATTTCTACAAGTTTCTACCATTTCTAAGATTTTTGCAGCAATGTTGATTGCGCCAGATAATACCCATATATCGGGTTTTTCACTAGTTCCACTTTTTTCGTAAAGTGGAACAAGTTCTTTTATGATGATATTCTGGTTTTCTTTAAATTCCGACTCTAACTTTTGCTTTGTAGTTTCGATACCTGTTGCAGGAGATTTTGCAAAATATTTTGTTGGTCTTGAATCATCTGAACCAATCCAACCTTTTTCTTCTAGAGTTCCTAACACTTCATAAATTTTTGAGTATGGAACTCCCGAATTCTGACTAAGTTCAGATGCTGTTAGTTCTCCAGTTTTTAGTAAAGAAGAAAACGTTCTAATTTCATAACTTGTTAAACCAATTTTTTCTAATGCCTTTCTACTCTTATCTGAAATGCTCATGCGATCTAAATCGATCAGTTTTGCTATTTAAATCAGATACGCACACATTCCGAAAACCCACACGGGGCGGAGTATGAAATCCATTATATACTATTTTGGAAAAACGCCCATTGATAGGTATGGCGCTAATTCAGATTGTTAATCAATCTACTAAAAAAATAGGCAAGAAATCTACAATTAGATTTACCCAAAGCATATGTCCAGACTGTAATATGATTCTGGATGCTGAGGTTTTTGAGAGAGACGGCAAAGTCTTCATGACAAAAACATGTCCAACTCATGGTGAATGTGAGGAACTTTACTTTGGTTCTTATGAAATGTACAATAAATTTAGTACTTATTGGATGGATGGAAAAGGCGCCCATGCTCCAAATGTTATGATTGAAAAATGCTCATGTCCAAACAACTGTGGGCTATGTTCTAACCACCTGTCTCACAGTGGACTAGCAAACATGATTGTTACAAACAGATGTGATCTTACATGCTGGTATTGCTTTTTCTATGTAAAGAAAGGTCTTGAAGGAGCTTACATGTATGAGCCCTCTCATGAGCAAGTACGAGCAATGATGAAGACTCTGAAAGCTGAAAGACCAATTCCAGGAAATTCTATTCAAATTACTGGTGGGGAACCAATGCTTAGAGAAGACATTTCTGATATTATTAAAATAATGAAAGAAGAAGGTGTAGACCACATACAAATGAATACTAATGGCATTAGACATGCACTGGATCCTGAAGCTGCAAGAGAAGTAAGACTTGCTGGCTGTAACAACCTGTATCTTAGCTTTGACGGTGTAACCGCAAGAACAAATCCAAAGAACCATTGGGAAATCCCATATGCACTTGATAGTTGTAGAAAAACAGGGACAACTGTCGTTTTTGTTCCAACTGTTATTAAATCAATTAATGATCACGAACTTGGCGGCATTATCAGATACGCACAAAAGAACATGGATATTGTGCATGCTGTAAACTTTCAACCAGTATCTCTAACTGGAAGAATGGGAAAACAAGAACGTGAAAAATACAGAATCACAATTCCTGACTGTATTCAAAGAATCGAAGAACAAACAAATGGCGAAGTTACTGCTGATGATTGGTTCCCTGTTCCAAGTTGTATGCCACTGACAAACGTTATTGAGGCATTTTCTAGTAAACCAAAATACGAATTATCAATCCACTTTGCCTGTGGTGCAGGCACATACATTTTTGAAGATGAGGAAACAAAGAAGTTTGTACCGCTACCTAAATTCTGTGACATTCAAGGAATGTTAGAACTTTTTGAAGACAAAGCAGAAGAAATCCGTTCTGGCAAAAACAAATACTTTACAATGCTTGAAGTTGTCAGAAAACTCTCCAGCTTTGTAGATAAGAAAAAACAACCAGCAGGATTAGACCTAGCAAAAATGTTTGGCAATATACTAATGAAAAGATCATTTGACTCTGTTGGTTCATGGCATGTCAAAGGATTGTTCCTTGGCATGATGCATTTCCAAGATAAATACAATGAAGATCTAGAAAGACTTCAAAGATGTGATATTCACTATCTGACTCCAGACCTTAGAATTATTCCGTTCTGTGCATTTAATGTAATTCCAGAATGGTATAGAGATAGAATTCAAAAGAAATACTCTATCACTGTTGAGGAATGGGAAGAACGAGAAGGTGTCAAACTAGAAGACGGCCTTTACAGAGGTCTTATGAGACGTGGAGCAGGTGATGAGCTTGCTGCAGGTTGTGCAAAAAGCCAGATGTTCCATGATGCTTCACAAGCATTAATATAATTTTACAAATTCTTTATAAGAAAAATTTATTGCTGTATCATTAAACAAACAGTCAGTTTGAAAATTTGGTTTGATATTCTTACCCCTAAACAATTGCTGTTTTTTGAACCTATGATAAAACAGCTTAAGAAAAAAAACAAGATATTGTGTACATCACGAAAGTATAGAGAAGCAAATCAACTTGCGAAAATTAGAAAGCTAGAACTATCAATAATCGGCAAACATGGAGGTGGAAAAAATTTTGAAAAACTACAATCAAGTGCTGAAAGAATCAAAAAACTTTCAATTATTGTTAAAAAATTTTCTCCAGATCTGACCATTAGCTTTTGCTCACCCGAAGCTGCAAGAGCATCATATGGCTTGGGAATAAAACACATCGCATTTTGTAATGCTCCTCATGCAGAAGCTGTAATGAAACTTTCAATACCTCTAGTTCAAAAATTATTAATTCCTAAACACATTCTAAAAAAAGAATTTGTAAAATATGGCATCTCTGACAAAGACATCATTCATTATAATGCCATGGATGAATACCTGATTGTAAAAGGAAAAACTCATAGCTCACCTGCATCAAGATTGTATTTACCAAAACCAAAAACCATACTTGTTAGAACAGATGAATCAAAGGCAGCCTATTTTTCATCAAAAATGAATATTACAAACATGCTAAAAAAAATAGGCAAAGAATTTTCTGATTGTAATATTATAGTTTTAGGAAGATACTCTGATGAGATTAATTCATTGAAAAAATCGCTTTCAAAGAAGATAACCGTTCTGGATAAGGTTGTTGACAGTGGAGAGATTTTAACAAAATGTAATGTGTTTATTGGTTCTGGTGGAACAATGACATCAGAGGCTGCCCTTAGAGGAATACCGACTATATCGTATGATGCAGTTCCAAACTTGGATGAAAAATTTCTTGTAAGAAAAGGACTTGTAAAAAGAGCCAAAAGCACAAACCAAATAATCAAAATTACACGCAAATTACTTTCATCAAATAATGTTAAATTTAAGAAAAATGCTAAAAAATTCTTAGATTCGATGGATAATCCATATTTGACACTTGTTCAAACAATTCGAATGTTAAAAAAACACTAGTTGGATGATATACCATGCTTAAACAAACACTAGTTGGATGATATACCATGCTTAAACAAACACTAGAAAAAGTTAATTCTAAAAATTTTGAAATTGAGGTTGTTGGATTAGGATATGTTGGATTCCCATTAGCAGTTAGACTAGCAAAATCTGGCTTTAGAGTACGCGGAATTGATGTCAATCCTGAAAGAATTAAAAGATTAGAGGCAAATCAGTTAATGGATTCTGAAACAAATCTAAAAGATTCATTTTTAAAATGCAGAAAGAACGGAAATCTTTCATTTTCTGGCAAATCACAGAAAAGCGAATTACCAAAAATTGGAATCGTATGCGTTCCAACACCCATTCCAAACAATGATGTAAAATCAAATATCTTTGTAAAATCTGCAATCGAAAACATTCTGGGAACAAGCAAAAAAGGTGATTTGATAATTATTGAAAGCAGTGTAGAGGTTGGAACTACAGATGAAATGGGGAATATTATTGAATCAAAAGGATTTGAGATAGGTCAGGACTTTGGATTATGTTGTTGTCCTGAAAGAATTGATCCTCAAAACAAAAAATGGGATCTTGAAAATATACCAAGAATAATTTATTGTTCTGACGATGTTTCGTTTCAAATCTCAAAGAAAATCTACGAGCATGTGAATAATTCCAAGCTAATTAGAATAAGCTCTGCCAAAGTCGCTGAAGTTGTAAAATCCTTTGAAAATACATTCAGGCTGGTAAACATTTCCTTGGTAAATGAGCTTGCAATACTTTGTGAAAAATTAGGAATTAATGTAAAGGAGGTAATCGATGCTGCATCAACAAAACCATTTGGATTTATGCCATTTTATCCCGGTGCTGGGGCTGGGGGTCATTGTATTCCAAAAGATCCTACATTCCTTCTCGAGTCATCACAAAAATTTGGTTTTAATTTTAAAACCATTGATGACGCTTTGAAGATAAACAAGACAATTCCGACATACATTGTTGAAAACCTTGAAAAGTATTTTTCTAAATTTAATTTAGAAAAATCAATCATTGTTTGTGGGCTGTCTTATAAGGCAGATATGGAGGACATGCGGGACTCGCCTGGCTTTAAAATTTTGAATGAATTGATTCAAAGAAAATTTACAGTTGCTGTTTATGATCCATTCTTTAAAGAGGAATTTGTTGGTAAATATCTGAGCGAAAACAACTGTGAGGGAATAAAACTTAGTGTGCTCAAAAACCTTGATGACTCTTCCATTAGCAAATTTAGCTGCCTATGCATAGTTCAGTATCATACAAAGACACAACCACGATTAAATGAAATCTATAAAAATTCTAAAATTCCTTTTATTTATGACTGTCAGAACAAACTAGAGAAAATCAACAATTCTAAAACAATTCTAAAATCTTTTGGAAATTAAATTTTAGAAAAATTATTTTTGAATTAAATTTTTAATTCCGTCTGCTAAATCTGTTTTTGGAAAAAAGCCAAGCTCTTTTTTTGCTAGTGATATATCAGCTTGACTGAACCTAATGTCTCCTTTTTTTGAAGGAGAATGAATTATCTTCAAATCTTTTCCAGAGAGAGAAATCATCAAACTTGCCAATTCATTTATTGAGATTGATTTACCACTAGCGATATTATAGACATTACCACGTTTGCCTTCAATTTTTACAACAGTTTCATTAAAGGAATTTATTACATCATCTATTGAAATAAAATCTCTTGTTTGTAATCCATCTCCATAGATTTCAAGAGGTTCATTTTCGCTGATTTTTTGCATGAACTTTGTTATGACGCCTGCATATTCGGGTGACTGTCCTGTTCCATAAATGTTAAAAAACCTAAGAATTACTGCGTTGCAATCATTTTTTTCTGAATGTGTTTTGATGATTTTTTCCATTTCTAACTTACTTTCTCCATATGGTGATATTGGATTTGTGTTAGAATCCTCTGAAAGATGAATTTTAGGATCATTGCAATCCCCATAAACTGCAGCAGAAGATGCTGCAATGATATTTGTAATATTATGTTCTCTGCACACATCAAGCAAATTTTTTGTTCCATCTACGTTCACAGTTTTTGTAAGGCTTGGATTTGCAAAGGATTGCTGTACATTAATTTTTGATGCAAGATGAATTACTATATCTGAATTTTTTATGCAGCTTGAGATATCGTCGTAATTTGTAATATCTCCTTTTACAAAAGTCACTTTATCTAATAATGGTTTAATGTCATTTTCGGATGAATTTGAAAGATTATCAAAAATTGTTACACTGTGATTGTTTTTTATTAATGATTTTGCAAGATGTCTTCCAACAAAGCCAGCACCACCTGTTACAAAAATTCTCATTTCCTTGATTTTACAGGCTCCTGATTTATGAGTATATTTTCGTTCTTTAAGCAAAATTATTTTAAAGATTATTGGTTAGACTAGACCATGAATTCTCTAATAATCCCAGTCATTTTATTGTCATTTGTTCTTGTTCTACCTGGTGCCTTTGCACAAAATCCATTAGAATCAAACCGTGATGTGTATATCTTTGTTCAAACCTTTGTTAGAAACTCTGATGGTGCTTTGGTTCATTACTTTGAGAATGACAAATTTACTGACAAGAATCTTGTGGCACTAAATGTATTCTTGGACTTTGAGGCAGAACGAGGAAACGCTCCCACATATGATCTGGAAGGGACAAAATTCCAACTCATTCAACGTTCTAAAACACTTGAAATAGAATCGTTTCAACTTGTTGCAAGCACAAAACTAGAGGACTCTGAAAATCCAGTATCCCGCCTTTTAGCACGATATGCACATGATGGATTTTTTCTAAATCCTGGAGACAAGACCACCCAGATTTGGACCTTTTTTAGAGAGATCTAGCCCTTGATAGTAATATTCCAACCCCTACTGCAAAAAATGTAACTAGCGGAACAAACCTGTAGGGCTGGTTTGTCTGATCAGAAAACCCTGTAAGAAACGGTGCAATTAGTAGCATTCCACCAATCATTACCATCATGGATTCTGCGTGTCTGTTTTTTGTAGAGGCAAAAAACAATCCTACAACTAGCGGTATCATAAATAGAATCACCAAACCATCAAAGCGCATCTGCGTAGCAAAAGAGGCAAACCCAATCCAAAACTCTTCTGAGAGAAATTTCTCTTGATTCCCTGTGATATCAGTTCCGCTAGATGCTGCCACTCCAGCTATTATGATTCCTATCATGGAACCTGCAATTATCATCTTCTTTTTTCTTGAAATAGAACATCGTAACAAAAAGTAAATTGACATTGGCAGAAATGTAACTGTCAGTGCTTTAGCTGGAATTGATACTAAATAGGAAATCGGTGATAGCGGCCAAATCCTGTACATAAAGTAAAGAGATAACAGATAAAACAAGGCCCAGAAATTAGAGTATGCAACCGAGGTATCAAATGTCAAAAACACATTTGATTGTAATAGTATCACTGCTGCAACAAGCCCTGCAAACCTTTTTTGTGTGATTTGTTTTGTGAAAAAATACGTCATTATTACGAGTGCGATACTTGTAAGAAATGGAATAACCGCATAGTTTCCAAACAGAATCATTGAAGATGATATGAAAAAATAGTTTACGTGTGGCTCAAAAGAGCGAGCAATTTGGTCTGGTGACCATTTTTCTAATCTTTGCTTTACGCCGACATAATCTTCCCAGTTTTCCTCTGTTCCCAGTTCATTTGCAGTAGCTGCAACATAGATTGCTAAAATTACAATCAAAGAAATTAGAGCTATTTTTTTTGAGACTTCAAAATCAAAAATAAATTGGAAAGCCTTTGATATGAATTGGGGAAGTCTTTTTTTAAAATGCAAAAATGCAAGTGCAAAAATAATTCCAGATGTGACAAATAATGCACCTGATAGTGGACCTGGCTGGTATGGGTTTATCTCTAATCCTGAGATGCCAAACCTTTCAAGATCATTTACTTGGGCAAAATTTGCTATTATTAGAGATGGAAAGACAACTGGAGTTAGGCTGATTATTACAATAACTATACTAAAGAAAAAGACTATCCAGGAAATTTTGCTTGGTCTGATTTTTTGAGTTGATCCTGGTTCTGGTTTTTTTGCATCTTTTTCTAATCTTTCTTCATGCCTTTTTCTGAACTTTTTGCCCAAACTTGATTTGGGAATTGTTCGCTTCCTAAAAAAACGATTTGGATTGTATCAGTAGATGAAATCCTGAAAATACTAAAAATAGATTAAGGTGGCAAACAAGTTGATTAAACATGGAAGAAGACGATTGTGTTCTAAGCAAGAAGACAATAAAGGACATCAAAGAGGCACTAGATGACATCAAAAAAGGCAGAGTGCTTTCAAACAGTCAAGTAAAGAAAAGACTTGGCCTAGATTAAATGAATTGAAATTGTATTAGTTTGTTATCTGGATAATACAGTTCAAAAACGAATCCTCAATGAACCTGTTGTAATATTTCAGAAACATGAAAAAGGCTTTGTAAATGATTCAGATTTTCCCGCATATCTACAATTACGACATTGATAAAAAACGGTTCCATTTGAGTGAGTACCTAGTTTTTCAAGATCCATGCCAATACATTCAGGCTTGTTAAAATCATGCCTTGTCTGCATAATACGCTATTTACAAAATCGGTATAAAAGGATGAGACGAAACAGTTCTCAAATATATGTTGCAAGTAGATTCAAGACCTCTTAACCAAAGACGATAGAACCCCTTTGACCATTGAACTTTTGATACCCCTACATTTTTAATATTCATGCAAATTATATAAATATGTAGGGGTAACTAATATCATGGTAAAATTAAAGAAAAAGACACTAAAGGGAAAAAGCTACTACTACCTAGAACACAGCACAAGAGCAGGAAAGAAGGTACAGAAAAAAGAGATCTATCTTGGAACAAAAATACCAACAAACATTGATGAGCTAAAAAAGAATTTTCTTGATAGCATCTACAGAAAAAGGTGGTACAACGACATTGACAGAATCAAGCAAGAATTCTCAAAAGAACAAAGAACGATGCCCAAGTCTGTTAAAGAAAAGGAGCTTCAGAATTTTGCCACCAGATTCACATATGACACACAGAGAATAGAAGGCTCTACTCTCACTAGAAGGGAAACTACAGAACTTTTAGAAAGAGGCATCACGCCAAAAAGCAAACCAATGCGAGATGTGCACGAAGCCCAAGCTCACATGGAACTATTCTATGAAATTTTAAAATCAAAAAAAGAATTATCACTACAGACAGTACTTGATTGGCACTGGAAGCTTTTTCAGCTTACAAAACCAGACATTGCGGGGAAGATAAGAAAGAATCAGGTGACAATAAGTGGAAGCAAGTTTGTGCCGCCATCGCACGTTGAAGTATATCCGATGCTTACAGAGTTTTTCAGGTGGTATCACAAAAACAAACACAAACTTCATCCAGTCAAGCTTGCTGCATTAGCACATCTGAAATTTGTTACAATACATCCGTTTGGTGACGGAAACGGTAGAATTACTAGACTCGTCATGAACTTTATCTTAAACAGGAAAAACTATCCAATGCTTGACATACCATACGAGGGAAGAAACAGCTACTATAACGCACTGGAAAGATCACAGCTGAAAAAAGAGGACAGAATATTTCTCCAGTGGCTTGTAAAGAGATACATTAAAGAATATCGAAGATATCTCAGAGATGAAAGATAAAAAAATTCTAACGTTTGTTTTTTGTTTTGACGCTGATCTGCTCTAAGGCTTTTTGAATTCTCCTTGTAGCAATCTCGTTTATGAGCTTGTCAATATAGTGTGCTTGCTTTGAGTCCATGTTGAACTGGTACATTGTAGCGTTGCCAACAGTCCTTGTTTGTACTATGACGTCTTGTGCCCCTAGCTTTTTGACTTGTGCCAGAGCGGTCTTAAATGAGACGCCAGAATACTTTGCAATATCAGAGATGGAATAGTCCCATCGTTTATGTGTGGAAAGAAAGTCAAGCATCTTTGAGCTTGCAACGGGAAACATGCTTTCAAGCGGACCGTCGGGCATTGCCTTGGTACTTGTCTTTGTTCGTATCATGAGTGTTTGTATGATGAATTATTATATTAAATTTACCAAATCTATGTAATCTAGTACATAATCGATAAATACAACGCATCTGTAAACTAGGACGTGGTCAGGCAGCCCATAACTACATTCATTTTGGAAAAAATGTACAGAAACAGAATCATTGGCGCAAGACACATCTCCCTTGAGGATCTGAGGACAGGGTGCCCATCCCATGAGCGGGGAAACATCGAAAAAGCACTAAAAAAACTAGTAAAGGAGAACTTGGTCCTGCAGCACCCCACCTCATACGGCATGCAGTATGCGCTAA
>Ga0302046_10006179_pt1 | contig 10470 bp, 5 predicted proteins | sample RVTome_11_FD_200261 | JGI IMG/M metagenome (GOLD analysis project Ga0302046, IMG submission 200261) | Soil microbial communities from uranium-contaminated site in the Upper Colorado River Basin, Wyoming, United States - RVT147D111 (version 2) ... | reverse complement strand
GGTGCGGCGCGAGGACGCCGGGGCCATTTCGATGGCGATGATCGACCTGCTCCGCCGCAGCGTCGAGGTCGCGCACGCCCAGCAGGTCGAGGCGCAGAAGGCCGTCGAGGACGCGACCCTGCGCGCCCCGATCGCCGGGCTGGTGGCCCGCAAGTTGGTCGACGACTTCGCCAACGTCCAGGCCAAGGAGCCGGTCGTCAACCTACAGGACGACGCCGTCATCGAGGCGGTCGTGAACCTGCCGGAGCGCGACCTGGCGACGATGGTGCCGCCCAAGACCCGCGAACGGGCGACGGAAGTGCTCGCGCCCGAGGTGGTGATCGCGGCCCGACCCGGCCAGTCGTACAAGGCGCAGGTGAAGGAGTTCGCGCCCACCGCCGATCCGGTGACGCGGACCTTCAAGCTCACGCTCACGCTCGGGCGGCCCGAGGACATCCTCATGCTGCCCGGTATGACGGGCAAGGCGATGCTCTCCTTCGGCGCGCTCACGGGGTCGGGAGAAACGGGGCTGCGCGTGCCGGCGCGCGCGGTCGTCGCCGGCCCGGAGCGCACGCCGTATCTGTGGGTGGTGTCGCCCGAGACGATGGTGGTCGAGCGACGCGACGTGCGCCTCGGTGGCATCGTCGGCGATCAGGTCGAAATCCTCGACGGACTGCGCGCCGGTGAGACGATCGCCATCGCGGGCGTGCACGGTCTGCGGGCCGGCATGACGGTCCGTCGCCTCGAGTCGTAGCGGCGGCGCCCGAGCGATGAACCTGGCCGCCTTCGCGCTCCGCAACCGGACCACGACGCTGGTGCTGACCGCCGTCATGCTGTGCGGTGGCCTCCGCGCCTTCACCGGATTGCCGAGACTCGAGGATCCGGAGTTCACCATCAAGGAAGCGCTCGTCGTCACACCCTACCCGGGGGCGTCGGCGGCGCAGGTCGAGGAGGAGGTGACCGACAAGGTCGAGATCGCGGTCCAGCAGCTCGGACAGCTCAAGGAGATCGAGTCGAAATCGGACCGCGGGCTCTCCACCGTCACGGTTCGCATCAAGGACAAGTACGACAAGACCGGCCTCCCGCAGGTCTGGGACGAGCTGCGTCGCAAAGTGGGTGACGCGCAAGGGGAGCTACCGCCGGGTGCCGGGTCGTCGATGGTCGTCGACGACTACGGCGACGTCTACGGTGTCTTCCTCGCCATCTACGGCCCCGAGTACACGTACGCCGAGCTGCGCGAGGTGGCCAAGCTGCTGCGCCGCGAGCTGCTGCTCGTGCAGGACGTCGCCAAGATCGAGTTCTGGGGCGAGCGGACCGAGGCGGTGTACATCGAGCCCTCGCGCGAGCGCATGGCCGAGCTGGGCATTCCCATGGCCGCCATCGTCGACGAGCTGCGCGCCAAGAACGCGGTCGCCGACGCCGGGCGCGTCGAGGTGGGACGGGAATGGGTGGCGATCGAGCCGACGGGCGCCTTGAACGACGTCGCGACGATCGGGGCGCTCCTCCTGCGGGGGCAGGAGGGCGGTCGCCAGATCCACCTGCGCGACATCGCGACCGTCCGGCGCGGCTACCTGGAGCCGCCGTCGCGTGCGCTGCGCTACGACGGCCACGTCGCCATCGGCCTCGGCATCTCGACGGTGGCCGGTGGGAACGTCGTCACCATGGGCGCCGCGGTCGCCGATCGCACGCAAGCGCTGCTCGACCAGATTCCGCTGGGCATCGAGTTCGGCATCGTGTCCCTGCAGTCCGTGGCGGTGACGGAGGCGATCAGCAACTTCACCATCAGCCTCGTGCAGGCCGTCGCCATCGTCGTGATCGTGCTGCTGGCCTTCATGGGGCTGCGCTCCGGCCTCCTCATCGGCTTCATCCTGGTGCTCACGATCGCCGGGAGCTTCATCTTCCTCGGGCCGATGGAGGTGGCGCTCCAGCGCATTTCCCTGGGCGCGCTCATCATCGCGCTCGGCATGCTCGTCGACAACGCGATCGTCGTCACGGACGGCATCCAGGTGCGCATCGAGCAGGGCCGCGACCCCGAGGAGGCCGCCGTCGAGGTGGTGGGGCAGACGTCGCTGCCGCTCTTCGGGGCGACCGCCGTGGCGATCCTCGCGTTCGCGGGCATCGGGACGTCGCAGGACGGGACGGGCGAGTTCTGTCGCTCGCTCTACCAGGTCGTCCTGGTCTCGCTCTCGTTCAGTTGGCTGACGGCGGTCACGGTGACGCCGCTGCTCGCCGTCATGTTCCTGAAGCGTCCCGAGGCGGGTGACCGCCCGGCCGATCCGTACGGCGGCGGATTCTACCGGCGGTTCCGCGGTCTGCTGAGCTGGTGCATCCGGCGGCGGTGGATTCCCGCCGGACTGGTCACCGCGATCTTCGTCGTGTCGCTGTGGGCGTTCGGCTGGGTCGACAAGAGCTTCTTTCCGGATTCCACCCGCCCGCAGTTCATGGTGGACTTCTGGCTGCCGCAAGGTACACACATCGACGAGACCGCCGCGCAGGCGGGCGACGTCGAGCCGTACCTGCAGGACCTCGACGGGGTCACGCACGTGACGACGTTGCTCGGCGCGGGCGGTCTCCGCTTCCTGCTCACCTATGCACCCGAGAAGCAGCATACGTCGTACGCGCAGTTCCTCGTCGACGTGGAGGACTACCGGCTGATCGGCGATCTCATGGCCACGATCGAGCGGGAGGTCGCGGCCGCGCATCCGAGCGCCGAGGTGTACGCGCGGCGCTTCATCATGGGCCCCGGCAGCGGCGGCAAGATACAGGCCCGGTTCAGCGGTCCGGATCTCGACGAACTGCGCCGCATCGCCGACCAGGCCGAGACGATTCTCGAGGACGATCCCGACGCCAAGGGCGTGCGGACGGACTGGCGCCAGCGGGTGAAGCGCATCACCCCGATCTTCGCGGAGGAGGAGGCGAGTCAGGCCGGCGTCACGCGCCCCGAGGTCACGCAGGCCATCCAGGCGGGTTTCGACGGGACGCGGGTCGGGGTGTACCGCGAACGCGACGAGCTGCTGCCGATCGTGGTGCGAGCGACCGACGCGGAGCGGCTCGACCCCGGCAGCATGCGCGACCTGCAGGTGTGGAGCCGGACCGCGGGCCGCATGATCCCGCTGCGCCAGGTCGTCTCCGACTTTCGCATCGACTTCGAAGACGACATCGTGATGCGCCTGAACCGCCGGCGGACCATCACCGTGCACGCCGACCCGAATCGCGAAGGCGCCACTGCGCTCCTCGACCGGGTGCGTCCGTCGATCGAGGCCATCGAGCTGCCGCCCGGGTACGAGCTGGACTGGTGGGGCGAGTACAAGAGTTCCCGTGACGCGCAGGCGGCGCTGTCCAAGCCGCTGCCCATCTTCTTCCTCCTCATGCTCCTGATCGTGATCGGGCTCTTCGACGGCGTGCGGGTCCCGCTCGTGATCTTCCTGACCGTGCCGCTGGCGCTCATCGGCGTCACCGGGGGGCTGCTGGCGACCGGGCAACCGTTCGGCTTCATGGCACTCCTCGGCTTCCTCAGCCTCTCGGGCATGCTGATCAAGAACGCCATCGTCCTGATCGACGAGATCAATGCGATGCTCGCGCACGGGGCTGACGCGGCGACCGCGGTCGTCGAGTCGGCGGTCAGTCGCCTGCGCCCCGTGGCCATGGCCGCCGCGACCACCGCGCTGGGGATGCTGCCGTTGCTCGTCGACGCCTTCTTCGTCTCCATGGCCGTGACGATCATCGCCGGGCTCGTGGTGGCGACGGTGCTGACCATGCTCATCGTGCCGACGCTCTATGCGATCGCCTTCCGGGTCGAGTCGCCGGCCGCCGGAGGGAGGTCGTGAAGAGGCCGCGAACGGCATGGCTCGTCGCGCTCGCCGTCCTCGTGGCCGGCTGCCCGAAGATCGGTCCCGACTACGAGCCGCCGGTGCCGCCGGTCGCGGAGGGCTGGCGTGACGCGGGGGACGCGACCCTGAACGTGGGCGCCGCCGGACCCGACGACTGGTGGGTGCTCTTCGACGATCCGGTGTTGGCCCGGTTGGTCGAGACGGCGCGCCGGCAGAACCCGTCCCTCGAGTTCGCGGCCGTCCGCGTCCTCGAGGCGCGGGCGCGCCGCGGCATCGCCGTGGGCGGACTCTGGCCGCAGAGTCAGAACGCCTTCGGGACGTGGTCGCGGGTCGAGCTGAGCGAGTCGCGCGCCAACCAGACGAACCCATCCCTCGATCGCGACTTCGACGACTGGAACTTCGGCGCCGAAGCGGCCTGGGAGCTGGATCTCTGGGGGCATCTGCGGCGCGGGGTCGAGGCGGCCGACGCCGAGCTGATGGCGCAGGTGGCGGACTACGACGACGTGTTGCTGAGCCTGATCGCCGAAGTCGTGCGCACGTACGTCCGCCTGCGGGTCTTCGAAGAGCGCCTGGCGGTCGCCCACGGCAACGCGATCATCCAGCAGCGTAGCCGCGACATCGCCGACGTGAAGTTTCGCAACGAGACGGTGAGCGAGCTCGACGTCGTCCAGGCGGATGCCCTGCTCGCCACGACCGAAGCCTTCGCCGCCGCGCAGGCGGCGGAGTACCGCGCGGCCGAGAACACGCTGGCCGTGCTGCTCGGCTTGCCCCCGCAGAGCCTGGACGAGCTGGTCGGGGAGCGCGGCATTCCCGTCGCGCCGCCGCGCGTGGAAGTCGGCGTCCCTGCCGAGTTGCTGCGCCGGCGCCCCGACGTGCGCCGCCTCGAGCGCCAGGTCGCCGCGCAGAGTGCGCGCATCGGCATCGCCAAGGCCGACCTGCTGCCCCGTCTGTCCCTCACCGGCGTCTTCAGCGTCGCGGCGGAGGACTTCGCGGACCTCGGCGACCCGCGCAGCATCGAGGCCTTCGGCGGTCCGACGCTGCGTTGGGCCATCCTCAACTACGGGCGCATCACCAACAACGTGCGCGTTCAGGACGCCCGCTTCCAGGCGCTGCTTGCGGCCTATGAGGCGACCGTCCTGCGGGCGCAGCAGGAGGTCGAGAACGCCATCGTACGACTCGCGCGGGCGCGCGTGCAGGTCGACGTGCTGGGCCGCGGCGCCGCGGCGGCGCGGCGCGCCGTGGACATCTCGGAGCTGCAGTACCGCGAGGGCATGGTCGACTACGTCCGCGTCCTGGACGCCCACGAGCGGCTGCTCGCGGCGCAGGAGCAGTTGGTCGTGGCGCGCGGCGAAGCCGCCGGGCAGGTGGTGGCCCTCCATCGGAGCCTCGGCGGCGGGTGGCAGGTGCGCGAGGGCGAAGCCATCGTCTCGCCCGACGTCGTCGAAGAGATGCGGGCGCGGACCTGGTGGGGCGGTCTCACCAGCGGGACCGAGGATCCGGACGCGGCGGTGCGGGCGCCGTGGTGGCGGCGCTGGTGGCCCAGTTGGTGAGGGGTCGTTCCGACGTGTCCTGACGTGCGCGTCGTCTCCTGGAACGTCAACGGGCTGCGGGCCTGCGCCCGCCAGGGCTTCGATGGCTGGCTGCGGCGTGCGCGGGCCGACGTGGTGGCGCTGCAGGAGGTGCGGGCGCTTCCCGAGGAGGCCGGCGCCGCGGTGCGCGTGCCGCGGGGGTGGCACGCCCAGTGGGTGGCGGCGGAGCGCCGCGGCTACAGTGGCGTCGCCCTCCTGGCGCGCCGGCGGCCGGACGAGGTGCACGTCGGCTTGGGGGTGCCGCGCTTCGACCGGGAGGGGCGCCTCGTCACGGCCCGCTTCGGGCGGCTGGTGGTGATGAACGGCTACTTCCCGAAGGGCAGCGGTCCGAATCGCGACAACAGCCGCATCCCGTACAAGCTGGCGTTCACGCGCGCCGTGCGCCGCCAGGCCGAGGCGCTGCGCGAGCGCGGCCGGGACGTGTTGGTCGTGGGCGACTTCAACACCGCGCACCAGCCCATCGACCTGGCGCGGCCGCGGGAGAACGTGGAGAACAGCGGCTTTCGGCCCGAAGAGCGGGCCGAGCTGGACCGTTGGGTGCGGGCGGGCTGGGTCGATACGTTTCGACGTCTGCACGCCGAGCCGGGCCACTATTCGTGGTGGAGCCAGCGTCAGGGCGCTCGCGCGCGCAACGTCGGCTGGCGCATCGACTACGTGTTCGCCTCGCCCGGCGCCATGGCGCACGTCACGCGCGCGTTCATCTGGCCGCAGGTGCCGGGCTCCGATCACTGCCCGGTCGGCGTCGACCTCGATCCGGCGGTCGTGGGTTGAGCGCTCAGTGTTCGCACCATGCGATGGTGCGGTCCGACCGTGGGAATGTCGAAGACGTCGGAGACGATCTCCCAGCCCAGGCGGACGTAGAAGGGCACGGCCACCAGACGTGCGTTGCACCAGAGCATGGTCGCGTCGGTCTCGGTGCGAATGATCGTCTCGCCGAGGCGCAGCACGCGGGTGCCGATGCCGTGTCGCAGGCGGTCGGCCCGGGTGGCCATGCCACGCAGGCGAAACGCGGCCCGCTCCTCCCAGGGGCTGGCGACGAAGGAAGCGCAGCCCAGGACCTCGCCCGAGTCCGGATGAAAGGCCCCCAGGTGCCGAGTCGTTGCCGCCTCGTCGTCCTCGAAGTGAGCCGCCGACGCCGGGAAGCCCGGCCGCAGCTCCCGGTGCCGCAGCGCGACGATCTCGGCGACGCTCGCCAGCCGCACGAGGACGGTCTCCATCGCCATTCGCTAGGGTATCGGTTCCGCCACGGCTCAAGTCCAGGGCGCGCCGCGCCGACGAGTCCTCGGTGGAGTCTGCGCGCGACGGTTGGGATTCCGCACTCCTCACGGCCGATCGGCTGGACCAGGCGCGTGTCTCATCGCGCGGCGTTCCCGTGGCGGCGGCCTGGGCGTGCGCTTGGTCGCTCCTGCGGCCCTGGGTCGAGCACATCGCGACCGTCTTCGCCTGCGTCCTCGGTGTCCTGGCGACGATCTACCTCGTCTCGGCCAGCGCACCCCTCGAGCAGCTCACGGTGACGCACGTGTGCCTCCTGGCCGGCGCCGGCGTGTTGTTGCCGTGGCCGTGGCGCGCCCAGGCGGCGTGTCGGTCTGCTTCGTGGTGGCCTTCCTGCTCGCGGTGCCGGTGACGCACGGCAGCGTGGACCCGATGGTGAGCGGCCGCGACGGCGTCACCGGAACGTTGGCCTTGATGTGACAAAAAGTCAGGCGGCCAAGAGGCGGTCGAGACGCCGGAACCGGGCAACGACGGCCGGCGCGGACCCGACGTCGAGGCCCCCTCACGCCCAGCGCAGCAACTGGCTGCTATTTGACCGCTGCATTGGTACGCGTCCACTGAGCAATGGGTCGGCCATCACGCCGCCACCACGACCCCGCCTGGTCCTGCGGCCATCCGGCGGGTGAGTCCTCCCACGTCTCCTGCCGGCCGTACGGAGTGAGGTCAAGCAACTGCAGAGTGGGCAACATGGCCTCGATCCCTCGCCACTTCGTTTCATACGTTTCAAACACCTGGTCGCCGACCCGAAGGTAGCAGCGGAGGTCACCACCGTTTCGGGTCGCCAACACGTCTCCGGAGTCGGTGTTCGAGTACCACGGCGATGTCCAGCCCATGAAGTCACGGTAGGCGATGATTTCGTTGAACGGGCCGCTGCTGAAGACAGCGTAGTGCACGTCGCGCTCGGCCAGATAGGCGCAGACGGCGGAGTTCATCGCCGTTTGACTGTGCGTGCAGCCCTCACACTGCTTATGGTGAGGCGCGCCCTTGTTCCACATGAAGTGATAGACGATCAACATGCGCCGACCTTCAAACACATCGTGCAGAGGGACGGGGCCATCCGGACCCACCACCATGACCGGCTCCATCCGCGTCATCGGCAGGCGCCGGCGCGCGGCGGCCAGTTCGTCGCCGGCGCGCGTATACGCCTTCTCGCGGACCAGCAGTTCAGCACGAGCCCGCTCCCATTCACCACGGGTAACGATTCTAGGGGTTGCCGGTTCTGCCATGGGGTTCTCCTATGCACTCTCGCGTGCACTCTCGCGAGGATTTGTTTGCGCAGTCTATCGCGGCGTTGGGAATTTCAACCGCGGCGTGCCGCCTCGATGGCAGCGACGTCGATCTTCGTCATCTGCATCATCGCATCGAATGCGCGCTTGGCGGCGGCGGGACCGGGACCGGTGACCGTTCCCGTCGTCGAACGGGTGAATCCTCACGAAGCAGAGATGGGCCACAGCCACCTTAAGATCGAGATCGCTCTCTTGATCGAACCAGCGCAGAAAGCTCTGCGAGCATCAGTCCGAGGTCGCCCTGAACTGGTCCGTGTCGTTCCGAATCGTCGCACTGAAGCGTCCGGCCCAACAGGCCCCTTCCGTGTTGACGAGCTGAACCGTCACGGTCGGATCGCTGTTCAACGGAAGGGACGGGAGGGGGAGGTCGCGACTGGCGAACGTGATCCTAGCCGTCCCTGGGTCCATCCCTTCCCGTAAGGTGAGGCGAGTTCGGGTACTGCCGGATCTCTCCCGATACTTGAACCCCTTCTTCGTGCGCCGCCAGCATTCGTCTCCGCAACGGAAGGCCGTCCAGGCGTCGAAGACCAGGCGTGGCTCGTCGGCATCGTGATCGTACAAGCAAAGCGCGTACTGTGTCCGATCGGTGGGATCGCCGAACTCGGCCCGGCTCGTGACGGAACCACGCGCCCACTTCCACTTCAGCCGAACGGCCCCACTCGCCAGGAGTATGCGTGACCCACGCGAGGCCGTCGGCACCTTACAGCCGGTTCCGGCAGGCGGTGCGCAAAGCTCAAAGACGTGGACGCCGCTGAACGTGCCCGCGTAGACTCGGGTTGGGCGCGTCGGATCGACGACGACCGCGTCGACATGCCCGATCAGCTCACTGCCGAAGGCCTCCCACGAGCCCGCCCCGTCAAGGCTCCTGAAGAGTCCACTCGTCCCTGCGTAGATGGTGCTCGTTTGCGTCGGATCGATCGCGAGCGCGAAGTTCCCAAGGACTCCGATGCCCGTGTCAGCCTGGGTCCAGTTCGCCCCCCCATCGACCGTCTTGAAAAGGCTAGAACCAAAGCCCGCGTACACGGTGTTCGGGCTGGCCGGATCGACCACGATGTCATGGCGCGACTGCGTGAACGCTCCGACACCGTTGTTCATCTCCGCCCAGGTGGTGCCGCCGTCGGTCGTCTTGAACACCCCGCCGAACGTTGCCGCGTAGACCGTAAGCGCATGCTTGGGGTCGATTGCCAGGCCGCCAACGAACCGGCCGGCTCCAGTGAGACCAACGTTCGCCTCGCCCCATGTGGCACCTCCGTCGAGGCTCTTGAACACCCCCCCGCCCCCTGTCCCAGCGTACATCGTGGAAGGGGTGACCGGGTCGATCACGAGCGCCTCCGGGGCTCTGCCGATCTCCATTGGAAGCCAGCTCTCCCCGCCATCGTCGGTTCTGAAGGCGAGGCCCGGAGAGAAGCCGATGAACACTCGCTCAGGGTCCTCCGGGTGCATCGCGATCGCGTCGACTGTGCCGAACGACGGCAGGTCCGGACTGGTGACTGCTTGCCAGGTGCGTCCGCTATCGACGCTCCGAGAGAGGCCCAGAACCTCCGTTCCCACATACAGCACGGTCGGATCCATCGGGGCGATTGCGAGTGCGCGAACGGCACCCGACGCCAGCCCCGTGTTCACTGCGGTCCACCCCTCACTGCCGCCGGTGGTCTTGAAGACGCCGGCACGTACCGTCCCAGCATAGACGATCCCTGGTTCGTCGGGGTGAATCGCCAGACTCCATGCGTCTCCCGCAAGGATCGTCGGCAGGCCGCTGCTCACATTACGCCAGGTAGCACCGGCATCGGTTGTCTCCATGACGCCTCCTGCCACCGCGTACGCCGTGTTGGGCCTGTGAGGATCGATGGCGACACCGGATGCGAAACCAGCGAGGACCTGCGTCCACTGTGCCCCACCATCGGTCGTGCGGAACAATCCCACGAAGGTCCCTGCGTACAAGGTTCCTGTGGCGGTGGGATCGAGCGCCAAGGCCACGACCTGCCTGTCCGGGGGTGCTGGCAGACCAAGGTTGGCCGGCTGCCACGTGTCACCGCCGTCGAACGTCTTGAAGACGCCGTCCGTCGTACCAGCGTAGAGGACGCTGGAGTCGGTCGGGTCAACGATCAAGTCGAGCACCTCTCCTGGGACACCCGTCGGATCGCTCCAGGTCGAACCACCATCGACGCTCTTGAAGACTCCCGCGCTCGATCCCACGTACACGACCTGGGGATCCGTCGGATCGATGGCGATCGCGGCTATGAACAGCCCAGTGGGAAGCAGCATCGTCCACTCGGTGCCGCCGTCTGTAGTCTTGAATAGCCCTGCTTGGGTTGTTGCGTACAACGTCTCCGTCGTAACCGGATCGATCGCTATGTCAGCGACGAAGGCCTCGAAAAACGTGTGTGCCAGCCCGACGTTGGCGCCTTTCCAGGTCGCCCCACCGTCCGTCGTCTTGAAGAGCCCTCCCCCGCGAGTTCCCGCATAGACCGTCTCTGGCGCGGAGGGATCGATCGCCAGAACCTCCACGAACCC
>Ga0302046_10006178_pt1 | contig 10470 bp, 8 predicted proteins | sample RVTome_11_FD_200261 | JGI IMG/M metagenome (GOLD analysis project Ga0302046, IMG submission 200261) | Soil microbial communities from uranium-contaminated site in the Upper Colorado River Basin, Wyoming, United States - RVT147D111 (version 2) ... | reverse complement strand
ATCAAAAAATGATCAATTGACAGCAATTCCCGGTTTGGCCGAAAGTCGCTCTCATTCCCGCCCTCATCCCCCCTCAATCCCCCGTCAGGGGGGAAGTTGGCCGGTTCTCCCTCCTTTGGGGGGTGTGTTCGGATTTGGGGGATGACATCATATCTAGTGGCGTTTACCCCCCTAAATCCCCCCATCAATGGGGGGACTTTTAAAGCTTCCCCCGATTTCGAGGGGACTGAGGGGGGTAAGCAACTCAAACAGGGGGGCTATCAGCGACTGAGCTGACGCTTATCGACCACACGGACGGCTTTGCCCAGGCTGCGCTCGATAGTTTGGGGTTTCATCAACTTCACCGAACAATGGATGATCAAGGCCTCTTTGAGGCGCGTTTGAACGTCTCGCTCTAACAATTCGATGTGGCGGGTGTCGACCGGCATAAACAGCCGATCTGCCCCCTCGACCCACACTTCCAGGGTGTCGAGTTCGTGCTGCCCCCGGTCGACGATGATCTGGTAGTGTGGCTCCAAATCGCTGAACTCAAGCAAGACCCGCTCGATCTGGGAAGGAAAGACGTTGACCCCGCGCACGATGAGCATATCGTCGGTGCGGCCCAGCACCTTGTCCATGCGGACGATGGTGCGGCCACAGGCACAGGGCTCGGCGTAAAGCGTGGTGCGGTCGCGGGTGCGGTAGCGGATGAGGGGCATCGCTTCTTTGGTCAGGGTCGTAAAGACCAGTTCCCCTTCCCGGCCATAACCCAAGGGCTCGCCGCTGGAGGGATCGATCACTTCGGGGTAGAAATGGTCTTCAAAAATATGGAGACCCTGACGGTGCTCGCACTCGACAGACACGCCGGGACCGATCACTTCGGTCAGGCCATAGGTGTCATAAGCCCGCAGACCAAGCGCCGCCTCGATCTCCTCACGCATCTTCTCAGACCAGGGCTCGGCCCCGAAGATGCCCACCCGTAACTTCAGCCGTTCTTTGACGTCGAGGCCTTGCCGGGCGGCTTCCTCGGCAATCACCAGCGAGTAAGACGGCGTACAGGTCAGGACGGTTGCGCCAAAATCCTCGATGAGCATCAACTGGCGCTGGGTCAGGCCCGCCGAGACCGGCACCACGGTCGCCCCGACCGCCTCTGCGCCAAGGTGAAAGCCCAGACCGCCAGTGAACAGGCCATAGCCAAAGCCATTATGGACCACGTCCTCAGCCGTGATGCCGGCAACGGTCACGGACCGGGCCATGACCTCTTGCCACAAGGCCAGGTCGGCCCGGGTGTAGCCGCCGACCGTCGGCTTGCCGGTTGTGCCGCTGGAGGCATGAATGCGTACAATGTCTTTGAGCGGGACGGTGAACATGCCCCAGGGGTAGTTGTAGCGCAGCTCATCTTTGGTCGTGAAAGGGAGTTTGTTCGTATCATCCAGGGACTTGATAGCGTCCGCCCTGGCCCCCGCCTCGGCCAATTTTTTCCGATAAAAAGGGGAAGTCCCGGCCACTCGTTCGACCAGGGCTTTAAGTCGTTCCAGTTGGAGCCGGCCCAACTGCTCCCGAGGCATCGTTTCGAATTCTGTATTCCAGATTGGCATATGGGCTAACTCACAATGATTTCAAATTTAGCCAGCACACTATCCCAGCCGCCCTTAAAGATAGCTACGCGCTGCTCCCACAGCGGCCCGATCAGTTCGGGGCCACGATGCTCGAGCTCGATGCGGGTCTGGTTAGCGGCCAGGGAGATAAATTGTACCTCGACCCGGGTGGGCAGTTCCTGGCTGCTGCCGAGGTACCAACTGAAGACAAATCGATGCGGCGGGTCCCAGACCTCTACCGCGCCCCAATCGAACTCATCCCCGTTCGAGGCGCGTTCATAGAAGCGGCCGCCAACTTTGCCCTCGATGAAGACCTGGGTCTTGGGATCACCACTCAGCGAATGGCTGGCCGGCCACCAGGCAGCAATCTGTTCGGTCCAAACCCGAAAGGTCTTGGCGACATCCAGCGCGACGACGATTGATTTGGTGACGGCCTGCTCGGTAGCGTGATGGGTCATGCCTGATCGCTGTCTTCGGCCACGCGCTGAAAATTCGCCAGAGCCTCATCCCAAAACAGGTCCAGATAAACCCTGGCCTCCTGGAAGCCGGCGGCCTTGAGATAAAAGATGTTGTGTGTACCACGGGCATTATACGCGACCAGACCCGCTCCTTGCAAAATCCGCAAGTGTTTAGAGACGGCCGGCCGGCTGATCGGCAGTCGGGCCGCGATAGAGCCGACCGTCATTGGGTTTTCTCGCAACAGGGCCAGGATGTCTCGCCGGGTTTGATTGCCGAGGGCATCGAGCACCCGGTGGGCTGGCTGACTTCCGATGGTCAAGCTAACTCACCCGGCGCTTTCCGCCTGATTTTTCAAACCCGCCACAAATTGTTCAAATGAGGAGGTCAAGTCAGGAATTGATCGGCCAATCAGCGGCAGCAGCGGCCCGCTAAACACCTCCCGCACGGTGAATTCGACAGCACCGTTACCTTGCGGCGCCAGTGTGAAGGTACGCTCACCCTTGAACAGGCCCAACGGCATACCGCCGAACCAGGTCATCTTCCGGCCGGGCACAAACTCGGTCACCTTGACCGGAAACGCTCGTCCCGGACTGAGTTTGGTATAGGCCGTAATCTTCGCGCCGGGTGCAATCTGGCCTTCGATCCGGTCGACATTTGGGTCCCATTCAGGGTAGCCGGGCGCATGGGTCAGAATGGCCCAAATCGCTTCAGGTGCTGCATTAATGGTGGTGGTAGCGCTGTATTCTTTCATTCGATGTCCTCCGCTTCAATTATGATACCGGCGAGCCTGGGCATTGCCGACCGGCTGATCTGGTTAATTGGTAACCCTGGAGTTACCCTGATATCGGCGCTATGGTAACAGATAAGTTACCAATTGTCAATTTGAGCTTAACTCGCCTGTTTTCGGAATAAATTTCGGAGGTCCGCTTAGTGTCCACTATGGCCGATTCTTGCAAAGCCCGGTCTTGTATATCGCCATCATCACCGGGTTATCGGGGCTCACATTTCGCTTTGGTTACCTGGGGTGGCTGGTCATCGTCGTGGCCTTGGTTTGGGGGGCCGGGTTGATCTGGTATCAGTTCAGCCACGATGGGACTGAGATTGCACCGGCGGACCGGCTCCAAGACTATCTACGGCAGAGCGCCCTTTACAAAACGCAGATCGACCAGGCGCTTCAGGCCACCGCAGCCGGGCGCAATCTGACTCAGCGGCAAGCGCTGGGGGCTCAGGTCGATATCTGGGTCGTCGCAATCCATGATCTGGTGCAGCGCCTGGCTAACCTGCGAGCGGATCGTCTGATCCGGGACGATTTGACCACCGTGCCCCAGGCCGCCGCCGCATTGCAAGCCCAATTGGCCTTAGAAACCGATGCGGCGGTTCGGATCGAATTGAGGCGCGCCCTGGCTAACCGGCAAAACCAACTCATGACCCTGGAGCACTTGCAGCGTACCATGAGACAGGCCGAAATTCAGATCGGGATTCTCCTTGGGTTATGCAAAAAATCCGGAAAGCTTTCAAACGTAGGCCAGACTCTCGCGAACGCTGACCTGGGTGGCGCTGCGAGCGGGTAGGATGGAGGCCAGCGTGGAGATGATCAGGATAATGACCAGCCAGACCAGGACAGCCTCAACGCTGTACCGGAAATCCAGATTCGCGCCAAACATGGCCTCTCCGAGCGCTCTGGCCAGCGGGCGGAAGAGGAAAAAGGAGAGCGGCACGGCGATCAGCCAGCTCAACAGCCCTTGCAGCACGCCTTCCAGCATAAACATGCCCATAATCGTGCGGGTGCGCGCCCCCACGGCCCGCATCACGCCGATTTCGCGGGTGCGTTCGACCACACTGATCGACAGCGAACCCATCAAGCCGATCCCGCCGACCAGGGCCACGATCACGGCCAGGGCCAGCAGCATGGTTGTGGTTACGCTAAACTCGTTGATCGCCTCGCTCCGATCCTTAGCAGCCGTGCTGGCTTCATACACATTAATATCCATGTTCCGCCCTTCGTAGAGATTTTTGAGCCGGGTGAAGATGTCATCGATGGCGGCCGGATCGCTGCTGGTGGTGCGGACCAACAGCCGGGTGCCCTCGTTATACTGCTTTGTAGTGGCGGCGACAGCCTCCAGCGGGGCATAAATGGGCGTGGTATCAAAGCCGTCGGTAAAAATGGTCTGGTAGATCCCGATCACGCGCCATTCGGCATCACCCAGCTCAAACAGGTTCAGGGTCACGGTATCACCCACAGCAATATGGTTATCGTCAGCCGTATCTTTGTTGATGACGATCACCTGGCCTGTTTCGCCCGGCTGAATCCAGCGACCGGTCAGCAGCAGCGGTTGGTAGTAATCACTGCCGGCCGGGATGCCGATCACCTGGGCTCCGATCCCGGCTTCTTTGAGGCGTTGCCCTTCCTTTAAAATGGCAGCGGGCGCCGTGTACCACAGTTCCGCCTCGGCCACGCCGGGCACGGAGCGCATCATGCTCAAGAGGCGGTGGCTGGACTGCGGTTCATTAAAGCCCAGACGAATATCATAACCGCGCCGGTTCAGGTCGGTGTCCAGGGTATAGGTCAGCGACGCTGACAAGGTCACTACGATCAGGAACATTGTGCCCGCGCCGATCAGGGCCAACTGGGTCAGGCTCAAACGGCCCTTGCGCCGGAACATATTGCCCAGGGTGACGGCGTAAGACGACGAGAGCAGGCGATTGCCCAATCGCTCCACGGTCCGGTCGAGCCGGTTGGAGCCGAAGTCGCCGCCGATGCCATAGGTGGCGATGGCCGCCCGCACGGTCATGGCCGCCCCTTTCAAGACCGGCCACAGCGCCGCCAATGCCGGGATGAGGGTCGCGGCGATGGCCTGGTAGATGATCGCCTGGGGCGAAACCTGGAAAGTGTCGTACTCGATGTTAAAGGCATTCAAGAACCATTGGCTCAGGCCAAAGGCAGCCATCGCGCCCAAGGGCAGCGCCAGCAAAAAAGCGAGCATGCCATAAATTAGCACGGTGGCCAGGTAAACGGTCAGAATCATGCCGGTGCTGCCGCCAATCGCTTTGATCAGGCCGATCTGGTTGATCTGCTGGGTAATGAGCGCCGCCATGGTATTGGTGACCAGGATGACGCTCATCAACAGCGAGATCACGGCCAGCACCTGCAGCACCACGGTCAAGCCCTCGACGAACATGCGGCCCCAATGTTCTTGTGGGTTCTGGTACGTGGTGAAGGCCACCCCCACACCTTCTTTGCCCAGGCGGTCCTTAAGCTCCGAAGCAACGTCGCGGGCCAATTCGGCGCTATAGGGCGTGACCCGGACCAGCAGCCCGCCAAATTTCCCGGCGGGCACGTTGAACCGTTCCAGCCCTTTGGCATCGGTATAGAAAACGGCGGGGCCGCCAAACTGCGGCGGGTGGACAAAACTGGACTGAGTTTTGCCCGTGATCGGCAGGGCCCGGTCGGTTTTGTCCAGTTCAAAGATGACCTTGCTGCCAAGATCGATGCCAAACGCCTCACTGGAGAGACGCTCGACGGCCAGATTGTCGTTCTCCGGCCAGGCGCCTTCTCTCAAGCGCAGCACATCATACGTCTGCTCGTCGTAATCATCGCGCATCTGCAAAAAGCCGGCCTGCCACTCGTCCTCCGGCTTGACTTTATAGCGGACCTCGACCGCGTTCGACACCTCGATATCAGCCACTCCCGCAATGTTTTTCAGCCGGTCGGCCGTGGTGCGATCGATCCGCTCGCTCAGGGTCATCGAAATGTGAGAAGGGCTGACCGCCTGGTGAGCCCGATCCATGCCAGGCAGGAGTTGATCGACCATGCCAAACACCGCCCCAATGGCAAAGACGCCCACGGCGGTACTCAAGACGGCCAACAGTGTCCGAGCTTTGTTACTCCATAAATCAAACCAAACTTTATGCCAGATGGTTCTCATCTCGCCTCCTGAAAATAGTGATGTGTTACCCCAATTCACTGGCCCGCAGCGCAGCCTGGGTACGATTACGCACGTTCAGCTTGCCGAAGATGTTGTAAACATGCCGCTTGACCGTGCTTTCGGCGATGACCAAGCGCCGGCCAATTTCCCGATTCGAGGCGCCGGAGGCGAGACATTGCAGCACCTCACGCTCACGTTCACTGAGCGGTTCGGCCATATCTTCAAGATATGGGCCTGTTATATTGGTGAACGTTTGGATAGTCTGAATTCTATTGTGAACTTCTTCGCTTTGATTCATTTTCGCCATTACACCTTCTTGTATCAGGATTTGTTAACACCATAGCGCCCAATTGTGAACAAGTTGTGAAGACCTGATGAAAACCTGGTGAAGTCGTACCACAAGATGAACTTTCATGCTTTTTGGTTTCTATCTGCCTGTACGTGTCTATACCTCAAGAGTTGCATCAAGCAAACCGATAGTTGGATTAACCTCGTGCCTGGCCACCTGGCTTAAAACCTGTCAGGTCTGATCATGCTGAGCATGGTTGCTCAGCCCGCTTCGATCTCCCCCTTTTGCAATGCGTTTCCCAGTGCATGAAATTTCTTTTCTTCGGGCATGCGATTTCGTTTCTCAGGGGGAGTCCTGACTCAACTCAAGGCGAGTCCTGACTCAACTCAAGGCGAGTCCTGACTCAACTCAGGCTGTGCAATCGATTACTCAGGCTATGTAATCAATTGCTCAGGGCGAGTCCTGACTCAGCTTCGGGCGAGTCAGACATTGCCCAGGGCAGGCCAGCGATTGCGCAGGGCATGAAATGACTCAGGGCATGCTTGACACATGACACCCTTCGACTACGCACAGCGGGAATGGTTCCAGGGAGATTCTTCGTCGCTGCGCTCCTCAGAATGACATGTTTCTGGTTAGGGTTTCGTCCCCCCAGACAGGTCATCCACGTTAGCAGACCTGGCTCAAGTCGATCATAGGGGTGCGTTCGGATTTGGGGTATAACATAATATCTAGTGGCGTTTACCCCCCTAAATCCCCCCGTCAACGGGGGGACTTTTAAAGCTTTCCCCGGTGAATGAAGCGGTAGTCGCCGCCGGCTTATTGCAGGACAATAAGCTCGGCGGCGTGATCAGGTTATGAGGCGACAGCGTGAATGCTCAATTATTCTTCACAACCAGCGGCAGGAAGAGTTGATAGTCGCTGCTGCTGCTGGGTTCAAGGGTAAAGCTGGCCGCCGGGCTGACGAACTCGCTGACATTGCCGGCCGCATCGTGGGCTTTCACCGTCCAGGTGTAGTCACCCGCAACCAGGTCCGTGGTCGGGCTGTAGCTGGTACCGCTTACGCTAAATTCCTGTATATCGCTGCCCAGGGTCAACTGCAAGGTGTAGCTGACTACGCCGCTCCCGGTATCGGTGGCGGCGGTCCAACTAAAGGTTGGTTGGGTGTCAGTAATGGTTCCGGTCGGGCTGAGGAGCGTTAAGCCGGATATTTCAGGCGCGCTGTTCTCGACGGTGTAAGTTTCATCGGTGGCCGGTTCGCCGGCGGGTAGGGCGTTCCCGACCAGGTCCTGGATGTCCTGGGCGCCGCTCAAGTCAAGCCCGACCAGGCCGTTGAAATCGGCCAGGTCGCCGCCGGAGACGGTCACGTCGTAGACACTGGCGCTGACGGGGCTGACATCCGTCACCATCGCCGTGGTCGTCCCGTCGACAGCGAAGTCGGCGGCATCCACATTCTGGACATCCTCACTGAAGATGGCCCGGAAGACCAGGCTATCGGCGTTGGTCGGAGACGTGGCCGGGGTTTGGCGGGCGAAGGTGGTCAGCGATGGCGCGGTGTTTTCGACGAGAACGACATCATTGCCATCCCCGCCGTTGTAGACGATGCGGAAGGCTTGCCCGTTGATGGTCACGGTCGCGCCGTCCGGCAAACCGGCAAAGGTCCCGCTGACCGCGTCGACGTCATCGTTATCAATAATGACAATCGTTGTGCCGTTGGGCACTCCGGAAACTGTGCCCGAGGTGAGGAGGTTGGCGGCGCTGTCAATGTCCACCGTGCCGGTCACGTTGAGCTGGTCGTAATCGGTACCGGCAGTGGTGACACCGTTGACTTCTACATTCAAATTGGAGCCGGCGGTCAAGTTCACATCGCCGGTATTGAGGATGCCGGGGCTGGCGCCGGGGGCGACCGCGCCAGCGCCCAGAGCGGTGACGGTCCCATTCACCACACCGACGCCGCCCAGAGTCGCTCCAGTCAAAACTGATGTATCGTTCTGAATCGCGCCGTCGCTGGTGGTGAGAAACGTTCCGCCGGCCAGTTGGATCGTGTTGCCCGTATCGGCGTCCAGATCAGCGTCGCCAATGGTGACGCTATCGACCTCCGACAGGACCTGATCCCCGCTGCCGGCCGTGGTCAATTCGGTGGCGTTGACCGCGAAGGGATCGCCGTTCGAGCCGATAGTCGTGCCGGCGGTCAGATTCAGGATATTGGCCGTCAGCACATTGCCGCTGCTGCCATCGATGGCCGCCCCGCTGATCAGCTCGGTGGTGGGGATGCTGGGGCCATCGGTCAGGTCGATTGACGCGGTTACGGCGATGTCACCCGTGCCGCCGCCGTTAGTGTGGCCGATTTGCAGCGTGCCGTTCGTCGAAACGGTATCCAATTCGGCATCCGTCAGACCCAGCGCGTTGGCGCCGTCCCCGCCGCCCAGGTTGATGGCGATGGGAACCGAGGCGCTAGGATCGTCCTCCAGGATCACCCGGTTTGGGGCGGAGACAGTGCTGCCGCCCGCCAGTGTCATATTGTTGGCATCGATCCTGATCTGGCTGTTGTTGGCGGCGGCGCTGATGTTCGCATTGTTGATGAACGTCCTGTCGCCGTTTCCGCCGTTCCCCTGCTGTGCCACCAGGAAGATGTTGCGCCGTTGGTTGAAGATGTCAGCGTTGACGGTCAGGTCGCCGTTGGTGGTCTCCAACTGAATGCCGAGGGTCGGCGCAGAGCCGGTAGACGCCTCGTTGCGGATGCCGACGACGCCATCAACGGTGCCGACGGTCAGGTCGCCGCCGTTGGACACCTCCAGGATCGAGATGCCGCCGGTCCCTGTGTTTCGCACGGCGATGGTCCCGACCTCCATGTCGAGGATGACCGGGGTGTTGTCCGCGACGCCATTGACCGTCTGCAGGGCGAGGTTGGCGACCTGCACGTCGGCGCCGTTGTTCTCGTCCGCGATCTCATTGCCGGTGATCAGCGACAGCGTGTCGGTCCCCGCCGGGCTGATCGTGTCGGTGAAGCTGATGTTGCCTGCGTTCGAACTGCCGATGCGCAAGATACCTGCCGTGACCAGGTCGATCTCGGCGTCGGTCAGGCCCAGGGTTCCGGCCGCGTCCGCCCCGCCCAAGTCGATCAACTGACCGGCGGTCGACGGCTGCAGGGTGACGATGTCCGTGCCGGCATTGACTGCGGCGGCGATGGTCATGGCGTCCGCGCTCAATAGAATGCTGTCGTTGTCCGTCGAGACCGAGGCGTTGAGGTTGATGGCGCTTGCCGTTATGGCAAGACTGCTACCGCCAACGAAACTAGTACTGTTGGCGACCGTCACCGTGCCCGAGCCCTCATCGAGGACGATGGTGAAGCTGTCACTGTAGGTGTTGATGACCCCACTGTCGCCAAAGATCACGGATGCGCCGGTACCGGAGTCGCTGATATTGATATCCGTAAAGGCATCGGCCACCACGGTCAGGGTGTCGGCGCCGTTGCCGGTCACATTAGCGTCATCCGTTCCGGTCCAGGTGGTCCCATTCAGCGTAAAGGTATAGTTCGCGCCGTTGGCGACGATGGTGACGCTTTCTGACGCCTCCAAATCGAGCGTCAAGACTGAGCCTGCCGAACTGTCCGTCGCCGCCTGAGCCGGGGTGACCAACAGGTTACTAACCAGCACGAAAGCCAGTAGCATAGAGATTGTAGTAAACGTAGCGTGTTTTTTCATGGTGCGATACCCTCTTATCAAACAACTATTCCGGGCGATATTTTAGAGGAAAAGAGCCGGCGGTGGATCGCCGCAGCCAACCCGGCTGATCATAGCTTAGCACATTTGAACCAGGCTGTCTGTCATGGGATTGGGACAATTTTGTCATAAAATTGGGACAAATTATCGAACTCGGGTTAGGAGTTCTTCAAGGGGCTGCAGTTGGAGTCGGTGACCAAAGGGGTGGTGATGATGGCAGGCGGTGCAACAGGAGTTGGTGAAGCAGGTTCGGCAGGTGATAAGCGTGGTTGAGGATCGTCGTTTAGATAATTGTAGCAGGTGGGCAGGTGGATTGCCAAATTAGCTCAGCCTCAGTGCTGGCCTCCCTCAGCAGCAACATCGCTTTAATGCGATACAGCTCTGCCTCCCAGAAGCGCTCGTCAGTTATTTCTATTATTGCCAGCACGTCAGCCACAACGGCGATCCGAACACGATGCTGTCGCCGACCGATATGGGCTGGCTGAAAGGGGATAAGCTGC
>Ga0302046_10006177_pt1 | contig 10471 bp, 9 predicted proteins | sample RVTome_11_FD_200261 | JGI IMG/M metagenome (GOLD analysis project Ga0302046, IMG submission 200261) | Soil microbial communities from uranium-contaminated site in the Upper Colorado River Basin, Wyoming, United States - RVT147D111 (version 2) ... | reverse complement strand
CGTCGATCCGCGCCAGCAGTTCGAGCTCCTCCAGGAACGCCGCGTCCTGGACCCGGCGGACGCCGCCCTCGCGGAACGCGAACGTGGTGTGCACGGCGTGGCTCAGCTCCTCGGCGAAGACCAGAAAGGGCAGCACGTTCGACTCGCCCAGCGACCGGCGGGGATCGAGGGCCTCGAGGGCCTCGATCATGTCGGGCCCGTAGAACAGGGCCAGGCGGAGGTCGTCGCCGTCGACGTAGAAGAAGAAGCCCGCCCAGTCCGACATCTCGGCGTGGCGGCCGGAGCGGGTCACCAGCTCGGCGCAGCGCGCCGGTCCGACCAGGCAGCGCTCGAGGTCCACCCCCGTCCGCCGCCCGTAGGTGTTCTCGAACACGCGCTGGAGGTCGCCGAGGAGCGCCATGTCAGTTCCGGACGCGGTACAGCGCCTGGCGGAAGAGCCGGTCCACCGACTCCGACCGCGGGGCCAGGTGGAGGTGCGCGTCGACGAGGTCGTTGAGCGCCTGACGGACCTCCGAGAACGCCTCGCCCAGGAATCCGAGCGGCTCGTCCAGCTCGTGGCGGCGGGCGGGCTCGGTCTGTGCCGCTGCGGCGTAGGAGCGCCGACCCATCTCCTCGTAGTACTCGAGCGACACCGGGCGGCGTCCGTAGGTGAAGCGGTGGTAGATCCAGTCCGGAAACAGCCCCGCCAGGTAGAGGGCGCGGTTCCCCACCTCGGCCTGCAGCTCGAACACCCGCTGCGGCGTACGCGCCTCGGCCGTCGCCTTGACCAGATCCACGAGGTAGACCGTCTCACGGGCCGGGCGCCGACCCGTCCGCTGGATGTGGAACGACAGGAGAGCGCCCACGTAGTCGGAAGCCACGCGGTGATCGATGCCGTGGTCGAGGAAGGCCCGCCGGACGAGCACGTAATAGAAGAAGTAGGGAGAGATGTGAAGCAGGCGCGGGGCCTGGAGCAGGCGTTCGAACAGGACCGGACTGTCGAGGAGCCGATCCACGGCGTCGGGGTCCGCCGCGAGCGACCGCAGCGCGGGGCGGTCCGCCTCGCTCCCGGCCAGCGCGTCGACGAGGAAGTCGAGGTCGCGCTCGGTGATGCTCGAGCGGCAGTTCGCGACGATCAGGGCGGCTCACCTCCTCGATCGGGGGTCGCCTGGTTCTCCCGCCAAACCGCTCCTCCCTCGAGGACCTCCCTCTTCCAGACCGGGAGCTCCCGCTTCAGGAGGTCGATGCCGAAGCCGCAGGCGGCCAGCGCGTCGGCCCGATGGGGCGCCGAGATCGCCACCACCACGCTGGCCTCGCCGACCTCGACGCGGCCCAGGCGGTGGGCGATGGCGACGCCCGTCACCGACGGCCATCTCTTGGCAATTTCCATACCGATCCGCTCCAGCGCGCGTTCCGCCATGGGCCGGTACGCCTCGTATTCGAGATGACGCACGCGCTTGCCCTGGAAGGAGTTGCGGGTCACACCGACGAACGTGGCCACGGCTCCCGCCGACGGGTCCACGACCTCGCCGATCAAGGTCTCCGGACGGAGCGGAGCCTCGGTGATCTCGAAACGAGTGCGCACGGGCTCAGAAATCCGACGGCAGCAGTCGCACGCGGCTGGTGCCAGACAGGGTCACTTCTCCTCGCGGGATCGTCCCAGCGGGCGCGGCCACGTCCAAGCCGCGTCGTCCTCATGCTCCCGGAGAAGCTCGTAGCCACGACGCGAGACGATCTCCCTCAGCCGGCCAGGCCGCACCAGCAACCCCTTCTGACCCTGCCGCCGGACGGCCCCCTCGTCCTCCAGCGCCTTCAGGACCATCGTCGTGTGGGGACGGCTCGCGCCGATGATCTGCCCCATGGTTTCGTGGGTGAGCGGGTAGCGCAGGCTCACGAGCTCGCCCGAAAGGCGCGCGCCGTGCTCCGCGAAGTCCAGCAGGAGCTGGCTCAGCCGGATCCGGGCGTCCTCGGACATCGCCGCCATCAGCCGATCGTTCATCGTATCGAGACGCAGGCAGAGAGCCCGGGTCACGCCGACCAGGAGGGCCGGATGGTCGACCCCCACTTTCAGGAAGTCCTCGATCGCGAACACGACCGCGCGGACCCGTCCCATCGCGATCACTTCGTAGTCCTCGATCCCGCTCTCCTGGATCAGGAGCTGCTCGCCGTAGATCTCGCCCGGGTGGTAGACGTAGATGATCCGCTCCTCGCCCTCGACCGTGACACCGACCAGCTTGGCCAGCCCCTCGAGAAGGACGCCCAGGTTCAGCGGCGGTTCGACCAGGGGGACGAGCCGTTCGCCGTCCTCGAACCGGACCTCCTGGGAGCTGGAGGCGAGCGCCTCGAGCGCGGCGTCGGGGACGTTCCGCAGCGTGCGGCTGGCGCGAAGGGTTTCCGGGTGGGCGACCATCGGGCCGAACCTACACCCCCCGGTCCAGGTTGTCGGCGTCACCCCCCGCCGACGGGTGGGATCACCGCGATCTCGTCGCCGGGTACGACCGGCGCGTCGGTGTCCACGTAGCGGCGGTTGACCGCGACCCTCGCGCGCGGCAGAAACGGCGCCAGCGCCGGATGGGCCCGCTCGAGCGCGGCCAGGACCTGGGCCGCGGTCGCCGGCCCATCGACCCGGACCGGGACGCGATCGCTTCCGCCCGCCTCCCGGGCGGGGCCGAACAGAAGGACCTCGAAGACCGCGTCGGTCACCGGGTCCCTCCCTCCGCGGCCTCACGGCCGGCGGCCTCCCCCAGATGACGCCCGAAGAAGTCGGTGACGCGTTCTGCGTACGCGGGACGATCGAGGAAGTAGGCGCCGCAGTGGTGGGCCCCGGGAACGAGCCAGAGCTCCGCACCGGCCTCGGCCGCCAGCCGCTCCCCGTGCTCGGGCGGAACCGTGGCGTCCCGGTCGCCCTGGATGACCAGCACCGGCTTGGTCGCGAGGCGTCGCATCACCTGGATCGGGGCCGCCTCGGCGAAGGCCGGCTTCCCGCGGCGGCGGTGCCACCACTCCATGGCCGGCAGGAAGGCGCGGCCGTCGATCCATCCGCGCAGATATCGTCCGGCCTCGCGGCCGGCCATTCCCTCGAGCACCTCGGGCAAGGACGTGAAGCAGCTGTCGAGGACGAGCGCCCTGACGCGCGGGTCGCCGCCGCCGTAGGCGGCCACGACGGCGCCCATGGAGTAGCCCAGGAGCCCGATCCGGGCGCCCGCGATCCGGTGCGTCACGAGGTCGAGCGCGGCCTCGAGGTCGCCGCGCTCCCAGAGCCCCATCGAGATCGGCGCGACTCCGCTCCGGCCGCGGCCGCGGAAGTCAAACAGCAGGACGTTGAAGCCGGCGCGCCAGAGGAGCGTGGAGATCCCCAGGAGCTGCGCCATGTGGCCCCGGTACCCGTGGAGCGACACGACCGTGCGGGCGGTCTCCGGCCGGGGCAGGAGCCACCCCCGCAGCGTGACCCCGTCCGCCGTCCGGAACTCGACGTCCTCGTGCTTCACGCCGAGCTCCCACGGCGTAAAGGTGAAGCTCACGTCGGGGTAGAGGGCGTAGGAGCGGTTCAACCGCCAGGCGCCCAGCCAGCCCAGCAGGAGCCATAGCCCGACGAGCCCTCCTCCGACGAGGAGGACGATGGCGAGGAGCGCCAGAACGAGGCTGCTCACTCCTCGGCGGACCGGGCTTCGGCTGTGATCGAGCGGTCGCGGCCGCCGCGCTTGGCCGTGTAGAGCGCCTGGTCGGCCCAGGCGATCAGGGCGTCCTGCTGGTGGCGCGGCTCGGTGAAGACATCGGAGCTGAACGGCATGCAGGCGACACCGCAGGAGATCGTGAGGGTCTGTCCCTGCAGGGCCTCGAAGTAATGTGCCTTCACGGCCTGCCGCATCCGCTCGGCCTGGCGGAACGCGCCGGCCAGGCTCGTCTCGGGGAGCAGGACCGCGAACTCCTCGCCGCCGTAGCGCGCCAGCAGGTCGGTCTCGCGGATCGCGCGCAGGAGCACGTTGGCGAGCTCGCGGAGAACGGCGTCGCCTCGCTGGTGTCCGTGCGTGTCGTTGACGTTTTTGAAGTGGTCCAGGTCGAGCAGGATCAGCGACAGGTCCGACCGGTAGCGCTCCGCCCGCTTGTACTCCTCCTCGAGGCGCTGGTAGAAGTGGCGGTGGTTGTGGAGTTTGGTCAGGTCGTCGGTGTTGGCGAGCGTGGCCAGGCGCTGATTGTCGATCGCCGCCTGCTCGTACAGGGCCGCGTTGCTGAGCCCGTTCGCCGCCGCGCTCGCCACCACCTGGGCGAACTTGATCTCCGGCTCGGTATAGGGGCGGAACTCGCGCGAGCTCAGCAGCACGTAGTCCCCCAGGTCGGCGCGCTGGATGTCGAGCGGGACGATCAGCACCGACTTCCGGTCGGGGATCTTCTCGCGCACCTCGGCGGTCAGCGGATCGCTGTGGGTGTCGTCAACGACCACGACGCGGCGCTCGACGAATGCCCTCTGGATCTCGGGGTAGTCGAGGAGGTCGATCCTGAGGTTCCGGATCTCCGGGTCGTCCTGGGTGGCGACCACGTAGCCCGTCTCCCGATCGGCGACCTTGATCAGCGAGGCGCGGTCCGACTGCACGACTTCGCCAAGCTCGCTGACGATCGTGTAGAGGACCTTGTCGCTGTCCAGCGACGACGAGACGGCCTGCGAGATCCGGAGCATGGCGGCCAGATCGTCGTGGTACCGCTTGACCTCCATGTTGGTGCGGATGCGGGCCACGAGCTCGTCGAAGAAGAAGGGCTTGGTGACGTAGTCGCTGGCGCCGGCCTCGAGCGCCTTGACGACGTCCTGGCGACCGCTGCGGGCGGTCAGCATGAGGATCCGGACGTCGCGCAGGCGGGGATCCTCGCGGAAGGTCCGGCACACGGTCACCCCGTCGACCTCGGGCATCATCATGTCCAGCAGCACCAGATCGGGCGGATGACTACGTGCTATATCGATCGCTTCCTTGCCATTTCTGGCCACTGACGTCCGATAGCCCTTGAACTGCAACATCGTGGTCAGCGTGTCGCAGATCGAGGGGTCGTCGTCCACGACGAGGATGTACGGCTCCCCTACCGCCGGGCGGGGTTCGGCTCTCGCGGGAGCATTCAGGAGGGGTCACTCCGTTTCGGGTTCCATGTCCAGCTGTTCTTCGTCCGGGGCCCCGAGGTCGTCTCCGAGCCCGGCTTCCTGATCCCCGTTTTCAAGCACGACCCGTGCCACGTCGCCGACACGATGCCCTTCCTCGAGGTTGATGAGCCGGACGCCCTGCGTGGCGCGTCCCATGATCCGGACGCCCTTGACCGGGAACCGGATGATGATGCCGCCGGAAGTGACGATCATGAGCTCGTCCTGCTCGACGACCTCCTTGACCCCCACCAGCGGTCCGGTCTTGGAGGTCGGGCTGAGGGTCTTGATCCCCTTCCCGCCCCGGTGGGTTACCCGATAGTCCATGATTCGGGTCCGCTTGCCGTACCCGTTCTCGGTCACCGCCAGGATGGCGTTCTGCTCGTTCTTCACGACCACCATGTCGAGAACCCCGTCGCCCTTGCCCTGCAGCGTGATCCCCTTGACGCCCTGGGTGTCCCGCCCCATGTCGCGGACCTCGTCCTCGTGGAAGCGGATCGCCTGGCCCTTGCGGGTGGCCAGGACGATGTCGTTCGAGCCGTCCGTGAGCTGGGCGCTGATCAGCCGATCATCCCCGCCGACGCGAATGGCGATGATGCCGCCCCGTCGCGGGTTCCCGTACGCGGAGAGATTTGTCTTCTTCACGTGTCCCTGCTCGGTGGCCATGACCACGAAGTGCTGGTCGTCGAAGGCGCGCACGCTGATCACGTCGGCGACCGTATCCCCCGGGGCCATCTCGAGCAGGTTCACGATCGGCTTTCCCCGGCTCGCGCGCCCACCCTGCGGGATGTCGTACACCTTGAGCCAGTAGCAGCGTCCCTGCTCGGTCAGCACCAGCAGGTAGTCGTGGGTCGTCACCACGTAGAGCCGCTCGATCCAGTCGTCCTCCTTGGTGCCCATGCCGGTCACGCCACGACCGCCCCGCCGCTGCTGTCGATAGGTGGAGACGGCGATCCGCTTGATGTAGCCGGTGTGGCTGATCGTGACGACCATGTCCTCCTCGGCGATCAGGTCCTCCATCGAGAGGTCCGTACCGCCCGCCACGATCTCGGTGCGCCGCGCGTCGCCGTACTTCTCGGCGATCTCCCTGAGCTCGTCCTTGATGACCTCCATCCGCATGCGCTTGGAGGCGAGCAACTCCTTGAGCCGGTTGATGGTCTTCAGAAGCTCGGTGTACTCCGCCTCCAGCTTGTCCCGCTCGAGGCCCGTCAGGCGCGCCAGCCGCATGTCGAGGATCGCCTGGGCCTGACGCTCCGAGAGTCCGAACCGCTCCATGAGACCGCTCCGCGCAACGTCGGTGTTCTCGGCCCCGCGGATGAGCTTCACGATCTCGTCGATGTTGTCGATCGCGACACGGAGCCCCTCGACGATGTGGGCGCGCTCCTCGGCTTCACGGAGCTCGTATTGGCTGCGCCGGACGACCACCTCGTGCCGATGCTCCACGAAGTGCTGGAGCATCTCCTTGAGCCCCATCTCGCGCGGCACGTTCTCGACGAGCGCCAGGTTGATGATCCCGAACGTCCACTCCATCTGGGTGGACTTGTAGAGGTTGTTCAGCACGACTTGCGCGATGGCGTCCCGCTTCAGCTCGATCACGACCCGCATGCCGTCCCGGTCGCTCTCGTCCCGGAGGTCGGAGACACCCTCGACCTTCTTGCTGTGCACCAGATCCGCGATCTGCTCGACGAGCTTGGACTTGTTGACCTGGTACGGGATCTCGGTGACGATGATCTGCTCCTTGCCGTTCGCCTTGACCTCGGTGACGGCGCGGGCGCGCATGATGACCTTCCCGCGGCCGGTCTCGTAGGCCTCCCGGATCCCCTCGTTGCCGAACACGAAGCCGCCGGTCGGGAAGTCCGGCCCGCGGACGTGCTTCATCAGGCCCACCAGGCCGATCTCCGGGTCGTCGACCAGCGCGCACAGTGCGTCCACGACCTCGCGCAGGTTGTGGGGCGGGATGTTGGTGGCCATCCCGACCGCGATCCCGCTCGAGCCGTTGACGAGAAGATTCGGCAGTCGCGACGGCAGGACGGTCGGTTCCCGGAGGCGATCATCGAAGTTGGGCGCGTAGTCGACCGTCTCCTTCTCGATGTCGGCCAGCATCTCGCCGGCGATCGGAGCGAGCCGAGCCTCGGTGTAGCGGTAGGCCGCCGCGGGATCGCCGTCGACCGAGCCGAAGTTCCCCTGCCCGTCCAGGAGCGGATAGCGGAGTGAGAACGGCTGCACCATGCGGACGAGCGCGTCGTAGACGGCGGTGTCGCCGTGCGGGTGGTACTTGCCGAGCACGTCGCCGACGACGGTCGCGCTCTTCTTGTACGGGCGGGTCGGACCCAGCCCGAGCTCGTGCATCGAGTACAGGATGCGCCGGTGGACGGGCTTCAGCCCGTCGCGGACGTCGGGCAGCGCCCGGGCCACGATGACGCTCATCGAGTAGTCGATGAACGACTCCCGCATCTCGTCCTCGATGAAGCGATCGAGGATCCGTTCCCGCCCCTGCTCTACCGCCATGATCTAGATTTACCTTTCGATGAAAGGATGAGCGTGGCGTGGTTCTTCACACGTCCAGGTTCTTGACGTACTTGGCGTTCCTCTCGATGAAATCGCGGCGCGGCTCGACCTCGTCGCCCATCAGGGTCTGGAACAACTCGAACGCCTGTGACTCCTCGTCCATCCGTACCTTGAGGAGCGTCCGGGTCTCGGGGTCCATGGTGGTCTTCCAGAGCTGGTCCGGGTTCATCTCGCCGAGACCCTTGTAGCGCTGGACGTTCACCCCGTTGCCGCCGAGTCGCTGGACGTGCTCCTCGCGCTCCTCGTCGTTGAAGGCGTAGAACTCCTTGTTTCCCTTCCACACCCGATAGAGAGGCGGCTGGGCGATGTAGATCTTGCCCGCCTCGATCAGCTCCTTCATCCACTGGAAGAAGAAGGTCAGGAGCAAGGTGCGGATGTGAGCGCCGTCGACGTCGGCGTCCGTCATGATAATAACCTTACCATACCTGCTCATTTCTATCTTGAACTCGTCCTCCCCGAACCCGGTCCCGATCGCGGTGATGATGGTCCGGATCTCCTCGTTCGAGAGCACCTTGTCGATCCGCGCCCGAATCGTGTTCAGAATCTTCCCACGGAGTGGTAGAATTGCTTGGTAATTACGATCTCTGCCCATTTTTGCACTGCCACCGGCGCTATCGCCTTCCACGAGATAAAGCTCCGACAGCTCCGGGTCGTCGATCGAGCAGTCCGCCAGCTTGCCGGGGAGAACCCCGGTGTCGAGCGCGGACTTCTTCCGAGTCAGGTCGCGCGCCTTGCGTGCCGCCTCCCGCGCCCGCGCCGCCTGCAGCGCCTTCTCGAGGATGCGCCGGCCCGGGCCCGGGTTTTCCTGGAGCCAGCTCCCGAGGCTCTCGTTCATGATCGACTCGACGATTCCTCGGACCTCGGAGTTGCCGAGCTTGGTCTTGGTCTGCCCCTCGAACTGGGGCTCCATGACCTTGACCGACAGCACCGCCGTCAGCCCCTCCCGTACGTCGTCGCCGCTGAGCGTGAAGTCGGCCTTCTTGAAGAAGCCCTTGTCGTTAGCGTACGCGTTGAGCGTGCGTGTGAGGGCGCTCTTGAACCCGGACAGGTGGGTCCCGCCCTCGTGGGTGTTGATGTTGTTGACGAACGTGAACAGGGTCTCCGTGTACGACTCGTTGTACTGGATCGCGCACTGGACCTCGACGTCCTCCTTGGTCGCGTCCACGTACATGGCCTTGGGGTGGAGCGGCTTCCGGTTCTTGTTGAGGTGCTTGACGAACTCCACCAGCCCGCCGTCGTACTTGAAGACGTCATTCTCTGCCTTCACGCCCCGCTCGTCGGCGATCGAGATCTCCAAGCCCTGGTTCAGGAACGCGAGCTCCCGCAGCCGGCCGACCAGCGTCTCGTACTGGAAGTCGATCTCGGGGAAGATCTTCGGGTCCGGGTGGAAGCGGACGATCGTCCCGGTCTCGTCGCTCTCGCCCGTCACCTCGAGCTCGGTGGCCTTGGCGCCCCGCTCGTAGCGCTGGTGGTAGCGCTGGCCGTCGCGCATGACCTCGACCTCGAGCCACTCGCTGAGCGCGTTGACGACCGACACGCCGACGCCGTGGAGGCCTCCCGAGACCTTGTACGAGGTGTGGTCGAACTTTCCGCCCGCGTGGAGCGTCGTCATCGCGACCTCGACCCCCGGCTTCTTCTCGGTGGGATGGACGTCCACTGGGAACCCGCGGCCGTTGTCCTCAACCGTGACCACGTTGTCGGGGCCGAGCGTGACCGCGATCGCGTCGCAGTAGCCCGCCAGCGCCTCGTCCACGGCGTTGTCCACGACCTCGTAGACGAGGTGATGGAGCCCCCGGGCCTCGGTCGAGCCGATGTACATCCCGGGTCGCTTGCGCACGGCCTCCAGGCCCTTCAGGACCTGGATCTTCTCGGCCCGATAGGCCTCGGCGGCTTTCGCGTTGCGGGCCTGCACGGCCTTCGTCTTAGGCATTCACGTCCTCCACTGCGTCGTCAGCCATCGATGTCGGGATCCAGCCGGTACACGATCCTCCGTATCTTCCCCCGGCCCTGCCCGGCGTTGAGGGCCTTCAGGATCTCGGTCCGGCGAAGGGACAGCTCGTTCAGCCAGGCCGGGCTGCACACCCCCACGAACAGCACGTCCCCGTCGAGCCGCTGGGGGCGGGCCGCCCGCGCGACCTCCTCGCCCACCCGGCCGTTCCAATCGACGAGGACCCGGTGCCGGTCGACCACCTCGTCCACGCCGAGCCCGGCCAGGACCCGGTCGATGACCGAGCCCACGCGCCGCACCCGGGTCCGCTCGCGCGCCGCCATCTCAAGCGGCGACCGCGCAGGTTCGGATCCGCCCGTCCGAGACCTCCCACCGCTCGAGGCTCGCCTCGAGCTCCGGCAGCGGCCGTGCGGAGGTCGCGAAGCGTTGTCGATGGACGCCCAGGCACGACAGGAGGGCCCGCGACCGGTCGGCGTCCACCTCCGCGAACACGTCGTCGAGGAGGAGAACCGGGGGGCGTCCGCTCTCCGTCTCCAGGATCTCGGCCTCCGCCAGCCGGAGGGCGATGGCCGCCGTGCGCTGCTGACCGAGCGAGCCGTAGCGTCCGATCGGCCGTCCGCCCAGAAGGAGCTCCAGATCGTCCCTATGCGGCCCGACCGTCGTCCAGCCGCGCTTGCGGTCGAGCTCGCGCCGGCGCCCGAGCGCCTTCCGCCACGCCTCCCCGACTCCCTGGGAGTCGCCGGCCCGCTCGGCGTCGACCGGGACCGACGGCCGGTAGCGGAGCTCGAGACCGGACTCCGTGTCCGGCGCGATCCGCGCGCCGAAGTCGCCGAACAGCGCGTCCACCCGGCCGG
>Ga0302046_10006176_pt1 | contig 10471 bp, 11 predicted proteins | sample RVTome_11_FD_200261 | JGI IMG/M metagenome (GOLD analysis project Ga0302046, IMG submission 200261) | Soil microbial communities from uranium-contaminated site in the Upper Colorado River Basin, Wyoming, United States - RVT147D111 (version 2) ... | reverse complement strand
CTCGCGCGGGGGTCGAAGCGCTAGTCTTATCGAACCGGGCCTAACCGGGCGCCACGCGCCGGGCGAGCCGCGATTTGTAGCGGTTTCCGGCGTTCTCGTGGAGGATGCCCTTCTTGACCATCACGTCGACCAGCGACACGGTCTCCGGAAGAAGCTTCTTCGCTTCGGCGAGGTTCGAAGTCTCGAGGGCCTGCCGAAGCTTCTTGATCTGGCTTCGAAGGCGGGACCGGTTCGATCGATTGCGGATGCGGCGCTCGACGTTTTGCCGTACCCGCTTGATGGCGGAAGCACTATGGGCCAAAGGAAATCCTCCCCGGGCGATTCGAACGTCGCCCGCGAAACGGTTATCATAGCACAACACCCCGGCGAAGCGCCCAAATGAAGACTCGACCATGAAATCCCCGCCCCCGAGGAGCCCTCGCTACTCCACCGGGAACGCCGAGCTCGACGAGCAGGTGGCGGAGCTCGTCCGGAGCTGCTGTCCCGAAAGCGAGCGGGAGTACGTGCGGGAGATTGCGACGACGGCGCTCAAGCTCGGGATCGACGGCGCCACCCGGAGCGATCTCAAGATCGCGAGCGCGGCGCTCAAGGAGATGCGCCACGCGTTCCGCATCTTCACTCCCTTCCGCCACGTGAGGAAGGTTACGGTCTTCGGGTCAGCCCGGACCGCCGTCTCCCACTCCGACCACGACCGGGCGGTGGAGTTCGGAAAGCGCATGGCGGAGGCGGGGTGGATGGTCATCACCGGCGCCGGGAGCGGAATCATGGGCGCGGCCCACATCGGTGCGGGACGTGACCGGAGCGTCGGCGTCAACATCAAGCTACCGTTCGAGCAGGAGGCGAACGAGATCATCCGCGGGGACGGCAAGCTCATGACGTTCCGCTATTTCTTCACCCGGAAGCTCTTCCTGCTGAAGGAATCCCACGCGGTCACCCTCTTTCCCGGCGGCTTCGGGACGCTCGACGAAGGCTTCGAGGTACTGACGCTGCTGCAGACGGGAAAGCAGACCCCGCTCCCGGTGGTGATGGTGGAGAACCCCGAGACCGGCTACTTTCTGGGGCTTTCCCGCTTCATCCACGAGCGGCTCCTCGCGTCCCACCTGATCTCCGAGCAGGATCTGTCGCTCTACCGCGTCGTCGATACCGCGAAGGAGGCCAGCGAAGAAGTCTTCCGCTTCTACCGCGTCTACCACTCCTCCCGGTACGTCGGCCCGAAGCTCCTCATTCGGCTCGAGCGCGAGCTCGACGATTCCGAGATCGCCGATCTCAATCGGAGGTTCCGCGACGTCCTGCGCTCGGGCGCCATCGAAAGGGCTGAATCCCTGCCGGAAGAACATGGAACGCCGCTCTCCGGCCTCGCGCGCATCGAGCTCGACTTCAACCGGCGGGACTTCGGGCGCCTGCGCCAGCTCATCGACGCCATCAACGCGTTCGGCCCGCGCTGAGCACGATTCCGTCGCCGACGAATAGAGCCCCCGACGGCCGGAAGCGGAACGCGAGGCGCCCCCCGGTTGGATCCGTCGTTGCCGGCGGTTCGACGACCTCGAAGCGCTCCTCCACCACGTCGCCCACTTCGATTCGGCCGTCGACCTCCCAGGGCAGAAGCCGCGGGGCTTGCTCCCGCGAGCACAGAACCCGGGTGCCGCAGCGCTCGCGAAGGGCGGGTGCGGCCGCCGAGGCTTCGGGGTCGGCTGACGTCAGGAGGATGGCGCGGACCGATCTCAGGCCCACGCGGGCCTTCTGGAAGGCCTGCATGACCGACGCTCCCGAGGGCTCGGGACCGGTGTCGACGAGGACGGCGCCGGGAGAAGTCCTTATGATGTAAGCGGCGCGCCAGCGAGGGCCCCGGCGCACCGACCAGATGCCGGGTGCGACCTCCGCGATCTCGAGCGCGGCCATCGAGCGCGCGCCGTCAGCGGCGCAGGAGCCGGACGTCGCCGCTGAAGGTGCTCGCCTCGATGAAGGCGCTTCCGTCGCCGACCACGGCGCTCAGTCTTCGGCCTTTCTGCGCCCGCGAGGTGGTCTTGAGGGTGAAGTCGGACTCGATCTCTCCGCTGAAGGTCGACGCCTCGAGCTCGAACCCCACCTGGTCGCCGATGGTCAACACCACGTCGCCCGAGTGGCTCTGGAAATCGTAGCGGCCGGAGGCGGCGATCGAGCCGGTGTACTCGAGATCGCCGCTCACGCTTTCCATCGATGCCCTCTGGGAGGAGACCCCCTTGAGCCGCACGTCGCCGCTCACGGACGAGACGGTGAGCTCGGAGGCTTCGATGCCCTCGACCAGGACCTCGCCGCTCACGCTCTCGATCTCGGCGTGTCTTCCCGACCGCGCGCGGAGGACTTCCACGTTCCCCGAGACCGACTTGGCCTGCTCCAGCTGCGCGACGTCCGTGACCCGGACGTCGCCGCTCACCGATTGCGCGTTGGCGGCGCCCTCGACTCCGACGAGGAGCACGCTCCCCGACACCGATTGGATCTCGACCTCGGTTCCCTTCGGCACCTTCACGTGGTAGCTCACCGAGACGTTCCCGTCGTGGTTCCCATGGCGGCGGCCCCTGCCGGTGTGCTCCGTCGAGACCCTCACCCGGTTTCCGAGCTGGGACACTTCGATATCGACGTTCTTCAGCATCTCGGCATCTTCCTCGTCCTCGACGCTCTTGACGGCGTCAATCACGATCGTGGAGCCCGCTGCGCCTTCGACGTGGATGTCACCCGAGATGTTGCCGATGGAGAGCGCGGCGTCGGGGCCGACGTCGAGAGTCCGGTGGAAGCGCTCTTCCCGCTGCGCCCAGGCGCTCGAGGCGGCGACAAGCGCGGCCAAGGTGGTGGTGAGAATCGTGTTTTTCATATGTGCTCGCGTCAAATCGGATTGGACGGATCGGTTGTTTTCCTCATCTCATCGATCAGATCGAGAGCGTTCTCGCCCTGTCCCTTCCGGACCTCGTTGATGAGGAGAATGGTGTTCTGGAGAAGCGTCACTTTGCTCCTCAGGGCCTGGAGCAGGCTCTCCTGGGCCGCGGTGCTCTGGGGCTCGGTCGCGATGGCCGTCCGGCTCTCGCCGATGGCGTTCTCGATGAGGTCGAGGTTCTGGGTAAGGACGGAGGCGAGCTCCCGGGGGAGGACGCCGTCGTTCTGGGCGATGATTTGCTCGAGGCCGACGATGGCGTTGTCATAGTGGGACTCCGCCGCCTTGAGCTCCTCGGTTACCATGTAGGCGAGAGCCTCCTGGTCCGCGGGTGTGGGCGTCTCTCCCGTTCGCAGCACCAGCCACAACGAGACGCCGAGCACGAGCGCCGCGGCGGCGGCGAGAGCGGGAAGTAGAACGGAGCGCCAGGCAGGGCCGCTCTTCGAGAGCGACTTGCGCTCGATGAGCGACGCCGCGATCGACTCCCAGATCCGTTCCGGAGGCGCTATCGGGGGAAGCTCGCTCGCCGCGCGGACGATGGCAGAGAGATCGTCGAGAACCTGGCGGCAACCTTCGCATCGGCTCAGGTGAGATTCGATCTGGCGATGGTCCCGAGGAGCCAGCTCCTGGTCCAGGTATTCGTTCAGCCGTTCGATTTCCGGATGTTCGTCTGTCATCGCGCCAGAGCTTCCTTGAGGCGGGTTCGCGCCCGGTGAACGAGCGATTTCGACGTCCCGACGGCGATCCCCATCATCTCGCCGACCTCCTTGTGATCGAAACCCGCGACGTGGTGGAGGAGAAACGCCGCGCGGCTCGAGGGGGGGAGCTCCCCGATCGCCCGTTCGAGCTCGAGCCCTCGAAGTCCGCCAGTCGAAACGCGTCCGGGAAGCTCGGGGGTCAGAGGCTCGGTCCGGCTCTGCTCCCTGGCTCCGCGGCTGCGCAGGTGGTCGAGGCAGCGGTTTACCGAGAGCCGGTAGAGCCAGGTACCGAACGCCGAGCGCCCCTCGAAGCTCGGGAGCCGGTCGTACGCTTGCAGGAAAATCTCCTGAAGCATGTCTTCCGCGTCCGCTCGGTTCTGAAGCATCCGCAGCGCCAGCCCGAAGATCGCCGAGCTATGTCGCCGGTAGAGCGCCTCGAATGCCTCCATCTCGCCTCTTCGGGTTCGCTCGACCAGCTCGTCGTCTTCGCGCCGCCTGGCGTCGCGATCGAGGGACTGCGGCGGAAAAGGACTCAATTGTCCCTCGCTCTTGGCACGCTTGGCCTCGATCACGGCAACGGGCGAACCCATGAACCTCCGCCCGATAGGACGGAGGGGACAAGGGGAAGGTTTACGAGGGACGTCAGTATATCCTCACGTCGATGGCGCCTTTGACCACGGTCTCGTCGCCGCGGGAAAAACCGCAGGGTGATTTCGTACTCACCCGGCCGGTAGTGGTGCGTGTCCGTGAACTCCCGGAGGATTTTCGCCCCTTTCACATAGGGGTCGCAATCGTTCTCGTGAACCGACTCCGTTCCGTCGCCCCACTCCCAGACTTCGTCCGGGCAATAATACTCCTTGGGATTCTCGGGCTCTCCCTCGAGCTGCGCGGTGACCTCGACCTTCTTGCCGTAGCCCTTGGCGGCGAGCCGTGGAAGAAGAAGCTGGACTCGAGGGGCGTCGAGAACGAGCCGGGGCTTCTCGTCGACGAGGGAGGATGCCCCGATCGGAAACGCCAGAGCCGCGACCGGGCGCATGCCGTCATTGTAAAGCAACTGTGGTAATCTTCTGAGATCCGAGAGGAGATGAGATTCATGCACGATTTCCGCGGTCGCGGGCGCGTCCTTTCGCTCGCCGGCGCTCTGTTTCTAAGCGCCTCCTGTGACAAGGCTCCGGCCTCTCAATCCGCTCGAGCGGGATCGGAGAGCGCCTCCGACTCGAACGTCGTGGCCCGAGTGGGCGATCGAGTAATCACTCTCAGCGAGGTCGACGAGCGGGCGCTCAAGGCCAACATGGCGGTTTTTCAGCAGCTCTACGACGCCCGCCGCCAGGCGGTCGAGGAGCTGCTCGCCGAGGCGCTGCTCGAGCAGGAAGCGGGGAGGCTCGGGATCACCAGGGACGAGCTCGAGACGCAGGAGATCCGCTCCAAGATTCCCGAGGTGACCGCCAAAGACGTCGAGGACTTCTTCAACCAGAATCGCGGGCGGATACCTCCCGGACAGACTCTCGAGCAGCTCTCGGGTCAGATCCAGCAATACCTCGCCGCGCGGAACGAAGTCACGGCGCGCGAAAGCTATCTGTCCGGGCTTCGAGAGAAGGCCGAGGTCGATGTCTCCCTCGACCCGCCCCGGGTTCCCATTACCGTGGCCGAGGGCGAGCGGGTGAAGGGGCCCGAGGGGGCTCCCGTCACCATCGTCGAGTACTCCGATTTCCAGTGACCGTTCTGCGTCAGGGTCGGTCCGACCCTAGAGCAGATTGAGACGACGTACGGCGACAAAGTCCGGCTCGTGTATCGCGATTTCCCGCTCCCCAACCACCAGGAAGCTCAGCCGGCGGCCGAGGCTGCTCTCTGCGCCCATGAACAGGGGAAGTTCTGGGAGTATCACGATCGGATCTTCGAGAACCAGGGCTCTCTCTCCTCCGAGACCTACCGTCAGATCGCCTCCGACCTTCAGCTCGACACCGGCGCTTTCGGCCAGTGCTTCGATTCGGGAAAGTTCCGGGAGACGGTCATGAAGGACTACCGGCACGGCGAGTCACTGGGGGTGACCGGGACGCCGGCGTTCTTCATCAACGGCCGGTTCCTTTCGGGGGCGCAGCCGTTCGAGGCTTTCCGGACGATAATCGAAGACGAGCTCGGCAACTAGATTCTGGCTTAAGAAGGGGGATACGGCGACGGGACCTCCTCCCTCCTACACCAGAATCCGGCGCGTGGGGCTCTCCCTACGCGCCCTTTGTTTTTTCCCACGGTGCACTGCCGAAGCGGGATCCCTGGAATTCGACAATTAACTGACTGGCCTGCGCTTCCGGGATGACCGGACCCCGGCGACGACGGCACGGTTCTTGCCATTCGATGCCCCATGGAACTCCAGGCAGGGAACCCTCTTCCCCAGATTCCCGGGGGGCGTTATCACATCGTCGAACGCCTCTCGACGGGCGCGATCGGCGGAGTCTACAAGGCGCTCGACACGATCCTGGATCGCCCGGTCGCGGTGAAGTGCATCAACCTCGACACTCCGTTCGCCGACCATAGCCCCGACGAGCTCCGCGAGCGGTTCGTTCGCGAGGCCCGGATTGCGGCCCGCCTCCAGCATCCCAATATCGTGACCATCTACGACATCGTGGCTACCTCCGACCGGGGCTTCATCATCATGGAGTTCATCGAGGGGCAGTCGCTCGAGTCGCTTCTCACCGAACGAAAACGGCTCCCGATGCCCGACGGGCTCCACGTCTTGACTCAGCTCGCGGGCGCCCTCGACTACGCTCACTCTCGAAACGTGGTCCACCGCGACGTGAAGCCGGTCAACATTCTGGTGTCGCCGTCGCTCTGGGTCTGGGTCACCGATTTCGGCATCGCCAAGTCGGAGCTCTCCACGAACCTCACGATGGCGGGCGGCGTCCTCGGGACCCCCGATTACATGTCACCGGAACAGGCGAAGGGGGAGGACGTCGATGCCCGCTCCGATCTGTTCTCCCTCGGCTGCATTCTGTTCGAATGCGTGACCGGTGAGAAGCCGTTCCGGAGCCCGAGCCTCACCGGCGTGCTCCTCAGCATCATCAACGACGAGCCCGTGTTTCCGTTGAACTGGCGGAGCCTCGGTCTTCCCAACGGTCTGAAGCCCATCCTTCATCACGCTCTCGAGAAGGATCGCCGAAAACGCTATCCCACGGGCGCGGATCTGGTGGCGTCCCTTGCCGCTCTGAACGCCCCGGCGCCTCCGTCCACGGCCGCGGTTGCCCCTCCCGATATCGCCGAAGCGAAGGCGCCGGAGATCGAGGAAGAAGAGGCGGCGCCGGTCGAGATCGAGTCCTCTGCCGCTCCGGAGCCCGAGGCGCAAGCCCCCCTCTCGGAACCGCCGGAGCCAGCAGAGACCTCGGAAGCCGTCGAAGCTGCCGAAGCCCCCGAGGCCCCCGAGGCCAAAGAACCTGAAGAGGTCACGGTACCCGCCGCAACGGAGACGAGCGACACGATGGTGGCCGCTCCCATAGAGTCGCCCGGGGAGCCGGAGGCCGATTCGCAACCCGAGGAGTCGCCGGATCAAACGGTCATGTTCTCCGCCGGGGCCGTGCCCGCACCCGCGCTGCCCCCCGCGCCTACCGTCGATCCGGCGCGCATCGAGGCGCTCAAGGAAGAGGCGAGACCGCTCCGGCTATCTCCGAATCTTTCGGGCGAGCTCCAGGGGGCCGCCATCTCCCCCGAGGAGGGGTTTCTTCTGTCCCGCATCGACGGCCTCGCGCGCGCGAGCGACATCCTGGCGATGAGCCCTATGCCCGAAGCGGAAACCGCGGCGGCCCTCTTGAACTTGATCGACAAGGACTTGATTCTGATTGGAGGAAAGACGCCCGCCCGCGAGATCGTACGCGAGCCCGTTCGCGAGGCGCCCCCGCCTACGCCGCCCGCGCCGCCCAAGGGGGTTCCGGACGAGGCGACGGTGAAGGAGCTGGACCGGCTCCTGGCTCTGGCGAAGAGTCAAGCATATTCGGATCTCCTCGGAATCGCCGCCGACGCTCCCGCAGGAGCGCGCAAGAGCGCTTACTTGAAGATCATCGGAAAGTTCCACCCCGACAAGTTCCCTCGCGCCGCGGACGACATCCGGGAGAAGCTCTCACGGCTCTGCGCCGAGTCCGCCGAGGCGATGGACCAGCTCGCGAGCCCGACCGCGCTGAAATCGACGTCGAGCTCTCCCGCCCGGGGAAACGGTTACTCGCCGGTCGCGAGCGCGGGCTTCGGTTCCGGACGTTCGCGGGGCCTGAACTTCGACAAGCGTCGCTACGCGCGAGAGCTGTACGACCGGGCGCTCCGCGCCTTCGACATGCAGGACTTCTGGGAGTCCATCCAGCTTTGCCGGCAGTCGCTCGAAACCGACGATACCCAGGCGGAGTATTTCCACCTCCTCGGCCGCGCGCTCATGCAGAACAAGAAGTGGCGCAAAGAGGCGGCGGACAGCTTCCGCAAGGCCACCGAGCTCGATCCCGGAAACCTCGCCTACCTGGGGATGCTCGGAGCGGTCTACAAGGCCGAGGGGCTCCAGGCGCGAGCCACCGCGGTCCTCAAAAAGGCGCAGTCGCTCGACCCGAGCTTCACCCTTCCGGAAATCGACGGAGAAGTCTCGGTCGAAGCCAGCTGACGGGTCCCTCCTATCTCCGCATCCCCCTTGTCTTGGGCGATTTGCTCTCTGTGCCATTGCCTCGAAAATAACGAACCCAAGGGGAGGGGAAAGGAATGCAAAGACGCAAAGGCGTCCTTGCGTCTTTGCGTTCCTTTCCTCTTCCAGCCGTCTGGCCAAGCCGCATCTCCACGGGTCTTGCGACCATTTTCATCGTTCCGGGTGCCGCACCGTGGCGGGACCTATAGCGTTCATTCCCGATTCGTCATCCCTGAAAAGCGGCTCGCGAAATGTAATATTATCCGCGCATGCCCGTTCCCTCCTCCAAGTTGGAGAGCGCCGCGTCCGACGGGAGGAGGGAAGTCGCCGAGAGCGAAGCGCTGGGGGTGGGTCACGCGCGCAAGCTGACGCGGTCGGCGGGAACGGTGAGCCTGGGAGTGATGGTCTCCCGGGTCCTGGGGCTGGTCCGCGAGCAAATCCTCGCGTACCTCTTTCCCGCGAAGACCGGTCTCGACGCCTTTTACGCCGCTTTCCGCATTCCGAATCTGCTGCGGGACATGTTCGGGGAGGGGGCGCTCAGCAAAGCCTTCGTGGCCACCTTTTCCGAGATCGAGAAGAAAGAGGGCCGCGAACAAGCGCTTCGCCTCGCGAACGTGGTCCTGAACGCCCTGATCCTCGTCGTCTCCGCGCTCACGCTCCTCGGCATCGTCTACGCCGACGTCATCGTGGGTGCGGTGCTGCCCGGAGCGGGCTTCGACGTCCCTCTGTCCCCTGACGAGAGCTTCGGCTTCGCGACCAAGCGCGATCTGACCGTCGGGCTCACGCAGGTCATGTTCCCGTTCATCGTCCTGGTGAGCGCCGCGGCCCTGGTGATGGGGATCCTGAATGCCCAGGGTCGCTTCTTCGTTCCCGCTCTGGCGTCCGCGTTCTTCAACCTGGGCTCGGTGACCGTGGGGCTTCTCGGTTACTACCTGGCGCCGCGATTCGGCCGGCATCCCGCCATGGGCATGGCGGTCGGAGTCCTCGCCGGCGGCGCGCTCCAGCTCCTGGCGCAGCTTCCGACTCTCTTTCGGCTCGGCTATCGGTACCGTCCGGTGATTTCGTTTCGGGATCCCTGGCTCGGTCGGGTGGCGCGGCTCTTCGGCCCCGGGGCCATCATCGCCTCGACGGTTCAGGTCAACGTGCTGGTGAACCAGATCTTCGCCTCGCGCGGCGAGGGGTGGCTCTCGTGGATCACCCAGAGCTTCCGGATCCTTCATCTCCCGATCGGTCTCGTGGGCGTCGCCATCTCGGTGGCGACCCTTCCCGCTCTCAGCCGAGCGGTGGCGGCGTCCGATACCGTGGAGTTCCGAAACACGTTCTCCCACGCGACGAGGCTCGTGCTCCTGTTCATGGTTCCCGCGACCGTGGGGCTCTTGGTGCTCGCGATTCCCATCGTGCGTCTCATTTTCGAGCAAGGGCGTTTCGGGCCCGAGGACACCGTCGAGGTGGCGGGGGCGCTTCGCTGCTACGCCGTCGGTCTCATCAGCTTCGCCGCGGTCAAGATCGTGACCGACGGTTTCTACGCCATTCAGGACGTTCGCGCTCCCCTGGTCGTGAGTCTCCTGAGCATGGCGGCGAACGCGCTCCTGAACTGGCTATTCGTGGTCGAGCTCGGGCTCGACCACCGCGGTCTCGCTCTCGCCACCTCGGGCACGATGACCGTCTCGTTCGTACTGCTGTGGGTGCTCTTTCGCCGCCGCAGCCGCCTCGGCCGGCTCGACGGCCGGCGCACGGTCGCGACTCTGGCGAAGACGGTAGTCGCGTCCCTGGTCATGGGCGGAGTCTCCTACGCCACGTTCCTCGGTCTCGACGGCGCCTTCGGGCACGACGCGATCTGGGCCCGGCTTCTCCAGGTGGGGCTCGCGATCGGCGTCGCGCTCCTGGTCTATTTCATCGGCTGCAAGCTGCTCCGCGTTCGCGAGCTGGACCAGGCGCTGTCGGCGCTCGTGCCCGGCCGAAACCGTTTGGAGGTTACATGAATCGTGGCTTCTTGGTTCTGGCCTCGATGGTCCTCGCATCCTCTCCGTCCATGGCCCAGGCGCCGGCAAGGAGCCCGAACATGGGCGAGGGCTATCGGGTGGAGGCCGAGCTCCGGCGATGGCGATCGGATCTCATCACCGAGCTCCGCCTCTCCGGGGGCGGGATCCCCGGCACCACGATCGATCCCTTCGAGGACCTGGGGCTCGAGAACGAGCGCATCTACGACTATCACTTCCGGGT
>Ga0302046_10006175_pt1 | contig 10472 bp, 7 predicted proteins | sample RVTome_11_FD_200261 | JGI IMG/M metagenome (GOLD analysis project Ga0302046, IMG submission 200261) | Soil microbial communities from uranium-contaminated site in the Upper Colorado River Basin, Wyoming, United States - RVT147D111 (version 2) ... | reverse complement strand
TAAAGCCCAGGACCCATCTTCGACCATGGCCAGCTTGCCCATAATGAAGGCCTGCCGCGTCTCCAGGTTTTGCACATCCAGAAAGGAGGCCATCACATGATCATCCCAGACACGTGCCCGTAACCACTCCATTGCCTCCAGGGCGGCGGGCTCGCCCATACGACACTGGGTGGGATCGGCGGGATCGACAAAATGTCCGCCCCAGGCGTTGACATGCACTTGAATGCGCTCCCAAGAGACATCAAACATGCTGCCCCAACGATCGATCTGGCCATCACCGTTTCGATCAACAGACAAACGTCGCATCGCGGTCAAATAATCGTCGTGGGTCCAGGTCTCATCAGGATAAGTAACCCCAACCTCGTCGAAAATATCTTTGTTATAATACAAAGCCAGCGCGCCGTGATATTTCGGTAAGCCGTATTGGTGGCCATCACGAGTAAAGAAGGCCTGGTATTGAGCCGGGTCCCAATCGGTGAGGGTGGCCTGGTCCAAATCCGCCTCAACATAAGGGCGGAGATCGAGCGTGTGGCCGTGTTGGGCCCAGATGGGAAAGAAGGCGCAGCAGCCCTGGAACACATCGGGCGCGGTGCCGGCCTGCATATCGGTCAGCATTTTTTCTTCCAAGTCGTCGGGATCAGGCGTGTAGAAGACGCGGATATGGGGGTGCAGCTCGTGAAACTGATCGAGCATCTCCTGAGCCATGGGCGGAAACCAATCGGTCCGCCAGTCCTGGTAGACCAGTTGGACTTTGCCATTGGCTGCGGCCTCAGGTCGGGGGCCGGTGGCAGCGCAGGCGTTCATAAGCGTGCCGGCTGCGGCCAGCCCGGCCAGATGCAGAAAGCGCCGGCGGGAGAAACGGGCGCGGTTTGTTTTATTAGCGTGATGCAGTTGGTGCCATTCCTCAGTCATCTCTAAGTATAAAAAAAGCCTCGCCGGCATAGCGGGGCTTCATGTTGGCCGGATTAGGATTTATAGCAATGAGGGTAGGTCCCCCTATATTAGGTAAAGTGTACTTAATCCGGGTAGATTGTCAAGATGGACATGCCCGATGGTTATGGTCTATCGAAAATCAAGCACAATTCTTCATTTGCATTTAATTATCCCATGATAAAAAAAGTGTGGTATAATACTGTATATCCATCCCCATTGACATGGAATTGATTGACACAGACCCCATACCCTGGATTTAGGAGGCCGCCTTGTCGAAACTTCGCATTATTTTACCAGGCATACTGATATTGACCTTGTCTGCCTGCAGCCTGTCTTCACTTTCCGCGTTATCTCTCAACGAAACCGAGCCTGAAGCAGTTGAGGCCGAACGAGCCACAGAATCGGACCAGGATCTAAGCGAGGCCCAGGTGGCGGTCCAACCGGCTCCGGTCAATATTCGGGAACCAACCCCCGTGCCCGATGAACTCATTGCCCAGGCTGATGCCGAAGAACTCTTGCTAATCAACATCTATGAGCGAGTCAATCCATCGGTCGTCAATATTATCGTCACCGTTGATGATCAGGAGTTTGACAACAGCGGGCTTTTCCCAACGCAAGGGCAAGGCTCAGGCTTTATTTATGACCAGGCAGGGCACATCATAACGAATAATCACGTTATTGCTGAAGCCCAAAAAATTGAGGTAACATTTTACGATGGGACGATTGTCGAGGCCGAGTTGGTCGGCAGCGATAACAACAGTGACCTGGCCGTGATCAAAGTGAATGCCCCGCCCGAAAGCCTGCGAGCGGTGGTGTGGGGTAATTCTGATGAAATCCTGGTGGGTCAACGAGCCGTGGCCATCGGCAACCCGTTTGGCCTCAATGGGACATTGACCAGTGGCATTATCAGCTCGTTGAAGCGCAGCCTGCCTACCGAGGATCGATTATTCAATATCCCCGAAATCATTCAGACCGATGCCGCCATCAACCCCGGTAATTCCGGCGGTCCCTTGCTCAATTCGCATGGTGAGGTCATCGGGGTCAATACGGCGATCGTACCACGGCGAGCCGGGTTGGGTGAGCGAAGTTTTCTGGGGGTAGGATTCGCCGTGCCGTCTAACCTGGCTCAAAAAGTCGTGCCCAGCTTGATCGAATCGGGCCGTTACCAGCATCCCTGGATTGGTTTTCAGGGCAGTACGGTGACTCCAGAAATTGCCGAAGCGATGAATTTGGCTGAAGCACGGGGGGCTTTGGTGGCTCAGGTCATATCGGATAGCCCGGCGGATGAGGCCGGCTTACGGGGGGGCACCCGAGATTTTGACCTGGGAAGTGGTTTCACCACTCAGATTGGCGGTGATGTCATTATTGGCATTGCCGATGAGGAAGTCCTTGTATTTGAAGATATTATTTCCTACTTGAGTCGTCGCGGCAAATTGGGTGAGACGGTGACGCTTAGGGTCATTCGAGACGGTAAAGAGATGGAGGTCGATCTGGTTTTGGCTGCTCGCCCGGCGGTGGATGAGTTGGATAGTTTGGATTGAGGTTGATTTGCAAAAACAAAAAGGGGACCACCGGGTGGTCCCCTTTTTGTTTATAAGGTTTGTCAAGGTCCAAATCGGGGTAATGGCAAGAGTCTGCCTTACCTTCTCGACGAGGTGAATAGGCGAATGGCAAAAATTTCATCATTCACCAATTCGCAGCGGTATAGTCAATGTCAGAATATCGACAAAAATTTATCGATGTTGTCTCTATAAGAGGTTAATCATTAGGTCTTTTGACAAAATTTTTCAAGCTGGATGAGATAGACTGCGAGAACCCCCATCTTTTCAATCCACTCGCTCGAACGCTTATCAATGGGGCAGCGTAAAAGATGCTCGACCAGATAAGTGTTACGGATCAATCTGGGTCGAGAATCCCGATAGGCATACTGCATTAATTCCAGAGCAAACTGACTGCGGGCACGGTAGTTCTGGGGGCACAGTATCGCCTCTTGGCTATAGGGAATGTCTGAAAACTGGGGATAGGCCCGGTTGATTGCATCTGTATGGAAATTGCGGTCCATTAACATGCTGGCCGGGAGCGAAGCCAACAAATCATATAATTGGTGATCCAAATAAGGACTGAAAACGGTGCCGACTTGGGTCAAGAGCGTATAAGGGGCCAGGGCGATCTCGCGACGAGTACGATTGGCCAGAATAAATGAAGCAACCGGGTTGGGTGCATTGACGTGCCGGGTTAATTCTTCGGTTATACGCTCGATGGCCAATTCCTGGCCGAATTTTCCGGGGGGCAGCAATTTAGCCAGGCGTTCCTGGCGATAGGGGAAGATAAACGTTTGCGCCAACTTGGCCAGGTGACCGGAATCGAAAAATTTAGCACGCCATTTGGTTAGATATCGGCTGGCCGACAGAGTATCGCCCCCAATGCCATCATAAACAGCCGTTGTCCGGCCTCCGAGATGATCAGTGATGACGAGATACCAGGCGTGTTCATCGGTACAGAAACCGGTGGCCAGATTCTTGCTCAATTCACGCTTGAGGCGTGATCCGGTTTGAGTGAGTACAACATGGGTTAGATCCGTCACATTCGCCAACTGCCTGGCAATATTTACGTCCTCAAACGAGCCTGGGTTATCTTTGACTGAAGTGAGGCAGAATCTGGGTCGATGGCCGGCTAAACATAACTCGAACAGGATATGGCGCGAGTCTCTTCCGCCACTTAGAGGCAAGGCAAAATCATCGCTGGGGGGAAGTCGTCGTTTAATCGCCTCTCGAAAAAGGGAAACATAGCCGTCGATGGCGTCGGTCCGGTTGATCGAATTGGCTTTTACCTGGGGCCATTGCCCTGATACCCGGAGTTCACCTTTGGCCCAGGTAAACTGGGCCGAGGGAGGGACGGCCCGGATCGATTTGAAGGGTGTGTCATCACCCAAAAAAAATCCCACCCGCAAAAAGACTGCCAGGGCTGCCTCGTCGAGGTCGACCGGCGCGCCTAACTCGACCAGTTTGGGGATCGAGGTGGAGATCGCTAATTCGCCCCCAGGCTTACTAAAATAGTAAACTGGATAGAAGCCGTACCGATCATTTTGTAGATACAGGCTTTGTCCATCCCAAGACCATTCGACAAAAATGCCGTCTGGGCGGGCGTAGGAGCCCGACTCAAGCTTGTGCCCCTGTTGACAAGCGCTGAGACCAGCCGTCTTGAACTCCGCGCCATCGGGCCGGATGTAAAAATAAGGGGCCTGGGTATGGTAACCCGTTTGAGTTGGCTCAATCACTGAAGTGCCTCATTCATGTCGGAATCGCCTGCATCTGCCGTCGACCGGTCATTCAACACCCAATTATGAGGCAAGTGAAGAATGCCCCGGCCATTCGTGTGTGAGCGTACCGACAGCGGATAAAGACGCCAGTGATAATCATAGGCATACGACCAGTTATGCTCATGGATACCGACATCGACGTAGTATTGCCCCCCGTTGAGATCCAGGCGGTCGAGCTGCAATCTGATTTTGCCCGGCCCAGTTGCGCTTGAGATGGACAGGCCAGCCGCCACCGTCGTGGTCGCATAACACAGGACGTTGTCTTCACGGCTGATCGCTACCCGAAAAATCGGTTTTTTGACCGGTTCGGAGACCAGGTATTCGATTTCAACATTGAGGGGGTCGCCGCTATTAATTTCAGAAATGGGCGCAGCATTTTGATCCAGCAACCGCACCTCGACAAGCTTGAGTTTTGAGCTGTGTGGGCGGTTTCTGGCTGCCTGGCTCTGAGCCTGACCTGACGGCGGCAAAGGAGCCAGGCCTGATGAGGTCCCCGGCCTGGCCGCTGGATTCTTATTCATATCCGCGAGATATCTAAGAATCGTCTCTTCGGGATCACCCCGTTCCACCACCTGGCCATGTTGCAGCCAGATGACCTCGTCACACAGTTTCTGAATCTGGTCAGAGGTATGGGATACGATCAGGATTGTACGACCTTCCTTTTTGAATTGATTGATCCGGTCGATGCATTTTTGTCGAAACGCCGCGTCGCCAACCGCCAAGACCTCATCGATCAACAGGATTTCAGGCTCCATATGAATGGCGATGGCGAAGGCCAGACGCATGCGCATGCCGGTGCTATAGGTCCGAATGGGGCTTTCGACAAACTCCTCGAGTTCCGCAAAATCAATGATTGAATCAAACTTCCGCTTGATCTCCTGGCGCGTGAAGCCCGTAATCACGCCATTCACAAACACAATTTCGCGACCGGTCAAGTCAGGATGAAAACCGGCCCCGAGAGAGAGCAAGGCGCTCATACGGCCATGAACTTCAACCTGTCCTTCATCGGGTTGCAGCACATCGCCAACGAGATTCAAAAGCGTTGATTTGCCCGAGCCATTATGTCCCACAATTCCAACCGCGAGCCCCGGCGCAACGGTAAAACTCACATTACGGAGCGCCCAAAAGTAATCGATTGGTTTAAGCCGGCTCACTCCGCGAATAAAGACATCCTTGAGCCTTTTAGGGCGGTCCGCAAGGTAGCGCCGGAAGCGCTTGCCCAGGTTGTTGACGACAATCATGTCACGCATCTAAAGTTCCTCCAAGAAGCGATACTTGGCATTGACAAACAGCTTATAACCAAAGGGGAGTAGAATCGCTGTGAGGCCGCACAGTATAAACATCGACATTGGATCTGGCAACTCGCCCAAAAGGATAATCGCCCGATAGACTTCAAGTAAGTGGACGATGGGGTTGAGGCGATACAACCATTGATAGTGTTCCGGGATCATTCTGGCGGCATCATAGAAAATGGGGGTGAGAAAGAATCCCAGACGCAGTACCACCGTGACAATATGCTTGGTATCACGAAATGTCACTTGAAAAGTCGCCAGAATGTACACCAAACTGAGCGTGAACAAGAATTGAACAGCCAGTAAGAAAGGCACCAACAGCAATAAAGACGTCAGAGGGGTACCACCATATATCAAGAAAGCCAGGAGTACCGGGAGGGCTATGAGAAAATCGATCAGGCTGGTGGCGACGGTCACGGCTGGCAAAATAATGGCCGGAAAACCGGGCTTGCGAATCAAATCGCTGCTGCTGGTGATGGACTCGCTGCCGGCGGTTAGTGCTGATTGAATCCAGGTCCAAACCAAAATACCGATAAAGACGTAGGCCGGAAAATTAGGAATACCATCGCCCAGGCCCGACCGAAAGAGAAATCCAAACACACGGGCCTGAGCCACCGAGTAAATCAACGACCATAGAATCCCCAAGATGGAACCTTTGTAACGTATCTTGATGTTGCGGCTGACCAGTTCGTACAATAGATCGCGTTGGTAGATCCAATACCGGCTCTGGCCAAGACTAAGAGGCAGGTTCATATAACATCTCCACTAAACAACCTAATCATCGAAGAATTCAAGCCATTCTTCTTTAGCCCATTGTTCTCCGGTTGATAAGGCCCGAGTCAATTCTGCTCTTAATTCCTCATAATTTGCGATAACTTCAGATTTTTTCTTGGTTTGTTGTTTCTTGGTTTGGGGCGCCAAATCCTGAAATTTTAGCCCCAGGAATTCCTGAACGCGCCGGCTTTCGTCCGTAATATTAGCCCGCAGATCTTCGTAAATCACGTCGAGTTTGGGCTGATCTTTGAAAAATTCGTCTAACTTTTCTTGCTGTTTCAGACTGTTACGGAAATCATTGAAACATTCTTTGGGCTCCAAAATAATGGGGGCTTTATCTTTGGATGCACCGTTTTTCGTATTATTCTTAAACGCTACCCAGACATCAGACTGCATCGCCAATTTAAAGGAAAGATATCGATCCAGCAGGTTTCGTCTTTTTAGATGAATGACTTTGATATGCGGACTGCGCAGGTAGTCCCACACCTCTTTCCACTCATCATTGTGAGCCTGATAGTAGAGGAGTTTAAATCCCGCCGCTTTGATATGTTTTTTATGGTCGGTATAAACACACGACTCGACATATTCAATCGGATCATCATCTAACTGTACAATTCTGGGTATGCTGCGGATTACTTTGCGCACATCCTCACGGTGATTGAAGATCTCGTGGACCATAAACACATTCTTGTGAGCATCCAACAAGAATTGCAGTAAATTGGAACCGGTCCTGGCATGGGACAAAATAATAAACTGGGTGTAATTTGAATTGGCCGGAGCACGGCGCACCACCGGCTGGGGTGACGTTTCAGCCTCGACCGTTTGTTTTTCTTTATGCCAGACAGCTTGCATTTTTTTGAACATGTCCGCAGTGTATACTCCTTTCCGTCGAGTTTGACGGATGGTTTTGAGCAAGGTTAGTGGCCCCATGATATTGCCCCATGTTTCTTGCCAGATCAGGTCGAGTGGAAACGTACTCTTACCGAGGAGCGTATTTCGAAGCCGTTGTCTTTGATAATAGACGATGCCTTTCAAGGCTCGCAGGGCTCGTCTGTCGCCATCGACAGACCACATTCTGAGCATCATGCTGGAAAAGCTCCGCCCATAATTGTAAAGCTGGCGGCGCAAACCCGCCCGGGTATTTCGATGTCGATGCCGCACGACGGCGGCCGGTTCATAGTAACACAGGCCCCCGGCCTTCAGAATACGATAAAACATATAGGGATCCTCGGCGATTTCCAGACCATTATCGAACGGTCCGATAGCGGGGTCGGCGAAGACAGCAGCTCGAAACGCACTATTGGCGGTCACACCCACCGTAAAGATATCCGAGGCCAGTGTTTTTTGATAGTAAAAATCCGGACCAAAATACCTGGGTTCAAAGGACCTGGTTAAACCGCCGTACTCCTCAAACAAGAATTCGGCTTCCTCGTCAAGCCGGTATGGAATGACCATGCCTGAGACGGCCATTATCTTCGGGTCGATAAACGGTCGAATCAGATTATCGAGCCAGCCGTCCTCGACGACCACATCGTCATCACTACAGATAATAATATCACCTTTGGCGTGCAAAGCTCCGGCATTTCGAGCGTAGGTGACGCCCGCTCTTGGCTCCGGAATGTAAATCACACCGGGAAACTGCCGGACCACAGGTTCGGTCAGGCCCGAAGCGGGATTGTTATCGACGATGATGATCTCGTGTTTAACTTCGGTGACATGCCGGGTCAGGGTTTCGAGACACAGGACCAGGTCTTCGGGCCGGTCACGGGTGGGAATCGTGATCGAGGCCATCAATGGCGGCGCCGGAACAGGCGAAACTGGCGTCGTCAAGCGCGGCACGATATCACCCGGCTCCAGGACCAGTTCCAGATTGTCGGCGACCATCTGAATGATATGAGACCAATAGTTGTGGGGCGAAGCGTGAGCCGGAGTAAAGACCCGTTGGGCCAGTTGCTCCCACATCTGTATCCCAATTTCATGGATCAGACGTTCCCGGTCAATAGGGTGGCCGCCGTGCCAGATATCAAAACGGCCAATACAGTTACCATGAATGTAGCAGTACAGCCGGACGCCTTCATACGCTTCAAGCCCATGTAAGGCGTTGATCGGTTGACAGAGTTCCAGTTTTCTTACAGCCATCAGGGCCATTACATCATCTCTCCAATATGAACTGGGTTAGACTGTTGCTTTTTCTACGACAGCTTGTGCGGTCAACGGCTCGCGTTTGGCAAACCGCTCGGCAAACTGTGCCGCCGAATAGGTTCCTAGCTTACGACACTGGCGTAACGCCCGCCACAGGTTGAATGGTCCAATCAGGTTCCCCCACAGCCGCAGCAAGATCAGATGCGCCGGTACAGGCAGGGAACCGGTCAGGCTGCTCAGCAGGCGTTGAAGTTGATACCAGGGCAAATTCTGACAGAGCACTTTGATAGCTCGCCGATCCTGGTCCCGGGTGATGATGCAGGTCAACGTAGCGGCATAACCACAGTTAAAATTGACGAGCTGCTGCCGCAGTTGGGCCATCGTTGTTCTGTGCTTGTGGAAAACATAGGCTTTCGGGTTGTAGACGGTGACCATCCCTCCGGCCAGGACCCGGTAGAATTGGTAAACATCGCCCCCACCCCGCGCATAGGTGCCTGACGCCAACGCATCTTCAAGCGGTCCAATGTTCGGATCGGCATAGGTGGTCGCACGGAAAGCAGCAGATGACCCATTGCCCAGCCGGGCCACGCTTGGAAACGTCTCCGTCGAAAAGAATTCACGGCCGAATCGAGCCGGCTTATACCCCAGGCCCAAGCCCCCACTTTCCTCAAAGAAATATTGCGATGGGGTGCTGAATTCATAGGGCAGCACCAGGCCCATAACCGCCCCCACCTCCGGACCGGCAAAGGGCGCGATCATCTGATCCAACCAGTTTTCACCGACCAACACATCATCATCGGTCAAAACCACGATATCACCCCGGGCGGCCAACGCCCCTGCATTTCGGGCATAACTGCTGCCCGGCCTGCGTTCGCTGACATAGACCACGCCGGGAAATTGGGACACAACCGGCGCGGTTAGCCCACTCGCCGGGTTATTGTCCGCCACAATGATTTCGTGAGGTACTTGAGTTTTGTGGTCGCGCAAATGGTGCAAGGCCCGGCTCAAATCCTGAGGACGATCTTTTGTGGCCAGGATGATCGAGGCGCTCAAATCCGGCAGGGTAAGGGTTGTCTGCTGATGCTCGACCAGCAAGGCCGTCAATTGCGCCTGGCTCCAGCCGATTGTGTTCAAAATCAGGCCCTTCGGGTCCGGTATTCGATCCAACAGTTCGGGCGACCCGGAGCCAAAGATGGCGTGGGCCACCGGCAGCCACAAACTGTAAGATGTATCATAAACCTGGTGCTTGAGGGGTAACGGACGCCGGCTGTTCCAGAGCGTGAAGTGTCCGATGACTTGCCCCTCTACCATGACGAAAATCCGCAGGCCGACATAATCATCCAACCCGGTCGGCCATTGGAGTTGATCATGGGTTAGTTCAAGAAGATGGATAGCAACTTTAAAGTCAGCTTGTTTTGGCATTTTGTATCTCTCGCCTCAAATTGCGCATGATTCGCCTGATCCGGCGGGCATAGCGAAGTGATTTCGAGCGCCGGCGTTCGGCCTGCTTATCCTTGTTCAGCCATCTGCGAATATCTTTTTGTTCCTGAGGATAACGTTCGAGAGCGTCGATCATAAACTGCTGCTGCGCTGCCATCATCGATTCCGCCCAGGCTACCACCTTCTCTTCGTCACGCTCATACCGCTCACGCACCACGGCCCACGGATCATAAGCAAACATTTTCCGCTGCTCAAGGGCGCTATAGAAGAGTGGCAGCAATAACTGGCCCTGGTGTTTTACGCCGTTCTCAACAAGCGCTTCGATTAGAAAATCCCGGCGAAAGGCGGCATTGAGCCAGCTTCCAAACTTATCAGGTGCATAATAAAAGGTGCGATCATAGCAGTAGTAACGATCCAAATGTTCAGGATGGCCGGATAATTTATGGGCCGTGAGCTGGCCGGTGGTTTCAAGCTCCAGAGGCAGATGGGGTCCCGTACAAGCGACGACATCGGGATTATTACCCAACGCCCGCGCCAGCCCAAACAACCAGCCCTCATCCGCCACCGCGGCC
>Ga0302046_10006174_pt1 | contig 10472 bp, 8 predicted proteins | sample RVTome_11_FD_200261 | JGI IMG/M metagenome (GOLD analysis project Ga0302046, IMG submission 200261) | Soil microbial communities from uranium-contaminated site in the Upper Colorado River Basin, Wyoming, United States - RVT147D111 (version 2) ... | reverse complement strand
GTCAGCCGACCCACGGATGATCTTGATCACCTGGTCGATGTCGTCGACGGCGACGATGAGGCCTTCGAGGATGTGGGCCCGGGCCTGGGCCTGGTCGAGACGGAACCGGGTGCGCCGCTCGATGACCTCCATCTGATGGTCCAGGTAGTACCCGATCATCTCGGCCAGGCCCAGGGTGCGGGGCACACCGTCGACCAGGGCGACCATGTTGTATCCGAAGCTGTCCTGCAAGGGCGTTCCCTTGTACAACTGGTTGAGGACGACCTGGGGAACCGCGTTCTGACGGAGCTCGATGACGAGACGTGTGCCTACCCGGTCGGACGACTCGTTCCTCACTTCGGCGATGCTGGTGATCTTGCGATCGTCGACCAGGTCCTTGATCTTGGCTATGACCCTCTCGATCGAGACCTGATACGGAAGCTCGGTGACGACGATGGCGGTGCGGCCCTTGCGGACCTCTTGGACGTCGGCAACCGCCCTGATCTTGACCGAGCCCCTCCCCGTCGTCAGCGCATCACGGATCCCGCCTGCGCCCACCAGGAACCCTCCCGTGGGGAAGTCGGGGCCTTTGACGAATCGGAGAAGCTCCTCGGAGTCGGCGTCGGGGTTGTCGATCGTGTGGAGCGCGGCGTCGATGACCTCACCGAGGTTGTGGGGTGGGATGTTGGTGGCCATGCCGACGGCGATTCCTTGAGAGCCGTTGGCCAGGAGATTGGGAAAGCGGCTGGGGAGCACTGTCGGCTCCTGCATCTCTCCGTTGTAGTTGTCGGCGAAGTCGACGGTGTCCTCGTTGATGCCCTCGAGCAGGTGGGTGGAGAGCTTGGTGAGCCGGCACTCGGTGTAGCGAGCGGCGCCAGGGGGGTCGTCGATGGTGCCGAAGTTGCCCTGTGGGTCGATGAGGAGACTCCGCATCGAGAAGTCCTGGCCCATCCGAACCAGGGCGTCGTAGATCGCCTGATCACCATGCGGGTGATAGTTGCCCATGACGTCGCCAACCACCTTCGAGCACTTGCGGTGCGCCGAAGTGGGGCCGATGTTGTTCTCATACATCGAGAAGATGATCCGACGCTGCACCGGCTTGAGACCGTCACGCACGTCGGGCAAGGCCCGGGAGACGATCACCGACATCGCATAGTCGATGAAGCTGGCCTCCATCTCGTTGGTGATCTCGATCTCGGGGGCGCTCCCCATGGCGCGTTGCTCTTCAGTCACAGATTCCCTGCAATTCTCTAGATGTCGAGGAAGCGGACGTCGTCTGCGTTCTCCTGGATGAACGACTTGCGCGAGGCGACGTCATCACCCATCAGCGTCTCGAACACCTCCTCAGCCCGGGCGGCGTCCTCCATCTCCACCCGAAGGAGAGTGCGTGTCGCCGGGTTCATCGTCGTGTCCCAGAGCTCGCTCGGGTTCATCTCGCCCAAGCCCTTGAATCGGGTGGGCTTCACCTTCGGGTGCTCCGACTGGAAGGCGGCCAACGCGTCGTCGTCTTTGAGGTAGTGGACTTTGGACCCGACCTTCACCCGATAGAGGGGTGGCTGAGCGACATAGACGTATCCGACCTCGATGAGCGGTCGCAGGTGGCGGAAGAGGAGAGTCAGCAGGAGAGTGCGGATGTGTGCTCCGTCGACGTCGGCGTCGGCGAGCAGCACCACCTTGTGGTAGCGGGCCTTGGACAGGTCGAAGTCGTCTCCGATGCCGGTGCCCATGGCCGTGATGATGTCCTGGACCTCGGCGTTCTGGAGCGCCTTGGCAAGCCGGGCCTTCTCGACGTTGAGGATCTTGCCCCGGATGGGGAGGATGGCCTGGGTCTCGGAGTCACGGGCGGACTTCGCCGGGCCCGCCGCCGACTTTCCCTCCACGATGAACAATTCCGACTCGCCGGGGTCGCGACTCGAGCAGTCGGCCAGCTTGTCCGGCAACCCGCCTGAGTCGAGCCCCGACTTGCGACGGGTCAGCTCCCGGGCCTTGCGGGCGGCCTCGCGCGCTTTGGCTGCATTGATGCATTTCTCGATGATGCGCCGTGCCTCTGGTGAGTATTTCTCCAGCCACTCCGGGAGCATGCGGTTCAGGGTCTTCTGCACGTATGAGCGGATCTCGGTGTTTCCCAACTTCGTTTTGGTCTGCCCCTCGAACTGAGGGTCCTTGACGCGAATCGAGACGATTGCGGTGAGACCTTCGCGGACGTCCTCTCCGGTCAGGTTGACGTCTTTCTCCTTGAGGAGGTTCTTCGAGCGTGCGAAGTCGTTGATCGCCTTGGTCAGGGCGGTGCGGAAACCTTCCTCGTGAGTGCCCCCCTCATGTGTGTTGATGTTGTTGGCGAAGGTGAGCACCGACTCGACGTACGAGGTGGTCCATTGCATGGCCACCTCCACCTCGGCGTCCTGGCCGACATCCTCGATATCGATGATGTGAGGATGGAGCGGATCCCGTTTTGCGTTGAGATGGTTGACGAAATCGACCAACCCACCGCGATAGAGGAACGTCTCGGTCATGGGCTCCTCGCCTCGCTCGTCGATGAGGCTTATCTGCAGCCCGCGGTTGAGGAACGCCGTCTCGCGGAGCCGCGATGCGACGATGTCGAAGTCGAACTCGGTCCCATCGGTGAAGATCTCGGGGTCGGGCCAGAACTTGATCGTGGTCCCGCTCTTCTTGATCGGGCGTCCCTTCTTGGGCTCCTTGGTCTTGGGCACGCCGGTTCTGAACTCCTGGGTGTAGACGCTGCCGTCACGTCGCACCTCCGCCTCGAGTCTGGACGAGAGAGCATTGACCACTGAGACGCCGACACCGTGCAGGCCACCGGAGACTGTGTAGGCGCCCTGCTCGAACTTCCCGCCGGCATGGAGGGTGGTGAGGACCGTGGTGAGTGCCGACCGTTTGGTCTTGGTCATCCGGTCGATCGGGATACCTCGGCCGTCGTCGATCACCTCGACACCGCCGTCACTCATCAGAGTCACCGAGATCTTGGAGCAGTGGCCGGCCATGGCCTCGTCGACCGAGTTGTCGACCACCTCCCAGATGAGGTGATGGAGTCCACGGGGCCCGGTCGAGCCGATGTACATGCCGGGTCTGCGCCGCACCGCCTCGAGTCCCTCGAGGACCGTGATGTCCTTGGCTTGGTAGCTGTCGCGCGTTGTCGTCACGACCCTCCTAAATGATGCGGTTTTGGCTGACCTGGTGTGGGGAAAATGCCGGATGTAACGGCAACTTTCACACGTGTCATTCTACCGGACGAGGGTGACAAAACCGAATCCATCGCGTGTCCTTCCTGGCTCAAGATCGGGCCGGTGCCCGGACCTCCACTCGATCGATTTTCCCTGCTCCCAAACGGTTTTCGAGAGACTCCAGCAATGATGCTTCCCCGTACCGGAGGAAGGCCACCATCGATGCCGAGGAGGCCTCGACCACGAGCGTGGTCCCCTTGATGTACAGCGGCCTGGACCTCCCCGTCCAAGGAGCCCCAGCCAACTGGTCCCACTCGTCGCTGATCGCCGCCATGACCTCGGGGTTGGGTAGCCCGAGACGGGAGAACATGTCGTCGACCGACTCCGAGAAGTGCTCCAGATCACGACTCACTGGACCACCGTTCCGTCGGCCACCTGCCACACCGACCCGCCGACGGGAACATCCTCGGGACGCGCCGAGGTGATGAGGGTCTGGGTGTCATCGGGCAACGCGCCTGCCAGCGCCTTGGCCCGCGACATGTCGAGCTCGCTGAACACGTCATCGAGCAACAACACAGGCGGCTCCCCCACCAATTGGGCTATGGCGCGGTGGGCGGCGAGTTTCACCGCCAGAGCCATGGTGCGCTGCTCGCCCTGGCTCCCATGGATCCTTGCCTCGTGGCCCTCGATGAGAAATCCGGGCTCGTCCCTATGCGGACCGACGGTTGTCATCCTTCGTTCGTAGTCCAGCCGTCTGGCCGCTTCAAGAGCCTCATTGAGACGTACGCCGTACTCGGACGCCGAAGCCGCCTCGAGCTCTCCGCCCCATGAGGACGTGTAGGTGAACGCCGTGCCGGTCGGTTCGTGGGCGATCTCCGCATATGCGTCTTCCAGGAGCGGCTCGAGGGTCTCGATCACCCGGTGGCGACGGGCCAGCACGCGCCCACCGGCCTGCGCCAGCCTGGAATCCCACACCGAGAGCGTGGCGTCGTCGCGATCACCATGTTTCAAGAAGGCGTTCCTCTGCCGCAGAGACCGGTCGAACTCCGCCTGGTCGAGGTGGGCAGATGGCCACAACTGAACGGCGATATCGTCGAGTAGATCGCGTCGATAGGCCGGGCCTCTCTTGACCAAGTCGAGATCCTCGGGCAGGAACGCCACCACTCGAACGACGCCCAACAGGTCCGACACACGGCGCAGTCTCGTCTTGTCGATCTGCGTTCTCTTCGCACCCTGTCGGGAGATCTCGATCTCGATGAGCCGCTCCCTCTCGTCGCCGGTCAGCGCGGATCGGACTGTGGCGCTGGTGGCGCCGTCGGCGATCAGGGCTTGGTCGGGAACCGAGCGGAACGATCGGAGAGTGGCCAGGAACGACACGCCTTCGAGCAGATTCGTCTTGCCGGCGCCATTAGGGCCGATCAACAAGTTGACACCCGGGTCGGGACGCCACTCCAGCTCCGCATAGGACCGGAAGTCGACCAGGGCGATCCATTCCACCCTCACTCGCGGCCCTCACGCGCCACTAAACCCGGACGGGCATCAAGAGGTAGATGTACTCGGAGTCGTCGCCAGAGTCGAGCACGCCCGGCTTGAAGGAGTCGATAACCCTGATGCGGACCTTGTCCCCGTCAATTGCGGTGACTCCATCCTGGAGATAACGCGGGTTGAATGCAATCGAAACCTCCTCCTCGGAGCCGCTGAACTCACCGGGGAGGTGCTCGGTCTCTGCGCCGACGTCCTGACGGCTCACTGAGACTTCCACACCACCTTCCATGAGCTTCAGACGCACCGGGATGTGGTCCTCAGCGACGAGGGTCACCCGTCCCAGAGCCTCCAATAACCCCTCCTTGTCGAGAATCATCTGGTTTGGGTAGGTCTCCGGGAGAAGGGATTGGTACTTGGGGAAATTCCCGTCGATCAGTCGCAGTCGCAGGATCCCGCGCTCCGACGAGAACACCGCCTCTCGCTCCCGTAGCTGAGCGGTGACTTTTGGGGCACCGATGGTCCGGGGCAGCTCCCTGAGCCCCCGAGCGGGCACCAACCCGGTGACCTCGAGGCCGACTCCGGGAAGGTCTCGCTTGGCCAGTCGATACGAGTCGGTGGCTACCATGCGCAGCCCGCTGTCGGAGCTCTCGAAGAGGACCCCAGTGAGTATGGGGCGAGCCCCGTCACCCGAGGCGGCGATGGTCACCTGGTTGATCGCCTCGGCGAACGCCTCGCCATCGACTTCGACACCGTCGGTCACCATCTCCTCTTGGTTGGGGAAGTCGTCGACGGTCAGTGGCCTCAGATTGAACTTTGGCCCGTTCCCTTGGATCTCGATGTCGGTGTCGGTGGCACCGATGGTGACTTGTCCGGCCGGCATCTTGCGCACCGCCTCCGACAACAGTCGTCCGGGAATGACAGCTCTCCCTTCCTCCATCACCTCGACCTCGGCCTGGGTCCTGACCGTCATGTCGAGGTCGGTCCCGGTGACACGCAGTGTGTTACCGGACACCTCACAGAGAAGCCCTTGCAGAACCGGCAATGCCGTTCGTGTCCCAACCGCTCGGTTGGCTCGGGCGAGAACGTCGGCGAGGTCGTCTCGCTGGGCCCGGATTCTCACAGGCGGTTATCCCTTCTTCTGTTGTTATTGATTCTCACTGAAAACGTTATTAGTTGTAGTAGGGGGCTGTGGATGTGTGGAAAAGTCTGTTTTGATCATGTGTCCACTGGGGTTCTGCCTGTGGGCCCGGATGTTGACGGAGACGGGACAACTCGGGCCACCCGGTGGATAACTCAGGAGGCTGTTGAAAGGCCACCACCTTTCCTCAGGTCCTGTGTGAGTTGATTCACCCGATCGAAGACCGCTCGATCCGAGCGGAGAATGCGTTTCACTTTCTCCACGGAGTGCAGGACGGTGGTGTGGTCGCGGTTGAAGTGCTCGCCGATCTTGGGGAGGGAGAGGTCGGTGAGCTCCCGGCACAGGTACATCGAGATCTGGCGGCACAGCACCAGGGGTTGACGGCGGCTCGAGCTGAGAACGTCCTCCACGGAGAAGCCATACGCGGAGGCGGTGGTCCGGATGATGGTGTCGGGGCCCAGCGGAATCGGCTCGTCCGCGCTCACGATGTCCTTGAGGACCCGCTCGGCTGTCTCGAGATCGATATCGCGGCGATTGAGGGCAGACCAGGCGGTGACGCGGGTCAGGGCGCCCTCGAGCTCGCGAATGTTGTCCGAGACGAGACCTGCGATGTGCTCGAGGACGTCCACGGGAACCGGGCGCGGGGCGAACTCCGCGTTTCTCTTCAGAATCGCCAGACGAGTCTCCATGTCGGGAGGTTGGATGTCTGTCAGCAGTCCCCATTCGAATCTGGATCGGAGTCTGTCCTCCAGGGACGACAGATTTCGTGGGTGACGATCGGAGCTGATCACCATTTGCTTGCCCGACTCGTACAGGGAGTTGAAGGTGTGGAAGAACTCTTCGAGGATCTGCTCCTTGCCCTCGAAGAACTGCACATCGTCGAGCAATAGGATGTCGACTCCTCGGTAACGGGCCTTGAAGTCGTCCGGCCGCTTACGACGGATCGACTCGATGAACTCGTTCAGGAAGTTCTCCGAGGAGACATACCTCACGACGAGATCGGGGTACATCTCGAGTCCTTGATGACCAACGGCGTTGAGCAAATGCGTCTTGCCCAACCCGGCGCCGCCATAGATGAAGAGAGGGTTGTAATGGGCGCCGGGCTGTTCGGCGACAGCCATGGCGGCCGCCCAGGCGAATCGGTTCGACTGACCGACGACGAAGCTCTCGAATCGGTACCGGTTGATGAGATTCGTTGCTCTGGTAGGAGCGCCGGCATCGGGGTGGTCTGTCGAGTCGGTGATCACCGGGAGGGAATCGGCCAGGCTCAGAGGTTGCTCTTCTGGAGCGTTCTCACTGATCCGATAGACCGGCTCGGCGCTGGTGCCGAACACCGAGCGATAAGCGTCCGTGATCAGACCGCCGTGTTTTTCTTGGACCCAGCGAAGATGAAACTCCGACGGTGCGACCAGGACGATGCGGTCACCTTCGGTGTCAGGCTCGAGACGCGAGAGCCACGTCTCCCAGTTGGCCTCCGATACTCCGGATCTCAGGCTGTGCCTGAAATCCGCCCATAAGTCATTTGGTCGCTCGGGTTGGGTCACGGAACCCCTCCTCATAGGCAGAGTTTGTCCACAGAACCGTCCACATCTGTGGAAACCTCTGTGCACATCCTCCCGCGGGTATGTCTTCTTGTAAGCCGGGGTTCGCGTCGGTGTCATCCAGCACGACGGGGAAGCGTGCGCACTCCCGGGGTTAGGTCGGGGGAGTATTGAATCCCGTCCCGACCCCGTCAAGACCGCGAGAATTTCCGTTGTGGATGAACTACCTCGAGGCTATCCACAGCGAAAACCTAACTAGTACTGGTGGTTTCCAGTATATGGGCAGCAGTCTCCCGCCGTTCGGGGCGACCAACGAGCGCTAATCGACTTTTCGCGATGTTCGTGTTTTCTTCGCGAACCGCACTCGCAGGGCGTCAAGTGAGATTGCGGAGCCAACCGGGCTCTCGTATCCTTCGGCCTTTCCCCGACCCCGGTTTGATCTGGCATGAAAAGGACTTACCAACCAAAAGTTCGTCGCCGAAAGCGACGTCACGGTTTCCGCAATCGGATGCGTACCCGCGCAGGAAGGGCGACGATAAAGGCTCGTCGTCAAAAGGGCCGAAAGCGCCTCGCTGCCTAGTGGCGCGCTCCACAGGTAGCTACGAATCCCTCCGAAACTCCCAGGACTTTCGTAGAGTTCTCTCCCACGGGACCCGCCGCCGCGAGGGTGGAATCGTCATGGTGTGCTCGCCAGGGCAGCCCGGCACTCCTCGACTTGGGCTGCTGGTCTCGAAGAGATGCGGAAACGCGGTCACCCGCAACCGTATCAAGAGAAGACTTCGGAGCGCGACCGGCACCGTCGAACTCAAACCAGGAATTGACTACGTGATCATCGCAAGCGGAGAGGTAGCCGACGTTCCCTTCGGACGTCTCATCGGATGGCTGCGACGCGCCCTGACGGAATCTGCCGATGCCTGACCTGCTTCGACCACGGACATGGGTGAGCGCACTCATCGGCACTTACCAAAAACTGGTAAGTCCCAATCTGGGAGCCAACTGCAGGTACCAACCGACCTGCTCGTCGTACACCCGCGAGGCGATGGTTCGGTTTGGAGTCATTCGCGGGTCCTTGCTTGGTCTGAAGCGGATAGGCCGGTGTCATCCACTTCGTCCCGGCGGATATGACCCTGTTCCCGATAGCTGGAGAACTCACTGATGGGTGACCTCTTCAATTCCCTGGTCGAACTTCTGGGCTCGATCCTGGCCTTCTTCTTCGACTTCCTCCATGAGGTCGTGAACAACGGCATGGCCTTTGGCCTCTCGATCATTCTGTTGACGATCCTCATCAACATCGTCGTCTTCCCATTGACGTTGAAGCAGACCCGGGCGACCCGGGCATTCAGCACGCTTCAACCGCAGATCAAGAAGATCCAGGAGCAGTACAAGGACGACAAGGAAGAGATGCAGCGTCAGTTGATGGCGGCGCAGAAAGAGGCGGGCGCCACTCCGGGGGGCTGTCTGCTGCCGCTCCTGGTGCAGATGCCTATTTGGTTCGCCCTGTTCCGCCTGCTCCGCGATCCCGACATCTTCATCTCATCGGATACCGCCCTCCACCAGGCCATCGCCGAAGGTGGAAATTCCTTCCTGGGCATGATGCTCAACGTCTCGCCGTCGACGGCAGTCGGTGACCTGGGTTTTCCCAGCGCAATCCCCTACCTGGTGATGATTGTGTTGATGGTGGCGACTCAGTACATCCAGCAATGGCACGCCACATATGGCCAGGTCAGGGACAGCAATCAACCCGGTGCCGGGGCACAGCAGGCGGTGACCAAGATCATGCCGTTGTTCATCGGTTTCATCTCATGGTCCTTCCCCGCCGGCCTCGTCCTCTACTGGGCCACCTCGAACCTGTTCCGTCTGGGTCAACAGGTGCTCATCTTCAAGATCGACGGACGCCCGACAGCGCCTGGCTCGCAGCCAAAAGAGTCGAAGTCGAAACAGCCCGATGTCGACGACGCCCCTGAAGTGATCCCCCCGAAGCCACAACAGGGCGCCACCAACAAGCGCCGGAGGCGCAGGAGGAGATAACATGGATTTCGTTGAGATCGAGGTGAAAGCCAGGACTGTCGATCTGGCCGTTGCCGCCGCGATGCAGGAGTTGGGGGTCGATGACCGTGACCAACTCGTCGTCGAGGTGGTGGAGGATCCAGTGAGGGGCTTCCTCGGTATCGGTGGCCAGGACGCGGTGGTTCGAGTCAAGAAACTCCCGCCCCGACGTAAGAGAAATCGTCGTGGTCGTGCCGAGAAATCGAACAAGTCTGAGAACAACGACCGGAATCGGCAGCAAGGTCGGTCAAAGGGCGGTAAGAATGGATCATCCCAACCGACAAGACAGTCGCGACCGTCAAGAACCGAAGGCAGACATGTCAAGAAAGATAAGAAAGTGACCGACGACAGGCCGACACTCGATCTCGAACAGCAGGCCCGAGTGGCACGTGAGTTCCTGGAGGGGTTGGTGGAGGCCTACGGGTTGGAGGGAACCGTCAGTGCCGAGATCGATGACGAAGTGATCATTGCCGACGTCCGTGGTGACCAGACCGAAGCCCTGGTTGGAGTGCGGGGAAGCGTCCGCTCGGCGATTCACGAGCTGACACGGACAGTTCTGCAACGTTACAGCGCCGACACGGCACGTTTGCGGCTCGACATCGCCGGCTACGCAGAACGTCGTCGCGAAGCGTTGTCCATCTATGCAGAACAACTCATCGAACAACTCATGGCCGAGGGCGGCGAGATCATGCTCGAGCCGATGAGCCCGGCAGACCGCAAAGTCATCCACGATGTGGCCGCAGCGCACGATGGTGTCAACTCCTACTCCGAGGGCGAAGCCCCCCGTCGTTATGTGGTTCTCTCCCTGAGCGAGCCTTCCGAAGAGGAAGAGTAGAAGGTATCAGGTATCAGGTATCAGGTATCAGGTATGAGGTACCCGATACTTCATACCTCATGCCTCATACCTGTTTCACGTGAAACCGATCGATCGGGTCCTCGACTTTCTGCATCTGAATCTCGATGACCGGCAACATCAACAACTGCTGACCTTTGGGCAATGGCTGGCAACCGAGGCGGTCGCTGCCGGGGGGATCGGCTCGGGAGACTTATCTCGACTCGACAGCCGTCATCTAGCCGACTCGCTCCTGTTCGCCTCGCAAT
>Ga0302046_10006173_pt1 | contig 10473 bp, 7 predicted proteins | sample RVTome_11_FD_200261 | JGI IMG/M metagenome (GOLD analysis project Ga0302046, IMG submission 200261) | Soil microbial communities from uranium-contaminated site in the Upper Colorado River Basin, Wyoming, United States - RVT147D111 (version 2) ... | reverse complement strand
GGCATGATTTCCTGCTTTTTGCCCGCACCGCGCACACGGACCGCCACCGTCCCGGCCTCCGCTTCCCGGCCCCCAACTACCGCCAGGTACGGGACCTTCATGAGCTCGCCATGGCGGATGCGATAGTTCAGCGTCTCGTTGCGGTCATCCACCGAGGAGCGCACTCCGGCGGTTTTTAGGCGGGCATTCACGGCAACCGCCGCCTCACGCTGGTCATCGGCGATCGGGACGACGCGAGCTTGCTCCGGGGCCAGCCAGAGCGGGAATGCTCCGGCGACATGCTCCACCAGCATGCCAAAGAACCGTTCTATGGTGCCGTAGATAGCCCGGTGCATCATAACGGGCCGGTGCGGATGGTTGTCCGCCCCGACGTACTCCAGCTGGAAGCGCTCCGGCAGCTGATAGTCCAGTTGGATGGTGGCCCCCTGCCACTCCCGCCCGATGGCGTCGCGAATCTTGATGTCGATCTTTGGGCCGTAGAAGGCGCCGCCGCCTTCATCCACGGAGAAGCTCATCTTGCGGCGCTCGAGCGCGGCGCGCAGGCCCGCCTCGGCCACATCCCACTCCGCGTCCGAACCGATCTTCTTCTCCGGACGCGTGGCGAGATCGAGACGGTATTCGAATTTGAACGTCTGGCGCAGCACGACATCCACGAGATCCAGCATCTGGAAGATCTCGTCTTCGATCTGATCCTCCCGGCAGAAGATGTGCGCGTCATCCATCGTGAGGCCGCGCACGCGCAGCATGCCGTGCAGCGTTCCCGAACGTTCATTGCGATACACGTTCGCGATCTCCGCCAGACGCATCGGGAGGTCCCGATAGGACCGCTGCTGCGAGGCGAATATGAGCACGTGCATCGGACAGTTCATCGGTTTGACGCGGTACCGGATGTCATCCGTTTCGCCCTCGCCGGCAGCCATCGGCGGGAATTGATTCTCGCCGTACAGCGGCAGATGCCCGGACCGAATGAAGAGCTGTTCGCGGGTGACGTGCGGCGTGTACACGAGATCGTAGCCGCGCCGCAGAACCTCATCTTCGATGTACCGGCGCAGCTGGAACTGGACCATGGCGCCGCGCGGATGCCAGACGATCAAGCCGGGACCGATGTCGTCCTGGACGCTGAACAGATCGAGCTGTTTGCCGAGGACGCGATGGTCACGGCGGCGCGCTTCCTCGAGTCGATGGAGATACTGGTCCAGATCCTGCTTGGAGAACCATGCCGTTCCGTAGATACGTTGCAGCATCTGGCGGCGTTCATCTCCGCGCCAATACGCCCCGGCCGCATGGAGGAGTTTGAAATGCTTCAAGCGCCCCGTGCTCGGCACATGGGGTCCGCGGCAGAGATCGACGAACGGACCGTCCGTGTAGACGGAGATGGTCTCATCGTCGCTCAGTTCACCAAGCCGCTCCAATTTGAGCGGGTCGTCCTTGAATCGGCGTTCGGCGTCCGCGCGGGAGACCTCTTCGCGCACGAACGCGTGGTCGGCCGAGACGACGGTGAGCATGTGTTTTTCAATAGCCTCGAGGTCTTCCGGTGTGAACGGACGCGGGACCTCGAAGTCATAGTAAAAACCGTCATCAATCGCCGGCCCAAAGCCGATGTTGGCGTCAGGAAACATTTCTCGCACCGCGGTAGCGAGAATATGGGCGGCGGAATGCCGCAGCACCGCCAGCGCGGCCGGATCCTTGTCCGTGAGGATCTCAACTCGCGCCGCGGGCGGCAGCGGGCGGCCCAAATCTCGAACCTCACCGTCGACCCGTGCGGCGAGCGCGGCCTTGGCGAGACGCGGCCCGATGGATTGCGCGAGGTCCCACGCGGACGCGCCCACCGGGAGATCTCGGACGGAGCCGTCAGGTAGCGTTATGGTAATCGTCGTAGATTCCACCATCGTGCCTTGATCGAGCAGCCGGAGGGCCGGCGCATGTTGTCGTTAGGAGATGAGCGTGGCCGAAAGGACTGAGGCCGGCCACTCCGCCAAGGACCCGTCAATCCCCGCACCCAACAACGGCGGAGCGTTCTCGCGCAGTAGGAAGAACAACACGATCGCCGCCAGCAGGAACAGCAGCAAGAGGACCGAGTTGAACAGGACTTTGCGGCTCACGCCGCGTGGGTTGGCCGCCATCCGTTGATTCGCGCGCCTCGTTTGTACATTCTTAGTACGCCTAATCTTAGCGATCCTCATCGGCAGCGCCAAGGAGGTTCCCCTGCAGGACGACAGGACACATGACGGACTCGGTGTGGCCCTGGCCGCCGTGTTCGGTCTCGGCCTGGGTCTCGTATGCGGCGTCGTCGTCGGAGAGCTGCTGGGCGAAGTCCATCGCGATCGCGTGCGGGACGCGGTCCGGCGGCTGCGCCGCGGTCAGACGCCGCATGATAGGGACGCCAACCTTTTGGAGCGCAACCTCTTGAGCGCTCTGCGCAGCAACCCGACCACACGGGGGCTGGACCTGAGCGTTCGGATCGTCGATGACGGATTGGTGGAGGTGACGGGCGTGGCCCCGGACGAGCGCTCGCGCACGCTGGCCGCCGCACTCCTCGAGAGCGTCCGCGGGACGGAAGTGGTGGTGAACCGCATCCTGGTAGAGGGAATCGACGTCAACGGGCGCTCACCGGCCTCAACCAGCACTTGAGGCCAGGCGCACCGCAAGCGTGCACGGGGGCACGGCGGCACGGGGCGCCGAATCCAAACGGCAAAACCACCAACAGGGCATGACCATAACGGGCACGGCGCGCTGTGCCTCGACGTAACCGGGTACGACGCACCGTGCCCCTTTCGATACAACACACGACAAACGCATGAGCACGACAAAACTCGCACCCCAATTCGACCCCGCGGCGATTGAAGCCGGCATCTATCAGCGCTGGATGGATGCGGGCGTGTTCGTCGCAGATCGGGATTCCGGACGCGAGCCGTACGTCATTGTGATCCCACCCCCCAACGTGACGGCCGCCCTACACATGGGCCACGGTCTCAACAACACGTTGCAGGACGTGCTCATTCGCTTTGAGCGGATGCGTGGGCGTGAGGCCGAGTGGCTGCCGGGCACCGACCACGCAGGCATCGCGACGCAGAACGTCGTGGAGCGCATGCTCGCCCAGGAGGGGAAGACGCGCCACGATGTGGGGCGCGAGGCGTTCGTGGCGCGGGTGTGGGAGCACGTGCATGCGACGGGCGACCACATCCTGGACCAGCTCAAGGCCATCGGCGCATCATGCGATTGGTCGCGCACCCGGTTTACGCTGGACGACGACTATTCACGCGCCGTGCGAAAGGTCTTTGTCCAGTTGCATCAGGAGGGGCTGATTTATCGCGGACATCGCGTGATCCACTGGTGTCCGCGGTGTCTCACCGCGCTGTCGGACGAGGAAGCGGAGTTTCACGACCGCCAATCCACCATCTATCATGTCCGGTACCGTTTGGCGGACGATGCCGCAACGCATGTCACGGTCGCCACGACACGACCGGAGACGATCTTCGCGGACGTGTGCCTCGTGTTCGATCCCAAGGATGAACGGTACGCCGCGTTGCGGGGACGTGAGGCCCTCATCCCCCTCATCGATCGGGCCATCCCCATCGATACCAGCGAGCGCGTGGAGAAGGACTTCGGGACCGGCATGCTCAAGGTGACGCCGGCGCACGACCCCAACGACTTCGACATCGCCAATGAGCTGTCGAGGGATCTCACCATGCCCGTCGTCATCGACGCACACGGGCAGATGATGGACAGTGAAGACGAACCGGGTCGCGTTCCCCCGGACCTGATCGGCCTGGATCGCGACCGGGCCCGCGCGCGAACCGTCCAGATGCTCGAGGCCGCCGGACTGCTGGAACGCACCGAGCCGTACGCGCATGCCGTGAGACAGTGCTACCGCTGCAATACGGTCGTGGAGCCCAGACTGTCGGACCAGTGGTTCGTCCGCATGAGGCCTCTGGCCGATCGCGCCGCAGACGCGTATCGCGCGGGACAGCTGCGGTTTGTGCCCGGCCGGTGGGGCAAGGTGTACGAAAACTGGCTCACGGGCATTCGTGACTGGAACATCTCCCGCCAGCTGTGGTGGGGCCACCGCATTCCGGCGTGGTACTGCCAGGACGACGCGTGCGGAAAGGTCACCGTCTCCGAAACCGACGTGACGGAGTGTTCGTGCCGCGGCGCGGTGGTGCAGGACGAGGACGTGCTGGATACGTGGTTCTCGTCCTGGCTCTGGCCGTTCGCGACGTTTGGATGGCCGGACCACACCGAAGATCTCGCACGGTTTTATCCCGGTCACACACTCGTCACGGGACCGGACATCATCTTCTTCTGGGTGGCCCGCATGGTCATGTCGGGCTACCACTTCATGGGGCAGCGGCCGTTTGCCACGGTGTACATGAACGGCATCGTGCGAGACACCCAGCACCGCAAGATGTCGAAATCGCTGGGGAACGGCATCGATCCGTTAGAGGTGGTGAAGCGCTACGGTGCGGACGCGTTGCGGTACACCGTCGTCGCCGGGGCCGCCACGGGCACCGATGTGCTGCTCGATCCCGACGACCTGGATACGAGCTTTGCCGTCGGTCGCAATTTTGCCAATAAGCTTTGGAATATCGGACGATTCATCCTGAGCAACCTCGAGGGAGACTGGACGTCGTTGGACCGCCTGGAGCCCGACCACCTCGAGTTAGCCGATCGATGGATCCTCTCTCGTACGCAGCGCGCCATCGAGGAGACGACGGCGCACTTGGCCGACTTCCGGATGAGCGACGCGGCAAACACCGTGTACCACTTCCTGTGGGACGAACTGGCCGACTGGTACGTGGAGCAATCCAAGCCGCGGCTCTATGGCTCCCTCCCCGGGGCCGAAGTCGCGCGTGGCATCCTGTTGCACGTGTTCGGGACGTCGTTGCATCTGCTGCACCCCATGATGCCGTTCGTCACCGAGGAACTGTGGAGCACCTTGCCCGGCGACCGCGAGACCATGCTGGCGCGTGCCGCCTGGCCGGCCCCCAATCCCCGGTGGATCGATCCGGCGGCGGAGGAACGGTTCGCACGGGTGCAGGATCTCGTGGCCGCCGTGCGTTCTATTCGCGCGGAGTACTCCGTGCCACCCGGCCGCAAGGTTGCGGCGATCATCGAGGCGGCGTCAGACGGAGCACGTGGAGCCTTTCAGGCGGAGGGCGCCACGATCGAACGTCTGGGAGGTGTGTCGTCCATCGAGTTCACCGGTCATACCGAAGGCGCCGGCGCCCACGCCGTTCTGAAGGACGGCTCGGCGGTGTTTGTCCCCCTCAGAGATGCGATCGACGTCGACCGCGAATGCGCGCGGCTCCGGGTGGAGTTGCAGCGCCTGGACGGGCAGCTGAAGGGCGTCGCCGCCAAACTCGCCAACGAGAAATTCGTGAACCGGGCGCCGGAAGATGTCGTGGCACGGGAGCGCGAGAAGGAGCGGGCGTGGCGCGAACAGCGCGAAACGCTGGCTGGCAAACTGCGGTCGCTTGGCTGCTGATCGCCGCGGCCTGCGCCACGGTTCAGCAACCTCCCGGCGGTCCCCCGGACTTCGAGCCTCCAGCATTGATCGGCACGGTGCCGGATTCCGGCGCGATCCTGCCGGCATTCGATGACGAGGTGGACTTCCGTTTCAACGAGGTCATCACCGAGGGATCGCAAGACGCCCTTCAGCGGTTGATCCAGGTCTCACCCCGGCACGAGGAGATCGATGTCTCGTGGCGCCGAAGCCGCCTCACCGTGAAGCCCAGCGGCGGGTGGCGGGACAGCGTGACGTACGTCGTGAGCCTGCTGCCCGGCATCACCGACCTGCGGAGCAATCGACTCGACTCGGGCCGTACCGTGGTGTTCTCCACCGGAGGAGAGATCCCCAATACCACCGTCTCGGGAACCGTCGTGGATTGGGAAGCCGGTCGCGTGGCCGCCGCCGCCCTCGTCGAGCTTATTCGCCCCGGTGATTCTCTCACCTATTGGGCGGTCGCGGACTCGACCGGCAGCTTCGCGCTGTCCTTCGTCCCCCCCGGCGCGTATCTGCTCGTCGCCACCATCGATGCCAACGCGAACGGAGAGCGGGAACCCCGCGAGGCATTCGATTCGGTCACGGTCTCCCTGGACAGCGCCGTCACCCATGCGTTGTGGACCTTCGTCCATGACACCATCGGCCCGCGCATCAGCGATCTTCAGCTGGCGGACAGCACGGCGTTGCGCGTGACGTTCGGTCAAGCGCTCGCGCCGGACAGTCTGCCGCCCCTGGAAGGCATCGACCTGCTCTTGCTCCCGGACTCCACCCCGGTCCCCATCGCACGCACCATGTGGCCGGCCGAATTCGACTCCCTCCAAGCGGCGGTTCGAGACTCCCTGCGCGCCATCGCCGATTCGGTGGCACGAGATAGCTTGGCGGGAGACTCCCTCGCGCCGGATACGCTGGCGGCCGATACCGTCGTTGCCGATACCGCCGGGGCGCGACAGCCACCACCGCCGCTGGCGACCCCGGATTCGTTGGAGGGTCAGCAGGACACGGTAGCGGTGTCGCCCCTCCTCGACGATCGATTGCCACTCAGACGATCCTTCGTCATCATCGTCGATCCTCCGCTCCAGGCAGGCGCACGGTATGTCCTGCGCACCACGGTCACCAACGTTCTGGGCATCGCCGAGACGACGATGCGGGCCGTGCTCGTCCCCGCTCCGCCGGATTCCTCATGAGCAGCACAGACCGGCGCGCGACCCTTCCCGCCGTGCATCGACTCGTGGACGACGTCCATGCGGCAGGGCTGGATCGCCACCATCCGCACAATGTGATCGTTGGGGCCATTCGTGACGTTCTCGCCACCGCGCGGGCGCATGATGGCCGCGAACCGCCCGGTGGCTGGGTGGCCGCCGTCTGCTCGCGCCTCGAACGGACGGCGCAGCCGTCGCTTATCCGCGTCATCAACGCCTCCGGCGTCGTCTTACACACCAATCTGGGCCGCGCGCCACTCGCACGGCGCGCGGTTGCCGCCATGCAGGAAGCCGCGGGCTACTGCACGCTCGAATACGATGTCGCGATAGGGGAACGCGGCTCGCGCCAGGACCACATCCGAGCCCTCTGCCGCGAGGTGACCGGGGCCGAGGATGCCGTCTTCGTGAACAACGCCGCCTCGGCCCTGGTACTCGTCCTCAACGCCCTGGCCCAAGGGGGCGAGACCATCGTGAGCCGGGGAGAGTTGGTCGAAATCGGCGGCGCCTTCCGGATCCCGGAGATCCTCGGCAAGAGCGGAAGCGTATTGGTCGAGGTCGGCACAACGAATCGCACCCGCCTGCGCGACTACGAGGCCGCGTTGAGTCCGCGGACCCGAGCGGCGCTCAAGGTGCACCGATCCAACTTTCAGATCCGCGGGTTTCAGTCCGAAGCAAGCGTCAGCGATCTCACGACCCTTTTTGGCAAACGAAGCATCACCACGATCCATGACGTGGGCAGTGGGCTACTCGTCGATCTCGAGCCGTGGGGACTGCGAGGCGAGCCACTCGTCCGTCACAGTGTGACCTCGGGCGCGATCGTGGTGTGCTCCACCGACAAGCTGGTGGGTGGACCTCAGGGAGGGTTGATCCTTGGACCGGCGGAATGGATCGATCGGATCCGAACCAATCCGTTCGCACGTGCGTTCCGGCCGGACAAGATGGTGGTGGCCGGTTTCGCGGAGACACTCGCCATCTATCGCGACCACAACCAGGCCCTTCAGGAGATTCCAATTCTAAGGATGCTGACGCAGGAACCGGCGGTGATCCGGGAGCGAGCCAACCGACTGGCTACTCTCATTGCAGGCGCCCGCCTGGAAGAGGGCCAATCCGCAGTCGGTGGTGGCGCGTTCCCGGAAAGCGAGCTGTCGACGACCATCGTCGCGGTGCCTACGTCCCACGTTGACGGCGTCCTCGACCGCCTTCGTCTCGGCACGCCGCCGATCATTGCCCGCGCCGGCGAGGACGCCGTCCTTCTCGATCCGCGGACGCTGGCGGATGCGGACATCGAGACCGTATCCCGTGCTGTTGCGACCGCGCGCAAGTGATCGGGATTGTGCAGCACAGGTCACCGGGCCACATTACGGGCCGCTCAGGCCCTCCACATCCCCAACCGACCATGTCGGAGCCGATCACGAACATCGATCTTCTCTCGTCCGGTGACCCGCTCGCCGGCGTCATCCGCCGTTCGTCTGGCAGATGAAGATTGCGGTTTTCGCCTCTGGCGGGGGCTCCAACCTCGAGGCACTCTTGAATGCGTGCCATCGGTCGGGCCCGGCACGGGTGGCATTGGTCGTGAGCAATCGCGCGGACAGTGGGGCGGTGGCCAAAGCGCGGACCGCGCACATCGCGACGTCCATCGTGGGTGACCCGCGGGACGGCGCCGCCATTGTTCGCGCATTGGACGAGGCCGGGACGGACCTCGTCGTGCTGGCCGGATATCTCAAGCTCATCCCGCCTTCGGTGGTCGCAGCCTATCGTGGTCGCATGATCAACATCCATCCGTCGCTGCTGCCGGCCTTTGGCGGAGAGGGCATGTACGGCAAGCGCGTCCATCAGGCCGTGCTCGCCAGGGGCGCCACGGTGAGTGGAGCGACCGTGCACCTGGTGGATGAAGAGTTTGACCGCGGCCGGATCGTGGCCCAATGGCCCGTCCCGGTCATGGCGGACGATACGCCCGAGACGCTGGCGCAGCGGGTGTTGGCGGTCGAGCATCAGCTGTTACCGGCCGTCGTCTTGACGGCCGCTCATCGTGGGCGCGTGGAAGCCTTGCGCGTGAGCGCGCCCGACTTCGCCTTCAAGAACGCCGCCGCCGCAGACCTCACCGAGGTGTGGCGCGGGTTGGCGTCACCGATCGAATAGAGGAGAGTGCCGGTGCCGCGTGCGCTGATTTCAGTTTCGGATAAGCGGGGAGTCGTGCAGTTCGCCCGCGCTTTACATGAACTGGGCTGGGAGATCACGTCTACGGGCGGAACGGCCCGCGTCATTCAAGAAGGTCAGGTGCCGGTCATTCCGGTTGAACAGGTCACGGGTTTCCCCGAGATGCTCGATGGCCGGATCAAGACGCTCCACCCCATGATTCACGGCGGTCTCCTCGCCCGCCGCGATCTGCGTGATCACTTGGAGCAGGCGGCCACGCACAACATCACGCTCATCGATCTCGTGGCGGTGAATCTGTATCCGTTCCGCGAGACGGTTGCCAAGCCCAAGGTCTCCTTCGAAGAGGCCATCGAGCAGATCGACATCGGCGGTCCTTCCATGCTGCGCTCCGCCGCCAAGAACCACGCCGCGGTCATGGCCATTGTCGATCCACGCGACTACGACCGTGTGATCCGCGCCATCCGGGACGGCGACGACGTGGACGCCCTACGCCGCGCATTAGCGGCAAAGGTGTTCCAACATACCGCATCGTATGACGCGGCCATCGCGGAGTTCCTGTACCGGACCAATGAACCGATGCCGCCGGTGATGAGTCTGGCCGTGAAGCGTCTGCAGCAGCTGCGCTACGGGGAGAACCCGCAGCAGAGTGCCGCGCTCTACGCCTCGCATGACGCGCGCGGCGTCGCTAACATGGTGCAGCTGCACGGGAAAGAGCTTTCCTTCAACAACATCCTGGACCTGGATGCCGCCGTGACGGCGGTGGCGCCGTGGCCCGATCGCCCGGCGTGCGCCATCATCAAGCACACCACGCCGTGTGGCATCGCGCTGGGAACGTCCGCGCGCGAAGCGTATAAGCGGGCCCTGGCGACCGATTCCAAGTCCGCCTTCGGCTCCGTCGTCGCGTTCAACACCGTGGTAGACGCCCGTCTGGCGGAGGCCATGCGGGATTTGTTCGTGGAGGTCGTGGTCGCGCCGCGGTTTGGCAATGATGCGGTGCAGATCTTCAAGGAGCGCAAGAACATCCGCGTCGTCGAGATGCCATTCGACACGGCCCCCGCGATGCTGGACTTCAAACGCGTGCGGGGCGGGTTCCTGGTACAAGACGCGTTTCGGTTCGATCCCGACGAATCCGAATGGAAGGTCCACACGACAAAACAGCCAACCGACGAGGAGTGGCGGGATCTGCGGTTCGCCTGGGCCGCCGTGTCGAGCGTCAAATCGAACGCTATCCTGCTCGCGGTCGGCATCGGTGCGGGACAGATGAGCCGAGTGGACGCATCGTTCCTCGCGGTGCACAAGGCGAAAGACGCCGGCCATGATCCCAAAGGCGCGGTGCTCGCGTCCGATGCGTTCTTTCCGTTTGCGGATGGTGTGGAGGCTGCCGCGGAAGCCGGTATCACCGCGATCGTGCAACCGGGCGGCTCGAAACGGGACGAAGAGGTGGTTGCGGCCGCGGACGAACGCGGAATCGCGATGGTGTTTACGGGCAAACGGCAATTCCGGCATTGATTCGTTGGTTACCGTGTTTCCGGGACAATCGTAGGGGCGGTTCGCGAACCGCCCCTACGCCCGACCGGATGCGTCACCCACATCCCAAACACGACGTGGGGCGGT
>Ga0302046_10006170_pt1 | contig 10476 bp, 9 predicted proteins | sample RVTome_11_FD_200261 | JGI IMG/M metagenome (GOLD analysis project Ga0302046, IMG submission 200261) | Soil microbial communities from uranium-contaminated site in the Upper Colorado River Basin, Wyoming, United States - RVT147D111 (version 2) ... | reverse complement strand
GGAACCAGGCGCGCGCGTGCTCGGGCTTCTCGGCGACGATGGCGCGGAACGCCTTCTCCGCTTCCTCGAGACGAGCTTGGTCGAGGAGCAGGTAGGCGCGCTCCAGCTCTTCGTCGCCCTGGAACGAGAAGCAGCCGCCGCGCGTGGCGGGGTCTTGGCGCGCTCCGTCGTCGTGGAGACGGTCTCCTTCGTGCAGCGCGTCGCGGCTTGCTGCGGGGGAGACGAGCTGGAGACCGAGGAGGAGAAGGGGAGCGAACATCGAACTCGGCCAGTATCGAGCCCATCCCTCGGAACGAGAGCAACGGCGCGGTCCCTTTTACCGATCCGGAACTGCCTTCGACGAGCTCCTACAACGCCATGCCCGTGAGCTCGCCGTCGAACACGATGCGACCGTCGACGGTGCCCTGACAGGAGTACGTGAACATCATCCCGCGCACGCGCTTCGCGCGGGCCGCGAAGTACAGCCGGCAGGGCGGCTCGACGATCGAGCGGAAGCGGACCCGGTCGATCCCGGTGAAGCCGACGAACTGCGGGTCCAGCTCGGGGCGACGCGCGAAGAAGTCGAAGGTCCCGAGCTGCGCCGCGGCCTCGCACATCAGCACGCCTGGGAAGATCGGACGACCGGGGACGTGGTCCTCGGCCCACCAGTCGTCCGCGGCGAGGTCCTTGTAGGCGACGATCGCGCCTCCGAGCGATGGATCGAAGTGCACGACGCCGTCCATCAGACTGAAGCGTCCGCGCTGCGCGAGCACCCGGTGCAGGTCCTCGACCGAGAACACGGTCCCGGAGAGGTCGAGGGCTTCGAGGTCGACCAGGAGCTGGGGCATGGGGCGGGCGCGGCGCGGGGAGTGTACGCGGGAGGTCTCCGGATGCAACGAGGGTCGTCAGGCGTGCGCTTGAACGGATCCCGGCCGCCCTCCAGGATGGCCGCCCATGGCGAAGCGTGGACCTCGGCTCGGCACGCTGTGCGTTCACGCGGAGTCCTCGCTCACGGGAGCACGCAGCGCAGGCGAGTCCATCGTGCGGCCCATCGACCGCAGCACGACCTTCCGGTTGGAGGACGAGGCTTACCGGCTGCGCCGAGCCGGACGCGCGGATCTCTCGCGCGTCTATGCGCGCGAGACGAATCCGACCGTCGAGGCGCTGGAGGACCGCCTGCGCTCGCTGGAGCGGGCGCACAGGACGCTCGTCTTCTCCTCCGGCATGGCCGCCCTGCACGCGGTGGTGATGGCGACCCTCGCGCGCGGAGACAACCTCGTCGCCGTCCGTCAGCTCTACGGCGGCTCGTTCGCGCTCTTCCAGCGGCTCCTCGAGCGCATCGGTGTCGAGTTGCGCGCGGTCGACGTCGACGACGAGTCGGGCTGGCGTTCGGCGATCGACGCGCGCACGCGCGTGTTCGCCTGCGAGAGCATCTCCAATCCGCTGACTGCGGTGATCGACCTCGAAGCCGCCGCGCGCATCCTGGCGCAGGGATCGGGCGGATACGGGCTGCTGGTGGTCGACGCGACGCTGGCGAGCCCGCTCGGGCAGCGACCGCTCTCGCTCGGCGCGCACATCGTCTGGCACTCGGCCACGAAGTTCCTGGGGGGGCATTCCGACCTGATCGGCGGGGTCGTGTCGGGCTCGGAGGCGGTGGAGGAGGTGATGCAGGCCGTGTGGGGCTGGCGCACCTCCGCCGGCGGCTGCATCGATCCCGAGGGCGCGTTCCTGCTCGACCGCGGCCTGAAGACGCTCGCCTTGCGCATGCGCGCGCACGCCTCGAACGCGCTAGCGGTCGCACGCTTCCTCGCTTCCCATCCGCGCGTGACGCGCGTGAACTTCTGCGGCCTCGAGCGGGACCCGAACCACGCGCGGGCGCAGCGGATGCTCGCGCTGCCGGGCGGGCTGCTCAGCTTCGCGGTCGCCGGGGGCGACGACGTCGCGCTCGGAGTGCTGCGCAAGTTGCGCGTGATCTCCGAGGCCTCGAGCCTGGGGAGCGTCGAGAGCCTCGCCACGCGTCCACGCGACCTCTCGCACGCCTACCTCTCCGACGAGGAGCGCCTGGCGGCCGGGATCGAGCCGGGCCTCCTGCGCCTCGCGGTCGGGATCGAGGACGAGGACGACCTGATCGAGGACCTCGCGCAGGCATTGGGCTAGTCCCAACGCTGCTCGCAGGAGGCGCTAGGACACTAGTAGGTGCTGAAGGTCAGCGTCAGCGCGTTCGTCAGCTTGAGCCCGGCGGGCGTGAGCAACGCCGCCTGCGCCTCGACCGTGACGCCGACGAAGGCCGCGTCGTAGGGCAAACGGTTCTCGTGCGTCGCGACGCCGCCGCTCGTCCAGGCCCAGCTCCGGAACAGGGTCTCGCCGCCGAAGCCGGTCAGGGCGACGAGCAGCTCGCCATGCTTCGTGGCGACCGGCGGCTGGAGCCGCGTGCGTGATCCGAGCACGCCCGTCAGGATCGGAGGACCTGCGTGGTTGCCGACCACCGTCGTCCAGGTGCCGCCCATGACGGGCTGCGTGACGACGCCAAAGCACAAGCAGTTCACGCCCGAGCCGTTGTGAATGCTCGAGGTCGCCGGCGGGACGAGCATGCCCACCAGGAGCGCGCGGTCGAAGCCGTCCATCACGCCGTCGCGGTTCAGGTCGAACAGGGCCTCGGCGGAAATCGACCGGAAGCCCTGGTTCGAGACCGCGTCGAACTCGGCCAGGTCGACCAAGTCGTGGATCCCGTTCTCGTCGTAGTCCCCCAGCGTCGGGAAGAAGGACGGAATGCAGCCATTGTTGCGGAAGAAGGAGCGCACCTTCTCCTGCACGCGCGCGTGGAAGCGCATGCCGATCTTCTCGGGCGTCGCGTCGCGCGGCGTCCACAGCCCGGAGGCGAAGGCGCAGTAGCTCATCAGCGTCCCCTCGTCCGGCCCGCTCCCGTCGTCGCAGGGGATCGGCGGGTGGTAGTTCTGCGTGTGGGCCGAGCCGATCATGTGCCCGTTCTCCATCCCGTTCGCGTAGAGGTCCCAGTTGTGCGTGCTCGTGTGCTCCAGCGGGTAGGGGAAGGAGCCCTTGACCTCGACCACGTTGAAGGCCTGGTCGCCCGCGCCGGTGCAGATCGGCGAACCGGCGGCGGAACCGCGTCCGAAGCCCGTCAACCGGTTCACGTGTCCGCGCGGGATGCCGAAGAGCGGGTTGCTCGGCGAGTTGAACCAGATCTCGTAGGGCGTGGGCGCCCACAGGTCGTCGATCCCGTTCGACACGCGCACGTAGCCGTCCGGCAGGACGAGGCGGAAACCGGCGTCGCGCCGGTAGATCTCGTTGGCGGCGGCGAGCAGGATCGTGACGTAGTCGACCACCTCCTGCTCGGTCGCGAAGCGGTTGCGCACGCGCTTGTCGCACTCGACGAACACGACCGACTCCCAGACCTCGTGCGACGGGACGACGCGCTGCGCCGGTTCCGGCGTCGACGCGGAGGAGTCCGTCGCGTCCGCGGGTCCCGGAGCGGGAGCGGACCCGCTCCCTGCCGGCGACGCGAGGTGCCCGTGTTCCTGCGTGTCCCCGTGCTGCGGGACGCCCTCGTAGCCGAGGCGCGAGAAGGCGTCCGCGTGCGTGATCGTCAGGCGCTTGCCGGTCGTCTCGCCCGTGCTCTCGCCCGTCGAGAGGAGGTAGTTCACGCCCTCGAGCATCAGGTAGCCCTGGGCCATGTGCTCGGACAGGCCGAGGAAGCCGCGGCTGAGACGCCCGGGCACGTGGACGGCGAACATGCGCGCGGTCGGCGCGACGCGGATCTCTCCGCCGTCGCGCGTCACGACGCGCGCGGTTCCGCCGGGCTCCCAGATCGTGACCGGACGCAGGAGCAGCTCGACCGTCGCGCCGCCCGGGAGCGGGAAGCGCGAGAGCCTCGTCGCCCCGCCCTCGTCGCTCGCCGCGCGGAACGCCTCGTAGGTGCCGGCGTCGTACCAGGAGCTCACGAAGCCGACGCGGCCCGTGTCCTCCAAGCGCGGGAGCGGCTCGAGCAGCGTGCGCAGGCCAGCGAAGCCGGGCTCCGGCGGAGCCACGGTCGTGGTCTGAGCCGCGAGCGCGCTGCCGGAAAGGGCGAGGGTGAGGAGCGTGGTCAGGGAGCGCTTGGACATGGCTTGCCTCGGTGGGGGTCGGCGGCCGGAGCATTGTCGCAGCAGCGGGCGCGTTTGACACCACTTCGCCCGCCGCGACGCCGCGCGGTGCCCCGCAGGCGCTACTCCCCGCCGTAGCCCAGCGCGTCGAGGGCCCGGCGCGTCTCCTCGTCGCCCAGGACCGAGGCGCCCGTCCGCTCCAACTCCGCGGCGAAGCGCCGGAAGAGCGCGCGCACGTCGCCCGCTTCCTCGCCCGGCACCGGAGCGCTCGCGAGGTCGTCGACGCACAGGAGCTCGCCGTCGCCGGCCAGGAGCCCCGCCCGCGACGCGCGGAAGAAGCGCGGCGCGCTGCCGGCGTCGTGGCGCTTCATCCCGAGGGCGCTCGCGTCCGCCTCGCCCCGCGTGAGGTCCCGGCCCTGGGGCGCCGGGGACAAGCCGGCCAGGGCGCGCAGGGTGGCGTAGGCGTCGATCGTTCCGGCGACCTCGTCCGTGCGGCCGGCCTGAACGAGCGGAGAGAGCAAGAACGTCGGCACGTGGATCTGCTCCGGCGTGAGGCGTGTGTCGTGTCCGAAGGCGCCGTCCTCGCCGAAGCTCTCGCCGTGGTCCGCGGTGACGAGCACGTGGGTCTCGATCGCGTCCGCGTCCCTGGCGAGGCGCTCGAGCAGGCGCGCGAGCTCCGCGTCCATGCGCGCCACGTCCCGCGCGTAGAGATCCCTCGCGCGCGCGACCAGCTCCGGGAGCTCCGGCGCATCCGCCTGGCGCGAGAGCGTGCGCAGGCGGTGCAGCGTGACCGGGCGCTCCTCCAGGTCGCCGTAGGGGTTGTGGGCGTCGAAGTAGTGCACCCACAGGAACTGCCGCGGCCCCGCGAGCCGGTCGAGCGCAGCGAGCGCCTTCGCGGTCGTGGAGTCGGCGATGGAGAAGAAGTGCTCGCCCTCGGTCTCCTCCCCGGCCCAGCTCTCGGGCATGCCCTTGCGCTCGAAGGTGAACTCGTCCGCGTACTGCGCGAAGCCGCGCCCGAAGCCGAAGCGCCGGTGCACGGGGAAGGAGGCGACGACCCCCTCGGTACGCCAGCCGGCGCTCGCGAGCTCCTCCGCCAACGTCGGTAGATCCTCCGGCAGCACCATCCCGTTGCGCACGACGCCGTGCTCCCAGGGGTGCCGCCCGGTGAAGAGCGTGGCGTGGGTCGGCTGCGTCGTCGGCGCGGCGGCGTAGAAGCGCTCGAACACGAGCCCCTGCTCCGCCAAGCGTCGCGTGCGCGGCATGGTCTCCGCCGTGAAGGCGTCGTACCGCAGGGTGTCGAGGGTGACGAGCACGAGACGCGTGGGTCGATTCGCATCCTCGCCCTCCCCCCCGGCGCCCGGGCCGCAGGCGACCAGGAGGAACGCGAGGAGGGGAGCTCGCCGCTGGGCCATGGCTGGGGATCCTAGCAGGGCCGCCAGCCGCGGAGCCCCGCTCTGGCGCCGGCTCGGGCGAGTTTCGTCGCGCCGAGCTTCACCCCGTGCCCAGAACTTCCGATGCTCAGCACCGGACTGGGGTGTAGCTCAGCTGGAAGAGCACGCGGCTGTTAACCGCGTGGTCGCAGGTTCGATCCCTGCCGCCCCAGCCAACCCGCGCGTTGCCAAGGACTTCTCGGGGCCGGGAGCGCGCCTCGTGCCGCCAAGCGAGTGAATGCACGTCCTCCTGAGGGACCCAAGAGGGAAGGCGAGCGGAGCGCGGCTGCTGGGAGCTGGACCGAGTGTCCGGGGAAGCCTCGCGACTTCGTCGCGGGGTCGTAATGAAGGCCCGTGCTAGGATCAGGAGAGGAGGAGTGAAGGTCTCGATCCGGAGAGCGTCTCGCGGAAGTGCCGCGAGCTTCACGAACATGCGCGGACAAGCAGGCCAGGCCGGGCGGAACGGGACTACCTCAAGCTGATCCTGCTCACAAAACCGCCCTTCGACTTCCAACGCGATGCCGCAATCGACCGCATTCTCGATGAGTGCACTGATATCGAAGCGCTTGCTTCTCGGATCTCCGAAGCTGGACCCACTGGAACGAGCAAGTACCTTTGGGAGCACCGGAGACAGAACTTGGCACATCCGGCATCTAAGGAGCGATTGAAAGCAAGAAACGAGGGGTTCTTCAGATCCTTTTGGGGGGGAGGATCCTAGGCCATCGAGGCCTCTCCCGGTGGCTACTGGTCCTTCTGGCGCCACGATGCCTCCCGGTCCGACCCCGACGAGCATCGCTCCGCTCGCGCAGCCGCCCGGGGGCAGAACGAAGGAGTAGTCACCGCTACGCGCTCCGCCCCCAGTACGCGTCGACCCCCGTCAGCAGCATCTGCACGCTGACCGCCACCAGTACCATGCCCATGAGCCGCTCGATCGCGATCAGGCCGCGGCGGCCCAGGCGCGCGGCGATCGCGCTGCCGGAGAGGACGATGAGCGCGGTGAGGAGCCAGGTCACGAGCACCGCCACGAGCCAGATCGGCCAGCGCTCGGGCTCGCGGCTCATCAAGAGCAGCTCCGCCGCGAGCACGGACGGGCCGGCGACGTAGGGCACGGCGAGCGGGACCAGGAAAGGCTCGCCGTCGAGGTCGTCCTGATGGCTGCGGCCGGGTGGAGGGAAGACCATGCGGATCGCGATCAGGAACAGGACGACGCCGCCCGCGATCGAGAGCGAGGGCTCCGAGATCCCGAGCACGGCGAGCAGCGGCCGGCCGAGGAACAGGAAGGCGACCATCACGAGCAGCGCGAACAGGAGCTCGCGCACGACCACGTGGCGGTGCCGCTCCCGAGCGACGCGCTCCAGGGCCGCGACGAAGAAGGGGACGTTCCCGAAGGGGTCGACGACCAGGAACAGGAGCACGACGGCGGAGGCGAGGCTCACGGGCGCGAAGGATAGCGACGCGCAGCCGGTGTGAGGGGACGATTCCGGCCGTCAGGAACGGCGGCGCAGCGCCCGCGTGATCGTCGGCGCGACGATCCCGCCGAGGATCAGGATCGCGAGCACCAGGCCGCCGAGCCGCAGCACGCCGGCCCAGCCGCGCGGCATGGCGCCGAGCACGAAGGCGCCGCCGACCGTGCCGAACACGACCAGCCCGACGATCAGGATCCAGCCCTCGCGGAAGAGGAGGCGTGCGTCGCGGTAGGCGTGCCGCCCGTCCTCCGCCAGCGCCCAGCCGCGCGGCAGCGCCTCGCGCAGGCGGCGCGGAGTGAGCTCCCGCCCGTCTTCCTCGAGCGAGGCGAGGTCGAGCAGCTCCTCGATCGGCACGAGCTCGCGCGTCTTCATGCGCTCCCGATGAGACGCAGCAGCGTCTCGCGCACGACCGCCGGGTTCGCGCGTCCGCCGGAGGCCTTCATCACCGGCCCGATCACCGCTCCCAGGGCCTTGAGGTCGCCGGCGCGGACCGCGGCGACGACGGAGTCGCGTCCCGCGAGCGCCGCGCGGCACCAGGCCTCGATGTCGGCCTCGTCCGAGACCTGGGCGAGCCCCAGGGACGCGACCAGCTCGTCCGGGTCGCCGCCGGCGCGCAAGAGCTCCTTCAGCACCTGGCGACCGGCGCCGGTGCTGATCCGTCCGCCCTCCACCAGCTCGATCAGGCGCGCCAGGGCGGCGGGCGACGTCCCGGCGAGCGCGGGATCGTCCGTCGCCGCGCGGAGGTCGTTCGTCACCCAGTTCGCCACGCGCTTCGCCGCATCCGTTCCCGAGAGCGCCACGGTCGCCTCGAAGAAGTCGGACAAGGCGCGCTGCCCGGTGAGCACGCCGGCGTCGTAGGCGGAGAGCCCGAGCTCGGAGACGTAGCGCGCGCGCCGGGCGGCGGGCAGCTCCGGGATGCGCGCGCGCTCGCGCGCCAGGAAGGCCGCGTCGACGCGCGCCGGCGGCAGGTCGGGCTCCGGGAAGTAGCGGTAGTCGTCCTCGTCCTCCTTGCGGCGCATCGTCCTCGTCGCGCCGCTCGCGGCGTCGAACAGGCGCGTCTCCTGGACCACCGGTTCGCCCCCCTCGTAGGCTCGGATCTGACGCGCGACCTCGTGCTCGATCGCGAGCACCACGTGGCGGAACGAGTTCAGGTTCTTCAGCTCGACGCGCACACGCAGGTCCTCGCCGGGGCGGCGGACGGAGACGTTCACGTCGCAGCGCAGGCTGCCCTTCTCCATGTCGCAGTCGGAGACGCCGGCGTAGACCAGCACCTCGCGCAGGAGCGTCAGGCACTCGTGCGCCTCCGCGGAGCTGCGCAGATCGGGCTCGGTCACGATCTCGATCAGCGGCACGCCGGCGCGGTTCAGGTCGACCAGCGTCCGCTCGCCGCGGTCGTGGATCGCCTTGCCGGCGTCCTCCTCGAGGTGGATGCGCGCGAGCCGCACGCGCCGTCCGTTCGTCAGTTCGATCCCGCCGCCGAGGGCGAAGGGCTGCGCGTACTGCGTCGTCTGGAACCCCTTCGGCAGGTCGCAGTAGAAGTAGTTCTTGCGGTCGAAGCGGCTCTCCGCCGCGATCGAGCAACCGAGCGCGAGCCCGGCGCGCACGCCGAGCGCCAGCGCCTCGGCGTTGAGCACCGGGAGCACGCCCGGCTGGCCGGAGCAGACCGGGCAGGCGTTCTCGTTCGGCGGCGAGCCGAAGGAGCTCGGGCAGGGACAGAAGAGCTTGGTGCGCGTGCCGAGCTGGCAGTGCGTCTCCAGGCCGATCACGACCTCCCAGCCCTTCACGCGACCGCTCCCGGGAGAGGTGGCGCCGCGAGGTGGTGCTCGCTCGCGTCCTGGAAGACGCGCGCGACGCGCAGCACGCGCGCGTCGGCGCGGCGCGGGCCGATGAGCTGCAGGCCGACCGGGAGCGCGCGTCCGTCGCGCTCGACCAGCCCGCAGGGGACGGAGACGGCCGGGAGGCCGGCCAGGCTGGCGGGCACCGTGAGGACGTCCGCAGCGTACATCGCGAGCGGGTCGGCGCTGCGCTCGCCCAGGCGGAACGCCGGGCCGGGGGAGGTCGGGCCGGCGAGCACGTCGACCTCTTCGAAGGCGCGCGCGAAGTCGGCCGAGAGCGCGTCCCGCACGCGCTGCGCGCGGCGGTACCAGGCCGACCGGTAGCCGCTCGAGAGGACGTAGGTCCCGAGCAGGATGCGCCGCTTCACCTCGTCGCCGAAGCCGCGCGTGCGCGTGGCGGCCATCATGCCCGCCAGCGTGCCGTCGCCCTCGACGCGCGGCCCGTAGCGCACGCCGTCGAAGCGCGCCAGGTTGCTCGAGGCCTCGGCCGTGGCGACGACGTAGTAGGTCGCGAGGGAGTGGGGGACGAGCGGAAGGGAGAGCGGCACCAGGCGCGCGCCGAGACCGACGAGGACCTCGAGGGCGGATTCGACGCGCACGCGCGCATCGGGCTCGAGCGCCTCGGGGAAGAACTCGTGCGGGACGCCGACGCGCAGGCCCGCGAGGTCCGCGCCCTCCTCCCTTTTCGGCGCGTCCTCCGCCAGGGTCGTCGCGTCGCGTTCGTCGCGGCCCGCGAGCACGGAGAGCGCGAGCTCCAGGTCGCGCACGTCGCGCGCGAGCGGCGACACCTGGTCCAGGGAGGAGCCGAAGGCGACCAGGCCGTAGCGCGACACGCGTCCCCAGGTCGGCTTGAAGCCGGCCAGGCCGCAGAAGGCGGCCGGTTGGCGCACCGAGCCGCCGGTGTCCGAGCCGAGCGCGAGCGGGACCATCCCGGCGGCGACCGCCGCGGCACAGCCGCTCGAGGAGCCGCCCGGCGAGCGCGTCGGGTCCCAGGGGTTGCGCGCGACGCCGAAGGCCGAGTTCTCGCCGCTCGAGCCCATGGCGAACTCGTCCATGTGCGCGGTCGCGATCGGGATCGCGCCGGCGGCGAGGGCGCGCTCGACGAAGGTCGCCGTGTAGGGCGCGCGCCAGCCGGCGAGGATGCGGCTGCCGCAGTTCGTCTCGACGCCGGCCAGGCACATGTTCGCCTTGAGCACGAGCGGGACGCCGTGCAGCGCGCCCGGCGGCCGGCCGGCGGCGCGGGCGGCGTCGAGCTCCGCGGCACACGCCCGTGCGCGCTCGGCGTGCACCTCGAACAAGGCGCCCACGACGGGCTCCCTCGCGCGGATGCGCGCGAGCGTGCGCTCCACGACGTCCGCCGCGCGCTCGTCGCCGCGCGCGACCCGTTCGCGCAGAACGGCGGCGCTCTCGCTCACGCCTCGTTCCCCAAGGTCCGCGGAACTCCGAAGAAGCCCTCGACGGGCTCGGGCGCCCGGGCGAGGAGCGCCTCCCTCCGGCCGTCGCGCACGGGCTGGTCGGGGCGCGTGCGCTCGGGCAACGGGGCGGCGTGCACGGAGTCCGGCGCGAGCTCCACGCCGGCGAGGGACGAGAACGCGGACAGGATGCGACCGAACTCCCGTCCCAGGCGCTCGACCTCCTCCGGCGCGAGATCCAGCCGCGCGAGCCG
>Ga0302046_10006169_pt1 | contig 10477 bp, 8 predicted proteins | sample RVTome_11_FD_200261 | JGI IMG/M metagenome (GOLD analysis project Ga0302046, IMG submission 200261) | Soil microbial communities from uranium-contaminated site in the Upper Colorado River Basin, Wyoming, United States - RVT147D111 (version 2) ... | reverse complement strand
ATCCATCTGGCGACGGTACGAGGGGAACAGCCGCTCGGCGGTCGGCGGCTCTGCGCGTGCGGTCGCCTTGTAGTCCGCGACGATCAATTCGCCGGAAGGCGCTTGCCAGAGATCGTCGATTGCGCCGTACAGCGTCCAGCCGGTTTCGTCGTCCTTCCAGCGCACACCGGTGAAATTGTGGCGCCAGCGGTCGAGATCCGGGTGCGCGAACGGCACGGCGTCGATGCCTGCCGGCGCGAACAACGGGTGCGGTTCACCCGCTGCCCGGTAGCGGTCGAACTCGGCTTTCATCAAAGAATCGACCGCGTTGTTGAGCGTGAACGGCGGGCCGCTCGGCCGCTTGATGCCGCGCGCCACGTCGCGATACAGGCAGCGCGGGCATTCGATGAAGAGATCGATCTTGGAACGGCTCAACTGGCGGCGCTGCAGGGAGCGACTGGTCATTGGAGCCTCCATCGTCAGCGCCGGGCCGGCACCAGCAGCACCGGCACTTTCGACGCGCGCACGACGCCTTCCGAGACGCTGCCGACCAGCAGATCGTAAACCGCGCCATGGCCGTGACTGCCGAGCACGATCAGGGCAGCCGGCAACTTTTCCGCTTCTGTCACGATGGTCGCAACTGTCGGACCCTGCAGCAGGAGCGGAGTCGTCTCGATGCCGTTCGCGCGCAGTCGCTCGGCCAGTTGCCGCAACTGCAGATGACGCGCGTGGTGCTCGGCGGCGACCTGGTCGCGCACAACGTCGGGACCGGCTTCGTAGCCGACAAAGGCAGGATCGGGTGGCGCCACGTGCACCAGCCAGACTTCTGCGGGAAACGTGGCCGCGATCTGCTTCAGCGTATCCAGCACGCGCCCGGTCACCGGCGAAAAATCGACCGCTGCTAGAACGTTCATTTTTCCGGCTCCGCGGGCGGCCGCGAACGAAGCCCGGGGAACTCCCGAACCAGCACTTCGACATACGCGCGCGTGAAGTGCGTCGCCGACTCGCGCGAGAGGTGCGACCACTCGGGCAGTTCGAGATTCTGCATCTCGGAATAGTCCTCGAAGTGGATGCCGAAGGCGCCGGTTTCGGCGAGCAACCGGTCCCAGGTTCGGGCACGCGGGATTCCCATCTGTTCCGTCTCGTAGTAGAGCCCTGCCGACGGCGCGCGGATGAACACGACCTCACCGCCGCGGGCGCGTATCGTCTCGACCGCCTGTCGCGATTCCGCGATTGCGCGTGCGACGGACTCGGGCGCAGGCCCGCCGCCGTCGAACGGTCCCCACACCAGCCTCGCATGATCGCGCAGGCGTTCGTCCCTCTCGAGCCGGGGCCACATGCGATGCTGACGATGCGCTGAGGTCTCCGCCAACTTCCACACTTCGAGATATGGGCGCCGCACGTGTGCCCGGTCCGGGATGTCGATGCGCTCGACGAGCGCTGCGAAGCGGTACGCCTCGTCCAGGAATGCGAGATGCCGAGAGAGGAACAGGCCAATCCGGTGACCAACGCGCTCCGACGGCGATTCCTCGCGCCAGAGCTCCAGCACTCGCTCGTATTGCGGGATGTAGCTGAAACGATCCATGAAATACAGGTCGGGCGTGACGCCGACGACGACCAACCCCTTGAATCCCGACTCTTCCGCCAGGCGGATGAGGACCGGCCGCGGGTTCGTGCCGACCAGTGCGAGCTGAAGCGGCCGGCGCCCGGTCAATTCCGACCAGATGTCGAGATCCGTGTCGAACAGGATGCGTGAGGATCCGACAATCACGACGCCGTCATGGTCGCCCGCCTCGAGCCTGCGCCGTTCGACCGCCCAGTGCCACTTGCTGTCGTCCAAGTCGCCGGCACGCAGCCCAAGCGAGCGCATACGCCATTCCCAGGCCGCGGTGGCCGCGACGACCAGCACGAGCACCAACCAGCCGATCGCGGCCCAGCGCGCCGCCGGGATTTCCCGCACTGTCACTTCATCCTGTTCGTGCACATGCGTCATCGGTGCCGCCTAGAACTGGAAGTAGATGAAGGCCTCGCCCGAGCCCTGCGCGATGATCACGGCAAAAAGCATCATTGCGCAGATTGACCCGGTCACCCACCATGGCGTCCGCGCGACGACCTCTTCGAGCTCACGGTTGCGCATGAGCCACTGGACGATGACGATGGCCGCGACAATCACGCCCGTCTTGATCATGTAGATCGTCGGCAGTATCGCCACGGCGTCCCACGCAAGACCCGACATGCCGGCCAGAATGCGCGCCGCGCCCTCGAAAGTCTCTGCACGGAAGAACACCCAGGTGATATTGACCAGGAAATAGGTGACGAGTGCGAGCGCGAGCCGGTTCCAGGCGCCCGCGGGATCCCCGCCCACCCCGGTGCGGCTGCGAATCCAGCGCTCCGCCGCCAGATAGGCGCCGTGCAACCCGCCCCACACGACGAAGGTCCAGTTGGCGCCGTGCCATAAGCCGCCCAAAAGCATCGTCAGCATCAGGTTGACGTAGGTGCGAGTCGCACTGCTGCGATTGCCGCCGAGCGGGATGTAGAGGTAGTCGCGCAACCACGTGGACAGCGAGATGTGCCAGCGCCGCCAGAAGTCCGAGAAGCCGATCGCCGCGTAGGGCATGCGGAAGTTGTCGGGCAGCGCGAATCCGAGACAGAGTGCGGAGCCGATCGCAATCGTCGAGTAGCCGGCGAAGTCGCAGAAGATCTGGCCCGAGAACGCCAGCGTGCCGAGCCAGGCGTCCACAAAACCGACTGGCACCTGCGCGCCAAATACGCGGTCCGAAACATTGGCGAGCCCCGCATCCGCGATCACCACCTTCTCGAACAGGCCGAGCACGATCAGCCCGAAACCCCAGAGCATCTGGTCGCGGGTGGCCCGGCACGGCACCGCGAACTGCGGCACGAGCTGCCCGGGGCGCACGATCGGACCCGCGACGAGTTGCGGGAAGAAGGTTACGAACAGCGAGAAGTCGAGAAACGAGCTCAGCGGTTTCGCCCGCCCGAGATAGACATCGAGCGAATAGGCCATGGTCTGGAATGTGTAGAACGAGATGCCGACCGGCAACACGATGTCCCACTCCGGCGCCACCCAGGCGATGCCGAACGAAGCCATCAATGCCTGCCAGTTCTGCAACAGGAACTCGCCGTACTTGAAGAAGCCAAGGAATCCGAGATTGGCGGTGAGCGAGATCAGGAGCCATGCGCGCTGATGCGCGCGCCCCTTGTCGCGCGATGCATAAATGGCGCGTGCGGCGAACCAGTCGATGAGCGTCGAGATCCAGAGCAGCAGAACGAACGGCGGATTCCAGACCGCGTAGAAGACGTAGCTCGCGATCAGCAGGTTGACCTTTTTCGCGGTCCACGAGAAAGGCAGGCGGTGCAGCACCAACAGCACCGCGAAGAACACGAGGAACGTGAGCGAGTTGAAAACCACCCTGGGGCCTTGCTTGTTCGTGGTTCTTCGGGTTCGGCGGGCGCGAGTATACTACTGGCCTACAACAATCGACCCCCGGAGGGCCTATGGACACGCGCAATTTGATCGCAGCCGCGCTCGCGGCAACACTCCTGCTGGCGGGTTGCGCCAAAACCCAGGACGAGGCGAAGGAGGACGAGGCGCAGGCAGCGGCAAAGGCGGAAGCGGCAGCCGTCGACCTCGCCGCTGAAGAGCAGGCGATACGCAACCGCTCGGCGGAATGGATGAACTATGCGAATGCCAAGGACGTCCCGACGATCGTCAACGGGATCTTTTCGCCCGACGCGATCGCGGTCTCTCAGCGAGATGTCCGCAAGGGATCGGCCGCGATCCAGGCCGGCATGGAAAAGGACGTGAAGGAGATGCCCGATGCCGTGATTAGCTGGACGACGACAACCGTCAAGGTCGCCGCGTCCGGCGATTTGGCCGTGGAAAAGGGCGACTACTATTTCGATCCCGATGGCTCGGGAAAGAAGCCTGCGACTGCCGGCACTTTCGTGACGGTCTGGGAGAAAATCGACGGCAACTGGCGGGCGACTACAGACGTCTCCACCGAGAACGCGGCACCCGCGACTTGAAGGCAGCCGACCACGCCGGATCGCCGGGGCTGCATCGCGGCCTCCGGCGGTTCGACGCGGTCGCACTCACCGTCAACTCCATCGTCGGCGCCGGCGTCTTTGCGATGCCGGCGGGACTTGCGATCGATGCCGGCCGCTACAGCCTGGCCGTCATCTTCGTTGCCTTTATCGTCGTGGGCTTTCTCGCGCTCGCCCTGGCCGAAGTCGCGAGCCGCTATGACGTGACCGGCGGACCGCAGGTCTATGCGCAGCGCAGCTTCGGCCCGTTGACCGGATTCACCGTTGGCTGGCTTTTCTCAGTCTCCCGCCTCGCGTCCTATGCGTTGATCGCGCACATAATGCTCGACTACGCGGCGGCGCTCTGGCCCGTGCTAGCCGAGCCCTGGCCGCGTATGGTCGCGATCACGGTGTTCACGCTGGTATTGGCAGTGATCAACGTGCGCGGCGTGACCCGCGGCGCCTGGACCGGCAACTTGCTGACGATTGCCAAGATGCTGCCGCTCTCGCTCATCGCGCTTGCGGGCCTCTGGTTTGCGGGCTGGAACGAACTCCCGGCGACCGAGCCGCGGCAACCGGACGGACTCGCAAGCGCGTTGCAGCTCGCCCTCTTCGCCTGCGTCGGCTTCGATGTCGCCGCCATCGTTGCCGGTGAGATGCGCAACCCCCGGCGCGACCTCCCGATCAGCATACTGGGCGGCCTCGGTATCTCCTGCCTGCTCTATCTCCTTCTGATGCTGGCGTGCTACGGCGTGTTGCCAGATACGGCCGCTTCCGCATTGCCGCTGGCGGACGTCGCGAAGACCTTCGTCGGGCCGACAGGCGCAACGCTGATGGCCGCGGCGGCAGTCGTGTCCTGCGCGGGTGGCCTCGCCGTGCAAATGCTCGTCTCGCCGCGCAACATCTTTGCTCTCGGCGAGGCCGGCGACCTTCCGCGCCGGTTCGTCGCCGTCCACGCAGCCTTTCGCACGCCCTACGTAGCCATCATCACGTACGCGGCCCTTTCGTGGTTGCTCACGATCACCGGCACATTCAAGTATCTGTTGGCCATCTTTGTCATCGCCCGCATGCTCGCTTACGGCTCGACCGCGGCCGCGCTCATCGTCCTGCGCCGCCGCGAGGGACCGGCGCCGGTACCGGTGCCGGGTGGGCCCATCATCGCCGTGCTGGGGGTCGCCGCCTGCGTCGCGATCGTGGCGACCGCTTCCTGGGGAGCGGTGCGCGATGTCGCAATCGTCGTTGCACTCGGGCTCGTGATTCGCGCCGGGGTGCGGTGGCGCCGAGCCGGGAGTAAAGTGCCGGCGGGAGGATAGCCACGATGAAACGACGCGAATTCGTCGGCGCAGGAGTCGCGCTCGCGGCTACCTGGCCGCTCCCCGGCTGGTCTGCCGTGCTCCAGAAGTCCGGGGACCTTCCCGCGAAATCCCTGGACGGCGCCGACCTGATGCTGCCGGGTTCCTCGGTCGAGGCCTTCGCCGCGAGCCTGCGCGGAGAGGTGCTAATGCAGGGACACGAGGCCTACGACGGCCGGCGCCGTGTCTGGAATGCGATGTTCGACAAGAAGCCCGTGCTGATCGCCTGTTGCACCGGCACTTCCGACGTGCGGCGCGCCGTCGATTTCGCGCGCGAGCACCGGCTGCTGACGGCAGTGCGCGCGGGTGGCCATAGTTTTTCGGGCAAGTCCACCTGCGAAGGCGGGCTCGTGATCGACCTCCAGTCCATGCGAGGTGTGCGTGTCGACCCCGCGGCGAGGCGTGCCTTTGTCGAAGCGGGCTCCCTGCTCGGGGAGCTCGACCACGAGTGCGCCGCATTCGGGCTCGCAACCACGGCCGGCGTCGTGTCGCACACCGGCGCCGCAGGGCTCACGCTCGGCGGCGGTTTCGGCCGCCTTGGCCGGCGATTCGGCCTTTCCTGCGACAACGTGGCCGCCTTCGATCTCGTCACCGCGGACGGCCATTTCCTGCGGGCGAGCGATGACGAGAATACGGACCTGTTCTGGGGTCTGCGCGGCGGCGGCGGCAACTTCGGCGTCGTGACCGCCATCGAGTATCGCCTGCACCGGATGAATCCCGTGATCCTCGCCGGCTACCTGGGCTGGCCGATGACGCAAGCCCGCGACGTCATGCGCTACTACCGGGACATTTCCCCGACCCTGCCCGAAGAGCTGTATATCAAATGCACCCTCCTTTCGAATAAAGAAGGCCCTTACGTCGCAATGGAAGTCTGCTGGTCGGGAGACCATGCCGAAGGGGAAGCAGAGCTCAAGCCGATCCGGGCATTCGGAAAGCCGGTGTTCGACGACATCGCCCTCATTCGCTATGTCGACATGCAGACGTACTCGGACGAAAGCCTGGCGGTCGGCAAGTACTACTACGCGAAAAATGGATTCCTGCAGGCGCTCACCGACGACGGCATCGACCTCGTGCTGGACGTGTACCAGCGCGATCCAAAACTCTTCGTGCTGTTCTTCGACCCCTGCGACGGCGCCTATCGCCGGGTCGCACCCGATGCATCGGCATTTCCGAACCGTGACGCGATGTACTGGATGGGTCTCGTCGCCGCCTGGGACAGCCCGGAGGGTGCGGACGCGAAGATCGAGAAGATCCGCGCCGCCTGGCGCGAGCTGGCGCCGCTGGCGCACGGTTTCTACGCGAACCTGTCGGACGCGGACGAGACAATGAAGGCCTATCGCGACAATTATGGGGCGAACCTGGAGCGGCTGGTCGCGCTCAAGGCGAAGCACGACCCGATGAACCTGTTCCGCCTGAATGCGAACGTGCCGCCGAAGATCTGACGGCGGAGAACCGTCAGTCCGGCCAGTATCGATTCCCGAGCGCACAGGCGGCCTCGGGTTCCGGCAGGGCTCCGATTTTCTGCCTCATGTCTTCGATCGTGGCGGCAAGCGGCGAGCCCGCCGCAAGCGCGACGGCGCGCTCGATTTGCCGGCGGGATTCCGCAAGGCAGCGTGCATCCGCGAGCACCTGCGCCAGGTTGCCGCGCGCCGCGGCGTCTGTCGGCGAAAGCAGGATGACGCGGAGATACGCGTCCGCGGCCGCAACCAGATCCCCGTCGGCATAAGCCATGTTGCCCCGCCCGAGCCAGGCGTGCGCCTCGTCCGGCCAGCGCGCGATCGCGGCGTCGTAGGCCGCTGCCGCTGCGCGCCTCTGTCCGGCCGCTTCGAGGCCCGCGGCCGCCTCGACATAGCGTGTCACATCGGCGTGGGCGGGAATCTCGCCGGGTCGCAAAGCCGTGAAGGCGAAGCGGCCGCCGCGGTGCCAGGTCGCGGCAAAGTGCTGCCAGCGCATCTCGAGACGCTGCTCGCGGCCGGAACGCAGCAGCGCCACATTGCGTTCGGCGTCGTACCCGATCAGGACGGCGTAATGCCAGACCGGCAGGCGCGCGGCGCCGAGATTCTGCAGCACGAGCACGGGCCGGCCATCGGCGAGTTCCGCGACGAGCTCATCTGCCGTCGTCGCGAGCACATACGGCAGGCGCCCATGCCGGCGCGCCGCGCCGAGCAGCTCGACCTGGAGACTGCCGCGGCGCCCCGGTATGAAGACTTCCGGCGCGAGGGTTTCCGGCGTGACGTTGGCGCCGTTCGCTCGCAGGATCGTCGCGAGCGCGGCGGGCCCGCAATGATAATCCTCCTGCGGATAGAAAGGCGTCGCGCTCAACTCGATCGAGCGCGGCGCATGGCCGGCAAGCCCATTCGCGAGCGGCGGCGAGGCGGCGCAGCCGGCGAGCGCGGCCGCGAGCGCCGCGACGGCCGGCGCCCCGCGGGTCACGTCTTCTTGAAGATGTCGATGACGCCCGTGAACTCGAGGATCATCAGCACCAGGAACACGATGCCGATCACGGCGAGCGCATCGCCGCCGGCGGGCGCCTGCTCGATCTGGTCTGCAAGCATCTGAAGCTCGGTTTCCGAGAGCGCCGCGAGGCGACCCTCGATCGCCGCCGCATCGACGCCGAGCTCGGCCAGCTTTGCGCGCACGTCATCGCGGGCGAGCGCCGCGTCGATCGTGTCGCGCGTCTCCCCGCCGCGGGTGGCCGCGATGGCCTCGGACGTGCCGATGACGCCGGCCATGGCCGGGGCCTGCAGGCCGAGCGAGACCAGGCTCAGGCTGACGAGCGCGACACAGGCGCGACGAAAACGTTCAATACGCATCGGATACCTCCAGTTGAATCAGCAGACTGGAGGCAAAATAGCACGCGGCGCCGTATCCTGCAGCGTGACGCGCCGCACATCGCGGTAAATGCCTAGAAGCGGTACGAGAGATCGACCTTGGCCGCCACCCCGAAGATCTGCTCCAGCACGTCCACGCCGTTCTGCTCGATGACCGTGTCCTCGTCGAGCAGATTCTGAAGGCGCAGCTTCACGCTCAACTGCTCCATCGGATGGAAGCTGTAGATCAGGTCCAGCGAGTTGAATGGCTGTTCCTTGGCGTCGTCGGCCCCATTCCGGCCCGCGTAGAAGATCCGCTCGCCGAACATGTTGTAGGCGAGCGCCGCGCTGTGCATGCCGCCCGGCGAGTCGTAACCGAGTGTGACGTTCACGACCAGCTCCGAGTGCTGCGTCAGCGGTCGCTTGTCGTTCGTCAGGTTGGGCGCGGCGTCGCCGATCGTGATCTCCGATTCGCTCAGGGTCACATTGCCCGATACGAAGAACGCGTTCGTCCAGCCGCCGCCGCTCAGGAATCCGAGGCCCTTCAGTCCCTCGAATTCGATTCCGTACACCTCCGCCTCCTCCGCGTTGACAAAGGTCAGGCCGATATTGTCGTCGCTGCCCGGCGCCTCCACGGTCTCGATCGGATTCCTGATCTCCTTGTGGAAGAGCGAAACGGTCAGATTGTCGCCGCCGGCGAAGAACCACTCGGCCCGGAGGTCAAAGTTCGTGAAGCGCGCGTCGAGCAGATCCGGATTGCCGCGGACCCGGGCGTCCGTAATCGGGTCGATGTAGGTCGCGTCTGAAATCTCGCGCAGGTCCGGGCGCGCAACGGTCTCGCTCCAGCCCAGCCGGAGCTGGAAGTCGTCCGCCCAGAACCCCGGCTGCATCCAGGTGAGCGCGAGCGACGGGTAATAAGTGGCATCCGTCTTGACGATGTCTTCCAGCTCGTCCAGCGGCACCTGGATGATGCCGATGTCGGGATCGAACTCGAGCGGGTCGATCGCGACCGCCAGCCGCTCGAAATCCTCCCAGCGCAGGCCTCCGGTTACGCGAAACCGGTCGTTGAAATTGAGGTCCACCTTGCCCCACATCGCGTCGACGGTCTCGCCCGCCAGGTAGCTCTCCGTACCGATTCCGCCGATCGTCAGGGCGAACTGGTTATCAGGATTCAGGATGTTCTCGTTGGTGAGCACCTCGCCCGGCGTGCCGGCCAGGATCGGCACCGCCGCCGCCGCCTGGGTGCCGAAGCCGAGCTGGGTCTGGATGTAGCTGCGCCCCTTCTCGTAGTAGTCGTACCCGCCGCTGATCTCGACCCTCGTGCTCCCGAGCAGCCGCGGCATCGCGAACCGCCCGCCGTAGCTCGTCACCGAGTCCTGGAGATCCGTGAAACGATACTCGGCAGCGGAGAGCGACGATCGCAGCGCCGTCGTGAGCAGCTCTCCTGTATCCGGATCCAGCGTATCGACAGCCGAAAACTGGATCTCGCTCGGGATGTCTGTGGTTGCCTTCGCGTCCGAGTAGTACCAGTCGATGCCCAGGTCTTCGGCGAACCCGAGAGGGAGCCAGTCGAACATCTCGAGCGTCGTCGGGCCGAGCATATGGGAGCCGTGAAGCTGGAACAGTTCCAGCTCGCGTTCCTCGAACCGGATCCGGTAGTTGCGCAATCCGAGCCCGCTGGGCTGCTGAAAATTGAAATTGTGGCCAAGCGTCAGCGAGGCCTCGTCTTCCGTGTTGCGCAGGAAGATTCCGGTCGCTTCGATGCGGTGCTCGTCCGCGAATTCCACGCCGACGCCGAGCGATCCCGTCAGCACAACCTGGTTCGTCGTGCGATTGTTGATGTCGAAGTCCTGCTCCGGCGAGTTCGCCGAGCGGATGATGCGCTCCCGGTTGCGCCAGGTGTTCTTGTAGTCCCCGAGCGCGAGGACGCCGATCTTCCACTGCTCCGCGTCGCCCACGTACCAGCTGTTGCCCGCCGAGATTTCGCCCGTCAGGTCCGGGTCCATCGACTTGTCCCGGAAATCCACATTCCGGTTCAACGTGGTCGCGAGTTGCCGGTTGATTGCCTGTGCCTCCTCGAACGAGTGGAACTCGCCGTCCATCAGCAGGTGGCTGAAGATGCTCGACTGGCTCAGATTGCCGCGATAGAGCTGGATTGCGTCCTCGATCTCGGACGGCAGCGCGCGCGTGCCGTCGTCGGTGCCGAGGTCGTCGTCGCTGCCGCCGGGGTAAGTCAGGCCGTCGTCGTCACTTTCCGAGCTGATTCCGGTGCCGATCTGCACGTTGAATACG
>Ga0302046_10006167_pt1 | contig 10480 bp, 8 predicted proteins | sample RVTome_11_FD_200261 | JGI IMG/M metagenome (GOLD analysis project Ga0302046, IMG submission 200261) | Soil microbial communities from uranium-contaminated site in the Upper Colorado River Basin, Wyoming, United States - RVT147D111 (version 2) ... | reverse complement strand
GCCCAGCCAGGTGGCGACCATCGTATCGAAGATGGGTGGCTCGACCGGCATGCCGTGCCGCTCCAGGACGGTCATATCGAATTTGGCATTGTGCATGTATTTGGTGATATTGGCGTCGGCCAGGATTGGGGCCAGGGCCGCCTGCACCTCGGCCAGATCGAGCTGCGGGCCGACATCCACCGGCGTCTTATCTTCCAGGTCATCGAACAGGGAGGCCTGCTGGCCGGGGGTCGGTTTGATCTTGCCCCCGTGCCCGACCGGAATGTAGTAGCCTGCGTGGGACACGGGCGTGATGGCCACACCCACCAGATTGGTCTGAACCTCGTCGGTGCTGTCGGTTTCCACGTCGACGGCCAGGCGCGGGCTTTGCTTGAGTTTAGCCACCAATCCGGCCAGCTTGTCCGCCGTATCGACCGTGGTGTACGCGCCATCGGGCGGGATCGGACCGGCGGCTTTTTTGGGCTTGATCGTGGCCACGTCCAACGGCGATTTGTCTTCGGGCGCGCCGGGAATGCGATTGAAGATGGTGTTGAATTCGAGCTCGACGAACAGGTTGGCCACGTCGACCAGGTTGAAATCGGTTGTTCTGCCGGCCTCGATGTTTAGCTCGACGCCGGGGACATCGGTGATGATACGGCCCAGATCGCGCGAGAGAAAGGCGCTGGCGCGGTCGGCCTCCAATTTGGCCCGGGCGCCCTTCGAAATCTCATCGAGGTGCTCGTAAATGCCTTCCAGGGTGCCATACTGCTGGATCAAGGCCGCCCCGCCCTTTTCGCCGATGCCTTTGACGCCGGGGATGTTGTCGCTGGTGTCGCCGACCAGACCCTTCAGCTCGATCAGCTCCTTGGGCGTCACCCCATACCGTTCCTGCACCCGCGCTTCATCATACTCCTCGCGGTCGGCAAATTTGCGACCCGAAATGATGACCTTGATATGGGGCGCGACCAGTTGAAAGGCGTCCCGGTCGCCGGTTACGATCAAGGCTTCGATGCCCCGGGCGGCCGCCTGCGTGGCCAGCGTGCCGAGCAGATCATCAGCCTCATAGCCCTCTTTGGTAAAGACAGGCATGTTGAAGGCTTTGACGATCTGCTCGATGCGCTCGATCTGGCGGGGGAGATCCTCGGGCATTTTCTCGCGGGTGGCTTTGTAGTCGCCGTACATTTCGTGCCGAAAGGTGTCGCCCAGGTCAAAGGTCACGATGAAGTAGTCCGGTTCGTATTCCTTCCAGACGGCCAGCAGCATATTGGTAAAACCATAGACGGCCTGGGTCGGCTCGTCGTCGCTGGTGGTGAAGGTGTTGGGCATGCCGAAGTAGGCCCGGTAGGCCAGGGCATGGCCATCGATCAGAACGAGTTTGGGTGTCTTGGTATCGGTCATTCATTATTCTCCATCTAGCCCGGATATCTGCCGGCGTGGATTAAGTGCTGACGTTCTTCAACACGGCCTGGGTGATTAAGTTGCAATATTTGGACCGTCACCCGTCCTTCGGGAGTAATCGGGACAATCTGAACCTCATTGAGTTGAAAATGTTCAGACCATTCCTGAGTTCGGGGATTGTAGAAGAGAGTCAAAATTCCTGTCGCAGGATCAAGCGAACCGATATCACTCCCTTTAAAGCGATTACAGTAAGGACAGGCCAAAGCCAGATTCTCGGCGACAGTTTCACCCCCGTGCTTTTCGGCGATAATGTGTTCCACTTCAAAGGATAAGAATGATAGTTCTTATGGATACAGACAATATTCGCAACGTTCCCTGGCCCGTTGAATGACTAATTCTCGTAGGACAACTGGGATGTAGGTCATGCTTATTTGGCTATATGCTTATAGGCATGGGCTTTAGCGAGGCGTACCAGGTGTTCTAACATCAAATGTCGTTCCAATTCATTTTCTTCTTGAGGCGACAGTTCACTCTTCTTATTTCGATCCAGCAACTCACTTATTCGAGCTTGTAGCTCAGTAGAGGGCTGAATGCCCAAGACTTGCTCTGGAGGGGGTTGGCTCGTTAGCAACTCCATAATCAAATTTTCATCATGAAATTCGACCGAGGTTTCAGCCAGCAGTTCCTGTAAGCCCCGTTCCAGGATCTCCGGTAGACGGTCTTGATATGGCTGTAACTCACGTCCCAATGAATCCGAAATTTGAATTGTAATTTCCATCTTTGCCAATCCCTTGTGAACCAGGTCGTATGATCAATCTCTGTAATCTTATTATATCATGCTTCAAATCGATCCGACAGTATTCTGCCTCCGCGCTTACCCCACCCACAGGGCATAATAGTATACCACTATTCCGACAAAAAGCAGACTATCGAGCCGGTCAAGGACACCGCCGTGGCCCGGCAGCAGATTGGACGAGTCTTTGACGCCGACCTGCCGCTTCATCATCGAAATCGATAGATCCCCAAACAGGCCGGCGATAGGGATGATCGCGCCGATGACGATGACCGTACTCAATCGGAGGTCAAAAACCAGAGCGGCCAGGATTGCTCCCACCATGCCACCCACGATACCGCCGATGAGTCCCTCCCACGTCTTTCTGGGGCTATGCCGGGGCCACAGTTTGGTGCGGCCAATCGTCCGACCCGTAAAGTAGGCCAGTGAATCCGCACCCCAGGTTGATAACAGGGCTACCCAGATCCAGGCCAGCCCATCACCGAATTGACGCAGGGCCATCAGGTGAGACAGACCCCAACCGATATAAAGCCCACCGGCTAATGTTAAAGCCCAATCGACTGTCGGGGCAGTGCTGTCGCTGCGAAAGAGCTGCCAGATAATCGAGCCAAGCAGGATTAAAGTGATGATCAAGCTGAGCCAACGTAAGCCAGGCTGAAAGCCATCGAATATTAAAAGAACAATAAAGGTCAGGGTAATGATAACCGTCGGATGATAGCCGCCGGCCCGCATCATCCGCTCAAATTCCCAGCCCGCGACCAAACCGATGAGCGTCACCAGGCCAAAAAACCAATAGCCGCCGGCATAAACGGCGGCGATGATCAGGGGCAAGCCGATCAAACCTGTAATGACACGCGTCCGTAGCATAGGGTTTTGGACAATCACACCGGTCCTGGCTGGTACTGCGGGCAGGACCGGTGCTTTGGCTGACTGGATTCGATTTGCGAAATGGAGAGAAGCATTTGGGGCCGATCAAGACCGGCCCGGTTGTGTTTATCGGCCATTCACCCGGGATTTTCGGGGTGAATCGTCTAAATCTAACTGAGGCGTAGGCGAACCCTCATTTTCGGCTGCGGCATCATCGTCGTCGGACGTTTTATCTTGATTGTTTGGATCCAGGACGGCAACAGAAGCCACCACATCATTCCCTTTTAGATTCATGACCCGCACCCCAAGCGTGGCCCGGCCCAGTTTTGAAATGTGTTTGATCGCCGTGCGCAGCATAATTCCATCTCTGGAGATCAGGGTTAGATCGCCATCGTCGGCCACAACGCGAGCGGCGACGATCGGGCCCGATTTGCTGATGTTTTTGGCCAGCGTCCGCACACCGCTGCCATTTCGGCGCTGGAGGGCATATTCAGCCAGCGACGTGCGCTTGGCGAACCCTTTTTCGGTCACCACCAGTAAATTGCTGTCCGGTTCGACCACATCCATCCCCCGGATTTCGTCAGCGCCGCGCAGCCGCATCGCCCCGACCCCGGCTGCGGTCCGCCCCATCGCGCGTACATCATTTTCGTCGAAGCGAATGGCCTGACCGCTGCGAGACACGATCACGATTTCATTTTGGCCATTCGTCAATTTTACCCAGCCCAATTCATCATCACTGTCAAGCGTCAACGCAATCAACCCACTGGGCCGCACCGACTCGAATTCGCTCAAATCGGTCCGTTTGATCCGTCCCTTGCGGGTGAGCATAATGAGATACTCGGCCTGATCAAAATCAGGCACTCCCACCGTCGCTGTGATTTTCTCGCCCGGAGCCAGATTGATCAAATTCACGATGGAAACACCCTTGGCGGTGCGGCTGGCATCGGGAATCTGATACGCTTTCTCCGAATAAACTTTACCTTTATCGGTAAAATAGAGAATCGTGTTCAGGGTATTGGCCGCAAATAGAAATTCGACCACATCCTCATCGCGCGTGGTCATGCCGGTCACCCCGCGCCCGCCCCGACCCTGAGCGCGATAGGTATGACTGGGTACCCGCTTGATATAACCTTGTTCGGTGATCGAGATCAGCACCCGCTCATCTTTGACCAGATCCTCTTCGTTGATGTTTTCGGTCGCATCAATCAAGATGCGGGTGCGCCGCTCGTCACCATACTGTTCTTTAAGGTCGATCAGATCTTCTTTGATCAAACCCAAAATCTTGTCGGGACTGGCCAGCAAATCCTCCAGATAGGCGATGGTTTGCATAACCTGTTGATATTCCTCTTCGATTTTCTCGCGCTCCAGAGCGGCCAGGCGGCGCAGTTGCATGTCCAAAATCGCCTGAGTTTGAATCTCGCTGAGGTTGAATTTGCTCATGAGCTGCGTGCGGGCCGTCTCGACATCTTTGCTCTGGCGAATAGTTTGGATGACCTGGTCCAGATTGCCCAGGGCAATTCGCAAGCCTTCGAGAATATGAGCGCGCTGCCGGGCCTTTTCCAAATCAAACTGGGTGCGCCGGGTAATGACCTCTTGTCGATGCTCGATATAAGCCGTTAGGGCTCGTTTGAGGGGCAGCACTCTTGGCTCGCCATCCAGCAAAGCCAGCATATTGATGCCAAAGGTTGACTGAAGAGTCGTAAATTTGTAAAGCTGGTTGAGTACTTTTTTGGGCTGCGCGCCCCGCTTGAGCTCGATAACGATGGACATGCCGGCTCGATCCGACTCGTCACGCAGATCCGAAATATCTTTTAGTTTGTTGCTGCGGGCCAGGTCGGCGATCCGCTCGATCAGCGACGATTTGTTGACCTGATAGGGGATTTCTGTCACCACAATCCGGTGGCGATTGCCTTTCATCTCCTCGATACGGGCGATGGCGCGCATAATCACCCGCCCTTTGCCCGTGGCATAAGCATTCATCAAGCCTTCTTGACCGATCAGGGCGGCGCCGGTTGGAAAATCAGGCCCTTTGACAAACCTCATCAGGTCTTCGACCGTGATGTCATCGACCTGATCATAGCGCTCGATCACGTGAAGAATCGCATCACAAATTTCATTCAAATTGTGAGGCGGAATATTGGTCGCCATGCCCACGGCGATGCCAGAGGTACCGTTAAGGAGCAAATTGGGCAGGCGGGCCGGCAAAACATCGGGCTCTTGCAGGCTGCCATCGAAATTATCGGACCAATCGACCGTGTCTTTGTCGATGTCAACCAGCAGCTCCTGCGCAATCCGGGCCAGCCGGGCCTCGGTATAGCGCATCGCAGCCGGGCTGTCACCATCGACACTGCCAAAGTTGCCTTGACCATCGACCAGGGTATAGCGCATGGCAAAATCCTGGGCCATCCGCACCATGGCATCGTAGACCGCCGAGTCGCCGTGCGGGTGATATTTACCCAGGACCTCACCCACGATCCGCGCACTTTTCTTGTAAGGCGTGTTGTAGCGAATGCCCATATCGTGTATGGCATAAAGGATGCGGCGATGAACCGGCTTCAGGCCATCACGGGCATCGGGTAGGGCCCGCGAAACGATGACGCTCATGGCGTAATCGAGGTAGGCCACTTTCATTTCATTTTCAATATCGACGTATTTTACAGTACCTATATCCATTTCCATTGAAAAGCTCCGCTCGGGGTAAAACAGGTGTGCCTGGCAGAACAGGCACGGTTTTAATGGACTCCGTGAGAAAGTTCAGGTTTGTTCAAGAAAAAATAGGAATCCTTATAATGCCTTACGAGATAAGACCTCATCTCTAATCGCAAATTAATCCAATACTATTATACCTTAAAAAGCGCTATTGGGCTATTTGATGGTATAGGGCAATGGTCACCTTTGCCGCTATAACGAGTTTAAAAAACCGTTAAATTCGGGTTGATTATCGGTCCTCTTTATGCTACACTACACCGTGTTCAGCGAGGAGGCATTTATAACCCATGATCCAAGAAATTGCCGATAGAGTCTATGTTGATTTGGAGTATGAAGGGGCTAATGTTGGCTGCGTGCTGACCGATGCCGGAGCCATTGTAGTTGATACGCCCATCATCCCGGAACAGGCCAAACATTGGGCCAAAGCCGTTTCAGAGTTGACCGATACGGTGTTGTTTGTGTTCAACACCGATCATCATCGGGGGCACATTATGGGTAATCAATTTTTCGATGCCCCAATTTTGGCTCACGAGGCCGCCTGGAAAGAGATGGCCAACTATAAAGATACCTTCATCGACCGCACCAAAAACCTGTTCAAGAAACGGGGTGATGTTCAGAAGCAGTTTGATCAGATCAGAATCATCAAGCCGGAACTATGCTTCACCGGGCGGCTGATTATGAAAAAGGGCAATCGAGAACTGCACTTTGTGCATCTCGGTGGCCACACCCCGGCCACCAGCGGTTTGTATTTACCCGAAGATCGGATTCTCTTCACGGGCGATTTGGTCGTTATCAATGAACATCCGGCCCTGGGCCAGTGTAACAGCGAGGAATGGCTTGGCAAACTGCGCTGGCTGCGCCGCCAGAAGTATGATAAGATCATCTCCGGCCACGGCCCCATCTGCAATGTCGAGGCCAGCGAGCCGGTGTCCGAATATATTCGGGCCATGCGGTCCAGGGTGCGTAAGCAGTTCAAGGCGGGCCGAACCAAGGCCGAGGCCGCCGTCGTGATCAGCCAGATGATCGACTATTTTCCTTATCGGGCGGGTGAAAAATCGATCATCGAGAAGCGAATTCGGGCCGGCGTCAGCCGGGTTTATGATGAGATGAAGATGATTTACGGCCAGAATTGACGCAGTTGGTCTCACAACCACTTTGACAGTAACTGAGCCTTATGCTATACTTTTGTCTTGCTGCTCGCACAGAGTTTTTGTAACGGGATGTAGCGCAGCCCGGTAGCGCGCTTCGTTCGGGACGAAGAGGCCGGCGGTTCGAATCCGCCCATCCCGACTTGACAATGATCAATCAACAATGAGTAATTATCAAACATGTCGTAAGTAGCAGTTATTTGTTGTCCTTTAATCGTTGATACATCATCGGGGCGTGGCGCAGTCCGGTAGCGTGCTTGAATGGGGTTCAAGAGGTCGACGGTTCGAATCCGTCCGCCCCGACAAATCAATTAACAATGAACAATGAACAAACAAATTTGCTAATTGTTAATTACTAATTGAAATGCGCCCACGTAGCTCAGTAGGTAGAGCAACGCCTTGGTAAGGCGTAGGTCGGCGGTTCAAATCCGCCCGTGGGCTCACACACAATTCAGGTAAAAACAACAACACCCCTCTTGTATTGGAGGGGTGTTGTTGTTATGAGCGATGTCTTACTTCTCTGACAGGCCCGAAACGGCTCAAAATGGAGCCGAATTACATGCCCATCATGCTGGGGTCCATCCCGCCGCCAGGGTGAGGCGCGGCGGCCGGTTCAGGGATATCCGTGATGAGGGCTTCGGTCGTCAGAATCATGGCGGCGATCGAAGCGGCATTTTCAATGGCGCTGCGGGTCACTTTGGCCGGATCGATGATGCCGGCTTTGACCATGTCGATATACTCGCCGGTCAGGACGTTGAAGCCAATGAAGCCATCCTTATTGCGGCGGCGGCGCACTTCTTCAATAACGACCGCCCCTTCGGCCCCAGCATTGCGGGCCAACTGGCGCATCGGTTCTTCCAGCGAGCGGCGGACGATGTTGATCCCGGTGTTGATGTCAGGGTCGTCATGCTTGAGATCCTTGATCGCATCGAGCACGTTGAGCAGGGCCACACCGCCGCCGGGTACCACGCCTTCTTCCACTGCGGCGCGAGTGGCGCTGAGGGCATCTTCCACACGATGCTTCTTCTCTTTCAACTCGACTTCGGTCGCAGCCCCCACGCCGATCACGGCCACACCGCCGGCCAGCTTGGCCAGGCGCTCTTGCAGCTTCTCGCGATCATAATCGCTGGTGCTGTTTTCGATTTCAGCCTTGATCTGGTTGATGCGGCCGGTAATAGCGGATTCTTCGCCAGCGCCACCGACGACGGTGGTATCATCTTTGGTGGCACTGATTTTGGTGGCCCGGCCCAGATCATTCAAGGTCGCGCTCTCGAGCTTGCGGCCCATCTCTTCGGTAATGACAGTGCCGCCGGTTAGAATAGCAATATCCTGCAGCATAGCCTTGCGGCGGTCGCCAAATCCGGGTGCTTTGATGGCCAGCACATTAAAGGTGCCTCGCAGCTTGTTCAGCACCAGGGTCGCCAGGGCTTCGCCATCGACATCTTCGGAGATAATCACCAGATCACGCTTGCCGGTTTGAACGAGTTTTTCCAGGATAGGCACAATGTCCTGGGCTGAAGAGATTTTCTTGTCATAGACCAGAATGTAAGGTTCGTTGAGAACGGCTTGCATTGACTCGGGGTCGGTGATGAAGTAAGGGCTGATGTAGCCCCGGTCGAACTGCATCCCTTCCACATATTCGGTCTCAAAAGCCAGGCCTTTGCTTTCTTCAACCGTGATAACGCCATCCTTGCCAACCTTATCCATGACCTCGGCGATCAGATCGCCAATTTCGGTATCGGCGGCGGAAATGCTGGCTACGTGAGCTACATCGTCTTTGCCTTTGACTTCGATGGAGCTGTCGCGGATCGCCTGGGCGGCCTTTTCAGCCGCCAGCTCGATGCCGCGTTTGAGCAGCATCGGGTTCGCCCCAGCGGCCACGTTCTTGAGACCTTCAGTGACAATGGCTTGCGCCAGTACCGTCGCGGTGGTCGTCCCATCGCCGGCTACGTCATTGGTCTTGGTGGCTGCTTCCTTGAGCAGTTGGGCGCCCATATTTTCATAGGGATCTTCCAGTTCGATCTCTTTGGCCACCGTTACGCCATCGTGCGTAATGGTGGGTGCGCCCCACTTTTTGTCCAGAGCGACGTTGCGGCCCTTGGGGCCTAACGTCGTTTTGACGGCGTCGGCCAGAGTATCGACCCCAATCTTCAAACGCCGGCGCGCGTCTTCTTTAAACGCTAACTGTTTTGCCATGAGTTATTTGCTCCTTAAATAATTATTTATTCCACAATCGCGAGAACGTCAGTCTCTTTTAAGATCAGATATTTATTATCATCGATCTTAACTTCGGTGCCAGCATATTTGGCGTAGAGCACGGTATCGCCCTTGCTCACGTCCATCTTGACGCGAGCCCCATCGTCTTTACGGGCGCCCGGACCAACTGCCAAAACCTTACCTTGCATTGGTTTTTCCTTGGCTGTTTCCGGTAAGACGATGCCACTGGCAGTCATCTCCTCTCGCTCGACGGGTTCAACGATTAATCGATCCCCCAATGGCTTGAGATTCATGAATGTTACCTCCTTGGCTAAAGATTTTTATCATCAAAATTAGCACTTGACCAGCGAGAGTGCTAAGTCCAGCGCTAATAATACCTGAATTTTTTGGGATATGCAAATTTTGAGTCAAAAAATTAGCACTCAATGATAAAGAGTGCTAACCTGAATCGATCTGCTTTACCTCTTCCCTTACCCGCCGCTTCATGGTAGAATTAGATAGCTAACATTGTTCGAATCGCCAAAGACCACTCACGTCAGGTAAGATACGCCCATGGACCTTCTTAAAAAAGTCGAAACTCTGCTCAACGCGACGACGCGCTCCAAATTACTTCGCCGCCAGCGGCACAGCATATTAGATGAACAAGACGAGGAGCTCCTGGCCAAGATTCGCCAGGCTCTGGCCGATGTTCAGGCCCAGGAGCGAGTCTTGTATGGGCGGCTCAAATCCGAGCAGGAACAGGCCGAAGAAGCCGCCCAACAAGGCGACCGGGAGAACGAGCGGGCTCACGAACGGCGGGCCTTTGAGTTAGAACGTCGTCTGGAACAGGAAGGGATCGAAGCGATCAATTTGGAGGAAAAGCTGGCGGCGTTAGAGGAAAAATTGGCTCTGGCCAAAGCCGCTGTCGACAAAGAAGCGCAGACCGCAGCCCTTCGAGAGCAAGAGGCCGACAAAATTCTGGCCGGCACAGACAACCCTCAAACCGGCCGCTCAACTCCGTCCCCCACTCACAAAGAAGTGCCGGCCGACGATGAGGCGGAATTGGAAGCTCGCAAATCTCGGTTGTCGGATTAGACGCTTGTCGAGGTAACATCGACAACGTTTTGTCGATATTCTGACACTAATCTTAACCCTGCGAATTTGCGAATAGGCGAATGGTGAAATATTCATCATTCGCCATTCTTTTCCAGGCAATGAAGAAAAAAAACTTCATGCCCTTCATGGTTAATTTTAGTTTGGTTCCGGCTCCGCCAGGTTATGGCTTACGCAGTCTACGCTTCACTCAGGTGGCCCAACATCGCTTCCAGTCCCAGCAGATAACTGCGCCAGCCAAAGCCGCTGATCTGGCCGGCACAAACAGGAGCCAGCA
>Ga0302046_10006166_pt1 | contig 10480 bp, 9 predicted proteins | sample RVTome_11_FD_200261 | JGI IMG/M metagenome (GOLD analysis project Ga0302046, IMG submission 200261) | Soil microbial communities from uranium-contaminated site in the Upper Colorado River Basin, Wyoming, United States - RVT147D111 (version 2) ... | reverse complement strand
TATCGGGTTCTGGAATGGAAGGCGCCCCATGCGAAGTGGTTCGTGGGTGGCCGTCTGAACGCGTCGTACAACTGCCTGGACCGGCACGTGGCCGGCGGATTGCGGAACAAGGCGGCGCTGGTGTGGGAGGGCGAACCGGGCGACACGCGGGTCTACACGTATTGGGACCTGCATCGCGCGGTGTGCCGGTTCGCGAACGTGCTGAAGGACGATCTGGGCGTGCGCAGTGGCGACCGTGTGGCGATCTACCTGCCGATGATCCCGGAAGCGGCGGTCGCGATGCTGGCGTGCGCGCGCATTGGCGCAGCGCATTCGGTGGTGTTCGGCGGTTTCTCGGCGGAGAGTCTTCGCGATCGGATCAACGATGCGCAGGCGAAGGTTCTGATCACGGCGGACGGTGGTTACCGGCGAGGGCGCGTGGTTGCGTTGAAGTCGAGCGCGGACGAAGCGCTGGAGGGCACGCCATCGATCGAATCGGTGGTGGTCGTACGGCGAGGTGCGGGACTGGAGACGGACGTGCACATGCGCGGCGGCCGCGACCACTGGTATCACGAGCTGGTGCAGTACGCGTCGGCCGTGTGTGAAGCCGAGCCGATGGACGCCGAGGACGTGCTGTTCATCCTGTACACGTCGGGCACGACGGGCAAGCCGAAGGGCGTGGTTCACACGACGGGCGGCTACATGGCGCAGGTGACGGCGACCACGCGACTGGTGTTCGACCTGAAGGATGCGGACATGTTCTGGTGCACGGCGGATGTGGGCTGGGTGACGGGTCACAGCTACATCGTGTACGGCCCGTTGTCGAATGGTGCGACGACGATGATGTACGAAGGTGCACCGGATTGGCCGGACCGGGGCCGCTTCTGGTCACTGGTGGAGAAGTACGGCGTGACGGTGTTCTACACGGCGCCGACGGCGATCCGTGCGTTCATGCGGTGGGGCGCGGAGTGGCCGGTGAAGTACGACCTGTCGACGCTTCGCCTGCTGGGCACGGTCGGCGAGCCGATCAATCCGGAAGCGTGGATGTGGTATCACACGACGATCGGCGGTGAGCGCTGTCCGATCGTCGACACGTGGTGGCAGACGGAGACAGGCGGCATCATGATCACGCCGCTGCCGGGTGTCACGTCGACCAAACCGGGCAGCGCGACGGTGCCGTTCCCGGGCGTGTCGGCGGCGGTCCTGGACAATGAAGGCAAGGAGGTCGGCGCCGGCTATCTGGCGATCACGAAGCCGTGGCCGGGCATGCTGCGGACGATCTACGGCGATGATGAGCGTTATCGGCTGAACTACTGGTCGAAGTGGGATGGTATCTATTTCCCGGGCGACGGGGCGAAGCGGGACGAGGACGGTTTCTTCTGGATACTTGGACGCGTCGATGACGTGCTGAACGTGGCCGGCCACCGCATCGGCACGATGGAAGTCGAGAGCGCGCTGGTCGACCATCCGTCGGTTGCGGAAGCGGCGGTCGTCGGGCGGGCTGACGACCTGAAGGGCCAGGCGATCGCCGCTTTCGTGCTGCTCAAGGAAACGATCCGTCCGACGGAACATCTGAAGAAAGAGCTGCGCGAGCACGTGGGCCGCAAGATCGGCGCGATCGCGCGGCCGGATGACATCCTGTACGCGGCGGACCTGCCGAAGACGCGCTCGGGCAAGATCATGCGGCGGCTGCTGCGCGACATTGCGGAAGGTCGTGCGCTGGGCGATACCACGACGCTGGCCGATCCCGCGGTCGTGGCGAGGCTCAAGTCGGAGTACGAAGAGAAGGAAAGCTGAACTCGGTCAGCCCGTTTACTGCGAACCGGCGTGTTCGCAGTGTGCCAGCTATGCGTCGGCGAGCGGATCCGGGGAGGGCGGATAGACGCGCCGTTGCGCGGCTGGTGGCTTGCTCAGACGGGGCTCCGCCGGAATGCCGAGGGCGACCTTTCCGGATGGCACTTTCCTGGTCGCCACGGCCAGGGCACCGATCATGGAGTCGGCTTCCATTTCGACACCGGCCAGCACCGTCGCGTGGTAGGTGACGCGGGCGCCGGCACCCAGCGTCGTCATGGGTGACGTGACAATGCGCTGGTCGCCGAGGTCGTGCGTGTGGCTGTAGATGTTCGCGTAATCGGCGACCGATGACTTGTCGTCCAGAACGATGCCGCCGCGATCATCCAGCAGGACGTAGCGGTGGATCACGACGTTGTCACCTGCTTCGATGTTGTACCCGAAGGAGAACTTGACGAACTGGAAACACTTGAAGTTGCGGCCGCAGCGCTTGAAGATGTGGCGTGCCAGGATGCGGCGGAACTTGACGCCGAGGTGGACGTTCTCACCGGCCGGACTGCGGTCGAACATTTCCCACAGCCAGAGCAGCGGTTTGACCCGGGCGTATCGATCCGGATCGATGTCGGCGTAGTATTCCGCTTCCATCGTGATGTTGCGCGGATCGAGCTGGGCCATGGCGATGCGCGCGCCGGGTCCGAGCGACGCGGCCGGCGTCACGGTCGCGTGCGGATGGAACAGGTCGGTGAGGATCTCGCGACACAGCTCGTTGCGATCGCAGTCGGGTTGGTCCAGTCGCTCCGCGATGTCCGCGAGCCATGCGTCGTACAGGTCGGCAGTCGCGGCCGGGAGTGGTACGTTGCGCAGAGGCAGAAACGCCATGGGTCGGTCGCATCCTTTCGACGGGGAAGACGCGCAGCCGGACGGTCCGCACGCGGGCGCCGGCACGCCGGTACGCCTTGGAAGGTTAGGCGCCGCGCCCGACGCCTGCAACCGGCCGGCCCGCCGGGGCGTAGGGTGTGTCGTTCCTCTGACAGGCGCACGACGTTATCTTCAGCCTTCGGTGCGCCGCGAAACCGGACCGGGGACACACGCATGCACGAGATCCTGCGCGAACGACTGATGCGGAAGCTGAGCGTGCTTCCCGAGGCGCAGCTGTACCAGGTGCTCGACTACATCGAGTTCCTGGAGTCGAAGTACGCGCCGGGCCGCGCCGCCCGGCCGGACAGCCTGCAGCGGTTTGCCGAGCGGCTGGAAGATGGCATGCGCATGCGCAATGTCGCGCCCAGGGTGATCAGCGGCACGGTCGGCCTGATGGGCACGGCGCGGAAGGTCGTGCAGGGCGTGGCCGATGCGGGCAAGGAGATCCAGCGCACGATCCTCGGCGAATCGACTGACGCAGCGGAGGGTGGTCCAGGCGTGAAGTCGAACGGCAACCCACTGCCGCCTCCGAAACGACCCGCCGAGGGATGAGGTTGCTCGCCATGACTGCACCGTGATCCGTCGACGATCGCGCAAGCAGCGTGCGCGCGGCGTCGCCCGCGCCATGATCCGGAACCTCCCGAATTTCCTGCGCTTGCTCGTCCGACTCATCCGCGATGCCCGCGTCTCCGGAATCGACAAGGCGTTCTTCGCCTTCGTGCTGTTCTACACGCTGGCGCCCGCCGACCTGATCCCGGATTTCTTCTGGATGTTCGGCTTGTTCGACGACGTGTACCTCATCGGCCTGGCGCTTTCCCGTCTGCTCGGCCGCGCCGGTACCGACGTCCTGCTCGAGCACTGGGCGGGCGATCCGCGCGAGCTCGGATTCCTGGTCGAGCGCGTGGGCGACGTCGGTGGCCTGCTGCCGCGCGGTGTGCGCCGTACGCTGCGCCGCAGCGCACGACGCCGCTAGACCGCCACCGCCTCACGGATCGCACAGAAACGCAGGCTGCGGCCCGGCCGGCCCCGGCTCAGATCGACCACGTCGACCGTTCGTCCTCCGCCAGCGCGAATCGCTTCGTCGACCTGCGACCGTGCCAGGATGTGCATCTCGTAGAGCGGCCTGCGCCGGATCCGGCGCACGATCCGCCGCAGGTGGTGCCGGCGCAGGTGATAGAGCCAGGCGCGCAGTGTGCCTCGTTCGATGCGCGGACCGTTGCGCACCTGGAACACGGCCAGTCCGCCCGGTCGCAGGATACGCATGAACTCACGGACGTACGTTGCCGCGTGTTGCGGCGGTATGTGCTGCAGTGTCTTCGCGCTGTACACCAGGTCGAACGACGCGTCTTCGAGCACGGCCAGGTCCGGCACTGTGTTGACGATGTAGTCGACCCGACCTTCGTGACGGTCCCACCGGCGTGCGTGCGCCACCATGCTCGAGGAGATGTCGATGCCGATCACGCGCTCGTAATGATCCGCCAGTGCCTGCGTCAGGCGACCGACACCGCTGCCGAAATCCAGTGCCCGCAGATTCGCGCGCGGCAGACCCAACCCATCGATGTACGCGAGCAGCTGCGCGATCTCTTCGCGACCGCGCCGGAAGAATTCTTCCGGTGACCAGCGGTTGCCGGTCAGGTCGGCGCGCGTCAGTGCGGCATACATCGGATCGTCGCGACCCAGTACTTCGTAGACCTCACGCACGTGATCCAGGCTCATCGGTGCTCATCGGTTCGCGGGCCGGGTTGTCGGGCCGGAAGGCAGGTCACGGGTCACGGCCGGATGATCGCGATCGGACGCCACTACCACAATGCACAGAGGCGTCTGAAGCCATGGCACGAAGGTTGACACGTCCACACGGTGGCGCCTACCTTCTCGCATGGGCAAACCGAACGCACGCAACGCGTTTCCACAGGCGCCCGCTGGCCGCGGCCGAGACCGCACATCGCCGGCGGGCGCCGTCCGTTTCGACCCCACTCCGGCGGCGCCGGGCAGGTCGGCGCGTTTCGTTCCGCAGGGCCTGACCTTCGACGACGTGCTCATGGTGCCGGCGTTCTCGGAGATCCACCCGAAGGACACGTCGGTTGCGACGCGGCTGACGTCCGGGATCGAGCTGTCGATTCCGCTGCTGTCCGCCGCCATGGACACGGTGACCGAGTCGCGGATGGCGATTGCGATCGCACGGGAGGGCGGCCTGGGCATTGTTCACAAGAACATGCCGATCGACCGGCAGGCGTCGGAGATCGATCGCGTCAAGCGATCCGAGAGCGGAATGATCCTGAACCCGATCACGCTCACGCCGGACCGTCCGCTGCGTGACGCGCTGCGGCTCATGGAGCGGTTCTCGATCAGTGGCGTCCCGATCGTCGACGAGGCTGGTCATCTGCGTGGCATCCTGACCAACCGCGATCTTCAGTTCGAGACCGGGCTGGACCGTCCCATTCAGGACGTCATGACCTCCGCCGACCTGATCATGGCGCCGGTGGGGACGTCGCTCGAGGAGGCCGAACGGATCCTGCACCGTGAACGGATCGAGAAGCTGCCCGTGGTGGACGATGAGGGCCGGCTGCGCGGCCTGATCACGGTGAAGGACATCTTCAAACGGCGGCAATTCCCCAACGCCTCCAAGGACGGCCACGGCCGGCTCCGCGTCGGCGCCGCGATCGGCACGGGTACGCACGAGCTGGATCGTGCAGCCGAGCTGATTGCCGCGGGCTGCGACGTGCTCGTCATCGACACGGCGCATGGCCACTCCGCAGGCGTGCTGGACGCGCTTTCCCGGACCCGCAACCGATTCGCGGACATTCCCATCGTGGCCGGCAACGTCGGCACGAGCGACGGTGCACGCGCCCTGAAGGAGCGCGGCGCCAGTGCCGTCAAGGTCGGCATCGGGCCGGGCAGCATCTGTACGACGCGCGTTGTCACGGGCGTCGGCGTCCCCCAGCTCACGGCGATCATGGATGCCGTCGAAGGGGTCGACGACGAGCTGCCTGTCATCGCGGATGGCGGCATTCGCTACTCCGGCGACATTGTCAAAGCGATCGCCGCGGGCGCATCCGTCGTGATGATGGGTTCGCTGCTGGCCGGTACGGAGGAAAGCCCCGGCGAGAGCTTCCTGCTCGAGGGTCGCCGCTTCAAGACGGTGCGTGGGATGGGCTCGCTCTCCGCCATGGAGCAGGGGTCGGCCGACCGCTACTTCCAGGATGAGGTCCAGGAGCAGCGCAAGTTCGTTCCCGAAGGCATCGAGGGACGCGTTCCCTACAAGGGACCGGCCACGGACGTCGTCTTCCAGCTGATCGGCGGACTCCGCAGCGGCATGGGCTACCTCGGCTGCGCCACGATCCGCGCTGTCCAGACACAGGCCAGGTTCATGCCCATCACGACTGGGGGGCTGCGCGAATCGCACCCTCACGACGTGGCGATCACCCGGGAGGCGCCCAACTACCATCTGTGAACTCCGGTGATTCCGGGGTGGACTCGAGGCGGGGTCGCGGCCGATACTGAGCGTATGATTGCTGATGGCCCGCGACAGCCTCCCGTCCACCCTGGCGGTTGACTCTCGAGACGCTGATGACTCTGGTGGCTCAGAACGCGCGCCCCGATGCCGGCCTCCGGGAGAGCCTGGCGTCGATACCTGGTGTCGAGAAAGTGGTCATTGAGGATACCCGCATCTGGCTCGTCGCCCGGCCGGTCGCGGAGATTCCGACAATGGCCGAAATGGCCCGTAAGATACTGCATGATGCGGGCTTACAGGAAACACCGCTGGACATCCTCGTGCACTCGGACCAGCACCGTGAACGGGTCCGGTTCGAGTCCGTCGAGCGCTGGGAGCTGCCCGACGTCCGGGTGCGCGTACGTGTCGCGCTCGAATGGAGGGGCGAACGGTCCGTCGGCGAGGCAACCGGAGAGAAGGGAAGTCACATCGAACTGAGGACGGCAGCCCTCGCGGCGCTCGCCGCGCTCGAGCAGGTTGCGGACCGTTCGGTCGACGTCCGGCTGGCGGGTGTGAAGTCGGTCCGGGCGTTCGATGCGGAGCTGATGGTGGTATCACTGTACCGGCCGGGCCCGGATTTCCAGAAGTACCTTGGTGCCGTGCTCGTGGGCGCGGATCCGTTGAGAGCGTCGGCACTTGCGGTGCTGCACGCGCTGAACCGGATACTCGGCAACTTCCTGATGACCCGGTGAATCGAATGAGGACGAAGGCGCCCTCTCTTCTTCTGGCTCTCCTGGCCGCCGCCTGTTACCGGGCGGGGCCGTTGCCGACGCCACCACCAGCGGTCGTTGAAATCGACCCGCCAGACCTGGTCGTCGCGGAAATCGCGGACCTGAGCAGTCTGGAGACCGGTCTCGAGCCGGCGCCCTTCCCCGAGCCGCCCGGTGAATTACCCCCCACGAGTGCCAGCGAAGCTCCCGACGGATTGAACCTCAGCGGTACGGTCATCCCGCTCGAGATCAACCCGCGGGTGCAGTACTGGATCGACCTGTTCACCGGCAATGAGCGCGAGCGCTTCGCGCTGTATCTGGCCCGCCAGGGCAGGTTCGAGGACATGATCGTCTCGAAGCTGAAGGCGAAGGGCATGCCGGAGGAACTGATCTATCTGGCGCTGATCGAGAGCGGTTTCTCGCCGATCGCCCGTTCTCGTGCGAGCGCTGTCGGCATGTGGCAGTTCATGGCCGCCACGGCCCGGATCGAGGGGCTCGTCGTCTCCGAGTATCTGGATGAACGGCGTCACGTCGAGCGCTCGACGGACGCGGCCCTGAACCATCTCGAGGGGCTCTACAACCGGTTCGGCAGCTGGTACCTCGCCGCGGCCGCGTACAACAGCGGTGCGGGTCGCATCAGCCGCGCGCTCGCGCGCACGCGCAATGCGCCCGACGGTGATGGCGCATTCTGGTCCATCCATTCGCTGCTGCCGCGCGAGACGCGCGACTACGTGCCGAAGCTGGTGGCCGCGACGATCATCGGCCGGAACCGGGCCCGTTTCGGATTCGACACCGTCGAGCTGCACACGCCGTTGCCCGTCGATCGCGTGATCGTGCCGGATGCGACGGACCTGAGCGTCGCCGCAGAAGCGGCCGGCGTTGCCGTCGAGGAGCTGGTCGCACTGAATGCGCACCTGCCACGTCACGTGACACCACCCGGCCGTGCAACCGAGATCCTGCTGCCGCCCGGGACTCTGGCGACGTTCGAAGTCGCGTTCGCCGAGATTCCGCCGGAGAAGCGCGTGCGGTTCCTCGAGCACACCGTGCGGCGTGGCGAAACGCTTTCGCACATTGCCCGCCGTTACGGCACCAGCGTGTCCGCGATTCAGCAGGCGAATGCGCTGCGCTCCGCCAACCGTCTCAGCATCGGCCAGCGACTGCGCATCCGGCGCGGTAACATCCGCCTGGCCTCGACATCGACACGCGCCAGCGGGCCGGCCGCCGTTCGCGATGGCCCGGTCACGCACGTCGTGCGCTCGGGTGAATCGGTGTGGTCGATTGCGCGCCGTTACGGTGTGGGCATGGAGCAGGTTCTGTCGTGGAACGCGCTGACGCGCCGCAGCGTGATCAAGCCGGGCGACCGCCTCCTCATTCGTCCGGAGTCGTGACTTCCGCAGGCGGGGCGGTCGCCTTCCAGTGACCGCTCCGCCCGCCACGCTTCTCGAGCAGTCGCACGTCACCGATCGTCATTCCCCGATCCACAGCCTTGAGCATGTCATACGCCGTGAGCAACGCGACGCTCACCGCGGTGAGCGCTTCCATCTCGACACCGGTCCGTGCCGAAACGCTGACCCGCGCGTTCACGCGAATGCCCGGCAGCAATGGGTCGATCGCAACCTCGACGTCGATGCGTGACAGCGGCAGCGGATGACAGAGCGGGATCAGGTCACTCGTCCGCTTGGCCGCCTGGATCGCGGCAATGCGCGCAACGACGAGCGCATCACCTTTCGGCGTTCGACCGGCTTCCAGCGCACGCAGCGTGGATCGCTGCATGCGCAGCGTTCCTTCGGCGACGGCGTCACGCTCGGTTACCGGCTTGGCACCGACATCGACCATGCGCGGCCGGCCTTCCGCGTCTGCATGCGTGAGTGCAGGTGCGTCGCGCTGGACAGCGCGCTTCGATGCTCCGTGCGTGCTCTTCGTCGCAGCCGACTTGCGGGCGCGCGACGTCTTCGCAGCACTCGACGTCTTCGGGCTTTTCCTGTACGTCACGTTGCAGACCCCGGCGCCGCCGGCGCCAGCCACGCTTCGTCTGCCGCCAGCCGGCGGGCAATGGCGCGAGCGACTGCGTTCAGGCCCATCTGCGGATTGATGTTGAACTGCGTGAGGCGCAACGCTTCATCGACGTCGGCAATGGCGAGAGCGGGTGCGTCGGGACGCGCCAGCGCTGCCGCCTGCTTCTCGAGCCACACGCGCGCATCCACGTTGATGATCTGATCGGTGGCGCCGCTGGCGGCGGCCGCGAGGTCGCGCAGCCAGAGGCGAAGGAACTCGAGATCGGTCGCGTAGTCGCCGCGCGCGGCAAACGGCTGTCGTGCGAGTGCGAGTCCGAACCTGCGGGCGGGTGCGCCGTCGAGCGCGGCCGCGAGCAGGTCGTGCGCACGCTGCCTTGCCTCCTCGAACGGTCCCGCTTCACCGTCGGCACCCACGAAGGCGAGGGCGCGGCCCGGTGAGCCTTCGGCCAGGCGAGCAACGAGTGTCGCGCGCTCGGCATCGAGTCCGCGCACGTCCTGCAGGAACGCAGCCACATCCGGCAGAGGCAGCGGGTTCACGCGAACGGGCTGAAGCCGCGAGCGGATCGTCGGCAGCATGGCATCGGGCTCGGACGTCGTCGCAATGATCGTGGTATCCGTGGGCGGTTCCTCGAACAGCTTGAGCAGCGCGTTGGCGGCCTCCGGACTGGCCTCCTGAGGCACGAGCGATTCCGCATTGCCGATGACGAAGATCTTGCGTCTCGCCATGGCGGGCCGGGCCAGCGCCATGCGCCGGATGACCTGGGCGTGAGCGAGATAGATGCCGACCAGCTCCGCAGAGCCGATCGCGTAGTACGGGTCCGCGCGTCGGGCCTCGAGCTCGGCCGCTCTCGACTCCTCCAGCGCATCCGCGAGCCGGTCCGGACCGCCCGAGACCTTCGGGCGCGGAATCGGGAAGAACCAGTGCGCGTCGGGATGCTCGAGCCGCAGGACCATGCGGCATGCGCGGCACGACCCGCACGGCTCGGTGTCGGCTGGCTGTTCACAGAGGAGGTACTGTGCGAGCCACAACGCGAGCCGCTGTTTGCCGACGCCGGCGGGACCGAGGAAGAGGAGGGTGTCGGCCAGCTCGTTGCGACGAGCCGCCGTCGCCAGCATCACGCGCACGGCTTCGTGGCCACGAAGCGGCGCGAGGCCTCTCATGAGGAAGCGCGCGAGCGCAGCCAGGTGAGCGGATCGACAGGTTCGGGCACGCCGCCGCGGACCGGTGCCCGCACCTGGAACTCGAGGTGCGGACCCTCGGGCGTCTGCTCACCGCCCACCAGCCCGATGATCTGGCCCGAGGTGATCGACTGGCCCTCGCTCACGGACACCGATCGCAGATACATGTACAAGGTGTAATACCCGCCACCGTGGTTGACCATGACCATGGAACCGTAGCCCTCGAACGGGCCCGCGTGCGAGACGCGGCCGGCCTCGACGGCCTTGACCGGTGAACCCGCGGCGGCCGCAATGCCGATCCCGTTGTTGAGCAGCGTGATGCCGTTCGGCTTGCGCTCCGGCCCGAAACGATACACCAGCCGCCCCTCGACGGGCCAGTTCAGGCTGCCGAGGTCAGC
>Ga0302046_10006165_pt1 | contig 10480 bp, 10 predicted proteins | sample RVTome_11_FD_200261 | JGI IMG/M metagenome (GOLD analysis project Ga0302046, IMG submission 200261) | Soil microbial communities from uranium-contaminated site in the Upper Colorado River Basin, Wyoming, United States - RVT147D111 (version 2) ... | reverse complement strand
TCACCTTCTCGGCGCTTCCCGTGCCTCCGGTCGTGCCGTTCAAAAGCCGCACTTTGAGGATCCCGCCCCGCGGCTGGGAGAAAGCCGGTGCCGACGCCGCGGCGAGCCCCAGGGCCCACAGGGCCCACAGGGCCCACAGGGCGAAGACGAGAGCTCGACCCCTCATGTCGCGACCTTCCTTCCGCAACCCATGCAGAACCGCGCTTCCTTGGGGAGCTTTTCGCCGCAGCCCTCGCAGGTCGCCTCCGAAGGCGTGAGAGCCGCGCCGCAATGGATGCAGAACTTCGCGCTCTCGGGGCTCGTTTCCGAACAGCTCCCGCAGCGCCTCCCGTCCGCGGGTTCCGCCGGCTTGCGGGGTTTCTTCTTTTCCCCCTTGCGCGGAGCGAGGGCGTCGAGCTTCGAGAGAATCGCCGCCACTTGAGCCAGGTAGTCGTTTCTCGCCGTCTGGTAGTCGGCCTCCGAGACCTTGCCTGCCTCTTTCTCGAAGTCGAGATCCGCGAGCGAGGCGTAGAGCCGACTCTTCCTCTCCTCGAGGTCCAGGATCTCGCGCTCGGCGTCCCCGAGGCCGGCGAGCGCGCCGCGGCCTTGGGGCCGGCCCTCGGCGAAGACGGGATACAGGACGAACGCGACCACGGTCGCCCCCAGAGTGGCGAGGAGCACGACGGTCAACTCGAGATTTCCCGGAGCTCTTTTTCGATGCGTGCCCGCTGGGCGTCACTGATTGGTGTCGTGCCTTGTGGCGTCATTTCCACCACGCCCGCGCCTGCGGCAACCGTCTGCTCCTTCCAGGAGCGAAGCACGTGGCGGGTGAAGAAGAACCCGACGAGGAGCACCGCGAACGGCGCGATCCAGGCCGTCAGGTGAAACCCCGAGGCCGGAGGCGCCGCCAGGATCGCGAGGCCGTACCGCTCTTCGAAGACTTTGACGATGCTCTCGGCGCTCTCGCCCTTCTCGATCCTCTCCGCTACCTCCTCCCGGATGGGCTCCGCCGAGTGGCAATGCTCCATCGCGCAGGTGTAGACGGTGGCGCTGCAGCCGCCGCACTGGCACATGAGGGCGGCGCAGGCCTTGCGATACTCCGGGGTGTTGAGCCGCTCCTGGGCTGCGAGCGTTGCCGCCGATAGCGCCAGCGACAGGGCGAGGATGAAACGCCGAAGATCCCCCTTAGGCCACTTCATACTTCTTCTTCGATTCCGCGAGCAGGTTTTCCTTCACCGCGTCGACCTTTCGCGCGAGCTTGAGCTCCCGCTTCGCCGGCACCAGGGTGACGACGGTGCCGAGGAAGACCACCACGGCGCCGAGCCAAACCCAGCGCACCAGGGGCTTCACGAAGACCTGGACCGTGGTCTTGTCCTCGTCGGTGACCCCGGCGAAGACCATGTACAGGTCCTCCTGGAACGTGGCGTGACGGCGCACCTCGGAGGTCGGCTGCTGGCTCGCGAGGTAAAGGTGCTTCTCGGGCGCGAAGGTGCCGATGAGCTTTCCGTTCTTCGTGACCTCGAGCTTCGCCGAGAGCCAACTATAGTTCGGGGTGCGGCCCTCGTCGAGCCCGAGGAACTTCACGTGGTAGCCCCGGATGTCGATCGACTGGCCCTCGACCAGATCCGCTTTCTTCTCGGTATCGAAGGCGGAGCCGGCGACTCCGATGAAGATGAGGACGATGCCGAAATGCACCACGTAGCCGCCGTAGCGCCGGGTATTGACCAGGGTCAGATCGAGAAGGGCTCCCGCGTAGCTTCCTCCCCGGTGGACCCGGCGGGCTTTGGTGCCTTTGTGGAACTCCTGGACGATGGTGCCGATGACGAACGCCGAAAGGGCGAAACAGAGGAGCGCATAGGCCTGTCGCATGCCGAGCGCCGCGAGAATCGCTCCCGTCAGGACCCCCGCGGCGAGAGGCAAGGTGAAGTTGCGGCGCAGGCTGTCGAGAGAAGACTTCCTCCAGGCGAGAAGCGGGCCGACGCCGGTGAGCAACAGGAGACCGAGCCCGAGGGGAATGTTCACACTATTGAACCACGGCGGTCCCACCGTCGCCTTTTCGCCCTGGATCGCCTCCGAGAGCACCGGATACATCGTTCCCCACAGAACTGCGAAGCAGGCGACGAGGAACAGGAGGTTGTTGAAGAGAAACGCCGACTCCCGCGAGACCATCGAGTCGAGCTCGTTCTCCGATTTCAGGGCCGGCAGCCGGTGGAACACGAGGGCGGCCGAGGCGCCTGCAGCGAGGGCGATGAAGATCAGGAAAATCTTGGCGAAGTCGGACTCGGCGAACGCGTGGACCGAAGAAACGACACCGCTCCTCGTGAGGAACGTTCCGAAGATGCAGAGCAGGTAGGTGATGATGACCAGGGAGACGTTCCAGACCTTCAGCATGCCCTTGCGCTCCTGGATCATCACGGAGTGCAAGTAGGCGGTCGAAGTGAGCCAGGGAAGAAGCGCCGCGTTCTCGACTGGATCCCAGGCCCAGTAGCCTCCCCATCCGAGCTCCACGTAAGCCCATCGGCCCCCGAGAAGAAGCCCGGTCCCGAGGAAGGCCCAGGCAACGAGGGTCCACCTTCGGGTGGAGGTGATCCACTCGGCGCCGAGCCGGCCGGTCGCGAGGGCGGCGATGCAGAAGGCGAAGGGGATGACGAAGCCCACGTAGCCGACGTACAGGATCGGTGGGTGGATCGCCATGATCGGATGCTGCAGGAGCGGGTTCAGACCGCGGCCGTCCTCGGGGGCCCAGGGTTGCGGCCCCTGGGCGGTCATCACTCCGAGCTGCTCGAAGGGATTACAGACCCAGAAATTCATGTAGGTGAAGAACAGCGCGATCACTCCCAGGGTCGCGACCACGTAAGGCATGAGCTCGCGGTTCTTGGTGCGGTTGGTGGCGACGACGATGCCGCTGAAGAGCAGGAGGAGCCACGCCCAGAAGAGGAGCGAGCCGTCGTTTCCCGCCCAGAGCGACGCGATCTTGTAGGGAAGCGGGAGCGCCCGGTTCGAGTAGCTCGCGACGTACTCGAAGCGGAAGTCGCTCCGGAGCAGGAGCGCCACGAGCGCGAAGCAGGCCGTGGTGGAAAGCGCGGTGCAGACCAGGAGAGCCCGCTCGGCGCTTTCCGTGAGCCGGGCGCTCTTCTTCCAGACCCCGAGAAGCGAGGCCAGAACGGCGTAGGCGGCGAAAACCAGGATCGCCATCAGGGCGAAGTTTCCGAGGTGATGCATGGCGGACGGGTCCTTTCGACTCCGGGAGTCGGGTTACTCGAGGGCGGTCTTCCCCTCCTCATAGGCCGACTCGTACTTCGAAGCGCATTTCGCCTGCACCAGAGTCGCTTCGAAGCTTCCGTCCGGCTGGAGGGTCCCCTCGGCGACGGCTTGGGCGCGATCCACCAGGGTGTCGGGAAGAGGCGCCCGCCCCACGTAGCGCACCGAAAGTCCTTCGCCTTCGTAATCGATCTCGAACGTCACCACTCCCTCTTCCCGCCGGACGATGCTCCCCGGGACCACGTTGCCCGCGACCCGGACGCGGCGACCCTCGGCCCTTGAGCCCATCGCCTTGAGCTCCGGCACCGTCTGGTAGTAAGCCTTGGTCTCATCGAAGCTGGAGATGGCGAGGGCCACCACCGCCCCGAGGATGACGGCACTCCCGGCGACGAACTTGAATTTCTTGCGGTTCATGAGGAATACCTCTCAGCGTGGATTATACCGGCCGCTCCCCGCGAGCCGCAAGGAAGAGGCCTCTCGCTATCTCGTTGTTTGGCTTTCACTTGAGCTTCAGGCCGAGACCTCCACCGGTTCGGCTTCGCGCGCCGCGGGCGATTTCGAAGAGCTGAGCTCCACTTTGCAGCAGCGGCGGCACACCGGGAAGATCCCGTGATGAAGGAGCTTCTGGCGGAGCTCCACGTAGCGGGGGGCGTTCCAGATCTGCTCGAGGCCGGTCTCTCTCACGTCGCCGATCTCGACGCGGATGAAGGGGCAGAACTGCACCTTGCCGTCGTAGGTGACGCGGCCGCCGAAGAACGGATAGAAGCAGCGGCCCTCGAGCGGGCGGTCGGGGGTGTAGTAGTCGACCAGTTGATCGTAGCTCTGCGCCGGCCGCCAGTTGATGGTGATCCCCTTGGAGTCGGCGTAGTCCACGGCCTCGCGAAGGACTCTCGGGACCTCCTCCGGGTCGATTCCCGGATCGTCGGTGACGTGGGTGCTGATGACCGACGGGTCGGTCTCGCCGATCATGGCCAGCGTCTCCGCCACTTCCTTCCGGGTCGCGAACATCAGCTGGTTCAGCCCGATGAGATCGACCCCGAGCTTCTCCGCCTCGTCGACCACCTGCTTGAGGAGGTGAAGGTTCCCCGCGGTCAACGTGGTGTTGATGGAGAGAGGCAGCGCCACATCTTTCCCGGCGAAGGCCGCGCGCAGCATGAGGATGTTCTCCGCGGATTTGCGGAAGGCTCCTTTCTGGCCGCGGACCTCATCGTGAAACTCCGGAGGACCGTCGATGGAGACGCTGATGTGCCGCAGGAAGCCCGACGCCACGAGCTCGGCGAGCGCTTCGGCGCGGTCTTCCCGGATGACGGTTCCGTTGGTGGTGATGTAGTCGCAGCGCATCCCCTTGCGCCGGAAAAGATCGAAGATCTCGAGGAGGTTTTTCCGCACGAACGGCTCCCCGCCGGTGAGGTTGAACGAAGGGACACCGCCTTCGCCGAAGATCCGGTCCAGCTCCTCGACGGTGAGCTCTTTCTGCCGCCAGTCCTCGGGGTTCAGGATGTCGGCGACGTAGCAGAAGCTGCAATGGAGGTTACAGAGGAGCGTCGGCTCGTAGACCACGAAATGCGGCAGCCGGTCGGCAACGCCGTCTCCGGCTCGCAGAAGCTTCCCCGTGCGCCACTCCCGCCGGGCGCGGGTGAAGCGGTTCTTGAGCTTCCGCAGCCCCTTCTTGTACATCGAGTGATTATAGGTCAGTCGCAGCCTGCGAGAACGGCCAGATAATCCTTCGCCATCGCCTCCGGGCTCGCCTCGCTCTCCGCGTACTTTCGGGCCGCTTCCCCCAGGTCTCGCCTTCGCCTCTCGACGCGGATTAGATCCATCAGATCGCAGTAGAGGCCGTCCTCATCGCCCTCGAGCGCCGAGCGGGCGACCACGGCGTCGGGAAGGTCGCGGACGTGGATCTGATCGGTGACCACCACCGGCCTTCCACAGGCGAGAAGAGAGAGGAGCGTCGCCGAGGTCTCGCCCGCGGAGGGAAACCGAAGGTTGAGGCAGAGATCGGAAGCGAAGGCGTAGAGCCGGAACTCCTCCTCCGGGACGCGGCCTACGAGGCGCACGTCGCCTCCGACCCCGAGCTCCCGCGCCTCCCGAAGCGGGTCGTAGTGCGCGACCTGGCTTCCCACCAGGAGGTAAGTCGCGCGGACGCCTGCGGCCTTGAGCCGCGCGAGCGCGCGAATCGAAGTCGGGATGCGCTTCTCCGGTGTCACGAGGCCGAAGGAAGCGAGGATGAGCTCGTCTCGCGGGAGACCGAGCCTTCTGCGCGCCTCGTCGCGAGGGACGATCGAAGGAAGGGCAACTCCCATCCGCACGCGCCCCACGGCGGCGCCGGGACAGCTCGAAAGGACCTCGTCCCGGGCGGTCTCGCTGTGGACGAGCGTGAGGCGGCTTCTCCGGACCAGGTGCTCGTAGAGAGGGTAGGCGTAAAGAAGGCGGCCGCCTCCGATGCGAAGCGCGATCTCGGCGAGATCGACCCCGACCGCGGGATAGGCTTCCTGCGCTTCGGCGCGGTATTCCTCGAGGCGGGCGCGGGCGCTCTCCCGCTTGGACGAATCGCCGACGTCTTCCCGGTACGCTCGGACTTCCGGGCTCTCGAGATGGGAGAAGAGCCGCGCGTGGTGTAGCACGAGATCGTGGAGGACGAGGACACCGGGGTGGCGGAAGAGCGCAGGATAGAGGAAATCGTGATGGGGGCTGTTGCCCACGTGGTACAGCAGAACGTGCGGTTCCGGCGGCGGGCGGAAGCTCGCCGCCTCCTCGGGCGTCGATACCGTCTCGACCGCGAGCTTCGGGGCCCTTCGCGAAAGCTCCCGCAGCAGGAGCGCGCTGTAGTCGGCGATGCCGGTCGGCGCCGGCGGAAGCGGCGTCAAGAAGACGATCTTGACGGGGCTCACGGGGGCACGGTTTCCGGCTTTCTCGCTTCGACCAGAAGCACGTCGCCGAGGTCGATCCGAACGGGCCGGTCGACGACGCCGAACGTGGATGCGAGAGCGCGCGCGAGGGAGGCGGCGGGGCCTAGAAAACTGCGGGCGCGGTCGAGGACGTAGCCGAGCTTGAGGGTCTTCGCTTCGGTCGACGTCGAAAGCACCTCGAATCCCGAGCCGCGGACCATGCGGGTAAGGCTCTCTCGGGTGAAGTAGTGGAGGTGCATCCTCATGAACCACGGCCATCGGCCGCGAAAGAGCTTTCGTCCCAGCCCGCCGAGATTGACGGTGGTGAAGACGAAAAGACCCCCGGGTCTCAGAAGCTCATAGGCCCGTCTGAGAGCTGCCACCGGGTCCTCGAGGTGCTCCCAGACGTCCCAGGAGACCACGACGTCGAAGGGGCCTCCTTCGGGGACGAACTCCTCGAGCGTCCCGTTGAAGACCGAGAGGCCGTGCGCCCGGGCCGATTCCGCCGCCCAGCGCGAGGGCTCGACGCCGAATGCGTCCCAGCCGGCCCGCCGCGCCTCGTCCAGGAACAGCCCCACGGAGGAGCCGATCTCCAGGAGCTTTCTTGGCGGGCTTGGCGGGCCCGTCGGCTGCACCAGGCCCAGGCGCTCGATCCGGGCGAGCGCGGCTCGGAACGCGGCGCGCCGCTCGGGCTCGGAGGCGAAGTACTCGGGATCTTCCACGTTGCGATAGAGGTTTTCGATTGGCTCGAGATCGATGGGAGGCCTCGAGCGCGCGAGCCCGCAGTCGCGGCAGACGTAGATATCGTCGTGGACGGCGAGATAGGGAGAGGTGCAGGCGAGCTCTCCCTTGGCGATGGGGGCGCCCCGGGCGACGTTCGACGGATAGAGGAGGCGCGTCGGCTCCCCACACAAGAGGCACGGGGGGGCTTCAGAGACCGAGGGCATTTTCTCGTTCGAGACGCTCCTGCTTCAGACGATCTCGATCGCGGAGCCCCCGGTGCAGCGCCCCGAGGGTTTCGAAGATGTAGCGAAAGGAGCTCACGACGTCGACGGAGGAGGAATCCTCGGCGTAGCGCGTGGGAATCGCCACCTCCTCGATGCGGAAGCCGAGGAGCACCGCCTGGACTACCATCTCGGAGTCGAAAACGAATTTATCCGAGAAGCCACGGTATCCGATGAGCTCGAGGAATCGGCGGGAGTAGGCTTTCATCCCGCTGTGGAGCTCGCTGAAGGACGTCCTCAGGAAATAATTCTCGATCCCGGTCGTGAGCTTGTTCCCGGCGTATCGATAGAGGGGCATGCCTCCGCCCAGAGGGTCGCCCCCGTCCTTGAAGCGCGAGCCGAAGGCGAAATCGCAGCGACCCTCCCGGATCGGTTCGACGAGCGCCGGGACCCGGTGGGGCGCGTACTGGTAGTCGGGGTGGAGAAGCACCACGATATCCGCTCCCTCGGAGAGAGCCCAGTCGTAACAGGTCTTCTGGTTCGCTCCGTAGCCGCGATTGACTTCGTGCCGGCGCACGGGAAGGCCGAGCGAGCGCGCCACCTCGACGGTGCCGTCGGGGCTCGCGTCGTCGACCACCAGGACCTGGTCGTAGGAGCCCCCGGGGATCTCCCGGTAGGTCTTCTCGAGGGTGCGTGCCGCCTTGTAGGCGGGCATGGTGACGATGGTGCGCAAGGCCGGTATGTTAAGGCAGGCACCGCCGTCGTTCAAACCGGGCAAACGAGATCTCGTCCAGGCGCTCTACCGGAGCGGCGGAATCTTCCAGATGCGGACAATGGGTCCGCCCCTCTCCACGGCGTCGAGCCCCGCGAACGGGATGTAGAACGCGTCGGCACGGTAGAACACTGGCTCGACGCCGGACTCCCTGGGGAACCTGTAGGGCTCGAAAGTGGCGATCGTCTCTCCATGCTCCTCGAGGAAACGCGAGAGCGACGGATGCATTCTCGAGAACGAGAGCTCCCGGTGATCGTGGGTGACGAGGAAGCCCGCATCCGGGGGGAGCGGGTCCTCGGCGGCGCAATCCCGCTCTTCGACCGCGAACGCCGGAGGCCGTCTTCGATCGGCGTTGATCGCGGGGGCTCCATAGCCGCGGCAGACGAGGATGCGGGTCTGCGGCTCGAAGTTCTCGGCGACGAACGAGGCGGCCTGAAGGCGCGTGTCCTCCCGGGCCGCGATTCGATTGAATGCCGACGAGTCGAGAAGCGGCGGCGCGAGGAGAACGATCGCGGAGGCGGCGGTCGCGGCCGCGCGCACCTTGATCGAGGAGATGCGCTCCAGAAGAGACAGAACGAGGTCCGCGGCGAATACCAGCAGGAGCGGAGCCAGGGGGAGGACGTATCGGGGAAACGTGATGCGAGCCGACGACATGAGCGCGAGAAAGGAAACGGCGAACGAGATCAGGACGACGTCCGAGCGCCGCCGCCTTAGGACGGCGCGCGCGAGTCCGAGGGCTGAAAAGACGTAGAGCGGCCATCCGAGCCCGTGCGGAAACGTCAGCTTCAGGTGATCCCAGAGCGCGAGGTCTCCCGAGCGGTACAAAAAATTCTCGAGATGGCTCATGTCGCGCTGAAACTCGCCGAATCGCAGGAGCACGTAGGGCGAGGTGAGGGCGAAGGCGGCCGCCGAGGCCGCGGCCGCGAGCGCGAGCCGCGACGACGCTTCGCGCCCCCGGTAGAAGGCGGCCACTCCGATGGGGATCACCACAAGCCCCACGTTGTACTTCGACGAGATCGCGAGACCGGCGAGGACGCCGGCGAGAACGAAGTTCTGCGCCGTCGGGGCCGAAGACGCCCGACAGGCGTAGACGAGCGACAGGGTGACGAAAAGGGTGGCGAGCACGTCCACGGTGGCGAAATGCGAGTCGCGCACGTGGAAGTGACAGACCGCGAGCGCGAAGGCGGCGAGAAGGGCGGCCCTCGGCCGACCGTAAGCGGCGAGGGAGAGAGCGTAGACCGCGAGGATCGTGGCGATGCCCGCGGCGGCGTTCACCACGCGGGAGATGCGGTAGTGAAGTCCCGGCCGGGTCACGGCGATATCGAACAGGAAATCCCGCGGCTCCTCGTAGCGTCCGAGAAGCTTCCCCGCGGCGTAGTAGGCGTGGAGCGAGAGGGTATCGAGGTAGAAGGGGAGACCCGGGTAAAAGAAGCTCCCCGGGTGCCAGTTTCCCGTCGCGAAGATGTGCTGCGCCCTTCCAACGACGCGATCCTCGTCGGGACGAGCCATCGGGAGGGGAATGCCGTAGTCGATGCCCCAGAATCGAAGTAGAGAAGCGAGGGCGAGCGCGAGGCCGAGAGCGCCGAAGGTCTCGATCCGACGCCGGCTCACGGACGATCTTCGGGTCTCTTCCGGGCCTCGACGGTGGCGAGAAACCTCAGACCCGGGAAGGGCACCAGCGCGTCCGCTACCGATACCAGCCATCCGAGCTTCTGCGGACTGTGATTCACGGCGCGAAACGCGAAGGGGAGGGTGGCGAAGATCCCGGAGCGCCGCGTCACCTCGAATCCGCTGCCCGCTATCAGCTCGAGGTACTCACCGAGAGGCCGATCGCCGGGATGGCGCTCGACCGCCGAGGTCCGGGTGAGCTTTCCCGAGAGGAGGAAGCGGATTCTGGAGTGGAGGTGGGCCAGGTTGGGAACGCTCAGGAGTAGCCCCCCGCCGGGCTTCAGGACCCTGGCGATCTCAGAGAGCGCTCTCGGCTGATCCCGGAGGTCCACGTGCTCGAGCACGTCGAGGCAGAGCGCCTGGTCGAAGGCGCCAGAGTCGAACGGGAGCGCGAGAAGATCGGCCTGCTTGACGTTCTCCGACTCGTAGGCGGAGTCCACTCCCAGGATGTCCCACCCTCGCCCGCGATAGCGTTCGACGAGCGCCCCCTCGCCCGCTCCGACGTCGAGGATCCTCGCCGTCTTCGGAATCTTCTCGATCGCTTCATCCACCCAACGGAGCTTCCGGACGTAAATCGGGGCGTAGCTCCAATGCGGATCCAGGTGGCGGTGGTAATCGCCGCGCGTCCGGTACTCGCCCCTTGCGGTCACGGGCTCACGAGATCCGCTCCGCCCCGCAGTAGACGTTCATCGAGTTTCCCCGGAGGAAGCCGACGAGCGTCATGCGGGAGCTCTCCGCGAGCTCGACGGCGAGGCTCGAGGCCGCCGAGACCGCGGCGACGAACGGGATCCTCGCCATCAACGCTTTCTGCACGATCTCGAAGCTCGAGCGCCCGCTCACCACGAGGATTGTCCCCGAGAGCGGGAGACTGTCCGCGAGAAGCGTCGCTCCCACCACTTTGTCCACGGCGTTGTGGCGGCCGATGTCTTCTCGCAGGAGCAGGAGGTTGCCTTCGCGATCGAAGAGTC
>Ga0302046_10006164_pt1 | contig 10482 bp, 11 predicted proteins | sample RVTome_11_FD_200261 | JGI IMG/M metagenome (GOLD analysis project Ga0302046, IMG submission 200261) | Soil microbial communities from uranium-contaminated site in the Upper Colorado River Basin, Wyoming, United States - RVT147D111 (version 2) ... | reverse complement strand
AGCCAACAAACGTATGCGGATCCGTGTGATCGACCCGTAGGTCGACCACACGGATCCTTGTAGTCGGTGGCGGGTAGCGAGTATTGGGAGCCGGGCTGGCTAATACCGGGTCCCAATACCCAATACCCAATACCCAATACTCAATACTCAATACCTCATGCTCGATTTCATCTTGGGGTTGGCGCTCGCCGCGATGTTGGTCCGCGGTTGGGCCCGTGGGTTCGTCAGGGAGGCTCTGGACCTCGTCGGTCTGATCCTGGGTATCTGGATCGCCTTTCGACTGTCACGCCCGGTCGGCGACTTCCTCACCGACAGCTTCGGCGTCGGCCCTGAGCTCGCCCGGATCGGCTCCGGAGTGGTGCTGTTCGTGTTGTTCGGCGCGTCACTCTCGATCGCCGCCCACTACCTGACCAAGATGATGAATCTGCCCGGCCTATCCATGGTCAATCGGGTCGGTGGCGCAGCGGTCGCGGTGATTTGGGGAGTGGCCCTCGTCCTGGTCGTGTTGACCCTCCTCTCGTTGATGCGGCTCCCCGATTCTTGGCGTGACCAGATCGACGACTCGAGAGTTGCTCAGGCGATCATTGGGGCACAAGCTTTGCCTCGCCAGACCTTCGAGTCGCTCGCCGGAGACAATGTGATGGCAGCCATGGCCGCCCTCCAGAACCTGTTTGGCAGCTCCAGGGTCGTACCTGAGGGAGATGAGGTTGTCCAAATCCCCCCGGCCGCGGGCGACGAGGTACGACAGGTGCGTGACGAAGCCGACGATCTGGTGCAGCGCATCAATGAGTATCGAGTGGGGATGGGTCTGTCTGCCGTTCAGGCGACCCAGGCGATCATCGACCTCGCGGAGACCCATGCGGTCGATCGATACACGACGGGGAGACTGGTCCGGCTCCAAGCTTGTCGGTTGACACTCGCCGACCGGTCCTATCAGGTCGTCAATTGTGACAACGCCATTGCCCTCGCCGGCACCGCCGTCGCCGGGTTTCAAGGGATCCTCGACACCACTGGTGGTGAGGCGATGCTTGGCGATCCACGCTTCGACCGCGCCGGAGTGAGTGTCGTCGAGGGGCCAACAGGTCGCCTCGTCGTGGTGATCCTCGGCGGCTAAGTGTTCTGCGGTGTAAGAAGGTGCCCAAGTACGTGCGGCGAGGGCACTAAATAGCAGCCGTCATGGTGCGCCGCGCTTGGATCGTGGCGACGAAGGCGACTCCACTCAGCACGACGGCGACACCGACCCACTGAATCGTCGACGGGCGCTCGTCGAAGATCAAAGCACCCCATGCCAGGGTCATGGCCGGCTGCAGGAGGACGATCGTGGCGGTCTCCACGGCGGGCAGCCTCGGCAGCGCGTAGGCAATCATCAGCCATCCGCCCACCTGAGCCCCAAGGGCCAATGCCAGCAGCCATCGATGCGATTGCCAATCGAATCCGAAGTCGATCCCACCGGCAAAGACTCCGATGGCGAGCGATGCGACGACTGCGCCGATGGTCGCCTCGAGGAGTGGCCCGGCCGGGGGAACCCTGCGTTGGTTAGAGTGCCTGAAGCCGAGGAGGAAGACGGCATAGAACAGGGCGGCAACCAGGGCAAGGAATGTGCCCCGAAGCGGGTCCTCTCCAAAGGCACCACCCTGTCCGAGCCCCGAAACCAGTGCGACTCCTCCGAGAATCACCGGAATCGCCGTCAGTGTCGACTTCCGTGGACGCTCACCGAGGAGCACCCAGGCTCCCAACGCTACGAAGACCACCTGGGTGTTGGCCAGGAGTGTGGCGAGACCGGTACCGATGTAGTCGATGGATGTGTGCCAGGCGACCACGTCGGCGCCGAGTGAGAGCCCGGCGCCCAGGGCGACCCATCGCATCGAGATCGGACGATCGTCTTGCTTGCGACGTAGGAGCCACAGAAGGGCCAGAACGGGCACGGCATATGCGCCTCTGTAAAAGGCGCCGGTGATGGGCGACACTTCGGACAGCGCGAAGAAAATGGCCGAGAACGAGATCGTCACCGCGCCCGCCAAAGCGGCGAGCAGGGTCATCGAGGGCTGGTCACTTGGCCGCAGCCAACGCAGACAGCTCGTTGAAAGATGTGTGCAGGACGGCCACGAACTGGTCGGAGTCGGGGAGGGTGTCGTAGTCGGCCTGGACCCCCCAGAGGAGCCTCCCGTTGTAGGAGAAGAGGGCGACCCCGATGCCATGCTGTGCCCAGAGCGGGACCATCGGGTAATTGGCCACCATCTCTGACTCGAGCAGGTACATCGGGAACTGCGGGCCCGGGATGTTGGTGACTGTCATGTTGAAGGGCCGGACTCTCGATCCGACCACCCTGTTGGCTAGAGAGAGCAGTGTTATGGGTGTTCCCGAACTCAACTCGACGATCGTCGCTGCTCCCAAAGCCTGCTTGGTTTCCTTCAGGTTCCTGGTCGACTTCATGATGAATTCGTATCGCTCAGCCGGGTCCCCTATGGCGATAGGCAGCTCGACGAGCCACATCGCCACCTGGTTGCCCATCTGACCTCGTTGGCTGCGGCTCCGCGTCGATACCGGGTTCATCGCCCGGAATTCGGCACCACCTGGCTGATAGTCGCGCCGTTCGATGAGGAAGCGCCGGACGGCTCCCGCCGTGATGGCTAGCACGACATCATTGACCGAGCCTCCCAAGGCGTCTTTCACCGCCTTCACCGCCGGCAGATCCATCTCGGTCCAGTTGAAACGACGATTGGGTCCGAGGTCGGGGTTGAGAGGGGTGCGGTCGGACGGCATCAACCACCCGGATCGCAGTGAGCTGAGGGCGGCAGCCGACTTGTCGATTGCCCGATCGGTGACGACTTTGCTCTCCTTGAGCATCTCTCCGACGTTGGTCAACCCGTCGACCAGGCGTCGTGTGAACCGGGCCGTCTCGGCTACGGCGAGTTGTGTCGGTGTGGGAGCCCTTCGCGGCTGCCACGGCGGCTCCTGTTCGATGTTCGAGTCGGGGGCCACGTTGAGCAGGACCGTCGTCAAGTCAACGCCTGACAGACCATCGATCATGCAGTGGTGGATCTTGGCGATTATCGCCCAGCGGTCGTCCGACATGCCTTCCACCACCCACAGTTCCCACAGCGGCTTTGCCCGATCGAGTTTCGTGGAGACGATCCGACCGGCGAGGTCCTTCAATTGCTGGTCGTTGCCGGGGCGGGGGAGTGAGGTGTGCCGGACGTGATAGTCGAAGGTGAACCGGTCGTCGTCGACCCACACCGGCCGACGGTCGTAGGGCACCCAGTCGAGACGCTGGCGGTAGCGCGGTATGTATTGGAGCTTGGAGCGAATGTGTGCCTTGATCCGGTCGATGTCGATGCCGCCGTCACTCGCCTTCAACGGTGCAGACTCGAAGATGGCCACCGCTGCCACATGCATGTGAGCCGTTCTCGACTCGAGGGCGAGGAACGAGGCGTCGAGATAGCTGAGTGGCTCGTAGTGGAAGTCGGTCATTGTCGGATCAAGCGTATTCGTGAGGCCATTCGCGGTCAGAGCTCGACCTGCATTCCGACCTCCATCACGTCTTCGGGGGGCAGGCCGAAGTAGGCAGCCGCGTTGGCGGCGTTGCGATGCATCAATGCGAAGAGGCGACTCTCCCAGCTGGCCCGTCGATCCCCGGCCCCGGTGATGATCGTCTCCTTGCCAAGGACGTAGATGGCGTCGGAGGGGTCGAATCCGAAGTGGGGCTGGCTGATTTCTGCCAGAGCGGCGGGGACGTTTTGCCTCTCCATGAAGCCGAACTTGAGGACGATCTGATGAAAGCCCTCACCCAGACCGTGGATGGTCGTTCTCGCGGCCCGGTGGACGCGTGGCGTCACGTCCGTGATTACCGAGACCAAGAGGATCGTCTCGTGGATCACGTCGTTGTTCCGCAGGTTGGCGAGGAGGGCCGGCGGCGTCACGCCCACTTCGGCGTAGAGGTAGACGGCCGTACCCGGCACCCTTCGCTGCGGGTGTTGGGCTATCGAACCGATGAACCGCTCGATGGAGAGATGGAGTTTCATCCGTGCAGCCAGCTCCCGTTTGCCTTTCCTCCAGGTCGTCATCACGCCAAGGACCCCAGCGCCGATCAACAACGGGAACCACCCTCCATCGTCGATCTTGATCACGTTGGCCGAGAAGAAGGCGATGTCGACGATTAGGAAGCCGATTGTGAGCGACCAGGAGAGGAAGGCTCCCCAACGCCAACGCACCCTCATGACGAGATAGAGGAGGATCGTGGTGATGAGCATGGTCGTGGTCACCGCTACTCCGTAGGCAGCCGCGAGGTTGGTTGAGGAGCCGAAGAAGAAGACCGTCAGCACACAGGCCACCATCAAGGCGTAGTTGACAGCCCCCATGTAGACCTGCCCGTGCTCCCGTGGGGAGGTGTGGTCGATGCGCATTCTCGGCAAGAACCCGAGTTGGACGGCCTGTTGAGTGAGGCTGAAAGCGCCGGAGATGAGCGCCTGAGATGCGATTACCGCGGCCAGTGTGGCCAGGACGATGAGTGGTGCCAGCGCCCATCCGGGGGCCATCGCGTAGAACGGGTTGCGAATCCCCTCGGGATGTTCGACCAGGTAGGCGCCTTGCCCGAAGTAATTCAGGAGTAGGGCCGGGAACACCACGGTGAACCATGCCAGGCGTATGGGTCGCCTACCGAAATGTCCCATGTCTGCATACAGCGCCTCACTCCCCGTGACCACGAGGAACACAGCACCGAGCGAAAGGAACGCCGAGCCCGGGTTGTGGAGGAAGAAGGCGATCGCGTGGCTCGGATTCACCGCTTGGATCACTCCTGGATGGGTGGCCACCTGGGTGAGCCCAATGATGGCCATGGTCGTGAACCACAGGACCATGACCGGGCCGAAGATCGCCCCGACTGTCGAGGTCCCTTTCTTCTGAATGAGAAAGAGACCGACGATGATCGCCACGGCAACGGGGATCACATAGCTTTCGAGATCGGGTGCGAGCACCTCGAGGCCCTCGACTGCGGAGAGAACCGAGATTGCCGGGGTGATGATCCCGTCTCCGTATAGCAGTGCGGTCCCGAAGAGCCCGATCAGAAGGAAGCCCCGCGCCACCCGTCGGAGCTTCCCTCTTCCCGGCCTGACGGCGAGGGCCGTCAGGGCCAGGATCCCGCCTTCGCCGTGGTTGTCGGCCCGCATGACGAACACCAGGTACTTGATGGTGACGACCAGGAGGAGGGACCAGAACATCAGCGAAAGGACACCGAGGATGGACTCGACGTTGACCACGAGGTCGTCGGCTACGGCGAAGCTCTCCCGGAACGCGTAGAGGGGACTGGTCCCGATGTCACCGAAAACGACGCCGAGGGCGCCGAGAGACGTGATCAGGAGGTAACCGGAACGCTGCTTGGCCTTGTCCATCTGGTGCGGCGACGCTCCTGGCTGGAAGGCGGAGGATACGCCTGTCCAGAAGGTTCGCCACCGCGGTTGGATCGCTGTAGAAGTCTATAAGTCTAGGATGCGCCGAATATGGAGAAGAGCCAACTGAACCTGTACCTCGACGTGGGGTTGATCAACCGGATCAAACACGCCGCGATCGACGAGGAGAAGAGACTCTCCGACTTCGTGGCGGATGCCCTCGAGGTCTATCTGGAATCCACTTCGAAACCGACTGAGGAGGAGAAGAAATGAGACTGCAGCCAATCATCTACACGACCGACGCCCAACGAGCTGTCGACTGGTACGCCCGGGTGCTGGGGATGATGCCCAACTACGCCTCCGAAGTCTGGACCACCTTCGACGTGGCGGGCACCACCCTGGCCATCCATCGTGTCGAAGGTGACCTGTCGAACGAATCCCGGGTAGCGGTGTCGTTGGTATCGAGCGACCCTCTGGAGAGCTGCCTCGAGCGCTGGGCCGCCCTGGGGATTGAGCCGGTCCGTGGCATCCAGGACGAGACGTTTGGACGCTCGGTGCTGCTTGGCGACCCGGACGGCACCATCATCCAGGTGAATGAGCACACACCGATGTGAAGTCATCCAGTGTGCATTGAACACCCTATAGCGGTGTTCAATGCACGCCAGTTTGTCCAAGTCAGACAGTTGCCGGGCCCCGGTCGCTCACCGCTATGAGGTATCCCATCGCTCTCTCGGCAAGCTCATAACGATTGACCAGCTCCTGGAAACTCGGTCCATGACCTGAGACCTCGAGGTGAGCCATCTCATGGATCAACACCAGGTCGAGGACCCAACCCGGCATCGAGGCCAGACGGGAGGAGACCCGGATTCGTCCATCTTCGGGGGTGCAGGACCCCCATAGTTTCCCCTGCCGCTCGGACCACTCGATGGATGCAGGCCTCGCAAGTGAGTAACTGGCGGCGAGTCGGTCGACTCGAGTCTCCAGGTTGACCTGGGCGGAAGTGGCTTTGCGGGTGACTCGTTCGACCACTTGATCGACGAGTCGGGTCTCTTCCTCGGCGTCGAGCCCGTCGGGGATCATGACTCTTATTCGCCCGTCTCTGAGAGAAGCCGAGACGGTGCGCTTTCGTCGAGCGCTTCTCACGATGTCGATGGGAAAGGTGCTCATGCGCGCGAAAGTATGACCTTGCCCTGACAAGAATCGGGTTGGCAAGTCGGTCAGCTTGCGCGGTGCCCATGATCGGTCGAAATATCGATGAGCCACCAAACGCAGAACCCGACGATCACTCCCGTCAGAAGGGGGAGGATGATCGTGAAGTTGGCATCGAGGCCGAAGTCCTCGAGCGAGAACGCTGGTAAGCCCATGGGGGAGGTGCAGCGACCCCAACTGGAGACCCCGCCGATGTCGTTACAGCCGCTGGGAAAGAGGAACAGGACATAGGCGACCAGCGCCACGATCCCTGACATGGCCGATGCGAGTGCCCGAGTCAGCTGATCCACCTGCAGAGGCTACGTCCGCGCTCTGGCCGCGTGACTATCTCTCACAACACGTCGTCTCGCCCGAAGCGCCCTCGCCAGGATTCGAACCTGGGACACCCGGTTTAGGAAACCGGCAGTCGACTCCGGCCCCCATTCGCTACGAAACCCCCAGGTCAGTGTGGGACGAGCACATAAGGTTGGATCGATACGGGTGTCAGGTTCGGGGGTCAGCCATCAATGTGTGCCGATCTCGAGAGGTGTCGATTTTGAGCGGTTTTCGCCCTGGAAATCGATTTTGCTTGCGTGTTCACAGGCTGGCTCATCGTAGAGAGGCCAACGCAAGCTTTCAGCTCTGAAATATGCCTTCGGGTAGAAGTGCTGACACCACATAGTTGGGGGCGTTAACGACGTTACTGACGCGTAGATCCACGGCCACACTGCAGATGATGTAGGCCTGCTCAGGACTCCATCCTCGCTCCTGCAGCAGATCGATCATGTTGAGGAGGGCGTTGCGGCAGGCGAGATTCAGGTTTTCGCCTTCGTTTACACCATCACTTCGGATCGGTAGCCCCGTGGCGGCGACGAAACGCTTCGGTGCAGCCCATTCCGGCGGTGCAAAGTAGCCGTCGTGTGAGAAGCGTGGGCCGCGCATCCGGCTAGGCGCAGCTGCGTTCTTCAGGACTTGGAAGCGGACTGCCACGGTGGCTCCCATTTCCACGGCAGTCATACAAACCTCCCCGTCACCTTGGGCAAAGTGACCATCGCCAGTTGAGAAGAGCGCTCCCTTCACACTGATCGGTAACAGCAATTTCGCGCCTCTGGTGAGTTGCTTAGCGTCGAGATTCCCCCCGTTTTCGCGTGGTGGGAAAGTGCGCAGGCCTTCGGTGGCGACCGGCCCGCTCTGCGGCACGGCTCCAGACGCATCCGGCGCAAAACCAAGTCCGTCACCGTCGATCCAATCCTGCTCTCGTTTTGTCCATTTACGGAGCTGCTCGCGGGAGGGCGCCACCGCCGAAATCCCCATAAACGGCGCACCGGGGATCCGCACTCCAGGCAGTTGGGGCGACGTGGCCCAACCATCATTGATCTTCCAGTGCACCAGGTATGGCGTAGTGAAGATGTCACGAAGGAAGCCCAGACCCGGCCAGATGCCGGTAAACCCTCGTGGCTGGGGAATGATGTCGAGAAACTCGACTTCCAGCAGGTCGCCTGGCTGCGCACCCTTGACATAGATCGGCCCCGTCAGGGGATGGACCGAACCAGGTTCAAGCTCGGTCAAGTCAGCAGCGGTAGCCGTGGGGCCAAGCCGCCCATCGAGGGCATCTCGGGTGTCGAGGACGACCTCTTCGCCAATGCCGACTTCGAGGACTGGCGACACGTCGGGATGAAACCGGCTGTGCCCGGTCTGGGGTTCTTCACGGAGCTGCTTTGTCCGATCGATCTCGATGCTCTTCACGATGCTCTCGTCCCTGCGAGACACGGCCGACAAGGGTTGAGCGGGGAATGCCTAACCATCGAGGACGACAACATCTCCGCTCCTTATCGGTCCCGGTTTGGTGACACCCGCCCCGGCTCAAGGTCCACCCAAGGCCAATTGGTGGGACGAGAGACGCCCCCAAGTACATCCAAGTCGACCAGCCAGTAAAAGGTGCGCTGATCTTAGGCCTCGAACGCCTGATGAATGATGGGTGGTGCCACCTTGGTCAACAAGGTGACCGCGCATGACGAGCGTCCGCCGGCAGAGATTCGACGAAACACTCACAATCCGTAATACACCAGCGCTCTATCCGGGAAGAGCGAGCGGCCTTATGCGGATCTACTGCTGGCCGCGTTTCGGTGCCCCCGCCAGGATTCGAACCTGGGACACCCGGTTTAGGAAACCGGTGCTCTATCCCCTGAGCTACGAGGGCTCGAAGATGCAAAAGACCATGGTCAAGTGGGCTTTTTGGTGCCTATTCTCGATGTGGGAAACCTCACCTGATTTCGGGCTTGGGACGCACCTGGGCGCACCGTAACGAGCATCCACCGAATCTGCGAGATCCTCGAGGTCGTCATACATGTGCGAATGTCGCATGGGGCTCGGACGTTGCCGGGTTAGAGGAAGTCGTTTAAGACTTGTGCTACGTATTCGGGTTGGTCCATCCACGGCATGTGGCCGGCATCTGGGACCACTTCGAGTCGACCAGAAACCATCTTCTCAGCGAATGAGATTCCCAGCTCCGGCGGGGCGATTGCGTCTTTGTCTCCCCACATGAAGAGCGTGGGCGTCTCGAGCGCCAGCAGAGCACCGTTCAGTAGCTGGTCGGTTTTCCACCCGCGCAGCGTCGTGACCGCCCTGAACATGGTCTGTGCTGTTAGGTCGAAGTTGGGCAGGTTCCCGGCCAAGAACTCGACTTCCGACTGTTCACGACTGACCCGGTCGGGAACAGCGACATTCGGGGGAAGAACCGCTTTTCGGTAGTGGTCGACATCCTTGATCTTCATGCGTCCGATCACCGGACCGGCGATTGGACTCCCCCACAATCTGAACCAGAGCGGGGTCTCCTTTGAGAGACCAGCGGGGTAACCGAGAAGTGCCAGCCGGCGGACCCGTTCGGGATGGGCCGCTGCGAATGCGATTGCGAAGAAACCACCCATCGAGTTGCCCACAACGTCTATTCGATCTTCGCCCAGACCGTTGGTGACATCTCTCACCCACTCAGCCGCTGCCGCCCGAAAGTCCCCGACCTTGCGATAGTCGACACGGAAGCTCAAACCATGTCCGGGTCTGTCGGCAATCACGATGCGGCCATCGAGCAGACCGGCCAGTGGAGCCCACACCGAGCCGTCCGCGAGCCCACCATGTATCAACAGCCGCGACTGTGTTCCCTCGCCGCCAATCATCAAGTACGTCTCACCGGACCGCCCGGGCAGCCTTTGCGGCGCACATCGGAATCCCTGACCCGCCATGTGGTTGAGGCGTCTCCTCTCGAAGTCACACAGCTGCTCACGCAGGTCCGGTCCCGTTCGCATTCGTTCTCCGATAAACCAACCCGTCAGTGCAGTTCACGTCGAGTCGAAAGACTCGGACGATACCGGGTCGGCCGCACCCGGTTTCGTCCGTCTGCCGTTGCTCGATTGGTATACGTTCGGTTGCTGGGGTCTGTGACTCGAGAACCAGCAGTAGCAGGAAATCTCGTCACGTTTCCACTGAGGTGGACGTTTTCTGGACGTGAGCGATTCTTGTCGGCAGGGTTGTGTCGATGGCCTCGAATGATGAAAGGTTTGTCGAGATCTACGAGTCGTATTTCAGGCATGTTCATGCTTACTGCCGGAGACGGACTGGTCCTGATCGGGCTGATGATGCTGCTGCTGAGACTTTTCTCGTGGTTTGGCGCAAGATCGACCATATTCCGGATGGGCCTCAGATTCTGCCGTGGCTATACCGGACTGCCTATGGGGTGATAAGGAATGTGTGGCGGGGCGCTTCTCGGCGAAAGAGGCTCGATCTGAAGCTGGGCGCGCTCGGTGTGGATCCGGTAGTTCCACCCGAAGACTTCATGGTGCTGCGACATGAGACCCAGCAGATCCTGGCTGCGTTGTCTGCGATGAAGCCCGCCGATCAAGAGGTCCTACGTCTT
>Ga0302046_10006163_pt1 | contig 10482 bp, 4 predicted proteins | sample RVTome_11_FD_200261 | JGI IMG/M metagenome (GOLD analysis project Ga0302046, IMG submission 200261) | Soil microbial communities from uranium-contaminated site in the Upper Colorado River Basin, Wyoming, United States - RVT147D111 (version 2) ... | reverse complement strand
TACTCCACATGCGCCACCGCAATCGTGATCCCCCGCTCCCGCTCCTCCGGCGCATTGTCGATCGACCCAAACTCCCGCACCCCCACCCCTGGATACCGCGTGTGCAGCACCTTCGTGATCGCCGAGGTCAACGTCGTCTTGCCGTGATCGATGTGCCCAATCGTCCCCACGTTCACGTGCGGCTTCGACCGATCGAACTTCGCCTTGGCCATGACTCGCTCTCCTGTGGGCGGATCTCAGCGGGCGCCGGCCCGGGGCGCGGCCTTCCCGGCGACCTTCGCCATGATCTCCTCGGCGATGGGCCGCGGCACCTCCTCGTAGCGGGCGAACTGCATCGTGTACGTGGCGCGCCCCTGGGTCATGGAGCGCACGTCGGTGGCGTATCCGAACATCTGGCCCAGCGGGACGTTGGCGCGGATCACCTGGGCGCCCGCCCGGGCCTCCATGGCGATGATGCGGCCCCGTCGGCTGTTGAGGTCGCCCACCACGGCGCCCATGTACTCCTCGGGCACCACCACCTCCACGTCCATCACCGGCTCCAGCAGCACGGGTCGCGCCTTGCGGCACGCCTCCTTGAACCCCATGGAGGCGGCGATCTTGAACGCCATCTCGCTCGAGTCCACCTCGTGGTAGCTGCCGTCAGTGAGGGCTACCGTGACGTCGACGACGGGGTAGCCGGCGAGGACGCCGGTCTCGGCGGCCTCCTTGATCCCCTTCTCCACGGCGGGCACGTACTCCCGGGGGATGGAGGGCCCCTTGAGCTTGTTCTCGAACTGGACGCCCTGGCCCGGCGCGGAGGGCTCCACCTCCAGCCACACGTCGCCGTACTGGCCGCGGCCGCCGGTCTGGCGCACGAAGCGGCCCTGGGCCTCCGCCTTCTGGCGGATCGTCTCGCGGTAGGCCACCTGGGGCTTGCCCACGTTGGCCTCGACCTTGAACTCGCGCAGGAGCCGATCGACGATGATCTCCAGGTGGAGCTCGCCCATGCCGTGGATCAGGGTCTGGTTCGTCTCGGAGTCCACGTTGACCCTGAAGGTGGGGTCCTCGAGAGCCAGGCGGGCCAGCGACAGCCCCAGCTTCTCCTCGTCGGCCTTGGTCTTGGGCTCGATGGCCACCGCGATGACGGGAGTCGGGAAGTCCATCGACTCCAGCACGATGGGCTTGGCGGGATCGCAGAGCGTATCCCCGGTGCGCGTGTCCTTGAGCCCGACCACGGCTGCGATGTCACCGGCCGAGACGGACTCGATGTCCTCCCGGTCGTTGGCGTGCATACGGACGAGCCGGCCGACGCGCTCCTTCCTGTCGCGGGTTGAGTTGTACACCCCGGATCCCGAGCTCAAGGTGCCCGAGTACACGCGGACGAAGACCAGCTGGCCCACGAACTTGTCGTTCATGATCTTGAAGGCGAGGGCCGAGAACGGAGCCTTGGGGTCGGCCGGGCGGACCTCGGGCCGCTGGGTCTCGGGATTGACCCCCTGGACGGCGGGGATGTCCATCGGCGACGGCAGGTAGTCCAGCACGCAATCCAGCATGGGCTGGACGCCCTTGTTCTTGAAGGAGGCGCCGCAGACGACCGGGAAGAGCTTCATGGAGATGGTCCCGGCGCGGACGGCGGCCTTGATCTCCCCGGCGTCGATCTTCTCGCCCCCGAGGTACTTCTCCATGAGGTGGTCGTCCACCTCGGCCAGCCCCTCGATCATCTTCTCCCGGTACTCGCGCACCTGGTCGAGCAGGTCGGCGGGGATCTCCTCCACGGTGAAGGCCTGCCCCAGGCTCTCGTCGTCCGCCCACACGCAGGCCTTCTGCTCGATCAGGTCCACCACGCCCCGGAACTCGTCCTCCCGGCCGAGCGGGATCTGGATGGGGACGACGTGCGCCCCCAGGCGATCCTTCAGCATATGCAGGCAGCGGAAGTAGTCGGCGCCGACCCGGTCCATCTTGTTCACGTACACGATGCGGGGCACCCGGTACTTGTCGGCCTGCCGCCAGACGGTCTCGGTCTGGGGCTCGACTCCGGACACGGCGTCGAGGATGGCGATGGCGCCGTCGAGCACCCGCAGGGAGCGCTCGACCTCCATGGTGAAGTCCACGTGCCCGGGGGTGTCGATGATGTTGATGCGGCAGTCCCGCCAGAAGCTGGTGGTCGCGGCCGAGGTGATCGTGATCCCGCGCTCCTGCTCCTGGACCATCCAGTCCATGGTGGCCGTCCCTTCGTGGACCTCGCCGATCTTGTAGGAGCGGCCGGTGTAGTAGAGGACGCGCTCGGTCGTCGTCGTCTTGCCGGCATCGATGTGGGCCATGATGCCGATGTTCCGGGTCTTCTCCAGCGGGTACTGCGGTTCCACGGTGCTTCCTTCCCCTCTGCCAGGCGCTGCGATCGGGCTGCCTACTCAAGCGAAGAGGGGGGTCGAGGTCTCGGCCCCCCTCTCCGACCCGCGGCCGCTACCAGCGATAGTGTGCGAACGCCTTGTTGGCCTCGGCCATCTTGTGAGTGTCCTCGCGCTTCTTCACCGCCGTGCCGCGGTTGTTCGCCGCATCCAGGAGCTCCCCCGCCAGCTTCTCCGCCATGCTCTTCTCGGCGCGGCGCCGGGCCGCCCCGATCAGCCACCGCATGGACAGGGCCACCCGCCGGTCCGGCCGCACCTCCACCGGGACCTGATACGTGGAGCCGCCCACCCGCCGGGACTTCACCTCCACGGCGGGCTTGCAGTTGTCCACGGCCGACTTGAAGAGCTTGAGCGCGTCCTGCTTCGCCCGGTCCTCCATGGAGCCGAGCGCGTCGTACATGATCCGCTCGGAGATGCTCTTCTTCCCGCCCTTCATCATCATGTTGACGAACTTCGCCACCAGCCGGCTGCCGTACTTGGGATCCGGCAGGATCTCGCGCCGCGCCGCCCCGGCCCTGCGCATCCTCGCTACCCTCCGAGGGGCCCGGCCAAGTAGCGAGCCGGACAACGCCCGCTGCAGTTCGAGCTGAGCCGCGCGACGAGCCGCGGGAGCGGGGCGAGGCAAGGCCCGAGTTGGTCTGGCGACGCTGATTGGCGCGGCACTAGCCGCCGCCCTTGGGCTGCTTGGCCCCATACTTCGAGCGGCTCTGCTTGCGGCCCGCCACCCCCGCCGTGTCCAGAGAGCCGCGAATGATGTGATACCGGATCCCGGGCAGGTCCTTCACGCGCCCGCCCCGGATGAGCACGATGGAGTGCTCCTGCAGGTTGTGCCCCACCCCGGGGATGTAGGAGGTGACCTCGAGTCCGTTCGTGAGACGCACACGGGCCACCTTCCGGAGCGCGGAGTTGGGCTTCTTCGGCGTCGTCGTGTACACGCGGATGCAGACGCCGCGCTTCTGCGGACAGGCATCCATGGCGGGCGTCTTGGACTTCCTGCGCACCGCTTCCCGGCCGCTGCGGACGAGCTGGTTAATGGTCGGCATGGGTCTCCGTGAGCCTCAATGGCGACAAAACCCTCACTTTATAACCGACTAGGGCCCCTCTGTCAAGATGTGAAGGAAAAACGGGCCTATCCCGCCTGCGCCACCTCATCGGCCTCACCTTCAGGTGAGGCCGCCTCGGGCAGCGTCTCCACCGCCGCCGGGGGCTCCTCGCCGCCCTGGCTCAGCACCTCGGCGCGGGTGTAGTGGCTGAGCCCCGTCCCGGCCGGGATGAGCCGCCCCACGATCACGTTCTCCTTGAGGCCGCGGAGGTCGTCCACCTTGCCGCTGATGGCGGCCTCCGTCAGGACCCGCGTCGTCTCCTGGAAGGAGGCCGCCGAGATGAAGCTGTCCGTGCTGAGCGAGGCCTTGGTGATCCCGAGCAGGATGGGCTTGGCGGTGGCCGCCGGCTTGCCGGCCGCGATGGCCTTCTCGTTCTCCTCCTGGAAGAGGAACTTGTCCACCAGCTCGCCCACCACGAAGTCGGTGCCGCCCACCTCCTCGATGCGCACCCGGCGTAGCATCTGGCGGACGATGATCTCGATGTGCTTGTCGTTGATGGTCACGCCCTGCAGGCGGTAGACCTCCTGCACCTCGTTGACCAGGTACCGCTGCAGCTCCCTGTCGCCGAGCACGGCCAGGTAGTCGTGCGGGTTCGGGGAGCCGTCCATGAGGGCCTCGCCGGCCCGGACGCGGTCGCCCTCGTGGACCGAGATGTGCTTGCCGCGCGGGATGAGGTACTCCTTGGTCTCCCCGTCGTCGGCCCGGATCACGATCTTGCGCATGCCCTTGACGAAGCCGGCGAACTCCACCGCCCCGTCGATTTCGGTGATGACCGCCTGCTCCTTCGGCTTCCGCGCCTCGAACAGCTCGGCCACGCGCGGGAGACCGCCTGTGATGTCCTTGGTCTTCGTCGTCTCCCGAGGGATCTTCGCGACGATGTCGCCCTGGTAGACCTCGGCGCCGTCGTTGACGAGGAGGTGGGCGCCCACCGGCAGCATGTAGCGGCCCCGGGTCTCGCCCAGCGGCTCCGCCTCGATCCCCGGATCGCCGCCCCGCGCCTCCTTGATGGAGACGCGCGGCTGGAGCTTGCCCTCCTGATCCTCGATGATCACCCGCCGGGCCAGCCCCGTCACCTCGTCGAACTCCTCGCGGATCGTCACGCCGTCGACGATGTCCCGGAAGACGACGACGCCCGACACCTCGGTCAGGATCGGGGTGGTGAAGGGGTCCCATTCGACGAGGAGCCTGCCCGAGGTCGCCCGGCTGCCTTCCTTGATCTTGATCCGGGCGCCGGGGACCACCGGGTAGCGCTCCTTCTCGCGGCCGCGGTCGTCGACGATCACGATCTCGCCGTTGCGGTTCAGGACCACGGTATCGCGGTCGCGGTTCTCGACCCAGCGGATGCTGTGGTACTTCACGATGCCGGCGTTCTTCGCCTCGTGCTTGGAGGCCTCGACCACGCGGCTGGCCGTCCCGCCGATGTGGAAGGTCCGCATGGTGAGCTGCGTGCCGGGCTCGCCGATGGACTGGGCGGCGATGATGCCCACCGCCTCCCCGAGCTCGGCCAGCCGACCGGTGCCCAGGTTCCGGCCGTAGCACATCACGCAGATGCCCCGCCGCGACTCGCAGGTCAGGGCGGACCGGATGCGCACCTTCTCGAGGCCCGAGTCCTCGATCTTCTGGGCCAGCTCCTCGTTGATCTCGGTGTTGGCCTGCACGATGATCTCGCCGGTGAACGGGTCGCGGATGTCCTCGGCGGCCACCCGTCCCAACACCCGGTCGCGCAGGGACTGGATGATGTCGCCGCCCTCGACGAGGGGCGCGGCGTCGATGTACTTGACGGTGCCGCAGTCGTACTCCGACACGATCACGTCCTGGGAGACGTCCACCAGCCGGCGCGTCAGGTACCCGGAGTCCGCCGTCTTCAGGGCGGTGTCGGCGAGGCCCTTGCGGGCGCCGTGGGTCGAGGTGAAGTACTCGAGCACGGTGAGGCCTTCCCGGAAGTTGGAGGTGATGGGCGTCTCGATGATCTCACCGCTGGGCTTGGCCATGAGCCCGCGCATGCCGGCGAGCTGGCGGATCTGCTGCTTGGAACCCCGGGCGCCCGAGTCGGCCATCATGTAGATGGGGTTGAACTCCCCGCCTTGCTCGCCGCCCTCCAGCTCGCGGAACATGGCGTCGGCGATCTGCTCGGTGACATGCGCCCAGATGTCCACCACCTTGTTGTAGCGCTCGCCGTTGGTGATGACGCCGTCCTGGTACTGCTGCTCCACCTCGTTGACCTGCCGGCGCGCGCCCTCGATGAGAGTGCCCTTGGCGGCCGGGATGTGCATGTCGCCGATGCCGATGGACAGCCCCGACAGCGTGGCGTAGCGGAAGCCGATGTCCTTGAGCTCGTCCAGGAAGGCCACCGTCGCCTCGTTGCCCAGCTTGTTGTAGCACTCGGAGATGAGGGCGCCGATCTCCTTCTTCTTGAGCTCCTTGTTGACGAAGCGCAGCGGCTCCGGGATCACGTCGTTGAGCAGGGTCCGCCCCACCGTGGTCTCGATGATGCTGGCGTTCGACCGCATGCGGATCCGGGCCTGGAGGTCGACGTCTTCGTTGTCGTAAGCGATGCGCACCTCTTCCGGATCGGCGAACAGCCGCCCCTCGCCCTGCGCGCCCGGCCGCTCCTTGGTCAGGTAGTAGATGCCGAAGACCATGTCCTGGGTGGGCACGGCCACCGGCGAGCCGTTGGACGGCGACAGGATGTTGTTGGCCGACAGCATGAGCACCTGCGCCTCCATCTGGGCTTCCATGGAGAGCGGCACGTGGACGGCCATCTGGTCGCCGTCGAAGTCGGCGTTGAACGCCGTGCAGACCAGCGGGTGGATCTCGATGGCCTTGCCCTCGACCAGGATGGGCTCGAAGGCCTGGATGCCCAGCCGGTGCAGCGTCGGTGCCCGGTTGAGCAGCACCGGGTGCTCCTTGATGACCTCCTCCAGGATGTCCCACACCTCGGGCCGCTCCTTCTCCACGTACTTCTTGGCGGCCTTGATGGAGGAGGCGATGCCCCGCTCCTCCAGCTTGCGGAGGATGAAGGGCTTGAAGAGCTCCAGGGCCATCTTCTTGGGCAGGCCGCACTGGTGGAGCTTGAGGTACGGGCCCACCACGATGACGGAGCGGCCCGAGTAGTCCACGCGCTTGCCGAGGAGGTTCTGGCGGAACCGCCCCTGCTTCCCCTTGAGGGTGTCGGACAGCGACTTCAGCGGACGGTTGTTGGGGCCGGTGATCACCCGTCCGCGCCGGCCGTTGTCGAAGAGGGCGTCCACCGCCTCCTGGAGCATGCGCTTCTCGTTTCGGATGATGATCTCCGGCGCGCGCAGCTCCATCAGCCGCTTCAGCCGGTTGTTCCGGTTGATCACGCGGCGGTAGAGGTCGTTGAGGTCGGAGGTGGCGAACCGCCCGCCGTCCAGCGGCACCAGCGGCCGCAGCTCGGGCGGGATCACCGGCAGGACCTCGAGGATCATCCATTCCGGCTGGTTCCCCGACTTGAGGAACGCCTCCATCACCTTGAGGCGCTTGACGATCTTCTTCCGCTTCTGGGCGGAGGTCTCCACCCCCATCTGGGCGCGGAGCTCGCGGGCCAGCACGTCCAGGTCCATGCCGCGCAGCAGCTCGCGGATGGCCTCGGCCCCCATGCCGGCCTTGAACGACTCGGGGCCGTGCTCCTCCTGGAGCTTGCGCACCCGGTCCACCGGGAGGAGGTCCTTCTTCTTGATCCCCGGCACCTTGCCGGGGTCGATCACCACGTGTTCCTCGAAGTAGAGGATCTTCTCCAGCTCGCGGAGCGACATGTCCAGGAGCTGGCCGATGCGCGAGGGCAGGCCCTTGAAGAACCAGACGTGGGAGACCGGCGAGGCCAGCTCGATATGGCCCATCCGCTCCCGGCGCACGCGCGCCCGCGTCACCTCCACGCCGCACTTGTCGCAGATCACGCCGGCGAACTTCATGCGCTTGTACTTGCCGCAGGCGCACTCGTAGTCCTTGGTGGGGCCGAAGATGCGGGCGCAGAACAGCCCGTCGCGCTCCGGCTTGAACGTCCGGTAGTTGATGGTCTCCGGCTTCTTCACCTCGCCATGGGACCAGTCACGGATCTTCTGCGGCGCGGCCAGCTTGATCCGAATCGCGCCGAAGGTCATGGGCTTCGGATGCCGATCGAGGATGCCCCACAGGTCCTTCGTGGGCTTCTCCTCTCGCACCAGGCTGCCGAACGGCCGATCCGTCAGCATTCTTCAGTTCTCCTTTAGGACGGCTTCTTGCCGTCCTTCGGAACGAGCTCCACGTCCAGGGCCAGGCTCTGCAGCTCCTTGACGAGCACGTTGAAGGACTCCGGGGTGCCGGGCTCCAGGAAGTTCTCGCCCTTCACGATCGCCTCGTAGATCCGGTTTCGCCCCTCCACGTCGTCCGACTTGACGGTCAGCATCTCCTGGAGGGTGTGGGCGGCGCCGTAGGCTTCCAGGGCCCAGACCTCCATCTCGCCGAACCGCTGACCACCGAATTGCGCCTTGCCGCCCAGCGGCTGCTGGGTGACCAGCGAGTAGGGGCCGATGGACCGGGCGTGCATCTTGTCGTCGACCAGGTGGGCCAGCTTGAGCATGTAGATCTCGCCCACGGTGACCTCCTGGTGGAACGCCTTGCCGGTGCGGCCGTCGTAGAGCCGCGTCTTGCCCGAGTTGGGCAGGTTCGCCTGCGCGAGGTGCGCCTTGATCTCCCCCTCGGTGGCCCCGTCGAACACCGGGCTCGCCACCCACAGGCCGAGGGCGCGGGCCGCCCACCCCAGGTGGGTCTCCAGGATCTGGCCCACGTTCATCCGCGACGGCACCCCGAGCGGGTTCAGCACGATCTCCACGGGCGTCCCGTCGGGCAGGTAGGGCATGTCCTCCTCCGGCAGCACCCGGGAGACCACGCCCTTGTTGCCATGCCGGCCGGCCATCTTGTCGCCGACCGAGAGCTTCCGCTTCACGGCCACGTAGACCTTGACCATCTTGATGACACCGGGCGACAAATCGTCCCCGCGCCGCAGCCGGCCCACCCGCTCCTCCAGCATCCGGTCGAAGAAGGCGACCTGGTCGTCGGCGAGGTCCTCGATCCGCTTGATCGTCTGGGGGATCCCCTCGTCCTCCTTGATCTTGATCTTCTTGAGCTCCTGCCAGGAGAGGTTCTCGAGGTGGCCGCGCTCGATCTTGTCACCCTTCTTCGCGACCCGATCCTTTCCGACAGGATCGATGAGCTCCTGCAGCAACGTCCTGCCCACGAGCAGATTCTTGAGTCTCTGGTCACGCTCGAGCTCCACCGTGGCGATCTCTTCCTGATAATCCTTCTCCAGGCTCGCGACCTCCTCCTCCTCGATGGACTTGGCGCGATCGTCCTTGTCCACCCCCCGGCGGGAGAACACCTTGACATCCACCACGGTGCCCTCGATCCCCGGCGGGACGGTGAGGGAGGTGTCGCGCACGTCGCCGGCCTTCTCGCCGAAGATCGCCCGCAGCAGCTTCTCCTCGGGCGTGAGCTGTGTCTCGCCCTTGGGCGTGATCTTCCCGACCAGGATATCGCCCGCCTTCACCTTGGCGCCGATGCGCACGATGCCCGACTCGTCCAGGTCCTTGAGGGCGTCCTCGGCGACGTTGGGGATGTCGCGGGTGACCTCCTCCTTGCCGAGCTTGGTGTCCCGCGCCTGGAGCTCGAACTCCTCGATGTGGATGGAGGTGTACCGGTCGTCCTTGACCAGACGCTCGGACACCAGGATGGCGTCCTCGAAGTTGTAGCCGCCCCACGGCATGAAGGCGACCAGCACGTTGCGGCCCAGCGCCAGCTCGCCCTGGTCGGTGCCGGGCCCGTCGGCGATCACGTCCTGAGCCCGCACCCGGTCGCCCCGCTTCACGATGGGGCGCTGATTCACACAGGTGTTCTGGTTGGACCGTCGGTACTTCGTGAGCTTGTAGATGTCCAGCGGAACCTCCTGCACGGGATCGCTCGTCTTCTTCGGCCTGCCCTCCGCCCGGATCATCACCCGGCTCGCCGAGACATACTCCACGACGCCCGCCCGCTTCGCGACGACCACCGCGCCGGAGTCGCGCGCCACGATGTGCTCCATGCCGGTGCCCACGTAGGGCGCCTCCGGCTGGAGCAGGGGCACCGCCTGCCGCTGCATGTTCGAGCCCATCAGCGCCCGGTTGGCGTCGTCGTTCTCCAGAAACGGCACCATGGCCGCCGCCACCGAGACGAGCTGCTTGGGGGAGACGTCCATGAAGTGCAGCTCCTCGGGCGCCACCATCTTGTACTCGCCGCCCTTGCGCGCGGAGACGCGCTCGCGGACGAACCGGTTCCGGGCGTCGAGCTCCGCGTTCGCCTGGGCGATGACGTACTGCTCCTCCTCCAGCGCGGTCAGGTCCACGATCTCGTCCGTCACCGCGCCTTCGCGGACCCGCCGGTACGGCGTCTCGATGAAGCCGAACTCGTTGATCTTCGCGTAGGTGCTGAGCGACGAGATCAGCCCGATGTTGGGGCCTTCCGGCGTCTCGATGGGACAGATGCGGCCGTAGTGGGTGGGATGGACGTCCCGCACCTCGAACCCGGCCCGCTCGCGGGACAGGCCCCGCGGGCCCAGCGCCGACAGCCGGCGCTTGTGGGTCAGCTCGGCCAGCGGATTGGTCTGGTCCATGAACTGCGAGAGCTGCGAGGAGCCGAAGAACTCCTTGACCACCGCCGAGACCGGCTTGGCGTTGATGAGGTCATGGGGCATCAGGTTCGTGATGTCGGAGATCGACATCCGCTCCTTGACCGCGCGCTCCATGCGGGTGAGCCCCACGCGGAACTGGTTCTCCAGCAGCTCGCCGACGGATCGGACGCGCCGGTTCCCCAGGTGGTCGATGTCGTCGGTGGGCTTGTTCCCCAGCTTGACCTGGAGCAGGTGCCGGACCACGTGGACGATGTCGTCGCTCCGCAGCGTCTTGGCGTTCAGGTTGGCGTCGATCTGGAGCTTCTTGTTGATCATGAAGCGGCCCACGCGG
>Ga0302046_10006162_pt1 | contig 10484 bp, 6 predicted proteins | sample RVTome_11_FD_200261 | JGI IMG/M metagenome (GOLD analysis project Ga0302046, IMG submission 200261) | Soil microbial communities from uranium-contaminated site in the Upper Colorado River Basin, Wyoming, United States - RVT147D111 (version 2) ... | reverse complement strand
TGGATGCGGGGTCGGGAATTCGAGATCCATGACGACCTGTATGCCCGCTGCGCCCTACTCGTCGACGGCGAGCGATCCGTCGCGCTCGTCGCGACCGACATGTTCGGCGGCAACAAGCCCGACTTCGACGTGATCCAGGACCGTCTCGCCGCGGTGGGCTATCCCAACCTGATCGTGGCCATGTCGCACAACCACGCCGCCCCCGACACCATCGGCGTGTACGGTTTTTACCCTGCGAAATACGTCGCCTACATCCAGGACCAGATCGAAGCCTGCGTGCTCGAAGCGGCGAAGAATCTCGAGCCGGTGCGGGAAATCCGCTCGATTGTCAAAGAGCTGCCGATGTCCGGCGCCCGCGTGCAAGGGCTGATCCGCAACGCCCGCAACCCCGGTCTGCTCGATCCCGCCGTGGTGCTGATCGAACTGAAAGGCGACGGCGACAGGAACCTCGCTTCGCTCGTCAATTTCGCCTGTCACGTCGAGGGGTTGGTCGACGGCGCGAAGGAGATCAGCGCCGATTTCCCCGGCTACATGTGCGCGCAAGTCGAAGCCGACACCGGCGGGATGTGTCTGTTTCTCAACGGTGCGGTCGGGGGTATGGTGACCGGTGACACGCGCGTTCGCACACATGACGAAGCCGAAGTGGCCGGTCTGGCCTGGGCCCGCGAAGTGGCGGCGCTGTCGAAGCAAGCCACGCCCGCTCGTGGCCGCACGTTTTTGCTGACCCGCAAGCGCGTCGAGTTGCCCTGTACCAACCAGCGCTTCCTCACCCTGTTCGGGCTGATGAAGAAACGCAATCCCTATCGTGGTCGGATTGTCAGCGAATTGAACCTGCTGCGTCTGGGCGACACGGAGATCGTCACCATTCCCGGCGAGTTGCTGCCGGAAATCAGCGTCGAGATTCAGGAGCACATGACCGGTCGGGAGCGCGTGATCGTCGGCCTGGCCAACGATGAGCTGGGCTACATCATTCCCGGATACGACTTTCGGGCGTCCAACGCGCTGACCATGACCGACTGGGACTATGAAGAGACGATGTCACCGGGTCCGGCCACCGGCCCGATCATTCGCCACGCCGCGATCGAGCTGCTCGCCGGACGGTAGGTCGGCTCCCAACGATCAGCTCCGTCGGCCGATCAAGTGTTGGTTTCGGAAACCGGTTCCGGGGCCGCCAACTGCTCGGCCAGGGAGCGTCGTGGTCGTCGTCGCATCGATTTTCGCTTGATGAACTTCTGCAGGAACAGCGAGTTGGGCACGGTCGTTCTCTCGCCGGCTTCCGTTTGCAGGAGGGTGTACATGAAGTTGATGTCGATGACGTCGCCGGCGACGCCTTCCGGCAGAATCTCCACGTGCTCGCCGACGTTGAACGGCTTCCAGAACAGGATAATGAATGTTGACATGATGTTGCTGAGGACGCTCCAGACGGCCACGAAGCCGACGGCGACCATGGCCGCGACGCCTGTCAGCAAGGTCCAGACGTTGGTGACCTGGTAACCCCCCAGCGCGAGGAGAACCAGAACGGCGATCAGGGTGAGCACGCCGCGCGACCATCGGCGAATGATGTTGGCCGTGCTCTCGGGGAGCCGATCCGACATGTGGAGCGTGAACAGCGCGGTGACTACGATGCGATCGACAACGATCGCGACGACGACGACGAGCACGCCGAGACCGACGGTTTTCCAATCGACCGCATCCAGGTCCGCCTGAATGCCCCAGATCCGCAGCAGGAGGAGGAGGGCGATCGCGACCCCAACCGCGCGGACCAACAGGCCAATCAGGCGCGGTGCCTGATCGCCGCTGACCACGATGGAGTCCTCGTACGACCCGCTCGGCGGTGGTTGCGCTACGTCGGCAGCGGTCGACGGCCCAACCGGTGAAACGGACGTCACGCGCGGTTGAGACGGGAGCTGCTCGCAGATCCACGCCACGACTGATCCGATCACGAGGACCACGGCCAGGCTTGCGAGAATGCCGGCCCCCACGAACTCCACGAGGACGCCGTATCCGATGACCTGAAGGACCAGCAGGGCGAACACCGCGAGCACGAGTAGCGGGTACGCCGCAGAGACTAGGTACCGGTGGACGCTGCGTGGCGCTTGCGGCGTCGACGCCAGGACACGGCGCTCACGGACCGCGAACACGAACAGCATCAGGAGGAGCCCCCCCTTGAAAACCTCCCAGAACAAGGACCGAATCCCCGGGGCCGCATCGGTCAGGTACAACACCAACGGCACAAAGAGCACGGCAGCCGAGAAACCCAGGGCCGCGCACAGCCAGTTCCGGTAGTGCCGCGCGGTCTCATCACGGCAACCGGTGACGCGACGTTCAGGTCGATTCGGATCGAATAGATCGAACGCGGACACCAGCGCGACGTACATGACCAGCCCATAGCCGATGAGGGCCACCATCAATGTATGCGTGGGTCGGGCGAGCCCGAGATACCAGGGCACGACCCAACACGCCAAGGCGATACCGACCGGAACGGACGCATCGCGCGCGAGCATGCAGGCGAACAAGCGGACGCGATGACCCACGCCCATAGACTGTGTCCCGGCGTCCGTCGCCTGCCGATCGCCGGTGACGACCACGCGATCGACGTGGCGTTTAGCGACGACACGCGCGCACACGCCCAGTCCCCCGAACAGGACGAGGCCGACGATCAGGAACCACAAGAAACGACCGTTCAACGCACGAAAGTCCGTCCCGACTGCGCGGAAACGGGTCGCCAACTCGCCGCGGACGTTCGGCTCCTCCGGGAAAAGGTCAGCCGCGGCCGGGGCGGTCCGCGCCCCGGCCGGCGATGCGTCATCCTGGGCCGTTTCCGAGCGTCCGCTCAATTGCCGAAACTCAGCTTGAATCCCGCCCCAATCCAGGCCGGCCAAGCCGGATTCCCGCCGGCGCAGCGCGGTCCAATACAGGCTCTCCTCTTCGCTCTTGAGGTGCGCGACATGGTCGCGCGTCTTGACGATCCCCTCCCTGAGCCGGTTCACGAGGTTCTGCACCTGGGTGATCGTCGTGTTCATGGTGTCGAGCATGCTCGACCGAAGCGACGTGGCCTCGGTTTCGAGCCGGGTCCGCTCCGCGGCGTCGGCCGACGTCGCCTTCCGCATCACCTCTCGTTCCAAGTCGTGAAAGCGTTGAACCGCCCGATCCCGCACGGCTCGCAGTTCGCGCAGCGCGTCGAGGCTTTGTCCAAGTTGCCCGCCCAGGCGGACCCATTCGGCTTCGTAGGCAAGCCGATCTTCGTGCATCTCCTGACGCACGCTCAGCGCTTCGGCGCCCGTGCGTTGCTCCAACGTGTCCACGAGCTCCTTCCACGTGGTCGAGGAAAGCGCGACACGATTGCGCAACTGGTCCAGCGCGCTTTCGGGAAAGCGGTCCTTGAGCGTGCCCGACAGCGCTTGGTTCCGGAAGTAGGTGAGCAGAACGTTCTCGCGAAAGTACGCAAGTTCGAGAAAGGCGATCTCGTGTGGTTTTGCGGCCCGTTCGCGCTGCATGGCGATCTGCTCGAGCACGCCCCTGCTTCGGGCCTCGGTCAGTGCCGTGACCCGCTGTTGATAGGCGGTGACCAGTCGGCGGAGCGTCTCGAGCAGCCGCTCGTCCTGTTTGAATGCCAGTTGCGCCAGCGTTTGCTCGCGGGTCAGGGCCTGCAACGCCGCCTCCATCCGGGCGATCTGAACGTCCCGTCGCCGGCCGGCCGGCTCCGTCCGCTCCTGATCGACCGGCGCAGTGGCCGGCGCCGTCGTCGCGGCCTCCTGGGCTTTCTGACGCTCTTGGCGGAGGCCCTCGAGCTCCGTCGCCAAGGTCTCGCGCTGCTGCTTGAAACCGGTGGTGAGCTGGGTGGTCCGGCGGGATTGCCGATCGCTCAGAGCCGCGAGTTGTTCCTCGAGGCCCTTGAGTTCCGTCGAAGCGGCCGCGACCTCGTCCTCGGTGGCCGAGATCGGGGCCGACAGTTCGCCGATCGCGGCTCGTTGCTTCTCGAACACGACGGTTTGTTCCGTGAGCTTCTGGATGTACGCCTCGCTTGAACGCAGCGCGTTTGCATCGTGAAACTCGAGATTTCGCTGGAGTTGCCCGAGGTACGCCTCCCACTCACGAAACAAGGCCAAACGTGCCTCCAATCGTTGCGTCTCGGCCTCATCCGCGGGCGCGGTCGTGGCGGGCTGGGTCGTCGGGTGAAGCGCGTCCAGGCGTTGCCGGGCGAGCTGCAGGCGCGACGCAATCTCCTCCGCGGTCTTCGGGGGCGAGAGCAACCGCGTATCGGCGGTGGTCGGCGTCGGGTCCGCGGCATTCGAAGGCCCGGTCGCCGTGAACTGGCCCAGGGTCAGGTTCGAGGCGGGTAGAACGAGACATGCGCACAGGATGGTTCGCGGTAATGATTTCATGATCTCCGTCTCCTCGAGTCGAACGCACCGCCGGCCGGCGCGGTGCCCAGCACCGTTCGTCGAAACCATGTTGCGGCACCACGCCGGAGGCCATGTGTAACGCGCCGGGCAGCCAACGCAAGCGCGCTCGAATCGATTGCCGCGGTTCGGGGCGGTCAGGCGTTTCTACAACCGTCATGGTGTTGAAATGATTGATATTCCTGAATATTGGCGTCCGATCCGTCGCGGGAATGGGGAAACGGAATGTGAGGCCGACGCATGAGCGAAGGGCAAACCAAGATGCCCCGGCGGACGGTCCACCGGACAGCAAGGGGAATCGGTGGGGTGGAGCGGAGGACACGATTCACCTGTCGAACGACACTTGTTTTGGGAATCGGGAGCGTCGTCATCGGTTGCTTGCATCAACGCGGACTGACGAATCGCCCACCGGAGTGAGCAGATCGCCGTCGAGGGGGGCCTCCTGGAGTTTTTCTTTCATCATCCGGCCAATTTTGAACTTGACCGTCCGTTTTCTCGGCACCTCGACCCGTTCGAGGGTCTTGGGATTCTGGGCGATCCGGGCGGCCCGGATCTTGCTCTCGAAGACGCCGAAATCCCGGAATTCGAGTCGGTTGCCCTGCCCCAGCTCATCGATGATCTCATCCAGAAAGGTCTGAACGATCCGCTTGACCACAATCCGTTTGCAGGTGGTCTGGTCGGAAATGCGGTCGATCAGTTCCTTTTTGGTGATGGTAGCCATTTGCACACTCCGCTCGCATTCATCGGGTCAGGCCGGCTGCCGGCTCGACCCGTGAAGCCGCATTCTCAGAGCTTTTGATCGTGAATCTGCCACGTGCGAACCTGCATTCCGCGGTAAGATTGACGGCCGCGAATCGACGCAAGTCATACTACCACAACGAGTTTCATCAATCAAGGCATTTCTGTAACAGGCGAAATAAGCCGTGAACTCGCGGTAGCATGCCAAGCGGGAACCCGATCTCTCTATCGGTAGGAGGCACCCTCGCGGCGAGTCACGAACCGTCGATAAGTCCGGTCCGGCCGGCCGGTAAGGCCCGGTCCCTGCAGGTCGATGAACGTCTCTCGGTAGGTGGTGGTTTCGAAGAGGGGCACATGACTCGGCGTGCTCGGCCACTCCGGACGATCGGCAAACGCCGACGCCGGTGGTGAGCCGGGCGTCACCACGCGGTCGAACAGAAGGTAGGCATTCGCCGGCTCCCAGGACCCGGCAACACCCGTAGACGACGTGGCAGCGCAGCCGGCAAGATTCACCAGCACTGCGGTAATCATGAGCGTGACCAAGCGTCGTTCAACCATATAGATTCCCGATTCTCCCTGGATACAGACTGATCTCTCCTAGCTTCAACAGCAGCAACGGGCATTCCCCGCCCCGTGGCCGGCTCCACCACGACCGCTACAGATGGTAAGTTTCTATGGACAATAGACTTACGAACCAGAGTCGCACTCGGTCGATCTGCCGCGATGGTAGGGATTCTGGGGGCGGGATGATCAAAGACAACACCTGAAATGCGTTTGGCAGCGCGCTACGTCTGAGAAACCTGTCAGTCTGGCATACGGTGCGTCGTGCCTGCCAGCTTGACAGCGGCTCCCCTAGCCGGTCCGGAAGCTCCAAAGCTACTACTTCTTTATTGGCAGTAACTTACGACCTGTTTTTTCGGGACGGAATCGAGTGGTATTGATCTTGCTGTTGTTTGGAGCGTTGCCTATGGACAACGTCTAGCTGCTCTGTGGAATTGTTGAACGAGCTTATCGGGAGGTAGCCGGTTATGGCGGCCAAGCAATTGTCGTTTCAAGAGGATGCGAGAAAGAGTTTGTTGTGCGGCGTCGAGAAGCTGGCCAGCGCGGTCAAGGCGACCCTAGGCCCCAAGGGCCGGAACGCCGTGATCGACAAGGGCTGGGGCTCGCCCAACGTCACCAAAGACGGTGTGACGGTGGCCGAGGAGATCGAGCTCAACGACAAGTATGAGAACTGTGGCGCCCAGATGGTCAAGGAAGCGGCGAGCAAGACGTCGGACAAGGCCGGTGACGGCACGACGACGGCGACGGTGCTCGCCGAGGCCATCTTCCGCGCCGGCCTGAAGAACGTCCAGGCCGGGGCCGAGCCCATCCTGCTCAATCGTGGGATCGCCAAGGCGGTCGCCGCGGTCACCGCGGCCCTGCACGATCTGGCCAAGCCCATCAAGCTGACCAAACGCGACGACATCGTCAATATCGCGTCGATCTCGGCCAACAACGATACGTCGATCGGCGAGATCATGGCCGACTGCTTCGAAAAGGTGGGCAAGGACGGCGTCATCACCGTCGAAGAGGGCAAGAGCCTCGAGACCTACGTCGAAGTCGTCGAAGGCATGCAGTTCGATCGCGGCTATCTCTCACCGCACTTCATCACCGACGAAGACGCGATGGAGGTCAATCTCGACAAGCCCTACATCCTGATCTACGAAGAGAAGATCAGCAACGTGCAGAAGATCGTGCCGCTGCTCGAGAAGGTGGCCAAGGCCAAAGCACCGCTGCTGATCATCGCCGAAGACGTCGAAGGCGAAGCGCTGGCCACCCTGGTGGTCAACAAGCTTCGCGGCATTCTCAACGTCTGTGCGGTCAAGGCGCCGGGGTACGGTGACCGTCGCAAAGCGATGTTGCAGGACCTTGCGATCCTGACCGGCGGCAAGGCGATCATGAAGGACCTCGGCGTCGAGCTCGACTCGCTGACTGTCGCCGATCTCGGTCGGTGCAAGAAGGTCCACGTCGACAACGACCACACGACGATTCTCGAAGGTACCGGCACCAGTGCCGAGATCCAGGGCCGCATCGACCAGATTCGGCGCGAGATCGAGGTGACCACGTCGGAATACGACGTCGAGAAACTCCAGGAACGTCTGGCCAAGCTGTCCAACGGTGTCGCTCAGATCAACGTCGGGGCGGCGACTGAAACGGAAATGAAGGAGCGCAAGGCGAGGATCGAAGACGCCCTGCACGCCACCCGGGCCGCGATTGAAGAAGGTGTCGTGCCCGGCGGCGGTGTCGCGCTGGTGCGATGCCTCAAAGCACTCGACGGCATCAAAGCCAAGGGTGACGAAAAGACCGGCGTGAACATCATCCGCCAATCGCTGACCGCGCCGATCAAGCAGATCGCCACCAACGCCGGACTCGACGGCAGCGTCGTGCTCCACAAGGTGGCGGCCCAAAGCGGCGCGTTCGGGTTCAACGCCGCCACGGGCGAGTACACCGACATGGTCAAGGACGGCGTCATCGACCCGACCAAGGTGGTCCGGATCGCCCTCGAGAACGGCAGCTCGGTTGCCCGCATCCTGCTCAGTACCGACTGCATCATCACCGACAAGCCGCAACCCGCCGACGCCGGCGGCGACGATCATGGTGATCCCCACCATGGCGGCGGCGACATGGGCGGCATGGGTGGCGGCATGGGTGGCATGGGTGGCGGCATGGGCTTCTAGCCGTATGCCACCATGCGTTGCCGCTTGACTGGATAACGTGTACGTGTGCCACTGTTGTGTCAGCAGTGGAGAGATGGACCAAGACGCTTCGAGGGAACACTGCTCACAGCGCAGTGGTGAACTCGAAGGTAACGAATCAACACGATTCCGCCGGCGATTGGCCGGCCAGGACTGTTCAAACAGCCAGGAGGTTTTAGACGATGGCCACGGCCACCAAGAACAAAACCAAAACGTCGGTTCGACCGCTGGACGATCGCCTTCTCATCGAGGCCTTTGAGGCCGAAGAAACCACCGCCGGCGGCATCGTGCTGCCCGACGCGGCCCGGGAGAAGCCGCAAAAGGGAACCGTGCGCGCGGTCGGGCCGGGCAAGCTGCTCGACTCCGGCGAACGCGGCACCCCCTCGGTCAAGGTCGACGACGTGGTGCTCTACGGCAAGTATTCCGGGACCGAGGTGGAGGTGAACGGCGAGACCTTCATCATCCTCAAAGAGAGCGATGTCCTCGCGATAGTGGAGAAGTAACATGGCTAAGCAACTGATGTTCAGCGAGGCGGCCCGTCGCAGCGTGCTCGAAGGGCTGAGCAAGCTCGCCGGCGCGGTCAAGATCACGATGGGGCCCACCGGCCGCAACGTCATCTTGCAGAAGTCCTACGGCGCGCCGCGCATCACCAAGGACGGCGTGACCGTGTCCAAGGAAATCGAGCTGCCCCACCCGTTCGAGAACATGGGGGCGAAGCTCGTCAACGAAGTGGCGAACAAGACGTCCGACTCGGTCGGCGACGGCACCACCGCGGCGACGGTGCTCGCCGAAGCGATCTTTTCCGAGGGCCTGCGCCACGTCGTGGCCGGGGCGAGCCCGATGGCGCTGAAGCGCGGCATCGACGCGGCGGTGAGCGCGGCGGTCAAGGCGATCGGTTCGCAGTCGGTCAAGGTCAAGGGCACCGAAGACATCGCCAAGGTCGGGACCATCTCGGCCAACGGCGACCGGGCGATCGGCGAAATGCTCGCCGAAGCCATCGCCGAAGTCGGCGCCGAGGGCGTGGTCGAGATCGAAGAAGGCAAGAGCCTCGAGACCGTCAAAGAGGTCGTCGAGGGGATGCAGTTCGACAAGGGCTTCATCTCGCCCTACTTCATGACCAACCCCGGCAACCAGGAATGCGTGCTCGAGGACGCTTACATTCTCATCCACGAAAAGAAGATCTCGTCCGTTCGCGACGTGATCCCGTTGCTCGAACGCGTGGTCAGCGCGGGCAAGCCGCTGCTGATCATCGCCGAAGACGTCGAGGGCGAGGCGCTGGCGGCGTTGGTGGTCAACAAGCTCCGCGGCGTGTTCAAGGTCGCGGCGGTCAAGGCGCCCGGGTTCGGTGATCGGCGCAAGTTGCTGCTCGGCGACCTGGCGGTGCTGACCGGCGGCAAGCTGATCTCCGAGGACCTCGGGGTGAAGCTCGAGAACATCCAGCTCGAAGATCTCGGCCAGGCCAAGAAGATCGTGATCAACAAGGACTCGACGACGATCATCGAAGGGGCGGGCAAGAAGGGCGACATTAAAGGCCGGTGCGAGCAGATTCGCACCCAGCTCGACCAGACGACGAGTGACTATGACCGCGAGAAGCTGCAGGAACGTCTGGCCAAGCTGACCGGCGGGGTGGCGGTCATTCGCGTCGGCGGCGCGACCGAGATCGATGTCAAGGAGCGCAAGGACCTGGTCGACGACGCGTTTCACGCGACCCGTGCCGCGGTCGAGGAAGGCATCGTCCCGGGTGGTGGCGTCGCATTGATGCGAGCCATCCCGGCCGTCGAAAGCTCGCGCAGCAAGGCGCGCGGCGACGAGAAGATCGGCCACGACATCATCATCAAGGCGATGGAGGCTCCGCTCCGGCAGATCGTCACCAATGCCGACGGTGATCCGGGCGTGGTGGCCGATGAAGTCCGCAACGGGTCCGGCGCATACGGCTACAACGCCGTCACCGGCGAATACGTCGACATGGTCAAGGCGGGCATCGTCGACCCGGCCAAGGTGGTACGAACGGCACTGCAGAACGCGGCCAGTGTAGCCGGGCTGATTCTGACCACCGACGTGCTTGTCACCGATCTGAAAGATGACGAGCAAGCAATCGACGGCGCCGTCCGATAGACAGTCTAGTGGCATCAAGCCATTGGGATGGTAATGATCTCACGATCACAGGGGTGGACGGTCTGTCCACCCCTGTGTCATGTATTGAACGATGGCAACCGTGGCCGACAAGGCGGACTATTACGACGTACTCGGCGTCTCGCGCGATGCGGGGGCCGAAGCCATTCGCAAGGCGTACAAGAAGTCCGCCTTGAAATACCATCCCGATCGCAACCGCGAAGACCCCGACGCGGAAACCAAGTTCAAAGCGGTGGCCGAGGCGTACGAGGTGCTCTCCGATCCGGAGAAGCGCCAGCGGTACGATCGCTTCGGTCACGACGGCCTGTCCGGCGCGGGCATGCACGACTTCTCGAACATGGGGGCCGAGGACATCTTCTCGATGTTCTTCGGCGAGATGTTCGGCGGCGGCGGTCGCGGCCGGGCCGGGGGCCGACGGGGCGCGGATCTGCGCACCGATGTCGAAATCAGCCTGGCCGAGGTCGACACCGGCGTG
>Ga0302046_10006161_pt1 | contig 10484 bp, 11 predicted proteins | sample RVTome_11_FD_200261 | JGI IMG/M metagenome (GOLD analysis project Ga0302046, IMG submission 200261) | Soil microbial communities from uranium-contaminated site in the Upper Colorado River Basin, Wyoming, United States - RVT147D111 (version 2) ... | reverse complement strand
CGCCGCCTCGCCGGGCAGGATGATCTGCATGCCGGCGAACAGCGTGGAGGTGATCGCGTAGGCGCCGCCAAGGCCGGGGTTGCGCAGGACGAGCACGCGCCGCTCGGCCTGCTCCATCGGGACCAGGCGGGCCGCCTCCAGCACCCGCGGGCGCACCTCGCGCCAGCGCCACACGTGGGCCACGGCCGCGGTCGCGCGCTCGTTGGGCAGCAGCGCGTGCAGCGCCGTCCACAGCGGGGCGAGCGCGAGCGAATCGAGCGCGTCGGAGTAGGCGGCGGGCAGGCTCGGATCGCGGGTGGTGAGTGTCGTCATCTCTCCCTCGTGAAGCGCGCCGAGAGTGGCCCGATCATACCATCACGACGGAACGCGCCGGCGGCAGGGCCACGACGGTCTCCCGCGAGCCTCGGCGGGGTGCGATACTAGGCGGCCGGAGGCACGGCGATGGAGTTCGAGGTCGAGGTCTACCGCAAGGAGACGGGCGAGTGGGTGGCGACGGCGGTGGAGCACGCGGTCACCGTCACCGGGATGACCGAGCAGGACGCGTTGACGCGCCTGCTGGATGCGCTGGGCAAGCACTTCAAGAGGAAGAGATCCTGAGCCGGTCGCATCGGTGCGATCGTATGGCCGTGTGATGCTCCACCGCGCGATGGTCCAGGCGCTCGGGTCGCTGGCCCTGGTGGCCACGCTGGCCGCCGCCGGCCCCGCCGCCGCGGCCGACTACTCCGGCCCCATCATCGACGCGCACTCCCACGTGCCGAACGGCACCGCCATCGAGGCCTACGTGGCGGCGATGAAGCGGCACAACGTCGTCAAGGTCGTGCTGCTCGGGGTCGGCGGCGTCCAGAAGGACGACGTCGCCTGGATCGCCGCCGCGGCCAAGAAGTATCCGGCCCTCGTCGTGACCGGGCAGCCCGTGGCCGAGCCGACCTCACCGCAGGCGGCGGCGCGGCTGGACGCCGAGCTGGCCCGGAGCGGCGCCCGGGCCGTCGGCGAGGTCCACGTGCGACAGGTCAGCCGCAAGATCGACCGTAGCCCGGCCGATCCGGCGTTCGTCAAGGTGCTGGAGGTGGCCGCCCGCCACAAGGCCCCGGTGGTCATCCACCAGGAGCTGGACGACCGGGCCACCGCGGCGCTGGAGGCGGCGTTGAAGGCCGCGCCGGCGGCGACGATCGTGCTGGCGCACGCCGGCTCGGCCAGTCCCGCGGCCCTGGAGCCCCTGCTGGCCCGCCATCCCAACCTGGTCATCGATCTCTCGGGGATGCACTTCCAGCGCGCCCCCGCCCTGGCGACCGAGAAGGGCCCGCTCGATCCGGCCTGGAAAGCGCTCATCGAGAAGCACCGCGACCGCGTCGTCGTGGGCATCGACGTGTGGGCGGCGCGCCTGTTCGAGCCGGCGATGCTCGATCGGCTGATGCGGTGGACGCGGCGGATCCTGGGCGAGCTGACGCCCGAGGCCGCCGAGCGCGTCGCCTACCGGAACGCCGCAGGTCTCTTCCGCCTGGAGTGAGCCGTGGAAGCGAATCCGTTCGCCGGGTCCACCGCCTACGAGATGCTCGTCGCCGTCGCCGGGCGTCACGCCGGGCGCGAGGCGATGGTGTTCCGCGACGAGCGCATCACGTTCGCGGAGTTCCTCGCCCGCGTCGACGCGTTCGCCGGTGGCCTCGCCGCCCTCGGCCTGGCCCGCGGCGACGCGCTGGCCATCTGGCTGCCCAACCGCCCTCTCTGGTTCGTCGCCCAGTACGCCGCCGCCCGCCTGGGCGTGGTCGTCGTCGCCCTCAACCCCCGCTACCGCGCCCACGAGCTGGCCTACAGCCTGGACCAGTCCGACGCCACCGCCCTGCTCCTCACCGATCACCTCGGCGCGGTCGACTACTTCGAGACGCTGCACGAGGTGATCCCCGAGCTGGCCGTCGCCGAGCCCGGCGACCTGCGCTGCCCCCGGCTCCCGCGGCTGCGTCACGCCATCGTCGAGGCGGACGACCCCTACCCCGGATGCGTCCGCGCGTCCGAGGTGTCCATGAGCGGTGAAGTCTCCCCCGGCCGCCCGGCCGGGCCGGACCCGGACGACGTGTTCGCGCTGCTGTACACGTCCGGGACCACGTCGTTCCCGAAGGGCGCGATGATCACGCACCGCAACTGCGTTCCGCACGGCTGGAACTGCGGCGAGCGGCTGCGGCTCACGCCGGCCGACCGCGTGCTCCACGCGATGCCGGCGCCGGGGACGTGGGGCGGGCTCAACATCCCGATCTCGGCGTGGAGCCACGGCGCCTGCCTCGTCCTGATGGAGGCGTGGGACCCGCTGCGGGCACTGCTGCTCATCGAGCGCGAGCGCTGCACCGTGTTCAACGCAGTCGACACGATGCTCAAGCCGATGCTCGAGCACTCGGACTTCGACCGCTACGACCACTCCTCGCTGCGCACGGGCGGCTTCGCGTCGGTCGGTGGCGGCGGGCCCGCCATGCTCGAGGCCGTCGTCAAGCGCCTGGGCGTGCCGCTGGCCTTCCAGCCGTACGGCATGACCGAGGTCAATGCGCTCGCGCTCCTCCACGACCTCGACGAGCCCCTCGATCTACGGTTGCAGCCCGGCATCCTGCCCGCGCCGGGCCTCGAGGTCCGGGTCGTCCACCCCGACACGGGCGTGCGCTGCGACACCGGCCAGGAGGGGGAGCTGCAGTTCCGCGGCGCGCTGGTGACGCGCGGTTACTACAACAAGCCCGAGGAGACGCGGGCGGCCTTCACCGGGGACGGCTGGTTTCGCACCGGCGATCTCGCGATGCAGGACGGCCATGGCCACACGATCTTCCTGGGCCGTCTGAAGGAGACGCTGCGCATCAGCCACTTCATGGTGGCGCCGGGCGAGATCGAGGCCTTCTTGCAATCGCATCCCGACGTCGACCAGGCGTTCGTGGTCGGCGTCCCCGACCCCGAGCTCAACGAGCGTCCGGTCGCCTACGTGATCGCGAGGCCCGACGCGCGGCTCACCGAGGCGGACCTGCGCGCGTTCTGCCGGGGGAAGATCGCCTCCTACAAGATCCCGCGGGCCGTCCGCTTCGTCGCCGACGTGCCGCGCACCGCCGGCCCCCACGGCGACAAGGTGCAACGCGGCAAGCTGCGCGAGCAGGCGATCCAGGAGCTGGGACGATGACGCTGCGAACACCGTTGTGCGAGCGGCTCGGCATCGAGTACCCGATCGTGCAGTCGGGCATGGGCGGCGTCGCGGGACCCGACCTCGTGGCCGAGGTCTCGAGGGCCGGCGCCCTCGGGATCGTCGCCGGGCTCAACCTCACCCCCGACAAGGTGCGGGAGGCGATCCGGGCGGTACGGGCGGTCACCGACCGGCCGTTCGGCGTGAACCTCTTCATGCCCGATCAACTCCGGCCGCCAGTGGACCCCGCCACGATTCCCGATGAGACGATCCGCGCCGTCCAGGGGACGCTCAACGGCTTTCGTGCGCGGCTCGGACTGCCGGCCACGAGCGCGCGGCCGCCGGCCGTGCCCGATCTCATCCCCGCCGCGTTCGAGGTGATCCTGGACGAGCGCCCCCGCGTGTTCTCGATCGGGCTCGGCAACCCCGAGCCGGAGATGGTGAGCCGCTGCCACGCGCGCGGGATCCAGGTGATGGCGATGGTCACGACCGTGGCCGACGCGCTCACCGTCGAGCGCGCGGGTGTGGACGTCATCGTGGCCCAGGGCGCCGAGGCGGGCGGCCATCGCTCGACCTGGGTCAAGCCGCCCTCGCCCGAGGCGGTGTGCGTCGGCACCCTCACGCTGGTGCCGCAGGTCGTCGACGCCGTGCGGGTCCCGGTGCTGGCCGCCGGCGGCATCGCGGACGGCCGCGGCCTGGTGGCCGCGCTGGCGCTCGGGGCGGGCGGCGCGCTGCTCGGCACCCGCTTCGTCGCCACCCGCGAGGCCACCGCCCCCGAATTCCAGAAGAAGGCGCTGCTGGAGGCGGAGGCGGAGGCGACCACGCTGACCGACGCCATCACCGGGTTGTGGGCGCGCTACATGCGCAACACGTACACGGCCGAGTACGACGCCTCCGGCACGCCCGTCTTCCCCGCCCTCGTGCAGTCGCGCGCGGCGCAGGACATCTTCGGCCACGCGGCGAAGCAGGCAGCCCCGGAGTGGTTTCCGATGCCGACCGGACAGAGCGTGGGGCTGGTGCACGACCTGCCGGGCGCCGGCGAGGTCGTCGAGCGGATCGTGCGGGAGGCGCGCGCCGTGCTGGACGGGCTCGGGCGGCTGCCGCGCTAGCGGCCGGCGGGCACCGCCTTCACCTGCACCGTCACCTCGGTCGCGACCGCGACCGTCCCGTAGAGCGGTCAGCGCCTCCGGTACGTCTCGACGAGGTCCTCGGCCTGGGCCTGGCTCACGCCGGCCAGCTCGAACCTCATCGCGATGGCCGAGAAGCGCGGCTCGGAGGGCGGGCGCCGGCCCTCGATGGTGACCGTCATGCGCTCCAGCGGCACCCCTGTCTCCCGGGCGTGCATCTCAATCAGCGTGACGCCGCAGGACGACACCCCGGCCAGGAAGGCCTCGCTGTTGGTGAAGGCGTCGGGCTGCGGACGGGACGAGGAATCGAGCACCAGCGAGACGCCGCGCACCTCGCTGCGGGCGCGCCCGAGGGTGCCGCTGGTGGACGAGGTGATCGTCTCGACCTTGTCGTCGGCCATGACGGCATGATCGTCGCGGCGCCGTCCGTCGTCAAGCGCCCCCTGGACGATCGGACCCGCCGCCTGCTCGACGGCGCCATCCTCCCCACCCTGGTGGCGCTCGCGGCGCCCAACGTCGCCGTGACCGCCCTGCAGGCCGCCGTGAGCCTCGTGGACGCCTACGTCGTCGCGTCGCTGGGCGTCGAGGCGCTGGCCGGCGTCACGCTGGTCTTCCCGCTGGTCATGCTCACGGCGATGATGTCGGCCGGCGGCATGGGCGGCGGGGTGTCGTCCGCCATGGCGCGCGCGCTGGGGGCGGGCCGGCGCCGGGACGCCGATGCCCTCGTCATCCACGCGACGGTGCTCGCCGTCGCCTTCGCCGCGGTGTTCAGCGGCGGTGCGCTGGGAGGCGGCGCGGCCCTCTACGGCTTCCTGGGCGGCCGGGACGGCACGCTCGACGCGGCGCTGGCGTATTCCAACGCGTACTTCCTCGGCGTCGTGGCCGTGTGGCTCGCCAACACGCTGGCCAACGTCGTCCGCGGCACCGGCAACATGGCGCTCCCCGCGGCGCTCCTCGTCGCCGGTGCGTTCGTGCAGATCGGCCTCTCGATGGGTCTCGTCCACGGTCTCGGGCCGCTGCCGAGGCTGGGCGTGGCGGGCGCCGGGTGGGCCGCGGTGATCGCCTTCGGGGCGATCGCCCTCCTGCTGGCGGCGCATCTCGGCTCGGGCCGGGCGCTCGTGCGGTTCCGCGCCAGCCGGCTCGAGTGGCGGCTGTTCCGCGAGATCCTGCGCGTCGGACTTCCGGGCGTCGCCACCAACCTCATGGCCAACGCGACCGTGCTGCTGCTGACCGGCCTGGTCGGGCGCTTCGGCACCGCCGCGCTCGCCGGCTACGGGATCGGCACCCGCCTCGAGTATCTGCAGATCCCCATCGTCTTCGGGATGGGGGCGGGGCTGGTCGCGATGGTGGGCACCAACGTCGGCGCCGGCCGGCACGAGCGCGCCGAGCGCATCGCGTGGACGGGGGCCGCGATCGCGGGCGCCGTCACGGGCGCCATCGGCCTGACGGCGGCGGCCGTTCCCGGCGCCTGGACGCGGCTGTTCACCGCCGATGCCGCCGTCGCGAGCGTCGCGACCATGTACCTGCGCATCGTCGGCCCCGCCTACGCGCTCTTCGGCGTCGGCCTGGCGCTCTACTTCGCCTCCCAGGGCGCCGGCCGGCTGCGGTGGCCGGTCATCGCCAGCGTCGTTCGGCTCGGGCTGGCCATCGGCGGTGGATGGGCGGCCCTCGCGCTGCTGGGCGGCGCGTTGCCGTCGCTGTTCGTGGCCATGGCGCTCGCGCTCGCGGCTTACGGCGGACTCACGGCGTGGGCCCTGCGGGCGGGCGCCTGGCGCTGACCACCGCCGAACCTCCGGCAGGACCACGAAGCTCACGGTAGAATGCGCGGCAAAGGAGGCGCCGTGAAGCTCGACGTCGCCATGCTCACCCACGATCTGAAGTCGGTCCCGGACTACGCCCGCAAGGTGGAGGCGCTCGGCTTCGACGGCCTGTGGTCGGCCGAGACCCAGCACGACCCCTTCCTGCCGCTGGCGGTGGCCGCCACCGTCACCTCGCGCATCCGCCTCGGCACCTCCATCGCGGTCGCCTTCGCGCGCAGCCCCATGGTGCTCGCCCACATTGCCTGGGACCTGGCCAGGGCCTCGGGCGGGCGGTTCATCCTCGGGCTCGGCTCCCAGGTCAAGGGCCACAACGAGCGCCGGTTCTCCGTGAAGTGGGAGGCGCCGGCGCCGCGCATGCGCGAGGTGGTGCAGGCCCTGCGCGCGATCTGGGACTGCTGGCAGAACGGGACGGCGCTGGCCTTCAAGGGCCGGCACTATCGCTTCGACCTCATGACGCCGTTCTTCAACCCGGGGCCGATCGAGCAGCCGAGGATCCCCGTGTACATCGCCGGCGTCAACCGGCACATGTGCCGCGTGGCCGGCGAGGTGGCCGACGGCCTGCACGTGCATCCGTTCAACAGCCCCACGTACCTGCGCGAGTACGTGCAGCCGGCGGTGAACGAGGGGCTGAAGGCCGCCGGCAAGCGGCGCCAGGACTTCACCTACGCGACCTCCACGTTCGTGGTGGTCGGCGAGACCGAGGAGGAGCGCGCCCGGCAGCGGGCCGCGGTCAAGCAGCAGATCGCGTTCTACGCCTCCACGCGGACGTACGAGCCGGTGCTGGCCGCCCACGGCTGGCAGGACCTCGCCCCCCACCTGCACCGCAAGTCCGTCGAGGGCGACTGGAAGGGCATGGCCGACCTCATCACCGACGAGATGCTCGACACCTACGCCGTCACCGGCACCCACGACACCATCGCCGCGCGCATCCAGGCGCGCTACGCCGGCCTCCTCGACCGCACGGCGTTCTACCAGCCCGACCAGCCGCAGGCCGTGGACGATCCCCGGCTGCCACGCTTGATCAAGGAGTTCAACGGCTGATGAAAGCGCTCGCGTTCCACGAGTTCGGCGGCCCCGACAAGCTGAAGTACGAGGACGTGCCCGATCCGAAGATCAAGCCGAACGAGGTCCTCGTGCGGGTGCGGGCGTGCGCCTTGAACCACCTCGACCTGTTCGTGCGCGAGGGCATCCCGGCGCTCAAGACGCCGCTGCCCTTCTGGACCGGCTGCGACATCGCCGGCGAGGTGGCCGACGTCGGCGCCGAGGTGCCCGGCGTGAAGGTCGGCACGCACGTCGCCGTCAACCCCAACCTCACCTGCGGCCGCTGCGAGTTCTGCATGCAGGGCGAGGACAGCCTCTGCGTGAAGTACGGCATCCTGGGCGAGCACGTGCCGGGGGGCCTCGCCGAGCAGGTGGCCGTGCGGGGCGACAACGTCCTGCCCCTGCCCGCCCACGTCTCCTTCGAGGAGGCCGCCTCGTTCGTGCTCACCAGCATGACGGCGTGGCGGATGGTGGTGACCCAGGCCCAGGTCCGGCCCGGGCAGGACGTGCTCGTCATCGGCGTGGGCGGCGGGGTGTCGTCGACGGCCGTGCAGATCGCCCGCCTGTGCGGCGCCCGCGTCATCGTGACGTCGTCCGACGACGCGAAGCTCGAGAAGGCGCGCGCGCTGGGCGCCGACGTCGGGATCAACTACAGGAAGAACCCCGACTGGGCGAAGCACGTCTTCGAGGCCACCGGCAAGCGCGGCGTCGACGTCGTCATCGAGAACGTCGGGGCGGCCACGTGGAAGGACTCGATCCGCTCGCTGAAGGGCGGCGGCCGCCTGGTGACGTGCGGGTCGACGTCGGGGCCGGTGGGCGAGACGCTGATCCCGCTCGTGTTCTGGAAGCAGGTGCACATCATCGGCTCCACGATGGCCACCCGGAAGGAGTTCCACGACGTGATGGGCCAGCTCTTCGCCGGCCGTCTCAAGGCCATCATCGACGAGGTCGTGCCGCTCAAGGACGGCGCCGCCGCCCAGCAGCGCCTGGCCGAGGGCAAGCAGTTCGGCAAGATCGTGCTGACGCCGTAGGCGTGCCCACTTCCCGCCCGGGAGATAATTCCGTGGTGCGGAGGTCATCGCCGATGAGAGGCATCGTCCGTCACGCGATCGTCGTCGCCGCGCTGCTGGCGCTGGGGGCCGGCGCCGCGTCGGCTCACCATGGCTGGAGCGGGTACGACTCCGGCAAGGAGCTGACCGTCACCGGTACGATCACGGACTCGGGGTACGAGCACCCCCACGGCCACATCCGGCTGGAAGCGCCGGGCAAGACGTGGAGCGTCGTGCTGGCGCCGCCCTCGCGGATGGAGAACCGCGGGCTGCCCCGCGCCATGCTGAAGCCGGGCACCCGCGCGACCGTCGTGGGGTACCCGCACCGCACCGAACCCGAGGAGATGCGCGCCGAGCGCATCACCATCGCCGGCAAGACGACCGAACTGCGCTGATGCACCCGGCCACCGGCCCGGCCTGGCTGGTATGGCTGGAGACGTCGGGCTTCGCGGTCGCGATGCGCCAGTGGCTCTGGCTCTATCCGATCGTCGAGATCGTCCACATCGTCGGCTTCGTGGTCCTGGTCGGCGCCGCCTTCATGTTCGATCTGCGCCTGCTGGGCCTGAACCGCGGTTTGCCCGTGAGCGCGATGGCCGAGCACCTGCTGCGCTGGTCGCGGTGGAGCCTCGTCCTCGTGGTGCCCTCGGGCGCGGCGATGTTCGTCGCCCACGCCACCGAGATGGCGGCGAACCCGGCCTTCCAGCTCAAGCTGGCGCTCATCGCCGCCGCCTTCCTCAACGCCGGCATCTTCCACCGCTTCCCCTTCCGCGCCGTCGGCGACTGGGACACGGAGATCGCCGCGCCCATGCCTGCCCGGCTGGCGGGGGCCCTCTCGCTCACCCTGTGGACCGGTGTCATCGCCTGCGGCCGGCTGCTTGCCTATGTTTGACCCCGGCCGCGGGACGCCGGCAGAGCCGGCGCCCGGAGTGCCCGGATGTCGCGCAGTCGCGCGATTCGGCAGCGCGGCGAGTCCCGGGGCGGGGTGCATAATGGTGAGGTATGAAAACTCTCGCGATTCTCGTGGGCGGCGGCCCGGCGCCCGGCATCAACGCGGTCATCGCCGCGGCGACGATCGAGGCGCGCAATCACGGGCTGCGCGTGCTGGGGTGCTACGACGGGTTCAAGTGGCTGGTGCAGGGCGACACCGAGCACGTCGTCGAGCTGGCGATCAACGACACCTCGCGCATCCACTTCGACGGCGGGTCCATCATCCGTACGTCGCGCACCAACCCCACGAAGACGCCGGAGGGCATCGGGCGGGTCGCGGACTCTCTCAAGCGGCTCAGCGTCGACTACCTGCTGACCATCGGGGGCGACGACACGGCGTTCGCCGCCTCGCGGCTGGCCCGGGCGCTGGAGGGGCTGACCGTCGCCCACGTGCCGAAGACGATCGACAACGACCTGCCGCTGCCCAGCGACATCGTGACGTTCGGCTTCACGACGGCCTGCAACCTGGGCAAGGAGCTGGTCCGCAACCTCATGCAGGACGCCGCCACCACCGAGCGGTGGTTCTTCGTCACGGTCATGGGCCGCCACGCCGGCCACCTGGCGCTCGGCATCGGCGGCTCGGCCGGCGCCACCGTGAGCGTGATCGCCGAGGAGTTCCCCCAGTCGCAGATCACCCTCGACCGGCTGGCCGACGTCCTCGAGGCCGCCATCATCAAGCGCCGCGCGCACGGCCGCGAGCAGGGCGTGGCGATCCTGTCCGAGGGCCTGGCCGAGAAGCTCGACCCCCAGACGCTCGGCGCCGTCGAGCGCGACGCCTACGGCAACGTGCGCCTGGCCGAGCTGGATCTGGGCCGCCTGCTCAAGGAGCGCGTCACCGCCAGCCTGAAGGCGCGCGGCGTCGACGTCACCATCGTGGCCAAGGAGATGGGCTACGAGCTGCGCTGCGCGCCGCCCGGCGCCCACGACATCCAGTACTGCCGCAGCCTCGGCTACTGGGCGACGCGGTTCCTGCTGGAGGGTGGCAGCAACGCGATGGTGACGATCCAGGCCGGCCGGCTCGTGCCGGTGCCGTTCGGGCTGATGATGGACCCCAAGACGGGACGGATCCGCGTCCGCTACGCGGACGTCGAGTCGGAGATGTACCAGACGCTCGCCGCCTACATGATCCGCCTCAAGCCGGAGGACTTCGACGACCCGGCCAACGTGGCGACCCTCGCCCGGGCCGGCAACCTCGACCCCGCCGAGTTCACCCGCCGCTTCGGCCCGCTCGTCGGCCGCGCGTAGCTAATGAGTCTCGCGAAACGTGGTGACGCCGGGGGGTGGGCGCGGGGGTGGGGGGGGGGCCGGCCTGGGG
>Ga0302046_10006160_pt1 | contig 10485 bp, 10 predicted proteins | sample RVTome_11_FD_200261 | JGI IMG/M metagenome (GOLD analysis project Ga0302046, IMG submission 200261) | Soil microbial communities from uranium-contaminated site in the Upper Colorado River Basin, Wyoming, United States - RVT147D111 (version 2) ... | reverse complement strand
GTCTCGATAGGCCATCACGACCTGGGTCGGGCCGAGAGCGCGCGCTGAAATGTTCGAGATGCTGCCCGTGTCGTAGTCGAATAAAGACCCGTAGCAGATGTTGTTTCCACCCGAGATGGTCAGTATGACGGCGGCGCCGTTACTGGCAGCAAAGGAACCCGAAAAGGCAACCACGACGTGGTTGCTGTCGAGAGTGGTGGCGACGTTGTAGCCGTTGAAGCTCGAGGGGTTGTAGACCACCTCGCTTCCGAAGCTCAGGTTGTCGCCGCCGGAGACGGTCCCGACAATCGCGGTGCCGAAGCTCGAGTTGCCAACGTCCCCATACGCGATCAACACGCGCGTGCTGTCCAGGCGGGTGGGAGTCATGGCCGAGCTACTGGCAGCGTTGAAGATGGCCGGCGGGCCATAAGTAATGACGTCCCCCAAGGAGACGGTACCGACGATGGCGGTGCCAAAATCGGAGTTTCCCCTATCGCGATACGCGGCGACAAAATGGGTGCTGTCCAGTGCCGCCACGGAGGGGTACTGGATTACTGCGGCTTCGAAAACGTACTCCGCGCCAAAAGTCAGGTTGTCTCCCAGGGAAACGGTCCCGACAATCGCCGTGCCGAAGTTACCGTTGCCGGCATCCTGGTACGCGATCGCCACATGGGTGCTGTCCAGCGTGGTTGCCGCCAGGGAGAAGGTATCCCCGGGATTGAAGACGGCCTCGGGGCCGAAGGTGATGGTGGTCCCCGAGACCGTTCCCACGATCGCCGTGCCGAACGAGGAGTTCCCCATATCGCGGTAGGCGATCACGACATGGCTGCTGTCGAGTGCGGTGGCTGAGAGTCGACGCAATTCCGTGATGGCAGGATTGAACATCCATTCGGGACCGTAGCTGACGGTTTTTCCCGAGATCGTGGCCACCAGCGCCGTGCCAACGGAGCCGTTGCCGATATCTTCGTAAGCAATCACCACCCGCGTGCTGTCGAGTGCGGTGACGGACATCAAGCCCGTGTCGGCTGGGTTGTAGAGGCTCTCGATACCGAAAGTGAGGTCCACGTCGGCAAATACCGGAAAGACCGCACGTCTCAACCACTCCACTGGTACTAACTTGGTGAGAAACAGGCGACCGCCTTCCCTTCGGAGCTCGAGGGTAAGGGGAATCCCATCCCCTGCGCTATCCCAGGCGTGGGCCGGTCGCATGAAACTCACGGTGTCTCCTTTGCGGAGCTCCACCGGCTCCCCCCGCGTGACAACGGGTTCCACCTGGCTCCAAATGTGCGGCTCCTCTCCGCCGAAAGCAGCCTGGAATGTCGTTCCCTCCTCGGTTTGGAGCTCGAACTCCACCTCTAGGACCTCCGCGTCTTCAGGAACTGTTCCCAGAGATTCCAACCGATCGAAACGCACGATCTTGCGGAAGGCCAGGCTCTTCGTTAGGACGCCGAGGTGCAAGCCCTCACCGTAGGCGTTCTCGTAGATCACGCCTCTGCCGGCCATGTCTGGCCTATCAGCGCCTTCGAGCTCTGCACCGTTGGAGATGAGCCGTCCGCCGACCGGGTACGCCCGTCGCCGGACAAACTTTTTCTCACCGCTCCCCGACCAGCGGAGCGCCGTCGGGATGAAGGCCAGCCGAAGGTTCTGGTGTCGATACTCAATCGGAGCCGGCCCGGAAAGCTCCGTGGCAAGCAGAGCGCGGTAGCGCGCCCGGTCCATCGAAAATGTGCCGTTTTCCAGGCGAAGCGTGGTGTCGGTGATCTCGAGCCTTCCATCCTTTTCGTGGAAGGCAGCTTCCAGAAGAAAATCCCGCTCAGCACCGTGACCGCTATCCCCGGGAACGAGCCAAGAAAGATCCGGGACTGTCTGAGGAGTGGATCCCATTGTGCCTGGGAGAAGAAGCAGGCAGAAGGCGAACGCCGCCGCGAAATCAGCAGGAGGAAGGCACCTGGGCCCTGAGTGTTTTGCCTTTGGCGTCATGGGACCTCGCGAGGGCTAAGTCGGCCCTTATTACGCAAATGGCGTGCCAAGGACGGGGAGGCTTTTCTAGATGAATAAGACCCTGATCGGCGCCTTGGACGAGTCGCCACCGAAACCGTCTCGGCCCGAACGGGGGCGGTCCCCTACACCACTGTGGGAAAGTTCAGTTCGCTGGGCATGAGATCTGCCCCCGTTTCGAGCGTGACCTGCTTGAGCTTGATCCGCCCGAGCTCGAAGGCGCTTCCGGCCTTGATTGACGGCTTCACCGAGAGGAGCCGGGTGGAAACGGTGCGCCGGCACCGGCCACCAGACCAGGCAAGCGTCAGCAACCAGCTGAAACACCCTTGGCGGATCTTGCCATCACCTTTTGACTTCTCGAAAGAGCGGCGGCTAGGATTGCGGCTCCTCCTCACTGCTATGGCCGATCCGCTTCTCGTCCATCCCGGAAAGCTCCACTACTTCGCTCGCGAGATTCTCAAACGGCTCCGCGTGCCGCCCAAGGATGCCTCGAAGATCGCGGACGTGCTGGTAGCCGCCGATCGCGCCGGGGTCGAGAGTCAAGGTGTCATGCGGCTTCCCTTCTTCGCGGATCGTCTCTCCGCCAGACTGGTGAACCCAACTCCTTCTTTGAAGGTAGTCGAGGAAACGGACGGAACGATCACCCTGGATGGTGATAACGGTCCGGGGCCAGTGGTGGGAACCAGGGCCATGGAGCTCGCCATTAAGAAGGCGGGACAAAACGGAGTCGCGGCGGTCGCTGTCCGTAACAGCTATTTTCTACACCATCGTCAGCGTCTTGGCGATTTGGCAAGTAGGAGATGGCCCCCTCTGGATGTGGCTCTCCGGTCCCCAGGGACCGTCCGGAAAAACATCGCCCTTGCGGTAACCGTCCTCCATGGGATCGGAATAAATGATGAGCGCCGTGACCCCGCGCCTCTCCGCCTCCCAGGCCTTGAAGCCGCGGTAGCTGTAAGGCACCGAGTAACGCACGATGGCGATCTTGCCGCTGGGGTCGATGCCCTGACTCTCCAGCCAATCGTAGTCCTCAGGATTCCCGCTGTGAGCGTAGACGACAGGACCGCTGACGTCCCCCGAGGCCGACATACCCACGTAGGTCAGGACGACCGCGCGTCGGATAGAGTCCTTCGTCAGAGAATCGCTCCTTTCCTTAGGCTTCAGGCAAAAACGGCGTTCCCTCACCTCGCGATGTAGTCTCCCGGCGCGGGTAGCGCTTCCTGGAAGTTCGTAGCCCCATCGTTCCAGTTCCCGAGCGTGAAGATGGTCGCGCCGATGACGTAATTGTCCTTCTTCAGCTCGCTGTCACCACATGAAGTCTTCCATGAAGATCTCGACTCCCGGAAACTGGTAGCCTGCGTTCTGAGCACATTCGCTGATGACCAGAGGCACAACCGCATCGTGTTGCCTCAGATAGTCGTAGAGGGCCCGGTACCTCAAGGCATGGTGGGGCTCCGTACCGCGCAGCGTGCCCGAGCCCATGAGCCCGCCGTACTCGTGCATCGACATGATGTGGCCGCCCCGCGTCGCTTCCAAGCACGTGTCTTTAATGGCCGTAAAGGCCGCACCCCCATCCTCGTGCGGTTGCTTGGGCGTGCCCGTCGCAGTGGCGAAGAGCGCGAGCTTCAAGCCGTCTGCTTCGGCAAGCTCCATCAGCTTGAGGTAAAAGAGCTTCTGCCAATCGTAGTCGGAATCGCGTGACGGTCCGCGCATCGCCCCCTTGGGCTGGATTCTTCGCTCCAAGTGGGACCCGGGAGAGTGTCAGGTCTAGTCTCCGCTCGGCCTACTTGTCGCTCATCGCTCGGGTTCAGGTTTCCCCGGCTCACGCTCGCGCCTGTCCCGCTCCTCGTACACCTTCTCGGCCTCTTTCCACTCGGTCGGACGCGGCGACTGGGTCGGCGCTCCCTCCCGTTCTGCCATGCAGCGAAGACAATACACTGCCTCGGGGACGGCTTTGAGTCGCTTTCTCTCGATTCGGCCACCACACGATACGCAGAGACCGTAGTCTCCCTCCCGGATGCGATGCAAAGATTCATCGAGCGCCGCCGCTCTCTCCAGCAATTTGCCCAGAACGTCGGATCGCAGCTCGCGCTCCTCACCGACCTGGGCCGCTTCGATTTCCTCGCTGAGAGGCGTATTGTCGCCGAAGGTATCGAGCTCCGCCGCGCGCGGCTCCGTCTTGAGAGCAGCAATCCTTTGATTGACACGCGAGAGCTCCTTCTCGATACGAGCCCTCATCTCCCCTTCGAATTTCCCCATGCCGCAAACCCGCTCACTTGATGGCGATGTGCTTGGCCCGCGCTTCCGCCGACTTGGGAAGCGTCACAGTCAACACACCGTCCTTGTATGCCGCATCGATCTTGCTCACGTCGACCGGCGCAGGTAAGGTCACTGCGCGATGAAACTTCCCATAGAAGCGTTCCGATTGATAAAACCCCTCACGCTTGATTTCTTTCGTCTCTTTTTTCTCCCCCCGAATATTGAGCGTCTGATTCTCGACCGTGACCTCGATGTCCTCTTTCTTCAGTCCCGGGATCTCGGCGTCGACGATGATATTGTCGCCCTTCTCATAGACGTCCATGCGGGGCGCCCAAGAGCCGATCTCTCCCGGCTCACGCCACGTTCGCAGCGCGTCGTCCAAGAAACGGTTGAACTCCGACAACTCCCGATTGAACGGTTCCCATCGAACCAGTGCCATGATTAGCCTCCTTTCATGCCGTCGGGTCCTGCGGCCCGAGAATCTGACGCTCGGCTTCCAGCCAGTCGGCCACGGCATTTCCTCGCCGAGCTCCACGCGCCCGATACAGCTCATAGGCGCGGACAGCGATGCGCTCCCGCACCACCTCAGTGTCTTCGGCCAAGCCCAAGCCCTTCGCCTTGGCTGGCGGTCTTCGCGTGGTTCTACTCTTCCCTTCGGTCGCTCGTTTCCTCATGTGCGCCTCACTGCCGGCTCCCTAGCTTGCCAGGACACATTCCACGGGGAACGCGGGCTCCCTGCCGATTTGGCGGAGCGTCGCGTCGATGCGCTCCGGCCTTCCCCAATCGCTCCAGAGCACCCCCCGCAACTCCAGGACCGCCAGCATTTCCGGCACCCGTTGGAGCAGATGCTTCGAGAAATCACGGACCGGCATCATCCGATACATGGACTCTCGCACTTCGCTTTCCTGAGCCGTGTCCAGAGACATCGCGAGCCATTGAAAGAGCTCCATGACGCGCGGAAAACACTGCCTTCCAAGACTCCAGAGAGACTTCGCCTTGGCCACGATCACCAGCGTGTTCCAGAGACCGCCACGGACCATGGCTTGCTTCGCGGTCCCGTTCGCTGGCTTCTCGAGAAAGCGCGCCACGCTGCGAGCCCGGTGTTCTCCGACGGCCATGCCCACCTCGGGACCCGGGAGAATCCAGCCGTAATCCGGCTCCGGGTTGTCGGGCACCACGCCCAGGAGGATAGCCAGCTGGGGCACGCGTTCGAGGACCGCCACTGCGTCGGCCACCGCTCCGAGGAACACGCCCTCCGGATAGACGAAGTGGTCGGAAGGATAGACCACCACGGTCGCCTCCGGGTCTTCTGCCAGAACGTAGGTCAAGGGCAAGAAAACGCCAGGGACCGTACCACGATTCTCGGGCTGAAAGAGGATCCGTCCCGGTACGCGGCCTTCCATTTGGGAAAGAACGTCCTCTCGGTGGGAGTCAGCTGCCACGACAAGTCTTCGTTCCGCTTGAGACAGCCGATCGGCTCGGTCCACCGTATGCTGAAACAGGGAGCGCGTGCCGACGAAGGTGCAGTACTGCTTGGGCTTATGCCGCCCGAGCCACCGCTCGATGAAGGGGCGGGTGCGCTCACCCTCTCCACCGGCAAGAAGAATGGACCAAAGAGAATTCGGCTTCCGATGTAGAGGATTCATGATTCACGCCGACCAAGCGACCCAGGGGAAGAGTACCGCTGGCCTTGGGACGGGGATAACTCGGTGCTTCCCTAGTCGAGCAGGGAAAGATCCCGAGCAGGCGGAGGAGTTGCGGATCGCCGATGCCGACGGCTGAGATCTTCGCCATCCTCCAAGAGAAAGCGGGTGCCACGTCCCGGCTTGCTCTCGACCCGAAGTCTCATGCGCAACGCGTCGGCGGCCATCTTGCAGAACGACAGCCCCAAGCCGGAATCTCCCGAAAGGCCCGCCTTCCGCAGCGCCCCCGGCTCGTAGAGCCGGTCCTGCAGCGCAAGGGGTATGCCCGGGCCGTCATCCGCGACGGAGATGTGGAATGGAGGGCCCGCCATCACACTCACCTCCACCCGCGTTCCTTGCGGGGTGTGTTGGAGAGCGTTTCGGATCAGATTGTAGAGAACGCGGCGCAGCAGGCCTTCGTCGGTTCGCGTCGGGAGTGAACCGGCCCTGCTCCGGAACGAAAGTTGCTTTCCGGTCCGTTCTGCCACCTGTCGAAAGGCCGACACCGAACCGTCGGTCAGCTCCACGAGATCGACTCGTTCGATCTGCAACGGGAGCTCGCCCCTTTCCGCCTGGCTCAGTTGGAGCACGTTCATGATCAGGTGCGAGAGGTCCTCGCAGCGGGACAAAGCCGCCCTCAATCCGATCGTCTCTTGATCGGTGAGGCCTGCCTCCCGCTCTCCCAGAATCTGCAGGAAAGCGACAATCCCCGAAAGAGGGTTGCGCAGGTCATGGACGATCATGTCGGTGAGCCGCTGTTTGGCTTCGCCGAGCTGCCTCAGCTCCGCATGGGCGACCTCCAGCGCCGAGGCTCTATCCGCCAGCTTCTCCTGAGCCGAATAGACGTAAGCATCGATGGCAAGGCTCATGTCGAGCGAGATGACCTTGTTGAGCGAGTTCAACGTGCGGTGGCAGTGCTCTGCGTCGTGGCCCAAGACGAGCTCGAGAACCTGTGCCGCGATCTCCCGGTACTTGTTGAAGGCGCCCAGGTACCATTCCGGGGAAAGTCCAATCCGCTGATGCGCGAGCCCCACCCTGACGCGGTCCTCCAGGTAGACTAGGTCGTAGTGTCCAGAAGTCAGATCCAAGAAATACTGCCTTTGGACTGCTCGGAGCCTTTCCAGACGATCCGGCGTGGCCGTCAGAATCCGACGTGTTTCCTCGTGAGCGAGCAGATAGTCGTAGAAGCGGTCGACCATCGCGTCCAAGTGAGGGACAAGGTACTCGTGGACGGCTCGCAGCCGTTGTTCGTCCTCGGAAGTGATCTCGAGGTAGCGCTTTCTCTTGTGAAGCTCGTGCTTCGTGATGACGAGCTCACCAACCCGGAAAGGTCTTGTGGCCGCCGTCCGACCTTGCTGGACCCGATCAGAGCTCATGTTTGCCTTCCCGGCCGACGATTTCGACCGTGCTCGCCTGAGGACCCTTCTCCCCTTCTTCCTCGGCAAAACGGACTTCGGTTCCGAGCTCGAGTCGATCGAAGCCGTCGTGCAGGACGCTATTCCGGTGAAAATAAACCTCCCAACCATCCTTCGTCTCGATAAAGCCATAGCCGTCCTCTTTGAAGAGCTCGACAACCCGCCCATGAGGAGGGCCGACTCGGCTCTTGACCCGCCCCCGCCGCCGGCGAGCGTAGTCTTGAAGCTGCCGCCGTGCCTCGTGAAAGGCATCGTGAATGGCTAGATAGACGTCTTCATGCGGGGCATGCTCAGACGGATCGCGTCTCACCACCAGCTCCTCGCCGGGCACCGTGAGATCGATGCGGACGTGATAGATCCGCCCCTTGCGCTGATGCTGATGGGGCGCCTCCACGACGACCCGGCACGCCATGATCCGGTCAAAGAAACGATCCAACTGCTCCGCTCTGCGACGGATGCTCGCCTCAATGGCGTCGGACCGATCCAACCCGCGGAATGCGATCTCTAACGGTAACTGCATTTTCGACGCCCCCGCGAATCAGACCCCCCCAAGACCATCGGGCCTCGCCTCAAGCCGGCGCAATCCATCGTAAGCGGTGCCCCCACATAGTGATAACCCGGGAGACCCCTAGCACGATGGTCGAAGATCCCTGGCTCCTGGGCGTAAAAGACCCTCTCCCACGTAAATTTCCCCTCCAATGACCTGAAGGATTGCCGTCACGAGCTCGGCCCGCTCCGCACTTTTCAGGAGGAATCCCGAGCTCCCCGCCTTCAGCGCCTCTTCGACGTAGGCCCGATCGCTGTGCATGGACAGATTGATCACTTTGACTCCAGGGATGACCTCCCTCATGCGGCGGGTCACTTCGAGCCCGCCACAGGCCCCGAATGCGAGACCCAGCAGAACGACGTCGGGCGTGAGCTCCTGAGTAAGCTGGACGGCCTTGGAGCCGTCGGAGACAGCGGCCACCACGTCGAACTCGCCCCCTAGCACTTGCTGAAGAAACTGCAGAAAGGAGGGGTTTTGGTCGGCCAAGAGGATTCGAGCACGCATTGATGTATACCAATCCCAGCCCGGCGAAAGGATAGACATCTACTCGAGGCAGGGGAACTGGGGAACGCCCTAGGAGGGCAAGATGCTTACACTGGAGCAGCAAAGCGAGTTCGCGGAGCGATCGGGCCTCATTCTGAAATGAGGCCGTGAGTCAAGGCATACTTGGTGAGCCCGGCGGTGGTTCGGACCCCGAGCTGATCCATGAGCCGCCTCTTGTGAAACTCGACGGTCTTCACCGAGACATCGAGCGTGGCGGCAATCTCTTTGACCGATTGCCCCTCCGCTACGAGCTGTAACACTTCCCGCTGTCTGTCCGTGAGCTTGGAGGCCCTTGATGTGTCGGGCGTCCCGCCTTCACCGCGCAAGAAACCACCGACGACCTCCCCCGCGACGCGCGGCGTCACGAAATAGCGACCGTTGAGCACTTCCTGAAGGGCGAACAGCAGCTCCGAGCCGGCGGACTGCTTCAAGACGTAGCCCGAGGCACCGGCTGAGAACGCCTCGCGCACATAGGCAGGATCCGAATGCATGGTCAAGAAGACGACCTTGGTGTGCGGTACGGTCTTGGCGAGCTGGCGAGCCGCATCGATGCCATTGAGAAGAGGCATTCCAATATCGATCACCACCGCGTCCGGGCGAAGCCTTTGCGCGGTCTCCAGCAATGCCCGGCCGTCCTCCGCCCTCCCGACCAGGTCGAAGTGCGGCTCCAGGATCTTGCTGATCCCTTCGAGGACGATGGCGTGATCGTCCGCCAGTAAGATCCTGTGGCGCTTCATCGTCTGTCTACACGCAGTGGGAGCCACACGCGCACGCGCGTTCCCCATCCCGCGCTCGTCCTCATGTCAAACCTGCCTCCCTCGAGTCTCGCTCTTTCTTCCATGCTGACGAGACCCAGCCCGGGGCGATAGTGCTCCACCGCCTCCGCGTCGAACCCCCGTCCGAAGTCTCGAATCATGAGCCAATAGCCACCGTGACAGGCTGCCAGACGAATGGTGATGCGGGCGGTCCCCGAGTGCTTGGCGGCATTGCCGAGACTTTCTTGGGTAATCCGGTAAAGGCATGACGCGATCCCTTTGGGCAAACCCCGCGGCAAGTTTCTCGCGGTGAGGGTCACGCGAACCCCGGTGCGCCTCGCGAAATCATCGACATATGACTTCACGGCAACGAGCAGACCCAAGTCATCAAGGATGGCGGGGTGAAGCTCATAAGCGAGCCGGCGCACGCTGTCGGAGAGCTCGAGAATCCGGTTCCGATAGCCCTCGAGATCGCGACGGAGCTCACTGGAAGGAACCGTTTTCTCCATCAATAGCTCGGCCTCTACCGCTAGCATGCCCAAGCTCTGATTTACGCTGTCATGAAGCTCCCGGCTGAGCCGTCGGCGCTCGTCTTCTTCGGCCGTTAGGAGCCTCGCGGTCAGCGAGCGGAGCTCCTCGCGGTTTTGCCGTAGGGCCGTTTCCGCCATCTGCCGCGCCGTGATATCGACGCCCGTGGAGACGACATACTTCAATGCCCCGCCCTCATCGCGGACTGCGGTGTTGGACCATGCGATCGTTCGTCTGGCCCAATCCTTCGTGAACCAGTCATTCTCGAATGTATTGTGAGGCACGCCTCCCACCAGCGCTTCGAAAACCGCCTTCACTCCTTGTCTCTGCTCCGGTGGAATGAGCTGCAAGATGCCCTTTCCCTTCATCTCCTCGAAACGGTATCCCGTGAGCTCCTCGCAGGCGCGATTGAAACGAACGACATTGCCCTCGCCATCCAATACGACGATGAGGGCGCTGGAAGTCTGGACAAGCGTGGAGACGAAATCCCGCTCCTCCTGGAGCGCTTCCTCCACCTCCCGCCGGCGGGTCAGGTCCGTCACCAGTGCGAAGAACCCAAGCACTCCACCCTGGTCATCCCGGTGAGGTATGTAGTCGATACGGACGGATCGGAGCCCCGCCCCCTGGTAGGGGAGCCGACCCTCGAAGGTTGTCGCTTCGCCTCGCAGTGCCGCCTCGATGTGCGCTCGAACGGACTCGTAGGCTTCCGTCCCGATGACGTCCCGCACGTGACGGCCTCTCAGCGAGTCTTTGGGAATTCCAAACCAGTCCTTATAGCTGGC
>Ga0302046_10006159_pt1 | contig 10486 bp, 5 predicted proteins | sample RVTome_11_FD_200261 | JGI IMG/M metagenome (GOLD analysis project Ga0302046, IMG submission 200261) | Soil microbial communities from uranium-contaminated site in the Upper Colorado River Basin, Wyoming, United States - RVT147D111 (version 2) ... | reverse complement strand
CGCGTCCTGTACGCGAACTGCCGGGGGGACGGGAACCGCCGTGCCCACGGTGGCCACCTGGCCATCGCCCTCGACCATCGTGAACTCGGCGGGCGCGCCCGCCGTCACCGTGACCGTCGGCGCCACGGATGTGACCGCCACACCGTTGTACGTGGCCGCCACCGTCGTGGCCGTACCCGCCGTGCTTCCCGTGAACGACACGGTGTACGTCCCGTCCCCCACGTCAGTGACGCCGCCGAACGCTCCATCACTGGTTCCACCCTGATGCGAGAACACGACCGTCGCGCCGCCGGACCCGGTCGCGTTGCCGAACTGATCGCGCGCGGTGAGCGTGGCGGTCACGGCGCTGCCGGCGGCCACCGTCGGCGCCGATAGCGTGATCGTGGCAGCAGACGCCACGGCCGGGCCCGCGACGCCGGTCGCCGTGAACGTCTTCTGAAACCCACCACCCTGCACCGTCAGCGCATTGGCACCGGCCGCGGTTCCCAACGTCCATGAACCAAGCGTGGCCATCCCGCTCGCATCCGTCAGCTGAGACGCACCCGAGACGCTGCCCCCACCCGCGCTGAGGAGAAACGTGACGGTCACGCCCTCGATCGGGTTGTTCAGCGTGTCCCGTACGAGCACCGACGGCGCCACGGACACGGTCGTGCCGGCATCCGCCGTTTGCCCATTGCCGGCAATGATCTGCAGGGATCCCACCGCGCCCGAAATCACCGTGACGGTAGGCGTCGCCGACGTCACCGAGTCGCCGTTGATGGTCGCGAGGACGTTGGTCGCCGAACCGGCCGTAGTGCCGCGGAACCAGGAGCGATAGGTCGCGCCGCTCTTCTCAGGCTCCGTCATCTCCCCATCACTTCCACCGCCCTGCGCGCGGAACGCGATGGTATAGCCTTCGGACGTGACCTGGTTCCCGAACGCATCGCGCAGGCTCAGTTGAACCAGCGCGGAGTCGGACGCCTCGATCGTGTCCGGAGCCACCGTAAAGACAGCATGCGCAACAGAGGCGGGGCCATGGGTCGCCGTACCCGCGAACGAGGCGGTCAAGGGTTGCGCGGACGCCTGCACCTGTTGGGCACCTACCGCCGTACCGTAACGCCAGCTGCCCACGGTGGCAACGCCATCGGCCCCGGTCGTCACGGTGGCGCCGGTCAGCTGACCGTTCCCCTGCGTCACGTTGTACGTGACTTCGACGCCCGAGACCGGATTATCGTACACATCCACCGCGCGGACCGCGGGTTTGATCGCCACCACGGTGTTGACCGGTGCGCTTTGCCCCGATCCGACGACACTCACGAGATCGTCCATCACGCCAGGCAACACCGCCACGGGCGGCCCGGCCGTTGTGACCGTCGTTCCGTTGATCCGCCCGCCGAGCAGCGAGGCGTTCCCCGCGGTGCGCGCGTTGAACACCGCGGCATAGGTGCCGTTGCCCTGGTCGTCCGTCGCGTCGAAGAAGCCATTGCTGACGCCACCGGCCATCGTGAACTCGACCGTCGCGCCACCAGTCGTCAACGCATTGCCGTACTCGTCATGCGCCACCAACGACGCCGTGCCCGTCTCCCCCGCCACCAGGGTGTCCGTGGACACGAAGAGCTGCGAGGCATGCGGACTGATTGGGCCGGGTAACGCGATCGCCGCAAACTCCGCCGTCGCTTGGGACGCCTTGGCCATGACGCGTTGCTCGCCAGCGCCGGTGCCCAGCACCCATGACCCGAGTGTCGCCACGCCGTTCGCATCAGTGACCTGTACGGAATCGACCAGTCCCCCCGACCCGCTGACGATCGAGAACACCACGATGGCGCCAGCGATGGGATTGCCTGTCGCATCGAGCGCCATGACCGCGGGGGGCTGGGGCACCGTGTTTGCAACGACGCCGCTTTGTGGCGTCGAACTGGTCGCGGTGATACTGGTGACCACCTGCGCGACACTCACCGGGAGTTGAGCCGTGACCGTATCGACCGTCGCCGTCACGATCGAACCCGCGGCCCGCAGCGCGCGAAGCGTCCCCTGCGCATCCACCGACACCGCGGTCGGATCGGAGCTTCCCCATTCGATGGCCGGCGCAACGATCAGCGAATCATTGGTATCCCAGACCTGTACCGCGACCGCGGTATCGACCTCCAAAGCGGCAATCGCGACCGGGCTTGTTGCGAAGGTAATCCGCGTCGCAACTTGCCGAACCCGAACCGAGACGGACGTGGTCAGACCATCAAACGTGGCCGCGACGCTCGCCGTACCGTTGCCCATGCCGGTGACGGTGCCCGACCCGGTGACCTCGACGATCCCGTCGTCATCCGTAAGGAAGGATGCGTCGACCGTCCCAGCCGGCGTCCCCCGTGCGTCCACGCCGCGGGCCATCGCGACCCGCGTCTCGCCAAGTCCAGTAATCGAATCCACCGGCTCGATCTGAATTCCCGAGTAGCGCACCCGCACCGGCCATTCCACCTCGACGGGTCGCACGAGTTCCGGGGCGTCGAGATGCGCAACGATCGTCGCGCTGCCCACACGCTCGCCAATCACCCACCCCGCCGTGTCCACGCGCGCGATCTGGATGTTGGACGAGGACCATGAAATCCGGAACGGCCCCCGCCCGCTCGTGAAGCTGGCATCGAGCCTCGTCGAATCGGCCAGAAAGACCGTGGAGTCTCCCACGACCGCAAGAGGAACGTCACCGGGCTGGACGGACGGTGTCGTCAAGTCATCCACGACACAGCCCAGCACCAACACCACACTGGCGACACGCACGAGAAGGCGGCGCTGTGCAAGACCTGATGACGCGAGAGGGCGGGCTGAGCGCGACCTCTCGGGAGAGAAGACCGTCCGAAAGTCCAAGGTTCCTCTGAAGTTTTGGTGACGATTCCTTCAGAACGACAAATGAGCGCGCATGAAGGAAGGCAACCGGTGTGCCGGAACGAATCGCGCCGGCCAACGGAATCAGGGTTTGTGCGGGGTTTCCAGGGGGGGCAGCGGCGGCGCGTGGGAAGTGTCAAGTCGTTGCGGTGATTCACCCCACGACGGCGCCATGCAGCTTGTCACGCGAAGCGTTGCGCCCACGCCGCTCAGGAGAGCAGCGTGTGGCCCGCCCGCGACCACCGACGTTTGGTGATCCCGATTACAAAAGGAGTTCAGCGAATGCGAAAGTCGATTTCGCCGTCATTCGTCCGCGCGAGGATGCGGGCGCCGCCGCCGTTCAGCGCACCCCGGATCCGGCGGGACGACATGGGGCCGCTCACGGCCAGTCCCCGGTCCACTGAGAGGTCCTCACCCTCCAACGTCACGTCCGCGCGCAAGGTATGCGGCGCGTAGAGATAGATGTCACCGTCGTGCGTAGTGACGGTCGCTCCGCGGATATCGGCCAGTTCGATCGACACATCGCCGTCGCTCGTTCTGGCGTCCAGTTCGCCCGAGATGCCGCGCATCGTGATGTCACCGTCCGACGTCCGGACGGACACGTTGGCGGCAACGATCGCGCGGGTATCGATGTCACCATCGGAAGTTTCGATGACGACGCGTTCCCCCCGCACCCCTTCGATCCGGATGTCGCCATCGGAGGAGCGAAGCGCGACGGAGCCCTCGATGTCGTTCAGCACGTGGACGTCACCGTCCGCGGTGTGCACGTCGAGATCGAACCGCGCGGGCACGACGATTCGCGTCGTGAGCCCGATGCCCCGATGGCTTCGCCACTCGTCACGGGCGATGCGCGGATCGACCGCACGTATCGTCACGCCGTTGCTTGTCGCCTGGGCCGTGAACTCCATCCGGTCGAACACCTCGCGCCCCCATGCCGCGTCCCGCGAACGCACGAACACGCTCACCATGACGGCGTTGGTATTCCCCGTCCGGATCTCAAAATCGCTGTCAGGCACGTCCGCCGTGAGGGATCCACCGGGAGACACCTCAAAGCTGCGCTCGAAGACCTGTTCTTCGGCCAACTGTTGAGTCCCGGCCACCGCCGCCAATCCTGCCAACAGGCCGGCCTCCCTCGTCTCCTCCGACTGGGCTTGGCGCGTGACGAACCACATCCCGAGCGGGATCGTGAGCAGGGCAAGAATGGTGGAGATCCTGGCAACCAGCATGGTGTCTCCCGTGACGGTTCACCGGTGTTAGACGGCGCCGCGCTTCTCAGGGTTGACGTCCAATCAGCGGCCCGGTACAGGCCGGTGCGTCCGTAAAACGGGGTATGGTCCCCCCTGCTCCAACGCCTCATCGAGAACGTTCCAGTTGGCCAATCCGTCATCCGACCTCGGCTCCAGGAGCGTGAACACGAGCCGGCCGAGTGGCTGATCGATTGGCACGATCACGGTACCCGCCGGTACGTCTTGCTGACTGGTGCGGTAGGCTCCAAACACGGTTCGTTCCCGATGCTGCTGAAATTCGCGCGCAGCCTGGGGCGCGGAGTCGATGACAAACTCCTCGATGGCGAGCGTGGTGTTCCGCTGGAGCACCATGGTCCGCACACCGTGGTCAGCCAACTTATGAAGCAAGCCGGTCAGGTTCGCGGGCACCAGGTACGCGGCCGGGGCCCGCGTCCACTCCGTGGGTGTAAACGCTCCGTACTCGTTCATCTGCACCGCGCGCACCACGTCGCGCCGCAGCAGCATGACCTCGCCCGAGTACGGATTGCGCACCTCGTCGACTTCTCCCATCAGGATATCGACGGGGCCGCCGTTCTCGAACTCCGCGCGCAAGCCGAGTTCGGTGCCTGTCACCGCCCGGTCATCCACCGCCTCCACGATCGTCCGAACCCGTGCGGCGTTGGCGTGCGCGAAGTCGACCGCGCCTTCAACGAACGTCAACGTCGCCAGGACGCGCTCCTCGAACGTCGCGTACGAGTACGCCTCACTCAGGATGGCAAAACGGTTCCGCAATCCGACGTAGTTGTTGTTGAAGCGCGGGCGGTGATCGAACGTGTACCATCCCATGGCATCGGCGCCCTGCGGCCGGAAGGCGTTGCCGTAGTAGTAAGACTCCCAGCCGCGCCCTTGGCGCAGGTGGTCCTGAACCGCCGGCAACCATTCCTCTCGCAGCAGGCGAGTTATCGACGAATCGGTATTTGGGTGCAGCGGCGGCGAGTAGGTGATATGGTACGCGTGCCGGCTACCGTTGGTCGTATGGAGATCGATCGCCACGTGGGGGTCGTACGCGTTCATGAGTGCAACCAGGCTGCGCGCTTCCGGCGAGTCCAGCTTCATGTGGTCTCGATTGAGGTCGTACCCTTGCGCATTGGGCCGCTGCCCCATGCCGGCCACCGGGCCGTGCTGACGGGGCCGATTGGTGAGCAGCACCCGCTCATTGCCATCGGCGTTGTAGATGGGAGCGATCAACAACACCAGCGAGTCCGCCCAATGCGCGTGCGCACCACCGGCCATGTCGCGTAGCAACATGAGCATCGCTTCTTTCCCGCAGACCTCGCCGGCGTGGATGTTGGCCTGAATGAAGACGCGGGTCTTTCCGCTCGCTCGAACGGTCTCGGGCGTGGCATCCCGAACGTCACCAACCACGACCAAGGGGAGGGCGCGCCCTTCGATCGTGTATCCGAACGTCGTCACGTGCATCGCCGTCCACGCCGCATCGACCGCGCGGATGAACGCCATCACGTCATCGTACCGGCTGGTTTCGCGATATTGCGTGGCTTCCGCCCGCGTCCGGAGATCGGCGAGGCCGGCACGCTGGCCGGCAGCCGGACCGCTGACCACCGCCGTCGCCACGATGGACGCAACCACGAGTGTCTTCACCCCATCCCTCCCAAGAAAGTCACGAGATCCTCGAGGACCGGGGAGACTAGCGGCCCGCGTGCGCCGTCGTCAAGCAGCCGGGCTTCTCACCCGGCGCTTGCCCCCCGCCCGTCGCGACCACATGATTACGCGCCCAACGCGGACCAACTTCTATCAAACGCGACCTCCTCCCCCTGGTGCGCAGCGCCGTGGGCGATCGTCTCTCCGTCGAGCGGGAGATCGCTCGGGGCGGTGCCGCACGTGTGTTCCTGGCCACCGACCGCTCGGGTGCACACGTCGCCGTCAAGGTGCTCCACCCGGAGCTGGCCGTCTCCGTGGCGGCCGAGCGATTCGTTCGGGAGATCGAGTTCTTGAAGACGCTGGACCATCCGAATATCGCGCGCCTGCTGGACTCCGGTGAGCGCGACTTCATCATCTACTACATCATGCCGTATGTCGACGGCCCCAGCCTCCAAACGCATTTGCGCCGCGCCCGGCGGCTTTCGATCGACGATACCCTGCGGCTCGCGGAGGATCTGCTGGACGCCCTGGGGTACGCGCACGCCCGCGGGATCGTCCACCGTGACGTGAAGCCGGACAACATCGTGCTGGCGCACACCGGACCCATTCTCGTCGATTTCGGCATCGCTCGCGCAGTAGCAGCTTCCGGCACCAGTCGTCTCACTCGGTCCGGCTTCGCGGTCGGGACATCCAGTTACATGAGTCCGGAGCAGGTGCAGGGTGTGGCGGATATCGACCACCGATCAGACATCTACTCGATGGGGTGCGTGTTGTACGAATGCCTGGTCGGGCAGCCGGCGTTCCGTGCCCCTCAGGAGGAGGTCGTGCTGCGGAAGCACCTGGAGGGCGAGTTCGAAGCGCTGAGCGGAATGCGAGACGACCTCCCCGGCCCGCTCACCGCGGCGGTCGAGCGCGCCATGGCCCGCCACCGTGACGACCGGTGGCCGGACGCGCAGGCGATGCGGACAGCGCTGCGATCCCGATCCTAGTCGGCGGCGAGCGCATCGAGGAATCCCTGCGCCCAGTCGTGCACAGTATGACGCGACACCCGACGCCGCAGCGCTCGCATGCGTCGCGTGGCCTCGGCGGCGGACATATCCAGGGCCGCGTCCATCGCCTCCGACATGCCGTCCACGTCGTGCGGGTTGACCTGGATGGCGCCGCGCAGTTCCTGCGCCGCACCCGCGAATTCGCTCAGGATCAACACGCCGGTGTTGTCCAGACGCGTCGCGACGAACTCCTTGGCGACGAGATTCATTCCGTCCGCGAACGGCGTCACCACCATCACTTCGGCCGCACGGTACATGGCCACGAGTTCCTCGAACGGGAGGTTGCGCCGCAGATAATGCACCGCGGCCAAGCCGACTTCCGCAAACTCGCCGTTGATCTGTCCCACCAGCTCCTCCACCCGCCGGCGCAGGTCTTTGTATTCCAGGATCCGTTCACGACTTGGCACCGCGACCTGCACCATGACGACGTCTCGAATGGTCCGCTCGCGACGGGATAAGAGATCGGAGTAGGCTTTGAGTCGAACATCGATCCCCTTGGTATAGTCCAGACGATCGACTCCCAGCATGATGCGTTGCCCCTGCGCCAACTTATGACGTATCTCGTCGGCGCGCGCGATCACGGCGGGATCGGCGGCGCAATCCGCGAAGCGCTGCACGTCGATCGAGATGGGAAAGGCATCGAAGTGCATGGTGCGCCCATCGATGGAGAAGGCGGAGCCACGCCGTTTGACATCGACCACCCGCGTGGCAACCCGCGCGAAGTTCGCCGCTCCCGCGGTGGTCTGAAACCCCACGACGTCCGCCCCCAGCAGGCCCTGCACGATCTGGCGGCGCCACGGCAGACGCGCGAAGAGTTCACGCGGCGGAAACGGGATGTGGAGGAAGAAGCCAATGCGGAGATCCGCTCGCAGGGTTCGCAACAGTTGCGGAACGAGCTGGAGGTGGTAATCCTGAACCCACACCAGCCCATTCGGTGCGGCCGCCGCGGCCGCGGCCGCCGCGAACCTCGCGTTGACCGCCTCGTAGCGGGACCACCAATGCCGGTGATATTCGGGCTGCCGAACGGCGTGATGGTAGAGCGGCCAGAGGGTGCGATTGCACACGCCGTGATAGAAGCCGCGCACCTCCGCTTCGGAGATCGGGACGGGAAGATTGGTGATTCCGTCATGCGTGAATGGGTCGGGGGCGGCACCCGATCGACCGGACCATCCCACCCACGCTCCTTTGGCGTCGCTGACGATCGGGGTCAGCGCGGATACGAGTCCCCCCGGGGAGGTCTCCCACCGCCCCTTCCCCTCCGTCACCACCCGCCGAACGGGCAACGTGTTGGCGACGATGACGAGGGGAAATCGGCGGGCCTGACTCTTCCTGGGAGACACGAAATCCTTTCCTCAGATGTCGAGCATGAGATGCACCCCGAGCCGACAATAACCTACGATCATCGGGGTTCGGTGGCCAATCAGCCCTATCCACTCGGAGGTGGCGCGGGGTTTGCTATATTGGCGCCGTCTCGGCAACAGAATTCGGTTAACCGCAATGGTCCTACAGGTGTCAGAAACCGACACAGAACGCCATCCACCCTTACCCAGGCCCTCAGTATCGTGGGCCCTTTTCCTCGATGTCGACGGCACGTTGATCGAGATCGCGAACACGCCGGGTGAGGTGAGCGTGCCCGCACAGGTCTTGGAACTGCTGCAACGGCTCCGCCGGGGACTGCGTGGCGCACTGGCGCTCGTCAGCGGGCGCTCGATCGCGGACCTCGACCGCCTGTTCGATCCGCTGCGACTGCCGGCGGCCGGCCAGCACGGGCTCGAGCAACGGAGCGGCAACGGTAGCATCGTCCGTGTCGACGTTCCCATTGATCCCCTGCTCCGGGCCCGGACCGTCGTCGAGGATCTGGCGGCGCACCATCCCGGGATCATCGTCGAAGACAAAGGACTGAGCTTCGCCGTGCACTTCCGCAACGTGCCCGGCGCCGAATCTGCCGTGCGCCGCGCGCTCCACACTTTCGCCGACGGTACGAGCGGACTGTTCCATATTCAGGCCGGGAAGATGGTGCTGGAGGTGAAGCCCGCCGGTACGGGCAAAGGGACCGTCGTGGAGCGGTTCATGGCCGCTCCTCCATTCGCTGATCGTACGCCCGTGTTTATCGGCGACGACGTGACGGATGAGGACGGTTTCGCAGCGGCACAGCGGTTGGGCGGCTACGGCATCCGGATCGGACCGCGGGAAAACACGGCCGCCGTGTTCACGCTCCCAACCGTCTCGATCGCACTGGACTGGCTCGCATTCATCGCCGATGCGCTGGACGCTGACGACCCAGACGGGGCGGCATGACCGATCTCAATCTTGGCGTCATCGGAAACTGCAGCTACAGTGCACTCATCGACCAGCGCGGGCGCATCGTCTGGGCCTGTTTGCCACACTTCGATGACGATCCGGTGTTCAACGCCCTGGTCGCGGGGCCGGAGCCGGAGAGCGGATTCTGTGATGTCGCGGTCGACAATTTCGCACATTCGACGCAGCAATACATCGCCAACACGGCCATTCTGGTCACGACCGTGTATGACACGTCCGGCTGCGCGGTGGAGATCACTGATTTTGCGCCGCGCTTCATTCAGTTTGGTCGGTCCTTTCGGCCCACGATGCTCATCCGCAGCATTCGACCGGTTCGTGGCACCCCGCGCATCCGCCTCCGGGTCCGCCCCACCTTCGACTACGGGGCGGGACGTCCTGAGCGCACGCGTGGCAGCAACCACATCCGCTTTGTGTCACCCAACATCACCCTGCGCCTCACCACGGACGCCCCCATCTCGTACATCATGGATGAGGTTCCCTTCGTCCTCGAAGAGCCCGTCCATCTGGTGCTCGGTCCGGATGAAAGCCTGACCCGGGACGTGACCACCGTCGTCCATGAGTTCCTCGAACGCACGCACACCTACTGGATCGAATTCTCCCGCCACTTGTCCATTCCGTTCGAGTGGCAGGAAGCCGTGATTCGCGCGGCGATCACCCTCAAACTGTGCAGCTTCGAAGAGAGCGGCGCGGTGATCGCCGCCATGACCACCTCGATTCCGGAAGCGCCCCACAGCGGACGAAACTGGGATTACCGCTATTGTTGGCTCCGAGACGCCTACTTCGTCGTGCACGCGCTCAACCGCCTGGGCGTCACGGACACGCTCGAACGCTATCTCCACTACATTACCAACCTCGCGGTCTCGGCAGAGGACGGGTATCTGCAGCCGGTCTACGGCATCGAGCTCCAAGCGCGGCTCGAGGAGCGGGTCGTTCCGGCGCTCGGCGGCTACCGGGGGATGGGACCGGTTCGCGTTGGGAACCAGGCGTACATGCAGGTGCAGAACGACGGGTACGGCAGTGCAATTCTCGCAGTGACGCAGGCCTTCTTCGACCGCAGGCTCTCGCGGCCGGGAACCCTAGAACTCTTTCGTCGCCTGGAGAAGTTGGGTGAGCAGGCCGCCCGGCGGTTCGACCAACCCGACGCCGGCCCATGGGAACTCCGTGAGCAACAGCAGATCCACACCTACTCGTCCGTGATCTGTTGGGCGGCGTGCGATCGGTTAGCGAAGATTGCCAGCCGTCTGGGATTGGCCGAGCGCGCAAAGCACTGGCGTGGGCGCGCGGATGAGATGCGCTCGGTCATTCTGCACCGGACGTGGAACGACCGATTGAAGCGCTTTGTGTCCACCTTCGAGGGCGAGGGCATCGACGCCAGCCTGC
>Ga0302046_10006158_pt1 | contig 10486 bp, 8 predicted proteins | sample RVTome_11_FD_200261 | JGI IMG/M metagenome (GOLD analysis project Ga0302046, IMG submission 200261) | Soil microbial communities from uranium-contaminated site in the Upper Colorado River Basin, Wyoming, United States - RVT147D111 (version 2) ... | reverse complement strand
ATCCTGCCGGCGCTGGCCGTGCTGGCGGTGCTGTGGGCGGCGCCGGCCGCGCGCGCGCGGCCCGGCGGGCCGGGCGACCGGGCCGAGTCCGCCGCCTGGCTGGCCGGAGCGCTCTTCTGCGCGATCTCGGTGCTCCTGCTGCCCAACGACGGGGGCAAGCAGATCGGTCCGCGCTATTGGCTGCACGCGCTGCCGCTCCTGTGGTGGGTGGCGGCCCTGCGCTTCGAGGCGCTGCGTACGGCGGGCGCGCCGGCGTCCGGCCGGGCCGCTGCCGCGCTGCTCGTGGTGCTGCTGGTGGCCGGGACCTGGCTCAACGCCGTACGCGGATGGCAGGAGCTCGCGAGCGACTACCGCGGGCGCACGCTCCCGGCCCTGCGGCTCGTGCGCAGCGCCGAGGCCGACGTGGTGGCCGTGGCGCACCAGTACGTCGCCCAGGAGCTCCAGGCGGCCTTCGACGTCGTGCCCTTCGTGCGCGTCCGCACCGACCAGGACCTCGAGCGCCTGGGCCGGGCCATGGCCGAGGCGGGGCGGAGCCGCGTGCTCTGGCTCGGCTTCGCGCCGCGCCGGATCCCGCCGCGCGTCGTGGGCGACCGGCTCCTGCGCTTCGACCCGCCGGAGCCGGCCGGCCAGTACTTCGCCGCGCGCGGAGTGCTCCTGCCGCGCTAGCAGCCTGCTAGCGCCCCGCCCCGGGGCGCCCGCCGAAGTAGCGGCGGTGCAGGCGCCAGAGCTCCCAGAGGCTCGTCAGGAAGTCGAGCGGGCGGACCTTCGAGCCGCCCGGGTCGGACCAGACGCGCAGCGGGACCTCGATCACGCTGCGCTCCACCGGTGGCGCGTCGCTGCCGCGCCGGGCGGCGATCAGGCGCGCCAGCAGCTCCACGTCGAAGGTCCAGCCCACGCCGAAGGGCTCGGCGAACAGCGCGCGCGTCTCGGCGCCGTCGCGAAAGAGCTTGGCGCCGCACTGGGTGTCGTAGACGGGGAGCCCGAGCACCAGCGAGGCACAGGTGGCGAACACGCGGCCCGGGTAGTGGCGCAGCGTCGAGCGCTCGATCTCGCGGCCCAGGAGCTTCACCCGCGAGCCCAGGGCCAGCACCGCCTCGGGCCGCTCGCGCAAGGCCTCGCGCAGCGGCTCGAGCTCCTCGAGAGGCGTCGCCAGGTCCGCGTCCCAGTAGCCGAAGCAGCCGCCGGGCGGGTCCGCGCAGATCGCCTGCACGCCGGCGCGCACCGCAAAGGCCTTGCCGCGGTTGCGGGGCAGCCCCAGCACGCGGCCCTGGGCGCCCAGCCTGGCCGCGAGCGCGTCGAGCCGGGCGGCCGTCCCGTCGCGGCTCCCGTCGTCCACGAACAGGAAGCTCACCTCGGGGTGCCGGGCCGCGAAGGCGGCGAAGCGGTCCGCCGGGAGCCGCGCCTCCTCGTCGTAGCAGGGCACCACGAGCCGGACGGGTTCGGGCGGCATCGAGCGCGGCAGTGTACGTCAGCCCTCCACGGCCGTCGCCACGGGGGTCGTGGCCGTCGCCACGGCTATCGCACGGGCGCCGTGGCCGTCGCCACGGCTTGCACCACGGTCAGCTCGAGCAGCTGGGCGTTGGGGATGCTCCACGACGCGACCTCACCCACCAGCACGGTCTCGGTGGAGCCGACCCGCTCGACCACGCCGCGCCGCCCGTCGATCTCGACGGTCACGCCACGCGGCAGGGACTGGCGCAGGTAGTGCCCGGCCAGGACGTGGCCCACCACGGGCCGCGCGCCGAGCGCGAGCGCCAGGCCCGCCGTGCCCACGGCCGCGGCCGTGGCGGCCGTGAGCGGGCCCACCAGCACCGCCGTGTCCACGCCGAGCTGCTCCGCCGCCGCCACGATCACCACCAGCGCCACCAGCGCCTGGGCCAGGAACCCCAGCCGCGGGGCGCTCGGGATCCCGGCCGCGGCGGCTCCGGAGCTCACCACGCCGCGCACGAAGCGCGCCGCCAGCAGCCCGAGCAGGGCGATGAAGCCCGCGCCGATCAGGTTCGGGATGTAGGCCACCACGCGGTCGATGGTGGTGGTGACGGCGCTCAAGCCGAGCGTCTCGACGCCCGACAGCACGAAGGTGAGCATCAGCAGCCAGAAGACCAGCAGCGCCACGATCTCCGAGGGGCCGGCCCGGATCCCGCCGCGCTCGAGCACCTCGGCCAGGCCCAGTCGCTCGCCGGCGCGATCCACGCCGAAGCCGCGCAGCATGCGGGCCGTGGCCAGCGAGACGGCCTTGGAGACGGCGAAGCCGAACAGCAGGATCAGCGCGGCGCCCATCAGGTTCGGCAGGAAGCCCGCCAGCGTGGCGCCGAGCTCCGATCCCGAGCGGATCACGATCTCGCGCCAGGCCTCCACGTCGAAGAGCTCGCCCATCGAAGATCCTCCCCCGGACCGGCGCGCGGCCGCCGTCCCCCTTTGGAGGCGTCGTGCGCCGGGCTGCACCGGGCCATTCTAGTTTGCGGGCGACCCGACGGGGGGCCATGATGCGGCGCGGGACGGGACGGCCCTGGGGCCTTCGGCGCACGGGAGGAGCGTTTGAGCCTTCGCACGCGGCTCGCTGACCTGCTGGCTCGGGAGCATCCCGAGGAGGCCGCGGCCGAGCTGGAGCGCCTGCCGGTGGAGCGCGTGGCCCGTTTCGTCGCGCGCCAGCCCGCCGAGCGCGTGGGCGCGCTGCTGCGCCGCATGGACCCGCGCTTCGCGGCGCTCGTGGCCGAGCAGCTCGGTGCGGCCGTCATGGTCTCCGCCGTGGACACCCTCGACCTCGACGTGGCGGCCCGCCTGCTGCGACGCCTGGAGGAGCCGGTGCGCCAGGCGGTGCTGGCCGCCGACCCCCAGCGCGGCGAGGCGCTGCGCCGACTGCTGTCCTTCCCCGAGCACACGGCTGGCGCGCTGCTCGACCCCGCGGTGCTGGCCCTGGCCCAGGATCTGTCGTCCCGCGACGCGCTGGCCCGCATCCGCGAGGATCCCGAGCACGCGCGCTACAACCTCTACGTGGTGGACCGCGACGGCCTGCTGGTGGGCGCCCTGAACCTGCGCGAGCTGCTGCTGGCGCGCCCGCGCGCGACCCTCTCCGAGCTGATGGTGCGCGACCCCCAGTGCATCCGCGCCGACGCGGACCGGCTGGCCATCGTCTCCCACCCCGGCTGGCACGAGGTCCACGCGCTGCCCGTGGTGGACGCGGCGGGCGTCTACCTGGGCGCGATCCGCTACCGGACCCTGCGCGCGCTGGAGGACCAGCTGCGGCCCGACGCCGCCAACGACGCGCGCACCGCCGAGGCGCTCGGCGAGCTGTTCTCCACCGCCGCCGCCGGCCTGCTGGAGGCGGTGGCGGGGGGCCCGCCGGAAGGCGCCGCTCCCGAGAGACACGAGTGAAGCCCCGCACGAGCGTGGACGCGCGCCTCGCCCGGGTGGCGCTGGTCCGTCACCCCGACGAGGCGGCGGCCGTGGTGGAGCGGCTGCCCGATCACCAGACGGCCGGATTCCTCCAGGAGGAGGACGCCGAGGCCGCCATCTCGCTCGTGCGCCGGCTCACGCCCGACCGCGCAGCGCGCATCACCGCGCTGTTCGACCCCGAGCGCGGGCGGCGCGTGATGGAGGCCCTCAACCCCAACCGGGCGGCCGCGCTGCTGGCGCGCCTGGATCCCGAGGAGCGCGAGCGCGTGCTCGGCTGGCTCGAGCCCGCCCTGGCCGAGGAGCTGCGCGAGCTCGCCGACTACCCGCCGGACTCGGCCGGCGGGCTGATGGACCCGCGCGTCACGAGCTTCCGTCCCGACGCGACGGTGAGCGACGTGCTGCGCCGGCTGCGGCGCTTCCGCGACCGGCGCATCGGCGAGATCTTCCTGGTGGACGCCGAGGGCCGCCTGGCCGGCAGCGTCGCCCTCCAGGACGTGGCGCTCGCGAGCCAGGAGACCCACCTGGACGCCATCGCCTCGCGCAACCCGGCGTGCGTGGGCGTGACTGCCCCGCGCGACGAGGTGATCGAGCAGTTCGAGCACCAGCGCGTGGCGAACCTGCCGGTGGTGGACTTCGACGGGCGCCTGGTGGGCGTGCTGCGCCAGCGCGAGCTGATCCAGGCGGCCCAGGAGGAGGCGACGGCCACGGCGGTCACCATGGTGGGCGCGAGCGAGCAGGAGCGCGCGCTCTCGCCGCCGCTGTTCGCCGTGCGCAAGCGGCTGCCCTGGCTCCAGGTGAACCTGCTCACCGCGTTCCTGGCGTCCGCCGTGGTGGGGATCTTCGAGGACACGATCGCGCGAGTCACCGCGCTCGCCGTGCTGCTCCCGGTGGTGGCTGGCCAATCGGGAAACACCGGCGCCCAGGCGCTGGCGGTGACCATGCGTGGGCTCGCGCTGCGCGAGGTGCGCACGCGCCAGTGGTGGCCCGTGCTCGCCAAGGAGGTGACCGCCGGCGCCACCAACGGCGTGGCCGTGGCGTTGGTCACCTCGCTGGCGGTCTGGCTGTGGAGCCGCTCGGTCGGCCTCGCGCTCGTGATCGGCGTCTCCATGGTGCTGTCCATGACCCTGGCGGGGCTCTCGGGTGCCGCCATCCCCATGGTCCTGACCGCCTTGCGCCAGGACCCGGCCCAGTCCTCGTCCATCATCCTGACCACCGTCACCGACATCGTGGGCTTCGCGAGCTTCCTGGGCATCGCGACGCTGCTGGCGTCGCTCCTCTAGCGCCTTGTCGGGCCCTGCCGGGCCGCGTCGCCAGCGCGCTCAAGCGCGCCGCGCCCGGGGCCGATCCATTCCCCGAGGCCCTCTCTGGGGCAAACATGGGAGCCATCGGTTGGTCGCTTCCCTGAAGCACGCGCTCGAGACGGGCAAGCTGCACATCGTGTTCCAGCCGGTGGTGGATCTCTACGCGGGCGGCGTGTTCGGCTACGAGGCGCTGGTGCGCAGCCGCGCGCCCGAGTTCCCCGACGCCCTGTCGGTGGTGAAGGCGGCGACCGACGGCCGCTTCATGGGCCAGCTCGGCCGCGCCCTGCGGCGCATGGCCGTGGACGCGTGCCCCGATCACCCGCTCTTCCTGAACATCCACCCCGACGAGTTCGACGAGGGCTGGCTCGTGCGGCCCGACGACTCCATCAGCTTCCACGGCCACGACGTGTTCCTGGAGATCACCGAGTCGGTGCCGCTCTCGCACTACCGCCACTGTCACTCGGTGCTCGCCGAGATCCGCCGCCGCGGCGTCAAGATCGCGGTGGACGACCTGGGCGCCGGCTACTCGAACCTCAAGTACATCGCCGACCTCGAGCCCGAGGTGGTGAAGCTCGACCGCGAGCTGATCGCCAACCTGGTCGGCGAGACGCGCCTGCACCGGCTGGTCACGTCGATCGTCGACCTGTGCGGCGCGCAGGGCGCGCGCGTGGTGGCCGAAGGCGTCGAGACCCCCGACGAGCTGTTGGCGGTGATCGACACCGGAGCCCAGTACGCCCAGGGCTACTTCCTCGCGCATCCCAGCAGCGAGTGTCAGCCGGTGGACCTGCGCCTGCTGCTGGAGGAGAAGGCGGCGGTCTAGCAGGCTGCTAGCCGTCCATCAGCGCCGCCAGGGGGCCGAGGCCGTCGCGCGCCCAGTCGAGCGGCGCGGCCTGGAGGCGGCCGAAGGGCTCGATGCGCGTGGCGCCGAGCCTGCGCGCCAGCCCGCGCAGCGTCTCGGCCTCGCGGCCGGCGGCCTGGAGCGCAACGCCGGCGAGGTGCGGCGCGAGCGGCGCGAGTGCGTCCGCCAGGGCGCCCGGGTCGGGCACGGGGTGGACGCGCACGAAGCGGTGCAGCGGCGCGGGGCGGAGCGCGGCGTCCGGCTCGGCCACCACCGTAAAGGCGAGGCCCGGACCCGCGTGCAACGCCACGCCCGCGCCCGCCGCCGCGCGCAGCTCGGCTTCGGCCCGCTCGCTCGCGACGCGCGCGGCCTCGGCCGCGGCGAGCTCTCCGCGCGGCCAGGCGCGCTCGCGCCCGGCCAGCGCGCCCGCCAGGGCCGAGGCGAAGGCCTCCGTGCGCGCACGGCCGCCGAGCACGAAGCAGGCCACCGGGGAGAGGCAGCCGAGCTGGTCCCAGAGCGCCACGTCCACGGCCAGGCGCTCCGCCGCTTCGGCGAGGTCCGTGCCCGGCTCGGCGCCGAGCACGGCCACCGAGAGCTTGTGGCCGTGGGCGAGCAGGCGGGAGCCGGGCGCGAGGCGGCGCCGGATCGCGGCCACCGCCTCGTCGCTGCCGGTGACCAGCACGCGCGCCGTGCCGAGCAACGCGGCGAGGGCGGCCTCGTCGCCGCGGCGCACGTCGGCCAGCTCGAGGCAGCCGGCGAGCTCCGGCGCCAGGGCCGCGAGGCTCTCGGCCACGAGCCGCGGCGTCACGGGGTCGCGCAGCGCGGGCTTGGCGAGCACGGGACTCGCCAGCACGAGCGGCGCGAGCGCGTCCACCAGGCTGGGCATGGGGATCACCCCGCCGTGGACCACCGCGCTGACGCCCTCCAGCCGGAGCGTGTCCCGGATGCCGGGCGGGCCGAGCTCGCGCGCGACCAGCCGCTCGAGGGCCGCGGCGTCCCAGCCCGCGAGGCCGAGCTCGAGGCCCGCCGCGACCGTCGGCCGCGAGAGCCCGCTGGCCGCGGGGTGCTGCTCGAGCAGCCGGCAGCGCACGGCCGACGTCGGGTCCGACCACGCGTCGAGCACGCGCCCCACGGCGACGAGCCGCTCGGCGGCGGAGCGCTCGCGCAGCCGTTTGCCCGCGGTCTCCAGGCGCGCGAGGGCCGCGCGGATCTCCGCGACCGTCATGCTCCGGTCGCTCCGCCCGTCATGGTCCGGTCGCTCCGAGCATGGCGTCGGCGGCGACCGAGCAGCCGCGCGCCTCGGCGCCCGGCTCGCGCCCGAGCACCTCGAAGCCGTCGTCGAGCTCGTGCCCGAGGTCCGCGGTCTGGAGGGCCTGGACGCTGCCCGTGTTGGCCAGGTCCACGATCACGAGGGCGCCGGGCTCGCCGGGCGGCACGTCCTCGCCGCTCGCCGGGTCCACCACGCGCACGCGCGTCCAGGGCGGCGCGAGCTTGCGCCGCGGCTCGCCGGGTCGTCGCAGCACCGAGTCGTAGAACTGGCTGGCGAGCTCGGTCATGCCGTACTGGTTCACGATCCGCTCGGGCGCGACGCCGAGCACTGCGTCGAACGCGGCGTGCAGCTCGCCCCGGCCGAGCTCGCGCGAGCGTCCCTTGAAGCCGCCCGTCTCCATCACGCGCGAGCCCTCGGGCAGCGCGAGGCGGCGGCCGCGCGCGGCGAGCTCGTCCATCAGGTGCACGAAGGCGAAGCTCGTGCCGCACAGCGCCACGGCGGTGCCCGCGTCCCGCGCGCGCTCCAGGCCGGAGAGCAGCCCGTCCACGTCGAGCCGTCCGTCGCGGATGTCGAAGCCGCCGCCCGGCAGCGCGAGGCGCCGCAGCACGGTCTCGAACATGTGGGAGAGCGAGGAGTCGGGCGCCTCGCGCGCACTCGGCGCCAGCACGCGCAGGAGCACGGGCCGCTCGGCGAGGTCCGGCAGCACGTGGGCCTGGAAGCTCGGCAAGAGCGACGCCTCGTAGAGCGCGAGCGTGTCGAGCCACAGGGTGCCGCGCCGCTCGGTCGAGGTGCCGCTCGTACGGAAGGCGTGGAGCCGGCGCTCGGCCGGGAAGCTGCGCAGCTCCAGCTCCTTGAAGGCGCCGGTGGGGACCGGCGGGATCTCGCGCCAGCTCGCCACGCTGCGCGGCGTTCGGCCGCGTCCCTCACAGAAACGGCGGTAGGGCTCGCAGCGCGCGAACTGGAACGCGAACAGCTCGAGCGCCAGGGCGGAGAAGCGCGCGTCGTCGCGGGGCGCGTCGAGCGCGCCGGGCTCGTGCAGCCAGGCCAGCACGCGCGCGTCGAGCGCCGCGCGGGCGGGGTCGGGCCCTCGGACGTCGCTCACGGGGCGCTCAAGCCGCGCTCTCCACCACCACGTCGAGCGCGAAGTCGAGGGCCGCCTCGTCGATCACGAGCGGCGGCGTGATGGAGAGCACGCGGCCGTCGTCGCCCGACGGGAGCAGCAGCACGCCGCGCTCGAGGCAGCGGCGCACGGCGCGGGCCGCGCGCGCGGGCGAGTCGCACTCGACGCCGATCATCAGGCCGCGGCCGCGCACCTCGCGGACGCCGGGCAGACCGGCGGCCGCCCGGCGCAGCCGCGCCAGCGCCCGCTCGCCCAGCGCCGCCGAGCGCGCCACCAGGCCCTCCTCCTCCAGCACCGCCATGGAGGCCAGGGCCGCGGCGCAGCCGGGCGGGTGCCCCAGGTAGGTCTGGGTGTGGAGCGCCTCGCCCGCCGACGTGGGCCAGGCGTCCATCACGGCGGCGCGCCCCAGGCAGGCGGAGATCGGCATGCCCGAGGCCAGCCCCTTGCCCAGGCACAGCAGGTCCGGGACCACGCCTTCGTGCTCGCACGCGAACCAGCGCCCGGTGCGACCGAAGCCGGTGTAGACCTCGTCGGCCACGAGCAGCCAGCCGCGCCGGTCGCACAGCGCGCGCAGCGCGCGCAGGAAGCCGTCGGGAGGCACGCGCTCGCCGCCGCGGCCCTGGAGGGGTTCCACCAGCACGGCGCCCACGGGCACGCGCGCGTCGTCCGCCGCGCGCTCCACGTCGCCCGCGTCGCCGAAGTGCGCGAAGACGGTCGCCCCGGGCAGGCGCGCCGCGAAGGGCTCGCGGAAGTCCGCACGCCAGGTCGCGTCCAGGGCCCCCAGCGAGAGGCCGTGGTAGGCGGACTCGAACGCCACCACGCCGGCCCGGCCCGTGAAGAGCAGCGCCGTCTCGAGCGCCGTCTCCACCGCGTCCGAGCCCGAGCTCGACAGCACCGCCCGCGCCGCGCCGCCGCCCGGGAAGCGCGCCGCCAGCGCCTCGAGCAGCGCCACCTTCACGGCGGCCGGGTGCACGTCGCCCATGCCGTGCAGCAGGCGCGCGGCCTGATCCTGCACCGCCGCCACCACGCGCGGGTGGGCGTGGCCGACGTTGGCGACGCCGAAGCCGGCCGTGAGATCGATGAAGCGGTTGCCGTCCACGTCCCAGACCGTGGCACCCCGGGCGCGTTCCCAGAAGATCGGCGCCTCCGGCGCGAGGCAGGTCACGTTGCGACTCTCCACCGCGGCCAGGCGCTTGGCGAGCTCGCGCGAGCGCGGGCCCGGCAGCTCCGTCACGATGGCGCCGTGCGAGGTGACGTCCGGCACCCGACGATTGTAGCTTTGCGCCCGATGGGCGTGGGACGCGACGTGGAACGCGATCAGGGCCAGCGGATACGCGCAGGCCGCCTGGCCCTGGTGGCCAGCGTGGCGATCTTCGCCGGCAAGCTCACGGCGTTCTGGCTCACCGGCTCGTCGGCCGTGTTCTCGGACGCCGCCGAGTCGGTCGTCAACATCGTGGCAGCGGCGCTGCTGCTCTACAGCCTGGTGGTGGCGGCGCGCCCGCCGGATCCCGATCACCCCTATGGCCACGGCAAGGTCGAGTTCTTCTCGGCGGGCGTGGAGGGCACGCTGATCGGGCTCGCCGCCCTGGCGATCTTCCTGGAGGCGGGGCGCGAGCTGCTGCGCGGGCCCACGCTGCGGCGCCTGGACGCCGGCCTCGCGCTGCTCTCGGTGGTGTCGGCCGGCAACGCCTGGCTCGGCGTCCATCTGGTCCGGACCGGGCGGCGGACCGGCTCGCTCGCGCTCGTAGCCGACGGGCGCCACGTGCTGGCCGACGTCTGGACCTCGGCCGGCGTGCTGCTGGGCCTGGCCGTCGTGCGCTTCACGGGCTGGGTCGTGCTGGACCCGCTGGTGGCCATGGGCGTCGCGCTGAACGTCCTGCGCACGGGCTGGGAGCTGTTGCGCGAGGCCGTGGGTGGCCTGATGGACGAGGCGCCCGAGCCCCTGCTCGCGAGCCTCGCGGCAGGCCTGTCCGCGCGCCGCGAGCCGGCCTGGATCGACGTCCACTCCCTGCGCGCCTGGCGCTCGGGCAGCTTCACCCACGTGGACCTGCACATGGTGGTGCCGCGCTACCTGGACGTGGACCAGCTCCACGCCATCGACGAGCGGGTGGACGCGGTGGTGGGAGGGAGCCTGGCAGGCCCCACCGAGGTGATCGTGCACTTCGATCCGTGCCGGCCGCGGCTGTGCCCGAGCTGCGAGATGCCCGGCTGCGCGATCCGCGAGGCGCCCTTCCGCGAGCGGCTGGCCTGGTCCCACGGCCGCGCCACGCGTCGCGACGAGCTGCTCGAGAGCGGCGCGCCGGTGCCCGCAGGCAGCGCCACGAGCGGCGGCGCGGTGGAGGCGCTCGTGGCGCTGGGCAGCAACCTGGGCGATCGCGCGGCGCACCTGCGCGCGGCGGTCGCCGCGCTCGCGGCGACGCCGGGCGTGGAGCCGGTGGCCTTCTCGCACCTGTACGAGACCGACCCGCTCGGGCCTCCGCCCCAGGGCCCCTACCTGAACGCCGTGGTGAGGCTGCGCACCAAGCTGGCGCCAGGGGCGTTGCTCGCGCGCCTGCTCGAGA
>Ga0302046_10006157_pt1 | contig 10489 bp, 11 predicted proteins | sample RVTome_11_FD_200261 | JGI IMG/M metagenome (GOLD analysis project Ga0302046, IMG submission 200261) | Soil microbial communities from uranium-contaminated site in the Upper Colorado River Basin, Wyoming, United States - RVT147D111 (version 2) ... | reverse complement strand
TTGGCCAGGTACACGTCTGCTGCATCCATGACGGCGAAACTAACCACCAAGAGACGTCGAATCCGGATGACGACCGATTACCGTCCTAGAACATATGTTCGTCCTCGGAATCGATCCCGGCCTGTCGACGACCGGATACGGGTTGGTCGAAGGCGGCCCGACGCCCCGGCCGATCACCGCAGGCGTGATACGAACCGACCCGGAGTCAGCAACCTCGGAGCGGCTTCTCGACCTCCATCAGGGCCTGGCCCAGGTGGTCAAGGAGACCAGCCCCGACGCCATCGCGGTGGAAACCATCTTCACCAACCGCAACCTGCAGACCGCCATATCGGTGGGTCGCGCCTCCGGTATCGCCCTTCTCGTGGCAGGCGAAGCCGGTATCCCGGTCTTCGAGTACGTGCCCACCGCGATCAAAGCAGCCGTGACCGGCGACGGATCGGCTAACAAGGGGCAGGTGCAAGCCATGGTCGCACGTCTGCTCCGTCTGGATGATGCCCCGAAGCCCGCAGATGCTGCCGATGCCCTCGCCATCGCCCTGTGTCATCTGCGGGTGGCACCTCTGGAGGCGAGAACATGATCGGGAGACTGCGAGGCGTGCTGGTCTCCACCCGAGAGACCGGGATCACCATCGAAGTAGGCGGGGTCGGGTACGACGTCGCGATGACACCCAAAGACCTCGGCGCACTGCCGGGCATCGGTGAGGAGATAGTGGTCCATTCCCACACCCACGTCCGTGAGGACGAGATCAGCCTCTACGGATTCGTGTCGGAGCACGATCGCGACCTGTATCGCATCCTCCTCTCCGCTTCAGGCGTCGGTCCCAAGGTGGCACTGGCGATCCTGGCGTCGATGTCGGCCACCGACATCATCAGGGCGGTCAACGCCGAGGACCCCGATGCACTGACCATCGCACCCGGAGTGGGGAAGCGGTCGGCCCAGAAGATCGTCATCGAACTGGCCCCGAAGCTCGCCGGACGAGAGGCCGAGGTCATCTCCGGCGTCGGCTTTGGTGGAGTGCGGCAGGCACTCGAGGGTCTCGGCTATTCCACCGCCGAGATCAACTCTGTGGTTGTGGACCTCGATCCGGGTGAGACAATCGAGTCGCAGGTGAAGCGTGCACTACAGATCCTGGGTCGGCAATGACCAGGGAAGAGAGCCTTCTCAGCCCCACGCTCGAGGACGAGCAGGAGCTCACCCTCCGGCCCAAGAGGCTCTCTGAGTTCGTCGGCCAGGACCCGGTCAAGGAGCGTCTGCGCATCTCGCTCGAGGCTTCAATCAAGGAGGATCGCGCCCTCGATCATGTCCTCTTCTCGGGGCCACCCGGGTTGGGCAAGACGACTCTGGCGGGAATCATCGCCGCCGAGAAGGGGGTCAACTTCAGGATCACATCCGGCCCGGCGTTGGAGCGTCCCGGCGACCTGGCCGCCATCCTCTCCAACCTCGAGCCGCGAGATGTCTTCTTCATAGACGAGATCCATCGTCTTCCCCGAGCCGTCGAAGAGGTCCTCTACCCCGCGATGGAGGACTTTCAGCTCGACGTGGTGCTGGGCAAGGGCCCGACGGCCCAGTCGATCCGAATCGACCTGCCCATGTTCTCCCTCGTCGGTGCGACCACCCGGAAGGGAAAGGTGACGGCTCCGCTGCGTGACCGGTTCGGCATCGAAGAGCGTCTCGACTATTACGAGCCGGCCGACCTCGCCCGGATCATCCGACGTTCTGCCGCGATAATCGAGGTCGAAATCGACGAAGACGCCGCCAACCTCATCGCGGGTCGCTCACGCCAGACGCCCCGAATAGCCAACCGGCTGCTCGCCAGAGTTCGCGACTATGCCGTTGCCCGTGCGGCCGGGGTCATTGACAGAGACGTCGCCGAGGATGCCCTGGTGGTGTTCGAGGTCGACACTCTCGGCTTGGACAAGGTCGATCGGTCGATCCTCGATTCGATCATCAACAAGTTCGGAGGTGGCCCGGTCGGCCTGTCGACTCTGGCGATCGCGGTGGGGGAGGAGCCCGAGACGGTGGAAGACGCGTACGAGCCCTTCCTCCTGCAATCCGGTCTCATCCATCGCACCCCCCGTGGGCGGGTGGCCACCAAACACGCCTACGAACACCTCGGGATGGAGCCACCGGCCGACTCCCAGGGGACACTGCTCTGAAGGTCAGCGACTTCCACTACGACCTGCCGACGTCATCGATCGCCCAGAGCGCGATCGAGCCACGTCACGATTCTCGGCTACTCGATGCCCGTGACATGTCAGATCACCGATTCTTCGAACTGCCCGATCTCCTCGAGCCGGGAGACCTGCTCGTCGTCAACGAGACGAGGGTGCGTGCTGCCCGTCTCCACGGAAAGAGGGTCGGGACCGGCGGACACGTCGAGCTGTTCCTGTTGGGGAGGCGTGACAATGGCCTCTGGAACGCGGTCGCCCGCCCGGCACGCCGTCTGCGGACCGGCGTCAAGATCGAGTTCGACGGGCTCACGGCAACGGTGATCCGCAAGGGAGCCGGCATCGTGGTGGTCGACCTCGACGCCGAGAGCCCGGAGGAGGCCATCCAGGCTGTGGGAGTGGTCCCGCTCCCGCCCTACTTCACCGGTCACCTCGACGATCCGGAGAGATATCAGACGATGTTCGCTAACGAGCTGGGCTCCGCAGCCGCACCGACCGCCGGGCTGCACTTCACACCAAACGTTGTCGACGCGGTGAAGGCGAAGGGCGTCGAGATGGCGACGGTCGACCTCCATGTCTCTCTCGACACCTTCCGACCCATCACCGCCGTCGACGTCGAGGACCACGAGATGCACTCGGAGTGGTGCTCGGTCCCGGTGGAGACGGTCAGGGCGGTCTCGCTCGCGCCGAGGGTGATCGCCGTCGGCACCACCGTGGTTCGCACTCTGGAGTCGTTTGCCATCGCCGATCATGTCCTCGAGCCGGGCGAGAAGCGGACCAGTCTCTTCATCAAGCCCGGGTATCGGTTCCAGATAGTGGATGGGCTCATAACCAATTTCCACATGCCCGGCTCGACCCTCCTGGTCCTGCTGGCAGCGTTCATGGGCGACCGCTGGCGGGCCGCTTATGAGAGCGCTCTCGAGAGGGGGTATCGGTTTCTCTCCTTCGGTGACGCCATGTACGCGGAGCGGGCCTGATGGCAGTGGTCACCTGGGGCGCCGAGGCGACGGACGGAGCAGCCCGCGCCGGGGTGATGCAGACTCCGCACGGAGACGTCCCAACTCCGGCGTTCATTCCGGTAGGCACCCGTGCCGCGGTCAAGGCGGTCGACAGCGACGATCTCCGAGCGGTAGGGGCCGAGATCATCCTCTCCAACACATACCACCTGATGCTCCGCCCGGGAGCGGAGCTCATCGACGAGCTCGGTGGGCTTCACGGCTTCATGGGCTGGTCCGGACCGGTCCTGACCGACTCGGGCGGCTTTCAAATCTTCTCGCTCGGGCCCGAAATCGACGAGGACGGCGCCAGCTTCACGTCCATCTACGACGGCGCGGCGGTTCGGCTCACCCCCGAGGACGCGGTACGGGCTCAGCAGCTCCTCGGAGCCGACATCGCCATGGCACTCGATGTATGTGTCGGGCTGCCGGCACCGCGGGAAGAGGTCGAGAAGCAGATGCGCCGCACCTTGCGGTGGGCAGAACGTTGTCTCGCCGCCCACACCCGTCCCGACCAGACCCTGTTCGGGATCGTTCAGGGTGGCGTCGATCTCGAGCTCCGCGCCGAATCGGCCAGCGCAACCGCCGCACTCGGATTCGAAGGCGTCGCCATTGGGGGCCTCTCGGTCGGTGAGCCGGCTGACGAGCGCAACCGGGCGTTGCAGGCCGCGGTCGCCGAGTTACCCGCCGACCGCCCGCGCTATGTGATGGGGCTGGGCGACACCGATGGGCTGCTGGACGCCATCGAGCGGGGTGCGGACATGTTCGACTGTGTAATCCCCACCCGACTCGCCCGCCATGGTCGGGCATTGACGAGACAGGGTGACTTCAACGTCAATCGCGTCGAGTTCACTGCGGACGACACGCCTCTCGACCCAGATTGCAGCTGTCTCACCTGTGCCCGTCACAGCAAGGCATATCTGCGTCACCTCGTCAGGATGAACGAGATCGGCTCGCACCGGCTGCTCACCATCCACAACCTGCGCTACGTGCTCGACCTGGTGGCGGGGGCGAGGACGGCGATCGCTGACGGACGGTGGGCCGATTACGTTTCCGCGGTGCGAGATGCACGAGCGACGGAGTCGACCTAACCGTCTGCCGACGCCTAATCTCCGACCTCCAATACCCCCATCCGGAGGATCCGTGAATTCCGTCATGCTCGCCCAAGACGCGGGTGCATCAGCCTGGTCATCCATCATCTTTCTGGCCGTCATGGTGGCCGTCTTCTACTTCCTCATCATCCGTCCGCAGCGCAGACGCGCCCAGGCACAACGTCAGCTGTCAGAGACACTGCAGGTGGGTGCAGAGATCCGCACGATCGGCGGCATCCACGGGACGGTCGTGTCGATCGATGACGAAAGTGTCGTGCTCAGGGTCGAAGACGGTCAGTTGCGGGTCTCCAAGCGAGCCATCGGCTCGCGTGTGGGGGACGACGCCTAAGTGCCTCGAAGGCTCGTCGGCCTTCTCATCGTCCTCGCCATCTCCTGGGGAGGGCTTGCGGCCGTCCTTGGCTTCGGTTTGACACCACGTCTGGGTCTCGACCTCCAAGGCGGCACTGCCGTGGTCCTCACCGCCCCCGAAGGGACCGACTCCGAGCTGTTGGATGTGGCGACGGACATCATGACCAGGCGGATCGAGGACTTCGGCTCCGTGCAGGAGCCGGAGATCACCGTGAGTGGCGACGACACCGTCGTCGTCCAACTCCCCGGAGTGGATGACGAGGAGCGAGCGATCGAGGCAGTGGGGGCGACGGGTGAGCTCTCGTTCCGGCCCGTCCTCGAAGCGTTCCCGGGATCCACGGGACCCCTCGCCGGCACCGACACCCCCAACATCGATCCAGCGACGGGGCTGACCATCGATGACGAAGTCGACTCCGAGGCCTACCTCCCTTACTCAGGTGGTTTCGGGCCCGAAGTGGTGCACCTCGGGCCATCGCAACTGGCGGGGGAAGACGTTGAGCAGGCGATACCGCGCTTCGAAACGACGAGCGGATGGATCGTGCAGCTGGACCTCACATCCGCTGGCGGCGAAAAATTCGCCGAGCTGACCGCCCAAGCCGCCGGATTCCCGGTAGGTGACCCCCGTCGCCAGATCGCCATCGTCCTCGATGGCGAGGTGATCTCGGCTCCCGCAGTCAACCCCGATGTCAGCCCCGACGTAGGCATCGCGGGTGGAAGCGCGATCATCACCATGGGTGCCGACCCCGATTCGCAGCAACAGGCCCAAGACCTGGCCCTCACGTTGAGGTACGGCTCGTTGCCCGTTGCCTTCGAGGTGTCTGCAGTGCAGAAGGTGTCGGCGACACTCGGCACCGATTCCCTTCGCGCCGGTCTCATCGCCGGGGCCATCGGGTTGGGGCTCGTTGCGGTCATCCTCATGCTGATGTATCGATCGCTGGGGCTGGTGGCGATCGTCGGGCTGTCGGTCTTCTCGTCACTCCTGATCGGCCTGTTCGGGCTGCTGGGAGAGATGCAGGGGTTGACACTGACATTGGCCGGTGTGACCGGCGTCATCGTCTCGATCGGCATCACAGCCGACAGCTACATCGTCTACTTCGAGAAGATCAAGGAGAAGATGAGGGATGGGCTGTCGGTGGAAGACGCCGCCGAGGAGGGTTTCGTAGCAGCCTTCCGGACCATCCTCACCGCCGACACCGTTTCTCTACTTGCCGCGATACTCCTCTGGTTCCTGGCAGTTGGGGCGGTGAAGGGCTTTGCCATCGCCTTGGGCCTGGCCACCGTCCTCGACATCATCGTGACTCGCACCTACACGAGGCGGGCGGTGAGGCTGATCGCATCGACGCGCCTCGGCTCGGGAGGATCATTCTCGATCGAGGGGGCGGCGGGATGAGCACATACGGACGACTCATAAGAGGTCAGACCGAGATCGACTTCGTCGGCAAACGCCGGCGCTGGTGGACGATCTCAGCGGTCGCTCTATCGATCGCGCTAATCGGTCTGGGGACCGCACAGCTCAATTTGGGCATCGAATTCGTCGGTGGGCTAGGCATCCAGAGCCCCAACCCGGCGGGTGTGGGGGTGGGCGATCTGCGCGCCGCGTTGGAGTCCGTGGGCATCACCGATGCGACGGTCCAGCTCCTCGACGATGGCGAGGCGATACGGGCGACCACCCAAGAGTTGGACAGCGCGGCCGAGAACGCCGCGATCGAGGCCATCGCCGAGGTCTCCGGAGCGGCCCGCTCCGACATCTCGATCGAGGCGGTTGGCCCCTCATTCGGCGAATTGGTGGCGAGACGAGCGTTGCTCGCGCTCGCGGTGTTCCTCGGTGCCGTCGTCGTGTTCATCTCCTGGCGTCTCGAGTTCAAGATGGCCGGGTCAGGTCTGGCGGCCCTGTTCCACGATCTGGTGATAACGGTTGGCGTATACGCCATCACCGGTTTCCCGGTGACCCCGGCCACCGTGGTCGCCGTTCTCGTAGTCCTCGGGTATTCCCTGTACGACACCGTGGTGGTCTTCGACAGGGTGGAGGAGCTGGTTGAGATCGAGGAAGACCTGACCTACACCGAGATAGTCAACAAGGCGATGAACTCCGTGCTCGCCCGTTCTCTCGCCACTTCACTCACGTCTCTCCTTCCGGTGGGGAGCATCCTCTTCGTCGGTTCGTTCGCCCTCGGCGCGCCAACGCTCCGCGACTTCGCTCTCGCCTTGTTCGTCGGGATAGCCGCCGGGACTTACTCTTCGATATTCGTGGCGGCACCTTTGCTGGCCACCTGGAAAGAGCGCGAGCCCCGATGGGTGGAGCAGGCCGAGCGGATTCGCAAACGGGCCAAATCCGGAAGGCGTTAGCCGGGCCGTAGACTCTCGATGTGGACCAACTCCAATCTCTGATACGCGACATCCCGGACTTTCCGAAGCCGGGCGTCGTCTTCAAAGACATAACACCCGTCCTGGCGGATCCGCAGGCCTTTCACACGTTGATCGATGCCCTGGCCGAACCGTTCCTGGACAAGGGGATCACCAAGGTCGCCGGTATCGAGGCTCGCGGGTTCACGCTGGCCACACCCGTGGCGAATCGGCTGAATGCGGGCTTCATCCCGCTCCGCAAACCGGGAAAGCTCCCTTACGAGACGGTGACTGAGGAATACGAGCTGGAGTATGGGATCGACTCGCTGGAGGTGCACACGGACGCCGTCCACGAGGGTGAGAAAGTCTTGCTGGTCGACGATGTGATCGCCACAGGCGGCACTGCTTCGGCCGCTATCAGGCTCCTGCGGAATATTGGGGCCGAGGTCGTTGGTTTTGCGGTCTTCATCGAGCTGGCCTTTCTGAATGGGGCCGAGAAGATGGATGGTGTCCCGATACATGCCCTTCTCCGATACGACTGAGCAAACGACGTCGGCCACCCTGGTCGACGTCCTCGACGCCTTCAGGGCCCACTATCCCGAGGGCGACGTCGTTTTGCTGCGACGGGCTCACGACGCCGCGGAGCAAGCCCACCGCGGCCAGATTCGGAAGACCGGCGACCCCTACATAAGCCACCCGACCACCGTGGCCTACATGCTGGCCCAATACGGTCTCGATGCCGACACGATCGCCGCGGCCTTCCTCCATGACACCGTCGAGGACACGCCGCTGACGATCGAGGAGATCGAGTCGCAATTCGGCGCCGACATCGCCCGACTCATCGATGGCGTCACCAAGCTCGATCGGGTTCGCTACTCGAATCGCGAGCAGGCCCAGGCGGCCTCGATCAGGAAGATGGTGGTCGCCATGGCGAAGGACGTCCGGGTGCTGATCATCAAGCTCTTCGACCGACTCCACAACATGCGCACCGTTTATGCGCTCAGGGAGGAGAAGCAGATCCGGGTCGCCCGGGAAACGCTCGACGTATACGCATCTCTAGCCCACCGCCTCGGTGTCCAGGAGATCAAGCACGAGTTCGAGGACAGGTGCTTCGCCATTCTCTACCCGGGCCCCAATGCCGAGATCATGGCGAAGCTGGCCGAGGCCGCTCCCGAGCGTGAGGCGTTCATCGAGAAGATGACGACGGAGATCGCCGGGCTGCTCTCCGATTCGGGCATCGAGGCGACCGTGACCGGGCGGCCCAAGCACCAGTACTCGATATATCGCAAGATGAGGGAGCAGAACCGACCGTTCGAGGACATCCACGACCTCATCGGCATCCGCATCATCACGGACAACACCCGGGACTGCTACGCCGCCCTGGGACTCGTCCACAGCCACTGGGTGCCCGTGACCGGCAGGTTCAAGGACTATGTGGCGATGCCCAAGATCAACCTCTATCAGTCCTTGCACACGACTGTGATCGGGCCCGACGGCAAACCGTTGGAGATCCAGATTCGCACCGAGGAGATGCATCGCCGGGCGGAATCGGGGATCGCCGCACACTGGCGTTACAAGGAGGGCGTCTTCGAGCCGTCACCACTCCTCGGCTTCGACTCGTCGGACGACGACCCCGAGGAGTTCCTGGCGAATCTGAAGTTGGACCTCTATCAGGACGAGGTCTTCGTGCTCACGCCCGGTGGTGACGTGAAGGAATTGCCCGCGGGCTCCACCCCCGTGGACTTCGCTTACAGCGTTCACACCGAGGTGGGGCACCGGTGTGTCGGAGCCAAGGTGAATGGCCGGTTGGTCCCCCTGTCCACCGCCCTCGACTCGGGGGACATCGTCGAGGTGATCACCTCCAACTCGCTCGATGCCGGCCCTTCGCGCGACTGGCTCAAGTTCGCCCGAACCGGGAAAGCGAAAACCAAGATCAAGCACTGGTTCCTGAAGGAGAGACGGGGCCATGCGTTGAACGATGGCAAAGACCAGGTCGCCTCCCTGTTCAAGAAGGAAGCCCCGGACCTGAATGCGACCGAACAGGCCGAACATCTCTCGGCCATTGCCGCGGAGCTGGGCCAGAGAGACGGTGAGACGCTGATGGTGGCGGTCGGTGAGGGCCACGTCTCTCTGGACTCGGTGTCTGTGCGACTCAACCGCCGTCTCACCCCCGACACCGGTGACGATCTCTTCCAACCCCGTCGCCGGCGACCATCCGAATCCGCGCACGTGGTGGTGGAGGGTCAGGACGACATGCTGGTCCAGATGGCTCGATGCTGTTCACCGGTGCCGGGTGATCCCATAGTCGGCTATGTGACGATCGGGCGCGGTGTCTCCGTCCACCGCTCGGACTGCACCAACGTGGTGTCGCTGCCAGGTCGCAGAGAGCGTGCCGTCGAGGTGTCGTGGCCTTCGGACATCGCGGCCGCCTTCGTGGTGTGGATCCAAGTCGAGGCATTGGATCGTGCCCGCCTGCTCAGGGATGTCACTTCAGTCGTGTCCGACACTGGCGGGAATATCACGGCTTCGTCCACGGCCGTGGGCGAGGACCGGGTGGCCACCCTCAAGTACGAAGTGGAATTGTCGGACCCGAGCCAGCTGCCCAGGCTGCTGTCCGACATTCGGGGTGTCGACGGCGTCTACACCGCTTTCCGGCTCGCCAACGACCCCGCTGGCTCCTGATGCGTGTGGAGGCCATCCCGGCGTGGATAGCCGGGACCAATGCCTATCTGGCCATAGGAGACGACAACACGGCCGTCCTGGTGGATGCACCACCGGACCCTCGCCCCATCGGGGAGCACATCGCAAGCCGCGATGTTGCCGTGGTGGGCATTCTCCTGACGCACGGGCATGTCGATCACACCGGAGGCGCCGGGCAATTGGCCGCGAGCACCGGCGCAGGTGTGTGGGCGCACCCTGACGACGACTTTCTCACCCTCCATCCCGAGGAACAGGTTCGGCTGATGTATGGCCAGCTGCTACCGGGCTCATATGAAGTCCCCGGTGAGTTCCAACGTCTGGCACACGGTCAGTTGCTCGAGCTCGCCGGTCTGTCCCTCGAGGTTAGGCACACCCCCGGCCACACCCCGGGGCACTGCTGCTTCTACGACAAGGCCGAGGGTGTGCTCTTCAGCGGTGACCAGCTGTTTCGCGGGAGTGTCGGCCGGGCCGACCTGCCTGGCGGATCCTGGCCAGACCTGATGACTTCGATGCGTCAGCACGTGATGACGCTCGATGACGATGTTCGTGTTCTTCCAGGTCATGGTCCGGAGACGACCATCGGGGCCGAGCGAAGGACCAACCCATTCCGGGACGAGTGGGTCTAGAGACCTCGGCCAAACGCCTCATCGGCGGGCTGGTTGGGCTCGCCGTCATGATCGCGTTGCTCACCCTCCTGGCGATACAACGGATCGAGGAGGCGAAGGGCGAGCCCTTCCCTCTGGAGAATCATCCCTGCCTGCTCGACGACGGCACCCTCCAGGGTTTCGCCCGCACGGATGACATCGAGGACTCACGGGTCGTC
>Ga0302046_10006155_pt1 | contig 10490 bp, 5 predicted proteins | sample RVTome_11_FD_200261 | JGI IMG/M metagenome (GOLD analysis project Ga0302046, IMG submission 200261) | Soil microbial communities from uranium-contaminated site in the Upper Colorado River Basin, Wyoming, United States - RVT147D111 (version 2) ... | reverse complement strand
CCAACGAGTCCACGGCAGCGCCAGAATGAAGGAGAACGACAGCAGCCCGGCGGGCTCGGGGATGTGTGCGATCCAGGCCTCATTCCGGCCCCCTGGGTTGTACCCCCAGCCGGCAATGACTTGCCCATCATAAGAGACGCTGCTGGCTTCGATCAGAGTCCAGCCATCCAACTGGTCGCCGAGCCAAGAGGCCAGCAGCAAGCGCAGATCGCGCATGCCATGTTGCGCATCCCAAACGAAAGCCGCCTCGGACTCGTCCGTGTAACCCCTCCCGACGACCACTTCGCCGTCGCCGGAGATGTCCGACGCGAAGCTCTGGAACGGTCCCCCGGGAAAGTCGCCCAAGCCAACCATCCCTGCTTGCTCGGTCCAAACCCACCCCTCAAGGCCGTTTGCGCTGGAGGCGTTTCCGACCACGATGCTGCCGTCGGCCGAGACGGCGCTCGCGAGACTGATCGGAAAACCGCCCGGGAGGTAGCCCAGGCCTTGCATGCCCGAGTCGGGAGTCCATCGGAATGCCTGCACACCCAGGCCAATCTGGTCTGTGCCTACGACAACTGACCCGTCGGCCGACACGTCGTCGGCGACCGTCAGGACGGCGGACCCGCCTCCAGGCAGGTGCCCCAAAGCGGTCATTCCATCCTGCTTGGTCCAACGAAATGCCTCGCCGCCCATGGCGGACGTGGCGTGTCCCACGATGACGGCTCCGCCATCCGAAGCGCCGTAAGCGATGCTGAACCGCTCGCCTCCGGGCAGATCACCAAGCCCGACCATGCCGTCGTTGGCCGTCCAGTAGGTTGCTTCGAACCATTCAAAATCACTGGATCCGCTTCGACCAACGACGACGACGCCGTCCGGAGAGACACCGAAAGCCCCACTGAAATCTCCGCCCGGCAGTAGCCCGAGTCCGATCATGCCGCCATCGCGGGTCCACCGGAAGGCCTCAATTCCCGCGGCGCTTTTCTGGAACGCTTCGTTGGCGACGCCCACGACGACCATTCCATCCGCGGAGAGGCCGTTCCCGGCGCTGCCCTCGACCCCCCCGGGCAGATCGCCGAGCCCCGTGAAGAAGAAATCGCCGCGGAGCCGCGGAGCCGCTATGCACACGCAGGCGAACGCGAAAACGGTTCGACTCAGGCGAGCCAAGGGCGTGAGCCCCCTTTGATTGTGACCGAACTGCGTGCGCTTCAGCGTCACGAAAGGCGCGTGGTGCCGCTTCACATCTTTCTAGGCGCGCATCGTCACACTGGTCAAGCCTGCTCGCCAAGGCATCGATATCTATCAGCCGGCATACGCCCCACAACATGAACGCGACAATGCGACTGATGCTCCGGCGGACACCAACGCGCCGACAACAGCGCCAGAATAACGAGCGCAGACGGCAATGGACGTAGGCGCCTTCTTCAGCCGGCGCCGCCAGGGTCACTCGTAGCGCAGCGCCCCGATCGGGTCCATCAGCGCCGCGCGGCGCGCGGGATAGATGCCGAAGATGACGCCCGTCAGGCAGGAGATCGCCAGCGAGAGCGTCAGGGCCCAGGGCGTGATGACGGCGTGCCACTGCGTGGCGTACTTGAGCACGAACACGCCCCCGACGCCCAGCGCCACGCCCAGCAGCCCGCCCACCAGCGACAGCGCGACCGTCTCGATCAGGAACTGCCACGTGATGTCCCAGCCGGTGGCGCCGATGGCGCGGCGGATGCCGATCTCACGCGTGCGCTCGGTGATGCTGGCCAGCATGATGTTCAGGATGCCGATGCCGCCCACCAGCAGCGAGATGCCGGCGATGATCGGCAGCACGATGTTGAACACGCGCTGCGTGCGCTGCTTGGACGCCAGCAGCTCGAGCGGCACGACCACCTCGTAGTCCCGCCGCGGGTGGAACTTCGCCAGGATGGCCTGGATGCCGCGCGCCGCGGGGATGACCTGCTCCTCGCTCGCCACCGAGCACAGCACCTGGTGCAGCTCGACCCGCGTCCGCTCGCGCGAGCCGGCGCGGCGGCGCGTCTCGGTCAAGCCGAAGCGGTCGATGATGGTGTCGAACGGCACGTAGACCTCCATGGTCCGGTCGTCCAGCCCCAGCACGCTCTTGGTGGGGCTCTGGAACTCCGCGTCCGCCAGCACGCCTACCACGCGGAAGTATTCGGCCCCCACCTTGAGGTCGAGCTTCAGCGGGTCGCCGAAGTGCTTCGCCTCGCGCAGCAGCCGGGCGCGGACCACGCACACGCGGCGCCGCTCGCGCTGGTCCTCCTCCGTCAGCACGCGGCCCATGATCGGCTCCATCTTGAGCTTCGTGAAATAGGGCGGCGTCACGCCGCGCACCTTGGCGCCGATGCGGCGGCTCTTGAACCAGAGCCACCGTTCCATCTCGTGCACGCCGAGCGTATCGGTGATCATGGGCAGCGTGAGCTGGATCTGCTCGGCGTCGCGAAAGGTGAGCCCGTAGCGCAAGACGCGCGAGTCCTGCTCGTCGGTGACTTTCTCCTCCTCGGGCGGCGTCTGGGCGTTGATGATGATGTTGGTGACGCCGAGCCGGCCGATCTGCTCGAGGATGGCCTGGCGGGCCCCTTCGCCGATGGCCACCATCGAGAGCACCGAGGCGACGCCGAAGATGATGCCCAGGGTGGTGAGCAGCGAGCGGAGCTTGTGCCGCGCCAGGTTGCGCAGCGCCTCGCGCAGCAGCTCAAGCAGGAACATGGGCCGCCTCCTGAAGCGCGTCGGCCAGCACGCGGCCGTCGCGCAGCGTGACGCGGCGCGGGGCGGCCTGGGACAGCTCGCGGTCGTGCGTGATCATCAGGATCGTGCGGCCCGCCTGGTGCAGCTCGCGGATCAGCCGCAGGATCTCTTCAGACGTGCTGGTGTCGAGGTTGCCGGTGGGTTCGTCCGCCAGCACGAGCGCGGGGTCGTTGGCCAGCGCGCGGGCGATCGCGGCCCGCTGGCATTCGCCGCCCGACAGCTCGCTGGGCGTGTGCCCGAGGCGGTGCGACAGCCCCACGCGCTCGATCAGCTCGGCGCAGCGCCGGCGGCGCTCGCGGCGCGGGCGGCGGGCGTAGAACAGCGGCATCTCGACGTTCTCGAGCACGGAAAGGTGCGGGATGAGTTGGAACGACTGAAACACGAACCCCAGCCGCGTCTTGCGCAGGTGCGAGAGGCGGCGGTCGTCCAGATCGGCGACGTTGACGTCCTCCAGCCAGTATTCGCCGGACGTGGGCCGATCGAGGCAGCCCAGGATGTTCAGCATGGTGGACTTGCCGGCGCCGGAGGGGCCGACGATGGCGACGTATTCGCCCGGCCGCACCTCCAGGTCGACGCCGCGCAGCACGTGCACGGCGCCGGCGCCGGCGCCATAGACCCGGCAGACCTGGTGAAGTCGCAGGAGCGGCATTACGGGCTCGACGCCTCTCCCGCGGGCGTCGTGGCGGTTTCCTCTTCGGCCGACTGCGTGTGCCGCGCCAGGTTCGGGTTATAGAGCAGCACCTGGTCGCCTTCGCTCACGCCGCCGTTGATCTGGATGTACGCGTCGTTGCTGATGTCGGGCTGGACTTCGACGCGCGTCGGGACGCCGCTGCGCAGCGCATGGACGTAGTGCTTGCCCTCTTCGAGGAAGACGGCCTGGAGCGGCACGTAGAGCACTTCGGGCCGCTCGTCGATGAAGATCTCCGCCTTGGCGCTGATGCCCGGCTTGAGCGTCTCGCCGCCGGTGGAATCGAGCGTGACGTCGACGTTGAACTCCTTGACCTCGTCGCTGCGGTAGCGATCGGTGTCGCCGGCGATGGTGGCGACCTTGGTGACCTTGCCGGTCAGGACCAGCCCGGCGTAGGTGTCCATGGTGACGGTGGCGGACTGGCCTTCCTTGAGCTTGTTGATGTCGGCCTCGTGGATGGCGACGCGCGCCTGCATGACGCGCAGGTCCGGGATGGTGAAGACCGTCAGCCCGCCCCACACGTCGCCGCCGAGCTTGATGTTGTCGCGATACCAGGGGCGGGTCGGGTCGGCGTAGATGACGATGCCGGGCGCGGGGGCCTTGAGCGTGAAGAACTCGATCTCCTGGTTGACCTCCTCGAGCTTCTTGTTGAGGCTTTCGAGCCGCCGCTCGGCGCCCTCCACGGCGACCTCCTTCTGCCGCAGCGTGGACTCCGCCCGCTTCTGCGCGTTCTCGAGGTCGCGCTGCGCGTCCTTGACCGCGTTCTGCCGCTCGGCCAACGTCATCGGCAGCGTGTACTTCTCGAGCATCTCCAGGTCCTTCCGCGCGCCCACCAGCTCGATATCACGGCGCTCGAAGTCCACGCGGTTCTGGTCGACCTGCTCTTGTGTGTAGAAGCCGCTGGCCTGGAGTTTTTGTGAGCTGGCGAACTTCTTCTCGGCCCGCGAGCGCTCGGTCTCGGCGTTCTTGATCGCCACTTCCGCCTCGCGGCGCTGCTTGGGCGCGTCGCCTTCCTTGAACTTCTCCAGCTCGTTCTCGGCTTTCTGCAGCGCGATCTGCGCTTTTTCGATCGTGGCGACGTTGTCGCCGCGCTGGATGTCCAGCTCCGTCCGGGCGGTCTTCAGGTCGGCCGTGGTCTTGACGATGTCCAGCTCGAGTTGCTGCTTCTGCTCCAACAGCTCGGTCGTGTCCAGCTTGCACAGTTCGTCCCCTTCCTTGGCCTCGGCGCCCTCCTCGATCAGCCAGGTGATTTTCCCGCCGCGCCGGGCGCGCAGGGTGATCTTCTCCGAGTTCTTGGCCATCAGCGTGCCGTTCTCGGTCAGGGTCACCGTCAGCTTGCCGCGCGTGACGCTGTAGAGCAGATCGCTGTCGATCGCGCCGCCGCCGTGGGTCGCCGTCCCGGTGCGATACAGGACCGCCCCGCCGCCCGCGACGGCCGCGACGATCAACAGCGCCGCGAAGGATTTCATGGCTCACCTCCCCAGGAATCGAGGGCTCCGCGCCCGTGAGGGAGCGGACGCGAGCCTTCGCTGCACGGCGACAGCGCGACATTATACCCACACCGGCGTATCGCGCCCCACCATTCGACGCGGCGCTTCGCTATAACTTACGAAAACGCGGTCCGGCGCCGCGGGTTTTCGCGCGCCCGAGGACGCCCGCTGCGCCGGGCGCGAACGCTGGACCGCCGGCGGGCGCGAGAGGCCGACTTTCGTGCGCCGATCGCCGCTGTTTGTGAGTCTGCATGGCGCCTTCAGGACCGCCCGCCCCCTACGTTTCGCGCTCCGGCGCGAAGCTCGACGCGGCCCTGGCGGCCTTCGGGATCGACGTGAGCGGGCTCATCTGCGCCGATTTCGGCAGCCACGTCGGCGGCTTCGTCGATTGCCTGCTGCGGCGCGGCGCGGCGCGCGTCTACGCGCTCGAACCGGGCCGCGGCGTGCTGCACGAACGCCTGCGGCGCGACGACCGCGTCGTGGCCTGCGAGGGCGCCAACGCGCTGCGTACGCCGCCGCGCGAGCCCTGCGACCTGGTCACGATCGACGTCGGCTGGACCGTGCAGCGGCTGATCCTGCCGGCGGCGCGGCGCTGGTTGCGGGCGGGCGGGCAGGTTGTCACGCTGGTCAAGCCGCAGTACGAGGCCCCCAAGACCTGGCTGAAGCGCGGGCTGCTCGACGACGCCCGACTACCCGCAGCCCTGGACGCGTGCCGGGCCGACGTCGCAGACGTGGGCTGGACGCGGCGCGGGGAAATCGAAAGCCCAGTCCGCGGCCACGGCGGAGCGCGCGAGTTCCTGTGGTGGCTGACCAAGCAGTAGCGGCGGCCCTGCGCGTCCGGCGCTGGCAGGCTACAAACCTGCCCCACAGACGGGAGCGATGGCGCCCCATCAGAGCCGCGACCGTGAGGGAGCGGTGTCCGCGTTCCGGGCGCCTGCGGTCCACGAGGGCGCCTGCGGTCCGCTGACGCAGGTATAATCTCGCCCCGCTCGATGCAGACACTGGCCGCTCGCGCGACCGTCGCGCGAGCGGGTCGCCAGGCCGCGCATCGCCGCAGAGTGAGATCGATGATCGACATCAAGCTGATCCGAGAGCAGCCCGAGCTGGTCCGCAAGGCCGCCGCCGACAAGGGCATGAAGTTCGACATCGACCAGCTCCTGGCGCTCGACGCGCGCCGCCGCGAGCTGGAGACGCTGTTCAACGAACTGCGGCACGAGCAGAAGCAGGCCGGCGAGCGGATCGCGAAGGCTTCCAGCGAGGAGCGGGTCGGGCTCAGCAAGGCGATGGGCGCCGTGAAGGCCCGCGCCAAAGGTATCGAGGACGAGCTGGCCGGCCTCGCGCCGCGGATTCACGAGCTGCTGCTGCTGGCGCCGCAGATCCCCGCCTACGACGAGGGCGTCCCGGTCGGCGCCGACGCCTCGGACAACGTCGAGGTCCGCCGCGTCGGCCAGCCGCGAGCGAAGGCCGACTTCGGCTTCCCGTTCCAAGACCATATCGCCCTCGGCGAAGCGCTGCGCCTCTTCGACCTGGAGCGCGGCGTGAAGCTCGCCGGCAGCCGCAACTACGTCCTCACGGGCGCCGGCGCCATGCTGCACGAGGCCGTGCTGCGGCTGGCGTGGGACCTGATGGTCGAGCGCGGCTGGACGCCGTTGACCGTGCCGGTGCTGGTGAGCGAGAAGCTGATGTACGGCACCGGCTTCTTCCCGCTGCACCGCGACGAAGTCTATCTCTGCGAGCGCGACGAGCAGTGCCTCGTGGGCACCGCCGAGGTCCCCGTCACCGGCTTCCATGGCGACGAGATCCTGGAGGCGGAGGAGCTGCCCAAACGCTACGTCGCCCGCAGCACGTGCTTCCGCCGCGAGGCCGGCGCCGCCGGCAAGGACACGCGCGGGCTGTATCGCATTCACTTCTTCGACAAGCTGGAGCAGGTGGTCGTATGCCGGGCGGAGGCGGCCGAGTCCCGCAAGTGGCACGAGGAGATCATCCGCAACGCTGAGGACGTGCTGGCGGCGCTCGAGCTGCCGTATCGCGTGGTCGAGGTGTGCACGGGCGACATGGGGCAGGGCAAGGTGCGCATGTTCGACATCGAGACCTGGATGCCCAGCCGCGAGCAATACAGCGAGACGCACTCCGCCAGCCGCTTCCACGACTTCCAGGCCCGCCGCCTGAACCTGCGCTACCGCGAGGACAAGGGCAAGCCGCGGTTCTGCCACACCCTCAACAACACCGTGATCGCCTCGCCGCGCATCCTGATCCCGCTGCTCGAGGTTCACCAGCAGAAAGACGGCGGCGTGCATGTGCCGGCGGCGCTGCGGAAGTATGTGAACGGGATGGAGCGGATCAACACGGCGCCGATCGCGTAGCCAATCGTGAAACAAGGACGGGTGGGCGCCCGCGGGCGCCCACTATCTTGGCACAGACCCCCCAGAACCGGAATTGCGTAGAGCCGCGTCTCTCGGCGCGGTAGAATGCTCCAGGCAAGCCGCTCGATCGCGGAGACCCGACATGCGCAGCTCACCGGACCCCCCCCGCGGAAACGGTCTCGGCGCACGGCTTGCCGCGGCGCTGCTTCTGGCCCGCTTCGCGCTCTTCCCGGCTGTCGCCATGGAACCGAACGTCCCCTTCGATGACCTGCCGCTGCCCACGCGGCTGCTGATGCACGACGCGCCCGGGCTGATCGCCCATACCGAGCGTGGCCGCGTCTGCGCGCTCTACGGCCGGCCGATCATCGGCGGCGCGACGGCTCTCCAAGCCGAGATCGCCTTCTGGGCCAACTACGCCGACGCCTTCGGGGTGGCCGATCCCGAACTGGACGTGCTCTCGGCCCACGCGATCGCCGGCGGGCGGTTCACCGTGTTTCACTACGCACAGCGCATGGGCGACCTGATGGTCGAGGGCGCCACGGCCCGCCTGCTGGTCCTGAACGGCGATCGCCCGAAGGTCGTCTACGTCAGCGCGCGGCTTGCCGATTCGCCCGCCTGGGGTTTCCCCGACCCGGCGCTCAACGGCGGTGATGCGCTGAGCGCGGTCTGCGCATTGCCCGAGTACGCGCATCTTGTCGGCTGGTCCGACCCGGAGCTGGTCGCCTGGCCCGGGCACGTCGAGGCGGGCGAGTTCGGACGCGCGCCGCCGATCCAGGCGTGGAAGCTTACGGCGGAGTATCCCGCCGACGATCCGGAGCTCTACGAGCGCAAGACCTTCTTCGTCGACGCCGCGACCGGCGGGCTGCTCGCGGTCCGCGACGAAGTGCATCACGCCGACGTGACCGGGACGGTCGAGGGCTACGCGACCCCGATCACCACCTGCGGCGATCCGCCCGGTCCGTGCGCCCGGCCCGACCTGGCCGACAACCCCCCGGCGCTGCGGCCGCTGTCGAACATCCTGGTGCAGGTCACGGGCGGCAACAGCGCCTACACCGATCCCAACGGCCACTTCCTGATTCCGCACGTGGGGACGGACCCCGTGACCGTTACGACCACCGTCGCCGACGGGCGCTGGGTGACGGTGGACAACCACCAGGGCGGCGAGCTGGCGCTGAGCCAGCAGGTCACGCCGGGCGTTCCCGCGACGTTCACGATCAACCCGCCGCCGCACTCGGCCAATTCGCCCGACACGGCGCAGGTGAACGCGTTCGCGTACGTGAACGAGATTCACGATTTCTTCACCAGCCGCGTGCCGGGATGGACGGGGCTGGATTACCCGCTGCTTGCGACCGTGAACATCGACGACACGTGCAACGCTTTCTTTACCGGCTCTGGGCTTCAGTTTCTTGCCGCGGGCGGAGGCTGCACCAATACCGCCTATTCGTCCATAGTAGCCCACGAGTACGGGCATTTCGTCGTCCATCAACTGGGACTCGTCCAGCGCAGTTTCGGTGAAGGCTTCGGCGACACATGCTCCCTCCTCGCCTACGACGACCCCATCGTAGGTCGTGAAATGCAGCCGGCTGAGCCAAACGATCTGGCCAGCCTACCGCGCGATTACTCTCAGGACGCGTCCGCGTACCCCTGCAACGACCCCTCAGTTTACCGGTGCGGCCGGGTTTTGGCCGGACTGTGGCGCGACATTCGCGAGGAGCTTTCTGTCGACCACGGCGGGCCATATGCAGACCCGCAGGCGCTTAGCGTGGCGCAGCAGCTCTTCGCAGACTGGTCGCAGGTCACGCTTGGAGGAGCGACCCGCGTAGTGGGAACCAGCGTCTATTACCAGGCCGCCCACGCGCTCTCGGTGCACGAAATCCTGACGGTGGACGACGACAACGCCGATCTCAGCGACGGCACGCCGCACTGTGTGGACATTTGTGAGGCAGCCGCCAACCATGGTCTGGCGTGCGCCGGTTGCACCCCGCCCGCGCCGCCAGGAACGGATTACCTCGTCTCCTTTCAACCGCCGCTCGTCACCTACACGTCACCGTATCCCGGCGGCGACCCGCGCAACGGGGTCGACCCGTTCGGGATCGCGGTCGCGGACCTCAACAACGACGGCCTGAAGGACGTCGTGCTCGCGTGCGAGGGCAGCGACAACGTGCTGGTTTTCCTGGGGCAGTCCAGCTCGCCCACGTCGTACGCATTTCAGGCGCCGGTCGCGTACGCGGTCGGCGACCGTCCGGCGAAGGTGGAGCTGCGCCACATGTCGCTCAATAGCCAGGCGCCCGACGGCTACCATGATATCATTGTCACGCTTCAGGGCGACAACGGCGTGCGCATCCTGCTCAACAACGGCGACGGCACGTTCGATCCCAACGACCCGGACAAGAGCCGCTTCGAGGCGGTGACCGACGCCAACGGCGACCCGGTCCTGAACCCGGTCGGGCTGCGCGTGTACGACTGGCATCTCAACGCCCGCAAGGACATCGCCGTCGCGGGATACCAGCCTGGCGCCGATGGCAAGCCGCGCGTCACGCTGGGCGTGCTGTGGGGCGAGACCGACGGGACGTTCACCAAATGGGGCCTGCGCCTGGGGCACAAGGGAAAAGGCCACGACCTCGCGCGCTGGCAGGACGTCGTCGAGTTGCCCGGCCCGCCGCCGCTGATCAAGCTCGTGGAGCGCCTGGCGATCACCAACGGCGACCCAAACGCGCCCGATCCGAAGCTTGCGGTGTTCAAGTACCAGCCACAGCAGAGCTGCACTCTGTCTCAGCTCGTCCCATTGGACATATTCGGAGTGTCCGAATCGTACGCTGTGACTGCCGCAAGGTTCAACGACGATACGCTGGTGGACCTGGCCGCCTGTGACACGGTGAGCTCACATTGGTTCGAACAGCTCGTGGACACCACGTTCGAGGACCGCGGCTTCAAGTTCACGAGATCGATACCGCGGGGCATGGACGCCGGCAAGCTCACGAAGCTCGACAGCAACCCGCCCACGTTGGACAGCCGAGTTGACATCGCGGTGGCGGTTGATGGCTATAACTGGGTCACGATTCTCCCGAATGTCGGGGTTGGCACGACCTTGTTCGCGGACCTTCACGAGATCGCGATCACTCCCGATATCAACGACGTTCCGTCGCCCCGACAGGTCGTCATCATCGACATAAACGGCGACGGGCTTCCTGACGTTCTAACCGCGAATCAGGGTAC
>Ga0302046_10006154_pt1 | contig 10490 bp, 10 predicted proteins | sample RVTome_11_FD_200261 | JGI IMG/M metagenome (GOLD analysis project Ga0302046, IMG submission 200261) | Soil microbial communities from uranium-contaminated site in the Upper Colorado River Basin, Wyoming, United States - RVT147D111 (version 2) ... | reverse complement strand
GCTCAGCTCGTTTCGCGACGACAACCAGCGGGGCACGCTCATCCTGCGGAGGCGGCACGACGTGGAACAGCTCGCACTGACGGGGGTTGCGGCGGAATCGGGGCACGTGCGGCTCACCATGCGCGGCCTGCCGCAGAGCATGGCATCGGTGTCGCATCTGCTGACGGCGCTCGCAGAGGCGCGTGTGAACCTGGACATGCTCGTGATCGCGGACCGGCCGGAGGCACGGCGCCAGGTCCAGGTCACGGTGAAGGATGAATCGCTGCCGGACGCACTGCCCGTATGCGAATTGCTGACGAAGGAGATGGGTGGCGAGGCCGTCGTCGTGCAGCCGGGCCTGAGTCGGGTTGCACTCGTGGGGAGCGGCATGCAGGACGCGCCGGGTGTGTACGCGCGCGCATTCGCCGCATTGCTTTCCGCCGGCATCGAAGTGCACGCGGTCTCGTCATCGTCGATCACGATCGCGTTCATCGTGGACACGCGGAACGAGGACCAGACGGTGCGCACGCTGCACGAGACGTTCGCACTGGGAGGGCAGGGCGCGTGAGGATCGCGATTCTGGGCGCGACGGGGGTGGTGGGCCGCACCATGCTCGAGGTGCTGGCCGAGCGGCGCGTCGACGTCACGGAGCTGGTGCCCCTCGCATCCGCGCGGTCGGCGGGCAGCATGGTCCTGTGCAACGACCGCGAATGGCTCGTGCGCGAGCCAGCGGCCGGGATGTTCGAGGGCTGTCGTTTCGCGCTGTTCTCCGCGGGCGCGGAACGCAGCCGCACGTGGGGACCCGTTGCTGCCGCAGCAGGTGCCGTCGTGATCGACAATTCGTCCGCGTTCCGCATGGACCCCGCGGTCCCGCTCGTCGTGCCGGAAGTGAATGCGCACGCACTGGCGGACCGGCCGCGCGGCATCATCGCGAATCCGAACTGCGCGACGATCCAGCTCGTGGTCGCACTGGAAGCGCTGCGCCGCGCGGCAGGTCTCGTCCGCGTGGACGTGACGACGTTCCAGTCGGTGTCCGGCGCGGGACAGAAGGGCGTAGACGCGCTGGTCGCCGAGCTCGCGGGCAATGGCAGCGTGCTGAATCCGTTCCCGGCCGCGATCGCCGGCAACGTGATCCCGGCGATCGGCCCGCGCACGCCGGACGGCTGGACGGAGGAGGAGACCAAGATCCGCAACGAGACGCGCAAGATCCTCGGCATGCCGGAGCTGAGAGTGACTGCGACCTGTGTGCGCGTTCCCGTACGCGTCGGCCATTCCGCGTCCGTCTGCGTGGAAACAGAGCACGCGCTCGAACGCGCACGGATCATGGAAGTCCTTGCCTGCATGCCCGGTGTCGTCTGCTACGACGATGCGCGCGATCCGACACCGCTCGATGCCGCAGGCCGGGATGAGGTGAGGGTCGGACGCGTGCGCGTGGATCCCGACGATCCGCGTGTGCTCCACCTCTGGATCGTGGCGGACAACCTGCGCAAGGGTGCGGCGACGAATGCAGTCCAGATCGCGGAGCAGGTCGCCCGTGGCTGAGCAGCGACCCGGGAAGGCGCGGGCACGGAAGAAGCCAAAGCGGCGCCGCGCAAGGATCGAGACGAGCGCGGGCGGCGTGGTGTTCCGTCGCATGCCCGGCGGCCTGCGCTTCCTGCTCATCCGCGATCCCTACGCGAACTGGGGCCTGCCGAAAGGACACATCGAGAACGATGAGACGCCCGAACAGACGGCGCTGCGCGAGGTCGCGGAGGAGACCGGGCTCGCAACGCTCGCCGTCATCGAACGGCTGCCCACGATCGACTGGTACTTCCGCGAACGCGGCCGCATCATCCACAAGTTCTGCCACTTCTTCCTGCTCGAGTCGCAGCGCGGCGAACCGGTGCCCCAGACCACGGAGGGAATCACGGCGTGCCTGTGGTGTGATTTCCCGGGCGCGCTGGAGACGCTCAGCTACGCGAACGCGAGAGAGGTGCTGATCGCGGCCGGGTCCTGCCTCGATCTCGGACCCGCGCCCGGCGCGGCCGATCCCGCAGGTCTGATGTGACGGACGACAAGGGAACGGACCCGCGCACGCGCGAGTGGTCCTGGGCCTACGCGGGTCTCGTCCTCATCGCGGGGGCGCTGTTCCTCTACTCCGTGCGGTCCGTGCTGGGACCCGTGCCCGTGTTCCTGCTGCTCCTGCTGCTGCTTTCGCCGTTCGCCGGAACCCGCACGCATGGCGTGGCTGTCACCGGCATCACGCTCCTCTTCGCGATCTGGCTGCTGCGCACACTGGGTGGGCTGCTCACGCCCTTCCTGCTGGCCGCGGCGGTGGCGTACATCCTGGATCCGGCAGTGGACGCGCTCGAACGCCGTGGCCTGCACCGCTGGCTCGCCATCGCGATCCTCGCGCTGCCCGCGGTCGCGATCCTCGCGGCGCTCCTGCTCATCGGCGTGCCTGCGGTCGCGCACCAGGCGGAAACGTTCCTCGCGGAGCTGCCCACCGCGGCGGCGCGGCTCAGCACATGGCTCGCCTCCGTGCGCACGCGCCTCGTCGGTACCGATATCCCGTTCATCGACGAAGAGCGCGTCTTCGGCTGGATCGGCTCGATCGATGAAGTACGCATCGCGCAGTTCCTCGAGGAACGCAGGGGCGTGCTGCTCGACCGCAGCTGGAGTGCCGTGCTCGGCGCGGGACGCGGCGTCGGCGTCGTGCTCGCCCTGCTCGGATTCCTCGTGCTCACCCCCGTTCTCAGCGTCTACCTGCTGCGCGACTGGGACCGCATCACGGCCGCGGCGGCCAATCTCATCCCCGAGTCGCGACGTGCGCGATCCGTCGCGTTCGCGCGCGAATACGACGGCCTGCTCGCCCGCTTCCTGCGCGGCCAGGTGATCGCCGCCGCCATTGTCGGCGTGCTCACCTGGCTCGGCCTGCTCATTGCCGGATTCCCCATGTCCGGCCTCGTGGGCGCCATTGCCGGGCTGTTCAACCTCGTGCCCTATCTCGGTCTCATTGCGAGCATCCTGCCGGTCGTCATCATCGCGCTCCTGAGCGGCAGCATTCTCGCCTCGCTGCTCAAGGCAGGCATCGTCTTCGCGATCGTGCAGTTCATCGATGGCTCGATCACGGGCCCGCGCATCGTCGGAGAGTCCGTGGGCCTGCACCCGGTGTGGGTGATACTCGCACTGGCCGTAGGCGGCTTCGCATTCGGCTTCGCGGGTCTGATCCTCGCCATGCCGGCCGCCGTCCTGATCAAGCTGCTCCTGCGCGAGGCCATCGCGCGCTACCGCGCCTCGAACCTGTTCCGGTCGAGCGAGACCTGACGTTGCGGCTCACGATCCCCACCGTCCTCTCGCTCGCGCGCGTGCCCCTCGGCATTGCGTTCGTCGTCACCGAGGATGCCATTGCACGCGCCGGCATCATCGTCGCTGCCGGCATCTCGGACTGGCTCGACGGCCGCCTCGCGCGCGCGCTGCACCAGGATTCCCGCACTGGCGAGGTGCTGGATCCGATCACGGACCGGATCTTCGCAATGACCACGCTCGGCGCGCTCACGGCGGAGGGGACGATCCGCGTCTGGGAGCTTTTCATCCTGCTCTCGCGTGACATCGCGACGACCATCGGCTTCGTCATCGCACACGTCCGCAGACTGCCGATCCGGTTCCGCGCCCGCTTCAGCGGCAAGACGGTGACGGTGCTCCAGGTCGCTGCCCTGTTCGCCTTCACGCTCGATCTGCCGGGCACGCTCGCCGCAGTCCTGCTCGTCGGCATCGCCAGTGTCTGGGCCATTGCCGACTACGCGCACTTCGCAGCAACTTCCCTGCGCCGGCCGCTCGGAGCCGGTGGATGACGCCGCCCCGCGGCCCGACACCCCGTCGCGCGTTGACACTTGCGGAACCGAAGGACCTGACGATCATCGGCGGCGGCCCGACCGGCCTCTTCGCCGCATTCTACGCCGGCCTGCGCGGCATCAGCGCGCGCATCCTCGACTCGCTGCCCGAGCTGGGCGGCCAGCTCACTGCGCTCTATCCCGAGAAGTACATCTACGACGTCGGCGGATTCCCTCGCATCCTCGCGCGCGACCTCTCGAACAACCTCATCGAGCAGGGGCTCCAGTTCGGCTGCGATGTCCGTCTCGAAGAACGCGTCCTCGCCCTCGATCCCGTGGCCGACGGCTACGTCGTCGCCACCGATCACGGCCGCTATCCCACGCGCAAGGTCCTCATCGCCGGCGGCAAGGGCGCATTCGCTCCGCGCGAACTCGAATGCACGGGCTACCACCGGTTCCTCGGTTGTGGCGTCTCCTACTTCGTCCGCGATCCCGCGCTCTACGATGGCCAGCGCATCCTCATCGTCGGCGGCGGCGACTCCGCCGTGGACTGGGTCCTCAACCTCAAGGACCGCGCGCGCCGCCTCATCCTGATCCACCGCCGCGAAGGGTTCCGTGCTCACGCCCATTCCATGCGCATGCTCCAGGCCGGCGTCGAACAGGGCACCATCGAGCTGCTCACCCACCGCGAAGTCCGCGAGATCCACGGCGATTCTCACGTCACTGGCGTCACCATCTACGACAACCGGACCAACGAGGACGAGACATTCGAAGTCGATGCGGTGCTCGCTCTCATCGGCTTCAAGCCCGATCTCGGTCCCATCGCCACCTGGGGATTCGACCTCGATCGCAACACCATCCGCGTCAACCACCGGCTCGAAACCAGTCTGCCCGGCGTCTTCGCCGCCGGCGACATCGCCACCTACGACGGCAAGCTCGAGCTCCTCGTCACCGGATTCAGCGAAGCCGCCATGGCCGTCAACCATGCCGTTCAGGAGATCAACCCGAAGGCCCGCTACAATCCCGGGCATTCGACCAACCTCAGGATCTTCAAGGAGCGCGAAGACGCGGACGCGAATGCGGACGCCGGTTCCCCGCTCCTTTGATGCGACCGTCCCGCCTACCGAGGAGCACGCCATGAGCGACAACACCAAGACCATCCTCCTCGTCGAGGACAACGAGGACAACCTCGTCGTCTACCGCACCATCCTCGAGCACGTCGGTTTCATCGTCGTCGAGGCGCGTGATGGCCTCGAAGGCCTCAGCCGCGCTCGCCTGCTCCACCCGGACCTCATCCTCATGGACATCTCCATTCCCAAGCTCGATGGCTGGGAGGCCACGAGCCGACTCAAGGCCGATGCCGCCACCCGCGACATCCCCATCGTCGCCCTTACCGCCCACGCCCTCGAGGAGGACCGCCAGCGCGCCATCGCCGTCGGCTGTGATGGATACCTCGCCAAACCGATCGAGCCGCGCCGCGTCGTCGAGGAGGTCCAGCGGTTCCTGGGCCCGCCGCGGTAGCGAATTTGCATGATAATCAGGAATTATTATCGTTAAGGACTCTTTCAACGGGGGACAACGTGGCAAACGATCCGGCACGCAAGGCGCTGCTCGATGGGCTCAACGTGGACCTGGCAGCGGAGTACCAGGCGGTCCTGACCTATCTGCTGTACTCGCGGCTGGTGAACGGGCCGATGCGGCCGCAGCTGTCGGCGTTCTTCGAAAGCGAGATCACGGATGAGCTGGGGCACGCGAAATTGCTGGCCCACAAGATCGTGGCGCTGGGCGGGATGCCGACGACGAAGCCGGCGGCAGTGAGCCTGACGACGGACAATCGGGAGATGCTGCAGATCGCGCTGCAGGCGGAGAAGGACGCGATCGACCGCTACACGCAGCGGATCAAGCAGGCGGAGGGCGTGGGAGAGCTGGGTCTGAAGGTGGAGCTGGAGAACCTCGTGGCGGAGGAGACGAGTCACAAGGAAGATCTGGAGCGGATGCTGTTCAACTGGCCGGCCTGAGGAGAGGCGTCTACCAGGCGATCCAGCGGTCGATGGCGTGGAGTGCGGCCATGGCGGCGGCCTCCTCGAGGGATCGAGCGGGGTCGATGGGAACGAGACCGGCGAGTAGGGCGAAGCGGCGGTCGAGAGCGGCCTCGACGGACGCAGCGACGTATTTTCTGCCGAACATGTCGAGGTGGTGAGTGCCTTCGAGGCCGATGGCGAGGCGATCGCCGGCCTTTTCGGCGGCGGCGAGGGTAGCGCGTGCGGCTGCGCGCGCGCGACCGGCCTCGGTGTCCAGCTCGGTGGCTTCGCCGTCGAGGATCTCGCTTCCGCGCGTGACGGAGACGCTGCATGTGACACGGCTTCCCGCGCGCTGGACGGTGAGGTCCTGGAGCACGAGAAACCGGCCGGCCCCGGGAGCGGCGATGTCGGTGGTCGCAGGCTCGCGAGAGGACCTCGTGTCATCGCGGAACGCGACGCGGATGCCTTCCGGGCTGAACTGGAGACCGTGGCGGCGGAGGACCTGCGAGACGCCGTTCGTGATGATGATGCCTGACGCGTTGGGCGCGGCGGTGATGTGGATGGCGCGGACGCGTTTTAGGTCAGCGAGCCAGACGGCGGCAGCGAGGACGCCGGGCAGCTGCTCGAGCGCCTGGACGAGCCAGAGCTCGAGGTCGTGCGCGACGTCGTGGGAGACGTTCTCGTCGTCGATCATGGAGACGATCGGCCGCGCATCAACGGGTGCGCGGGAGCCGGTCCGCGATCAGGCGACCTCCTGTCGGTCTGGTTCCGGGTGCGCCGTTCCGGTCACGATTGTCATGAGTCAATCGGCGCGACCGGTCCAGCGGTTCGTCGCCTGGAGGGCGGCGAATATGGCGGCCTCTTCGGGGGAATGACCGACGGGCGCAATGCCGGTGAGAGGCACCGTATCGCGGCCGTCGACGGCATTCGCCGCGACGAGGACCCACTGGCGGCCGTTCGCGTCCACGATTTCCGCGGCCTCGAATCCCATGCGCTCGTTCTCACCGGCGTCGCGGAGCGCATCGAAGACGGCGCGCGCGCCGGCGGAAGCGCGGCCGAGCCTCGTCGCGGGGCCCGCACCGGAGCCGCGGTAGGTGTTGCCGTCGCGGCGGATCGTGACGCTGCAGCGTGCCTCGTTGTTCGTCTCCGTCTCGAGATCGTACTCGACGAAGACGAGACGCGGGCTGGCGGGCGGGCCGAGCCCCGCGGGTCCCGGTTCCGCATCGACGGGCGCGGTCGCCTGCTCGAGTGCGTCGCGGCGGATCTGCGCTACGCTGATGATGCGGCGATCCACGACGATGCCGAGACCGGCGCTCAGTGCGGACTCGACATTGCGCACGATCTGTTTCGGGCTGAACAGCGGTGATGCGAGGACGTGGATCTCGTCGAGCCGGCCGAGTGGGTTGGCAACGACACGGGCGGACACGACGCCGGCGAGCGAACAGAGCAGGCGCTCGACCTCGTTGTCGGGGTGCCAGGGCGACTGCAATTGCGAAAGACCTCTCCGCGAAGGTTTCCCGAAGATAGCAGCGTGCGCGCGTCGTCGCCAGTCGCTTGCGCTTGAGACGTCGCGGGAACCGTCTATCTTGCGCGCTGGTTCGGAACGAAACGGATCACGGCCTGCGCATCGCGATCGGCCGCCTGCATCCGTCAGTGCGTTGATTTCGAGGGTCTGGAGAAAAGCGACGATGGCGCATACGAAAACGGAGTCCGTGGTCATTATCGGGTCGGGACCGGCGGCGTGGACGGCTGCATTGTACGCGGCGCGTGCGCGCCTGGATCCACTCGTATTCGAGGGTGCGCCGGGCCGCGACATGATTCCCGGCGGTCAACTGATGTACACGACGGAGATCGAGAACTACAGCGGTTTTCCGGAGGGCATCGGCGGAATCGATCTGATGATGCGCATGAAGGACCAGGCGGTTCGGTTCGGCACGCGTGTGGTGACGGAGGACATCGTGTCGGTGGATTTCAGCGAGCGTCCGTTCCTTCTGCGCCCGGGCGAGTCGGATCCGCTGCACGCACAGGCGGTGATCGTCGCGACCGGTGCGCGTGCGAACTGGCTGGGTCTGCCGAACGAGCAGAGGCTGGCGCACGCGGGCGGCGGTGTGTCGGCGTGCGCTGTGTGTGATGGTGCACTGCCGGCGTTTCGTGGCAAGCGACTCGCGGTCGTGGGCGGCGGCGACAGCGCGATGGAAGAGGCGACCTATCTGACGAAGTTCGCGAGCGAGGTGGTCATCGTCCACCGGCGCGATCGGTTCCGTGCATCACCGATCATGGTGGAGCGAGCATTGTCGAACCCGAAGGTGAGGGTGCTCGAGAACACGGTCGTGGCGGACGTGAAGGGCGAGCAGTTCGTGGAAGCGATCGTGCTCGAGGACACGCTGACGGGCGCCCGCGGCGAGCTGGATGTGGGTGGACTGTTCATCGCGATCGGCCATACACCGAACACGACGTTCCTGCAGGGCCAGCTCGACCTGCTGCCCAGCGGCTACGTGCACATGCCGGAGACGTGGCGAACCGTGACGAGCGTGCCGGGCGTGTTCGCGGCAGGCGATGTGATGGACAGCTACTACCGGCAGGCGATCACCGCTGCGGGCACAGGCTGCATGGCGGCCCTGGATGCCGAACGCTGGCTCGCGCACGGCGGCGCACACCCCGCCGAGACCGGCGCGGCCATCCCGGTGGGCGCGTGATCGCCACCAGTTCGAACCACGAACCAGAACCACTTTCCATGAACCACTGAACGCCGTTGCCGTTCAGAAGGTCTTCCCGATCCCGCGCAGGATGGAATCGAGAATGCGCCGCAGCGAACCGCGACGGTGCAGCGGGCAGAAGTCGTGGGGCTCGGTGCCGGCCAGGAAGTACTCGGTGCGTACCTGATCGGCCGGGCAGTTGATGTCGGCGATGCCGCCGGTAACGACATCGATGCTCAGAGCGGTGACGCTGGAGGGCGGCTGCCAGTCGCCGGGCGCGGGCCGATCCGCGTACGTGCGGGACATGATCTCGCCCCATACCGGAGCGGCAAGACGTCCGCCGGTGGCATTGGGCAGGATCGTGACGGGCTGATCGAAGCCGAGCCAGACGCCGGCGACGAGCTCGCGGTTCATGCCGACGAACCACACGTCCTTCGCGTCGTTGGTGGTGCCGGTCTTGCCGGCGGCCGCGGCGTGGAAACCCGCGGTGCGGACGGCATGACCGGTACCGCCGTTCACAACGCCACGCATCAGATCGAGCGTGATGAAAGCGACGCCGGCCTCGAGTGCGCGTTCGCGCGCATGCAACGGCTCCCACAGCAGGTTGCCGTTGGCGTCCTCGACGCGGCGGATGAGGTGCGGGCGTACGCGAAGACCGCCGTTCCCGAAGGTCGCGAACGCCGCGACGAGCTCCGCGGGGACGACTTCCGCCGCTCCAAGGAAGATCGAGGGTACGGCGGGAATGGGCGATTCGATTCCGGTCCGTCGTGCCAGTGATGCGACGTGTCCGACGCCGGCGAGCTGGCCGACGCGAATCGCCGCATGGTTCGAGGAACGGGCCATCGCTTCCGGCACGCTGAGCGTCGTCGTCGCATCGGGCACGAGATCATCGGGAGTCCAGACAGGCGTGCCGGCCGTGGAAACGGCGATGGGTCCCGTCTCGATGAGCTGGTTGACGGCGAGGCCGGCCTCGATGGCCGCGGCGTAGACGAACGGCTTGAAGGCGGAGCCGGGCTGCCGCCTTGCGAGAAGCGCGCGATCGTAGGAGGAGTGCCGGAAATCGCGGCCGCCCACGAGCGCACGCACCTCGCCGGTCGTGGCGTCGAGGACGACGGCCATGCCCTGGAGATACGGGGAGCCGCCGCCGCTGGCCGGTGCCAGTGCGCCCTCCGGTGCGACGGGATGGTTGTACGTGCCGAACGCGCCGGATTCGACGCGCCGGATCTGCGCGACGAGGGCATCGTTCGCTGCGGCCTGAATGACCGGATCGAGACCCGTGTAGACGCGCAGGCCGCGAACGTGCGCATCCGGACCGAATCGCTCGCGCAGCTCTTCACGCACGGCTGCGATGACGTAGGGTGCGGGACCGGCCGCCTCGAGCGGGTCTGCCAGCGTGAGGGGGTCCTCGCGCGCCTGCTCGGCCTCCTGCTTCGACAGCACCTTCTCGCGGACGAGCACGCCGAGGACGACGTTCCGGCGCATCCGTGCACGTTCCGGCTGGTGGCGCGGATGGAACCGCCCCGGGCTCTGAACCAGGCCGATGAGCATGGCGGCCTCGACAGGCGCGATCTGGTCGACCGATTTACCGAAATACACGCGCGACGCTTCTTCCACGCCGTACAGGCCATCGCCCATGTAGACCTGGTTGAGGTAGCGTTCGAGGATCTGGTCCTTGCCGAGCGCCCGCTCGATCTTCGGAGCGAGCTGCACCTCGCAGAACTTGCGGCGCAGCGTTTTCGACCGCGGCAGCTCCTCGGTGAATACGTTGCGCGCCAGCTGCATCGTGATCGTGCTGAAACCTTCGGCGAACGAGCGCGACCGCAGATTGCGCCAGGTCGCGCGCACGACGCCGCGCGGATCGATTCCACGGTGGGAATGGAAGCGGCGGTCCTCGACGGCGACGATGCCGTCGCGCAGGACGACTGGCACGTCGTTCAACGAGACGACCGTACGCCGCTCGGGCGCGAGGTCCGCCAGGCGCG
>Ga0302046_10006152_pt1 | contig 10491 bp, 8 predicted proteins | sample RVTome_11_FD_200261 | JGI IMG/M metagenome (GOLD analysis project Ga0302046, IMG submission 200261) | Soil microbial communities from uranium-contaminated site in the Upper Colorado River Basin, Wyoming, United States - RVT147D111 (version 2) ... | reverse complement strand
GGCTTGTCGTCGGGGTCCTCCAGCGTCAAGTCGTCGTCGTAGTCGATCCGGCCGACGCGGACGCGGTCCTGCGCCGGCTCGCAGCGCACGTAGAACCCCGCTTCGAGGTCGATGAGCACGGGATGGGTGCCGCGCCGCGAGGTCGCGTGCTCGCCGACCTCCGTGCGGTCCAGGAGGCCGAAGGGGATCGTCGCCGTCGTCGGTGTCGGTCCGGCCGGCTCGTCCCGCGACTCCGGCAGCGCGAAGAACGCGTTCTCGGGGACCACCACGCGCAGGGGGAGCTCGATCCCCGAGCGCGCGAGGAGGCGCTTCGCCCAGGGCCCGTTCATCACGACCACCCGGCGGGCCTCGACCTCGCCGTCGCTCGTCCGCGCGCCGACCGCGCGACCGCCCTCGATCAAGAGCTCCTCGACCTCCGTGCCCAGGCGCGTGATGGCGCCGTAGGTGCGCGCCAGCGCGGCGAAGGCCTCGACCGTCCGGCGCGGATCGACGAACCCGGCGGTCGGCTCCCAGGCGCCGCGGGAGCCGTCGCGCACGACGATGCCCGGGATGCAGCGCCGGATCTCCTGCGCGCCGATCGCTCGGATCTCCACGCCGTGCCCGGACAGGTCGGCGCTGATCCGGTCGATGCGCTCGTGCCATTCGACCTGCTCCGGCCCCGCCAGGGTCAGGATCCCCGAGGCATGGAAGCCGATCGCGCGGGCCGTCAAGGTCTCGAAGCGCGCGTACTCGCGCAGGGAGTCGCGCGCCATGAGCGACAGCAGCCGATCCGCGTAGAACTGACGCAGGATCGCGCCCGAGGCACCCGTGGAGCCCGCGCCGAGCTCCCTGCGCTCGCACAGCACGACCGGCTCCTTCAGCGGGTCCGTCCGCTGCGCTGCGCGGAGCGCCAGCGCGGTCCCCATCACGCCCCCACCGACGATCAGGATCCTCGCGTGCATCGACCGGACGGTAGCATAGGAGTGGAAGGTCGTGGACGCGCGCCCGCGCGTCCGCGAACGACGATGATCCCCCCTCGCAGGAGTCGAACCATCCACATACGCGACCTCGCGGTCGGCGGAAGCGCCCCGGTCATGGTCCAGTCGATGGCGGCCACGCGGACGCGAGACGTCGAAGCCACCGTCCGGCAGGTCGAGATCCTCGAAGAGGCCGGCGCCGACCTGGTCCGGATCGCGATCGACAGCGACGCCGACGTCGACGCCCTCGCAGAGGTGCGGCGCCGGACGCGTGCGCTGCTCTCGGTCGACCTGCAGGAGAACTACCGGCTCGCCCGGAGAGTGGCGCCCTACGTCGACAAGATCCGCTACAACCCGGGGCACCTGCACCACCACGAGAAGGACAAGCCGGTCGCGGAGAAGGTCGCGTTCCTGGTCGGAGTGGCGCGCGAGCACGGGCTGGCGCTGCGGATCGGCGTCAACGCCGGCTCGATCGACCCGGAGTACGTGCGGAGGTTCGAGAACGACGACGTCGGCGCGATCGTTCAGTCCGCTCTGGACCACTGCGACATGGTCGACGACCTCTCCTTCTCCGACTACGTCGTCTCGATCAAGGACTCCGATCCGCGGCTGGTGATCGAGGCCAACCGCCGGCTGGCGGAGGCGCGGCCCGACGTCCCGCTGCACCTGGGCGTGACCGAGGCGGGCATGCCACCGGAGGGCGTGATCAAGACACGCATCGCCTTCGAGCAGCTCCTATCGCGCGGCATCGGCGACACGATCCGCGTCTCCCTCACGGTGCCCTTCGACGACAAGGGCCAGGAGATCGTGGTCGGCCGGCAGATCCTGGCGGACATCGAGGCCGGACGGTTCCGCTCCGTGCCGCCCAACTTCTTCGACGGGCTCAACATCATCGCCTGTCCGAGCTGCAGCCGCGTGGAGAACGAGCGCTTCGTCGAGCTCGCCCAGGAGGTGAAGGAGATGACGCGCTACGCGGCGGAGCACGACCTCACGATCGCAGTGATGGGCTGCCGCGTGAACGGCCCGGGCGAGACGGACGACGCGGACCTGGGCCTGTGGTGCGGGCCGAAGCACGTGAACCTCAAGAAGGGCCCCGAGGAGCTAGGAGCGTTCCCGTACGACGCGATCCTGGCGCGGCTACGGATCGAGCTGGACGCGTTGATCGCCGCCCGCGCGAGCTGACCTACTCGAACTTGGCCCCGCCGCCGACGACGTAGGCGAAGCCGGTGCTCCAGTCCGTGCCGCCGCAGGAGAGCGTCGAGTTGTACTTGGCCGCGAAGGTCGCGTCCTCGAACGCCTTGATGCGCAGCACGTAGTAGTGCCCGCTCGAGTTCCCGACCGTCGACGAGCCACAGCCGCTGCCGGCGCGCGTGTTGTAGATCCGGTACTGGTAGTAGTACTGGTTGTCGTTCGTCGGGTCCTTCGGGAAGTCGCTCAGGTACCCCTCGTGCACGAGCACCGGGATGAACTCGCCGCGGAAGGACTCGTCCCAGCCGGCGTCGCCCAGCTCCTGGACCGGGAAGTCGCCGTTGTCGAGGTAGTACTGCTCGATCGCCTTCTGCAGGGACTTGATGTCCGATAGGCGCCGCTGGTCGCGCACCGTCCGCAGGTGCGTCGAGACGCGCGGAAGAAGCACGCCGGCGAGCAGCGCGAGGATCGACACGACGATGATCAGCTCGGCGAGAGTGAATCCCTGTCTTCGGGAATCCTTCATGTGGGTGGCGGGGGGGTGGAGCTCGGAGAAGTTGGTTCCAGAATCGAATCCCTATCGGCCCCCCCGGGGGTGGGCCTGAGCCCGATCCGGATTCCTCAAGGATTCGCAAGGACCGGTCGACGAAGGGCGCGAGAGACCACGTCGGCTCTCGCCCTCCCCCCCAATGTCGACTCCCCGAACAGGCCGCGCACCCGGTGCGACGGCGGTCCTCCACGTCGCTCCCACTGTGGTCGAGTGGCTCGAGCGGATCGACGGCGTCGCGCACCTGGGCCGCGCCGTCCCGGCCGGCACGAGCCCGGCGGAGATCGTCGCTGCCGTGGTGCTGGCGCGGCGCGAGGCGGGCGGGCGGACCAAACGCGTCGTCCTTGCGTTGGCCGACGCGCTCGCGCCCGACAGGATCCTCCAGCTCCCCTCGGACCTGTCCCGCAAGGACCTGCGCTCGATCCTCGAGCGGAAGGCGGTCGCGCTCCTGCACGAGAGGATCTCCGCGGACGCCGAGGAGCCCACGGCGCTCTTCCACGCCTGGGCGGGCGGTCAGGTGTGCGAACGCGACGGCGACCACACGAGCTGGCACCTGGTCGCCATGGACGAGGAGTTCCTCACGAAGCTCTCCCTCGCCCTGCGTGACCGCAACTTCAGGGTCGAGCGAGTGGCCGCCCTGCAGCTCGCGCCGCTCGCCCTCGCGTCCGCATCGACCGGGAACACGGGCGAGCCCGTCCTCTACGTCGTCACGCACGACGAGCGCATGGACGTCGGGCTGATCGTGGAGGACCACGTCCTCACGCGTCGCTCGATGGAGGGCAATCCCGCCACGAACACGACCGTCGCCACGGGCCTCTTCCACGAGGTGCGCGGCATCGCCGGTTTCTGGCGCAAGCAGAGCCGCGGGGACCAGATCCGCCAAGTCGTGCTCATCGGACTCCCGACCGATCGCGCGCAGCTCATCGCGAGCGCCATCGGGGGCGTCCTTCCCGATGCGAAGGTGAGCCTCCTGCCCGACCCGGAGGCAGAGTCCGCCGACGCCGAGGAGCTCAGGGGCCGAGCCACGATCCTCTCGGCCGCGCGCACGCTCGGCCCGCTCTCTCCGAACCTCGCGTTCCGACTCCCGCCACGGCGTGTGTCGGTCGGCCTGGCGGCCCTGTTGTGCGGCCTGCTCGCCTTCGTCCTCGGCACGCGCGTCGAGCACCACCTGATCGCGGCGCTCGGGGACCTGCAGGGAGACAACCTGGCGATGACAACGCAGGCCACCGAGCTCAGGACCGTCCACACGCGCCTCGAGGTCGTCGAGTCCGACGCGGCGGAGCTGCGCCAAGTGCTGGAGCGGACCGCGCGCGTCGGCACCTTCGCGCCTCCGCTCCGGCCGCTCCTGACCGAATCCCTCGCCGCCCTGCCCGAGAACGCCGTCTTCGACAGCATTCGGCTGTTCGACTCCGGGGACCGCGACTACCGGCTCGAGGTGCAGGGCTCCGTCCACGGTAGTGCGGGGAGCGTCCTGCGCGGGATGCGCTCCCTGCGCGACTACCTCGGCCGGAGCTCGCACCTGTCCGAGGTCGACGTGACCCTCTCGGACCGCCTCCCGGAGGACCGCAACGCCAGCCAGGCCTTCCTCGTCACGGCGCACTGCCGGGAGACCTCGCCGTGAAGTCCGTCGGGAACCTCCGGCGCCGTCGCCTGAACCGAGCGACGGCCTTGCTCACTCCGGTCTTGGTCGCCTCGCTGTGCACGGTCGGGGTCATCGCGCCGCCGGCGATCACCTTCCAGGGGGCGCGAGCGAGTCACGCGCTACTGAGCAGCGAGGTGAGAGCGCTCGCGCACAGCGTCTCGCGCCTGGCGGAGATCGAGGAGGAAGGCGGGGCCGATCGCATCCTGGCGGCGACCGAGCGCCTTCGCAGGCTGATCCCGAAGGAGACGCCCGAGCTAGAGCTCCACGGCGTCGTCCGCGCCGCCGCCCAACTCGCCGGCGTGCGGCTCCAGGCCCTCTTCCTCGGCGACCATCAGGACGTCGGTCTGCCCCGCATCGAAGGGGACTACGTCGGTCGCCGCGTCGTGCGGATCAGCGCCGAGTGCACACCCGACTCGTTCGTGCGGTTCGTCGAGAACCTGCGCAGCGTCGGGCTCCCCGTCTCCGTGACGGATCTCTCGCTCGCCCGGTCGGGGAGCGCGGGCGCGACGTTCCTCGTCGAAACCTCTCTCTCCCTGTTCGAACACACCACGCCTCCCAGAACGGAGTCCGAGGACATCGAGCTGTGATCTCAAAGAAGAACGTCGTCGCCGTGTTCGCGTTGGGACTCTGCAGTCTCGTCTGGGCTCCACAGGTCGTGGAGAAGGTCAAGGGCTCGCCGAAGCCGGCTCCCGCGCCCGACACCACCGAGGAGGACGAGACGGACGAGCCCTTCGCACAGGCGACCCCCCAGGAGGACGACCCGGTCGAGGAGCTGATCGCCGCGCCCGCCGGGGCGGGACCAAGGCAGGTCCTGGACGGGTCGGAGAGCCTCCTCGCGAGGATGGAGGCCTTCGCCGGCGGGCCGGCCGGACTCGACCTCGGCGAGCTGGTGCGCGCCCTCGACGATCGGTCGCGGCCGCAGGCGACGGCCACGCAGGCCGCCGTGCCGGCGACGGACGTCAGCGGCGGTTCGCTGCCGCTCGCGGAACAGCGCGCCGACCTGGCGGACTTCGCGGGCACGAACGAGCTCACCGGCATCCTGGCCGGCGCCGACCGATCGGTCGCCCTGCTCGGCCACCGCGTGGTGCGCGAGGGAGACCTCCTGTGGAACGGAAGGATCCAGATCGAGCTCATCTCCCGGGCCGGAGTCCGACTGCGCGCCGGAGAGGCCTCGCTGTGGATGGAGCTGCCGCCCTTCGTCGCCGTCGGCACGACGTCGGAGGACGCCGAGGACGAGACGTCCGAGGGAGGCGCGCAGTGAAGCGCTCCCACTGCTTCTCCGTGATGCTGATCACGGCCGGGCTGTTCGCCTGCGCCGGACGACCGGGCTCGCTCAAGACCCTCGGGCCGACGCTCGCCGACCGTCGCGAGAACGCGGACGCCTTCCGGTACCGCCCCATCGAGGTGGAGCCGGTGCAGTCGGAGCCCGAGCCGGAGCCCGTCCTCGCCGCGCGCGTCCTCCCTCGGCTCGGCGACGACGCGCCGCGCCAGCTCGACCTGCGCGGAGCCGCGCTCTCCGAGGCGCTGCACCTCATCACGCAGACCGCCGGCGTGAACGTGTACCTCGATGCCGGGCTCGACCGTCGGATCGACGCCAGCTTCCCCTCCGTGACCCTGGACGACGCACTGCGCGTCCTGCTCGAGCGCAACGGCCTCGAGATGGTCGAGGAGCCGGCAGGTGTGTTCTGGGTCGCGAACCGCGACGGCACCCAGCTCGAGACGGCCCGCTTCCGCCTGGCGTCGATCGAGGCCAGCGACATCGCGCAGAACCTGACCGACCTGGTCGCCGAGGGCACGAAGGTCGTCGTCGACTCGACGCAGAACTTCGTGCTCGTGCGCGGGCCGCGCTCGGAGATCGACGCGGTCGCGGAGTACCTGGAGGAGGCCGACCGCCTGAAGGCACAGGTGCTGATCGAGGTCGAGATCCTGGAGGTCGCCCTCGATGACGGCTTCGAGCTCGGCGTCCAGGCGCTCCTGAACGACCCCAACTTCCTGGGCGAGGCGAACATCGACGCGGTCTCCGACCTGCGGACGGGCGACCTGTCCTTCACGAGCCTGATCAGCCTGAAGGACGCTTCGGTCGACCTGACCATCAACGCCCTCGAGTCCTACGGCCTGGTCAACGTGATCAGCTCGCCGCGCGTCCTCGCGGTGGACAACACCCAGTCGAAGATCGACGTCGTCCGTGAGATCCCCTACATCCAGACCACGACTTCCATCACCAGCCAGGCCGGCCAGCAGGGGACGACCTCGCAGCAGGAAGTGGAGTTCAAGGAGGCCGGGATCAAGCTGACCGTGACGCCCGCGGTCCAGGCCGAGGGAGTCGTCCAGCTCGCGCTCGAGCAGGAGTTCTCGGAGGTCGTCGACCAGTTCCTCGGGATCCCCGTGCTCGACTCGCGCAAGATCGTCTCGCAGTTCCTCGTCGGCGAGTCGGAGACCGTCGTGATCGGCGGTCTGATCCAGACTCGCACGGAGGAGAAGGACCGCGGCGTTCCGGTGCTGATGCACATCCCCCTCATCGGCCGGCTCTTCCGCAGCGACGAGGACCGGCTCGCCCGGCGCGAGCTGGTCGTGATGATCACGCCGCGCATCCTCGCGCCGGCGCAGGCCGCGGCGTACTCCAGGAAGTACCGGGCGAACTACGAGGAACGCCTGCGCAGCCAGGGAGTCTCCGAGGAGGAATGACGGCCGCCCCCCGCAAGCGCCTCGGCGATCGCCTGATCGAGCGAGGCGTCCTGACGCTCGACCGGCTCAAGGTCGCGCTCCGCGAGCAGGAGCGCCACCATCGGCCGCTGGGGGAGATCCTCCAATCGATCGGGTTCGTCGAGGAGAAGGACCTCGTCTCGCTCCTCGCCGAGGACCACGGCCTGGAGTTCCTGACGGCGAAACAGGTCCGGCCGGACCCGTTGCTCCTGTCGATGCTGGACCCGGCCTTCGTCCGCGCCGCGCGGGCGTTCCCCTACGAGCTGGACAAGGGGACGCTGAAGGTCCTCCTGCTCGATCCCGACGATCCGGCGACGATCGAGCACGTCCGCGAGCGCTTCCCCTACCCGCTCGTTCCGGCTCTGACGACCGAGAAGGAGCTGAACACGCTCGTCCGCGTGCACCTCGACACGCGGTCCTCGCGCCTGAGCGAGATCCTCGCTGGAGCCAAGGAGTCGGACGGACAGTGGACGCAGGTCGAGGAGATCGTCGAGGCGCTGCTGGTGGACGCCATCTACAAGAGCGCCACGGACATCCACGTCGAGCCCGAGGAGCTCGTCACGCGCGTCCGCTACCGGATCGACGGGATCCTGCAGGGCGTCGACAACCTGCCCTCGCACATGACGCAGTCGATCGTGTCGCGCATCAAGGTGCTGGCGTCGCTCGACATCTCCGAGCGCCGGCGCCCACAGGACGGGCGTCTGCGCACACGCGTGGGCGAGCGCGAGATCGATACGCGTGTCTCGATCATGCCCACGCAGTACGGAGAGAACGTCGTGCTGCGGATCCTCGACAAGACCGACGGAGTGCTGCGGCTCGAGCGCCTGGGTCTCTCCCTGAGCCAGCAGGCGCTCCTGCGCGAGATCTCTGCTCGCCCGCACGGTCTCTTCCTCGTGACCGGTCCGACGGGGTCCGGCAAGACCACCACCCTGTACGGAATGCTGGCGGAGGTCGACGCGGTCCACCGAAAGGTCGCGACGGTCGAGGACCCGATCGAGTATCAGATGCCGCTGATCCGGCAGAGCCAGATCGACCCTGCGATCGGCTTCTCCTTCGCCAACGGCCTGAGCACGCTGCTGCGGCAGGACCCGGACGTGATCCTGGTCGGCGAGATCCGGGACGGCGAGACGGCGGACATCGCCATCAAGGCCGCGATGACCGGACACCTCGTCCTCTCGACCCTGCACACGAACTCGTCCATCCAGGCCTTCGCACGCCTGGGGAACATGGGCGTCGAGCGATTCCTCCTCGAGGACTCGATGATCGGCGCGATGTCGCAGCGGTTGGCGCGGCGGGTCTGCACCACTTGCACGCGCGAGGTCCCGGCCACGGAGGAGGAGCTCCGCTGGCTCGGCGTCCAGGAGGCCATGCTCAAGCAGGGCACGGGCTGCGATCTGTGCAACCGCACGGGCTTCCAGGGCCGGATCGCCGTGGTCGAGACGTTCCTGCCGGACGAAGCATCCCTGGAGGCGCTCCGTGACGGCAAGGGTCTCGAGCACGTCGAGCGCGTGGCCGAAGCGAACGGCTTCAAGACCCTCGAGCAGGAGGGCAAGGAGCTCGTGCTCGCCGGCATGTCGACCATGGACGAGATCCTGCGCGTCGCCTGCGGCGCGCGCGTCACGAGGAAGGCAGCGTGAGATCGTTCCAGTACGTTGCTCTGACCACGACCGGAGAGAAGGTCACGGGAGTGCACGAGGCTCGCAGCGCGGCGGAGCTCGATCGCCTGCTCGAGTCGAAAGGGTTGCTCCTCAAGTCGGCGCACCTGGGGAAGGAAGACCCGCGCATGCGCGGATCCTCCAAGCTCGGCACGGACGACCTGATCGCGTTCACGTCCCAGCTCTCGACCCTGATCGGCGCGGGCATCCCCATCGTCGAGGCGCTCGAGAGCGTCAAGAAGCGCCTGGAGCACACCAAGGGAGCGGCGACGATCCAGAAGATGATCGCGAGCCTGCGCGGCGGCTCGAGCCTGTCGCAGGCGATGGCCCAGCACCCGCGCACGTTTCCGGACGTCTACCGCTCGTCCGTGCTCGCGGGGGAAGCTTCCGGCGCCCTCGATCGCATCCTCGAACGGCAGGCGGAGCACCTCGAGTGGGTGCGCGGCGTGCGCTCCACCACGTTCCAGGCGTTGATCTATCCCGCCTGTCTGTTCGTCGGCGTCCTGGGCTTGATCCTGCTGTTGCTCCTGTTCGTGCTCCCGCGCATCACGGGCATGTTCGCCGGAGGAGTCGACGACCTGCCGGCGCAGACGCGGTTCCTCATCCAGGCGTCGGAGTTCCTGCGGGAGAACTTCCTGTTCCTCGGAGCGGGTGTCGGAGCCGCCGCCTTCGCCATCTCGTCCGCCGCCCGGACCGAGAAGGGCCGCATCGTGCTCGACGGCCTCCTGCTGCGGATCCCGAAGCTCGGACGTCTGCTGAAGCTCATCGGAACGAGCAAGTTCTCACGCACGGCGTCCATCCTGCACGAGGCCGGCTGCAACGTTTTCACGATGCTCGAGGTCTCGGGGAAGGCCAGCGGGCGACCCTCGATGAAGCGTGACGTCGACGACGTGATCCTACGCGTACGCCGCGGCTCGTCCATGAGCGAAGCGCTCGCCGTCCAGCCCACGTCGGATCCCTTCCTCGTGCAAATGGTCGCCGTCGGGGAGAAGTCCGGACGGATGGGCCACTGCCTCGAGCACTTCGGCAAGCAACTGGACGAGGAAGTGCGGCGGGAAGTGAAGCGCTTCCTGTCGTTCCTCGAGCCCGCGCTCCTGTTCGGTGCCGGAGTCGTCGTGGCGTTCATCCTGCTCGCCACGATCCTCCCGATCTTCAAGATGTACGACTCGCTGATGTAGCCATGAAACAGACCACCAAGCATCAGGCCGGCTTCTCGCTCGCCGAGCTCATCATCGTCGTCTCGATCCTCGCGCTCCTGGCGGGCGTCGTCGCCCCGATCGCCATGCGCGCGCTCGTCACCGAGGCTCGCTCGGCGACCGCGAACGAGCTCGAGATCCTGGCCGACTCGGTCGGGGAGTACTTCCGCGACGTCGGCGCGCTGCCGGCCGCGCTCGACGATCTCGTCGTCGATCCCGGAACCTCCGGCTGGAGCGGTCCGTACCTGCTCTCGAGCACGCCCGACGCCGGCAACGGCCTGTCGGACGTCGAGTCGGACGGATGGCAGCGGGCCTATCGGCTCACGCCGTCCGGCTCGTCGGTGCTGACGATCACGAGCGCGGGCGAGGACGCTGCCTTCGGCACGACAGCGGACATCGAGCGTACCGTCGACGTCACGCCGATCCGGCGCGAGGTGACGCTCGAGGAGCTGGAAACGATCAACCTGTCGATCACTGCCTACAACGCGGTGTACCTGGGCTCGGATCCGCTGCCGGCGAACTACAACCAGCTCCTCGGAAAGCTGGTCTCCTCCGGGTATCTGCCTTCGAGCACGCCCTTCGCGACGGACGGCTGGGGGTCCGC
>Ga0302046_10006151_pt1 | contig 10492 bp, 5 predicted proteins | sample RVTome_11_FD_200261 | JGI IMG/M metagenome (GOLD analysis project Ga0302046, IMG submission 200261) | Soil microbial communities from uranium-contaminated site in the Upper Colorado River Basin, Wyoming, United States - RVT147D111 (version 2) ... | reverse complement strand
CCCGCGGACGCGGCGGCTACCGCGGTCGCCATCGTCCGCGTCTACCTCGAGCACGGCGACCGCACCGACCGCGCGCGCGCGCGCCTCAAGTACCTGCTCGCCGACTGGGGCGTGGCGGCGTTCATGGCGCGCGTGCGCGCGCGCGCCGGCGTCGCCCTGCACGCGGTCCCGGCGGCGGCGTGCGAGCCGCGCGCGCCGATCGACCGCCTGGGGCACGTCGGCGTGCATCCCCAGCGCGACCCCGCGCGCCGCTGGGTCGGCGTCGCCCTGCGCGTCGGCCGGCTCGAGGCCGCGCAGATGCGCGGGCTCGCCGCGGTGGCCGAGCGCGACGGCGGCGGCGAGGTCCGCCTCACCGTGTGGCAGAACCTGCTCATCCCCGACGTTCCGGCCGAGCGCGTCGACGCCGTCGAGCATGCCCTCGCGGCCCTCGACCTCACCTGCCGCCCGACGGCGATTCGCGCCGGGCTCGTGGCCTGCACGGGCAACCGCGGGTGCAAGTTCGCCGCCTCCGACACCAAGGGGCACGGGGAGGCGATCGTCCGCCACCTCGAGCGCCGCCTGACGCTCGACCAGCCGCTCAACGTCCACCTCACCGGCTGTCCGAACTCGTGCGCCCAGCACTACGTCGGCGACATCGGCCTCCTCGGTACCAGGATCGCCGTCGATGACGAAACCGAGGTAGAGGGCTACCACGTGCTGCTCGGCGGCGGGTGCGACGAGCGCCAGGCGCTTGCGGTGGAGCTTGCCCGCGACGTGCCGGCGGAGCGGGTTCCGGCCCTGCTGGCGTGGCTGCTCGAGCTCCATGCCGCGCACCGGCGCGACGCCGGCGAGCGCTTCGACGCGTTCGTCCGGCGGCTTGGCATCCGCGAGATCGCGCGCCTGCTCGCGGCCGCCGCCGGAGACCCGGCGTGATCGTCGAGATCGTGCCGCCGACGGCGCCGTTCTCGGCCGAGCAGCGCGCCTGGCTGAACGGGTTCCTCGCCGGGGTGCTCGGTCTCGACGGCGCGCCCGCGGCCGTCGCGCTCGCCGGGACGCCGGACGCGCCGGCGGCCAACGTGGAGCCGGCCGCGGCGGCTCCGGCCGACGACCATCCGTGGCACGACCCGGTGCTGGCGCTCGACGAGCGCCTGCGTCTCGCCGAGGGACGGGCGCTCTCCCTCCGGCTGATGGCGGCGATGGGCCAGCTCGACTGCGGGCAATGCGGCTATCTCTGCCGGACCTACGCCGACGCGATCGCGAGCGGCGCCGAGCCGGAGCTCGATCGCTGCGCGCCCGGCGGGCGCGCGACCGCGAGGGCCTTGCGACGCCTGACGGCGGAGGCCACCGCCGCCGCGGCGGGTGGCGCCGGCGCGGCGCTCGGGGGGGACGGTGCGCTTGCCTCCGGCGTGCCGGCGCCCGCGGAGCGCCCGCCGGCGACCGGCGCTCCGCGCGCGCCACGGAACGGCGCCGGCGGCCGGTCGGGCACGCTGCCGGGCGGCGCCGCGACGATGGCTGCCGTCGCGGATGGCGCGACCCGCGCGCGTCCGGCCGCCGGCCGGCTCGTGGCGTGCGAGCGCCTGAGCGATCCGCGCTCCGAGAAGGACGTCCGCCACGTCGCGATCGAGGTCGCGGCCGGCGGCGTGCGCTACGCCGCCGGCGACGCCCTCGGGGTCTTCGCCGAGAACGATCCGGCGCTGGTGGACGAGATCCTGCGCCGCCTCGGCGCCTCGGGAGAGGAGCCGGTGACGGCGGCGGGAGAGTCGCTGCCGGCGCGGCGCGCGCTCCGCCAGCGGCTCGACGTCCGGAGCCCGAGCGATGCGGCGCTCGAGTGCCTCGCCGCGGCCGCCGGCTCGGCCGCGGAGCGGGCGGCGCTCGCGGGCCTGGCGCGCGACGGCCTCGCGGAGGGCGTCGACCTGCTCGATCTCCTGTGGGGGTATCCGACGGCGCGCCCGAGCGTGGTCGCGCTCGCCCGCGCGCTCGGGCGCCTGCAGCCGCGGCTCTACTCGATCGCCTCGTCGTCCGCGGTCCATCCGGCGGAGGTCCACCTGACGGTGGCGGTGGTGCGCTACCGGCGCGCCGGGCGCCTGCGCGGCGGGGTCGCCTCGACCTTCTTCGCGGAGCGGCTCGCGCTCGGGGCGGAGGTGCCGGTGTACGTCCAGCCGACGCGCGAGTTCCGGCCGCCCGCCGACGGCGACACGCCGGTGATCATGATCGGGCCCGGGACGGGCGTGGCGCCGTTCCGTGCCTTCCTGCAGGAGCGCCGCGCCCGCGGCCACCGCGGGCGCAACTGGCTCTTCTTCGGCAACCCCCACCGCGACCTCGACTTCCTCTACCGGCGCGAGCTCGAGGCCGCGCTCGCCGCCGGCCTGCTGACGCGTCTCGACACCGCCTTCTCGCGCGACCAGCCGCGGAAGGTCTACGTCCAGCACCGCATGCGCGAGCACGGGCGCGCGCTCTGGGCGTGGCTCGTCGAGGGCGCGTGCGTGTACGTCTGCGGCGACGCCCGGCGCATGGCGCCCGACGTCCACCGCGCCCTCGAGGCGATTGCCGCCGAGCACGGCGGTCGCGGCGCCGAGGGCGGCGCCGCGTTCGTCCGCGACCTTGCGCGCCAGGGGCGCTACCTTCGTGACGTCTACTGAGCCGGGCATGAGACGCGGCGCGGCCGCCGGCGGGGTGGTGCGCGGCCGCGCGCGGGCGCGGGCAGGCGAGGGCGGGGACGACGCGCCCGCCGACCTGCCCACGTTGCTCGCGAGCCTGCTCGCGGAGCAGCAGGATCTCGCGCCCGTCGAGCGCTTCGCACGGCGGGCGGAGTCAGCGGCGGCGCGGCGTGCCCGGCCGCGCTACGAGGACCTGATCCCGCTCTCCGCGCCCGCGCCGGGCGAGCAGTACGCGTTTCGGGTCGACCTCGACCGCTGCACCGGCTGCAAGGCCTGTGTCGCCGCCTGTCACAGCCTGAACGGCCTCGAGGCCGACGAGAGCTGGCGGCGCGTCGGCGTGCTCTACGGCACGGCGCCGGCGGCGCCCGCACAGGTGACGGTCACGACCGCATGCCACCACTGCGAGGACCCGGCGTGCCTCTCGGGCTGTCCGGTCGCGGCCTACGAGAAGGACCCGGCGACGGGCATCGTCCGGCACCTCGACGACCAGTGCATCGGCTGCCGCTACTGCACGCTGACCTGCCCCTACGACGTGCCGCGCTACAGCGCGGCCAGGGGCATCGTCCGCAAGTGCGATCTCTGCGCCGGCCGGCTCGCCGCCGGCGAGGCGCCGGCGTGCGTCCAGGGCTGCCCGACGCGGGCGATCAGCGTGACCACCGTCCGGACGGGCGTGGATCCGGTCCGGCCGCTCCTGCCGGTGCGGCCCGGTGCCATGCCCGACGCCGCGCTCACCCGGCCGACGACCGTCTACGCGACGGCGCGGCCGGCGGCCGGTGGCCTGCTGCCCGCCGACGCCGCCCGGCCGCGGCCGGGCGAGGCGCACGCGCCGCTCGCCGTCATGCTGGTGCTGACGCAGTGGGCGGCAGGGGTCCTCGGCGTCGAGGCCCTTCTCGGGCTGCTCGCACCCCGGCCCGCGGGCACGGCGGCGATCGTCGTCGCACTCGCCCTCGCGGGCGTCGGCTTCGCCGCCAGCGTCGCGCACCTCGGGCGGCCGCTCCAGGCCTTTCGCGTCGTGCTCGGCCTCCGCACCTCGTGGATGAGCCGGGAGATCGTGACGTTCGGGGTCTTCGCCGCGGTCGGCGTGGCGTACCTCGGGACGCTCGCCGCCGCGGCCGCGGCGTCCGGCGCCGCCGCGCATGGTCCGGCCGCGGCGGTCGGCGGCGCCGTATCCGCGGCCGGCGCCCGGCTCGCCGCGGCGTCGCCGCCGCTCGCTGCTCTCTGGCCCGCCCCCGGCGCCCGCGCCTGGCCGCTCGCGCTCGCGGTGCTGGCGCTCGCCGGCGTCGCCAGCTCGGTCATGATCTACGCCGTGACCGGCCGCGCGCTCTGGTCGTGGCGGCGGACGGCGGTCCGCTTTGCCGGCACGACGGTCGCCGGGGGCGCCGCCCTCGCGCTCGCGGCGCTGGCGCTCCCGGCGGCACGCGCCGGCGCCTGGACGCCGGCGGCCCTCGCCGGCGCGCTCGCTGCCGCCACCGCCGTCAAGCTCGTCGCCGAGCTCGCGCTGCTCGCGCCGGGCGCCGCCCCGGGCACCGCGCTCGCCCGCACCGCCGGCCTCCTGCGCGGCCCGCTCCGGGCGCTCCTCGTCGGGCGGGTCGCGCTCGCGCTGCTCGGCGGCCTCGTGCTCCCCGCCACGCTCGTCGCCGCCATGGGCGCCGCCGCTGCCGGGGGGGCGCTCGGCGGCGCGCCGATCCCCGCGCTCGCGCTCGCGATGCTCGCCGCGCTCCTCGCCGCCGAGCTCCTCGAGCGCCACCTCTTCTTCACGGCGATGGCGGCCCCCGCCATGCCGGGGTGCTGAGGTCGCGTGTCGCCCGCCGACGCTCTCCGCGCCTGGATTCGCCGCCGCGACGGCCCGCTCACGCGCGACCTCGTCCGCACCCCCGGCCGCTTCGGCCTCGGCCAGGTGCCGGCGCGCCTCGCGCCCGAGGCGACGACGACGAGCGTGTGCGGCTTCTGCTCGACCGGCTGCGGCCTCAGCGTCCATGTGCGTGCCGGCACGGCCGTGAACCTCTCGCCCGACCCCGCGCATCCGGTCAATCGCGGCCTCGCCTGTCCCAAGGGCTGGGAGGCGCTGGCACCCCTCGCCGCGGCCGATCGCGCCACCCGGCCGCTGCTGCGGAGCGCGCGCGGGGTGCTCGAGCCGGTCGGGTGGGAGCAGGCGCTCGCGACCTTCACGGCCCGCCTGCGCGCCGTCCAGGCGCGCCACGGGGCCGAGGCCGCGGCGTTTCTCAGCACCGGGCAGATCGCAACCGAGGAGATGGTCTACCTCGGCGCGCTCGCCAAGCTCGGCATGGGCATGGTGCACGGCGACGGCAACACCCGCCAGTGCATGGCGACCGCGGTGACCGCCTACAAGGAGGCGTTCGGGTTCGACGCGCCTCCCTACACGTACGCCGACTTCGAGCAGTCGGACGTGATCATCCTCGTCGGCGCGAATCTGTGCGTCGCGCACCCGATCATGTGGGAGCGCATCGCCGCCAACCCGCACCGTCCGACGATCGTGGTGCTCGACCCGCGCGCGACCGAGACCGCGCTCGCGGCGACCGAGCACTACGCGCTGGCGCCCAGGTCCGACCTGCCGCTCCTCTACGGCGTCGCGCGCGTCCTGATCGCGCGCGGCTGGCTCGACCACCGCTTCATCGCCGCCCACACCCGTGGCTTCGAGGCCTTTGCGGCGCACGTGGCGGCGTTCGACGGCGCGCGCGTCGCGCGCGCGACCGGTCTGGACGCGGCCGCGGTCGAGCGCCTCGCCGCGACCATCCACCGCGGCCGGCGGGTCTCGTTCTGGTGGACGATGGGCGTCAACCAGGGACACGAGGGCGTGCGGGTCGCACAGGCGATCATCAACCTCGCTCTGATGACGGGCAACCTCGGCCGCCCCGGCACCGGCGCCAACTCGATCACCGGCCAGTGCAACGCGATGGGCTCGCGCCTCTTCAGCAACACCACCGCGCTCTTCGGCGGGCGCACGTTCACCTCGGCGGCGGACCGGGCCGCGGTCGCCCGCATCCTCGGCGTCGACGCCGCGCGCATCCCCGACCGCGAGAGCCTGGCGTACGACGAGATCGTCGCGGCGATCCGCGCCGGCCGCATCAAGGCGCTCTGGGTGGTCGGCACCAACCCCGCGCACTCGTGGATCGACCACGCCGACCTCGGCCGCGTGCTCGGCCGCCTCGACCTGCTCGTCGTCCAGGACATGTACACGACGACCGAGACCGCGCGCCTGGCCGACGTGCTGCTGCCGGCGGCGGGGTGGGGCGAGAAGGACGGGACCTTCATCAGCTCGGAGCGCCGGATCGGCCGCATCCGCAAGGTCCGGCGCGCGCCCGGTCAGGCGCTCGCGGATCTCCAGATCTTCCGCCTGGTCGCCGCCGCCTGGGGCTGCGCCGACCTGTTCGCGGGCTGGCGCACTGCCGAGGACGTCTTCGCGAGCATCCGCGAGCTGTCGCGCGGTCTGCCGTGCGACCTGACCGGCATCCGCGACTACGCGATGCTCGACGCGCACGGCGGCGTGCAGTGGCCGTTTCCCGAAGCCGAGGCCGCGCGCCCGCCGGCGCCCGAGCGGCGGCTGTTCGCGGACGGCCGGTTCTTCCATCCCGACGGCCGCGCGCGCTTCGTGTTCGAGGCGCCGCGGCCCGTCCCCGAGCCGCCCGACCGGGAGTTCCCGTTCGTGCTGCTCACCGGACGGGGCTCAGCGAGCCAGTGGCACACCGAGACGCGCACCGCCAAGTCGCCGACCCTGCGGTCGCTCGCGCGCCGGGAGCTCTGCGTCGAGATCCACCCCGCCGACGCCGCCGGCCTCGGCGTCGCCGCCGGGGAGGAGGTGCGCGTGCGCTCGCGGCGTGGTGCCGTGGTGGCGCGGGCCGCGGTCACCGCGGTGGTGCGGCCGGGACAGGTCTTCCTGCCGATGCACCACCCGGCCACCAACCGCCTGACGTATCCGGCGTTCGACCCGTACTCGCGCCAGCCGTCGTACAAGCACTGCGCCGTTGCCGTCGAGCCCGCGCGCGCGCCCAGAAAGCGGGCAGGCGATGCCCGCCGGATGGGCGCGCGATGAGGTGCGCCGCCGGCCCGCCGGGAGGCGCGGCGCGGGATTTCCCGGCCGCCGGGCCGGCGGCATGCCGGTTGCTCCGGACGAGGACGGAGCGCGCCCGAGCCGGTGCTCGCCGCCGCTCCGGAGACGCGACCGACATGCGCACGCAGCACAGCAAGCGGTGGGGAGGGCCGAGGTGCGGGTGCTGATCGTCGACGAGCGGCCCGAGCGCCTGGAGGCGCTCGCGCGCGCGCTCGAGGCCGAGGGCCACGACGTGGTGACGGCGCCGCGCGAGCGCACCGACCTGCACGCCTGCATCCGCGAGGTGGCGCCTGACGTCGTCGTCATCGACGTCCAGGTGCCCGACCGCGACGTCCTCGAGGACACCCGCCGGATCGCGCGCGAGCAGCCGAAGCCGATCGTGATGTTCGTCGACGAGAGCGACGACGAGAGCACGCGGGCGGCGATCGAGGCCGGGGTGGCAGCCTACGTCGTGAACGGCGCGAGCCCGGCGCGGGTGCGCTCGATCCTCGCCGTCGCGGTGGCGCGCTTCCGCGAGCACCAGCACCTGCGCTCCGAGCTGGCGCGCGCCCGGAGCTCGCTCGCCGAGCGCAAGCTGGTCGACCGCGCCAAGGGTCTCCTGATGGAGCGCCGCGGCTGGAGCGAGGACGAGGCCTACCGGGCGCTCCGCCAGATGGCGATGAACCGCAACATGCGGCTCGTCGAGGTGGCACGGAGCGTCCTCGAGATGGTGCACCTGCTATGACGGCGGGGCGCGACCGGGGCGGCGGACGGGCGGAGGCGCGATGAGCTTCCGGACGACCATCCGTGGGGGCGGCGGCATCCGGGGCCGGGGCGGCATCGAGCGCCCCCAGCTCCGGCTCGGGTTCGTCGCGCTGAACGACTGCGCGCCGCTCGTGATCGCGAAGGAGCGCGGGTTCTTCGCCCGCCACGGCCTCGAGGTCACGCTCGCGCGCCAGCCCTCGTGGGCGAGCCTGCGCGACGAGCTCGCGGCCGGGCTGCTCGACGGCGCCCACATGCTGGCGCCCCTGCCGCTCGCCTCGACCCTCGGCCTCGGCTCGATGGCGGTGCCGATGGTGGTCGCGCTCGCGCTCTCCACCAACGGCAACGCGGTGACGGTCTCCAACGCCCTCTACGAGCGCATGCGGGCGCTCGATCCGGAGTCGGTGATGACGCGCCCGGTCTCGGCGCGCGCGCTCGCGCGCGTGGTCGCGGCCCGCCGCGCGGCCGGCGAGCCGCCGCTCATCCTGGGCGTCGTCTTTCCCTTCTCGGCGCACAACTACGAGCTGCGCTACTGGCTCGCCGCGGGCGGCGTCGACCCCGACCGCGACCTCCAGATCGTCGTCGTGCCGCCGAGCGGGATGGTCACGATGCTCGAGCACGGCAGCATCGACGGCTACTGCGTCGGCGAGCCGTGGAACGAGTACGCGGTGCAGGTCGGAATCGGCCGGCCGGTGGTGACGACGTACGAGATCTGGAACAACGCGCCCGAGAAGGTGCTGGCGGTGACCCGCGCCTGGGCCGAGGAGCACCCGGCCACGCACCGCGCCCTGGTGCGCGCGCTCCTCGACGCTGCGTGCTGGCTCGACCGTCCCGAGAACCGGCTCGAGACCGTGCACGTGATCGCCGGCGAGAGCTACGTCGACGCCCCGTCGGAGATCGTGGCGCGCTCGATGATGCCGGTCGCCGTCGCCGGGCAGCCGCCGCGGCTGCCGCCGGCGTCGAGCGTGTTCTTCCGCCAGGCGGCGACGTTCCCGTGGCGCTCGCACGCGGCGTGGTTCGTGAGCCAGATGCTGCGCTGGGGCCAGCTCCGGGAGCCGGTGCGGATCGCTGCCGTCGTCGACGCCGTCTACCGGCCCGATGTGTACCGGGCGGCGGCGGCCGACCTCGGCATCGCCGTGCCGGCCGTCGACGCCAAGACCGAGGGCGAGCACGCCGGGCCGTGGCGGCTCGACGGCGGGCCGGCGCCGATCGCCATGGGCGCCGACGCCTTCATCGACGGCCGGACGTTCGCGATGGACGCGGTCGCCGACTACCTGGCGGCCTTCCCCGTGCGGGCGGTGTCGCTCGATCTCGCGCGCCTGGCGGCGCTGAACGCGGGGTGAGGGCCGCGGTGCCCAGCGCGCGCGCATCTGCTGCCCAGGCCGTGACCAGCCCGCGCCGCGCCGGCACGCGGCGGCGCGGAAGATCGCGGCCTTCGGGGCCGGCGGCGTCTGGCACGGAACTTGATGATGGCGGAGGGTGAGGCCGTCGGACGGCCTCGGAGTAACCGGATCCATCGTCGGGTCCACACCACTGGAGCGATCGCGGTGCTCGCGGTCGGAGGCAACGGCGTCTCGGCTCGTGTGAATGCGCGGGCGGACGCCGTTTTGCGTTTCTGGAGGACCGGACGATGCACGTAGGACGAAGAACGACACGATCTCGACTCCCCCGCTGGCCCGCCGCCCTGGCGGCGGTGCTGGCGCTCGCGGTCGGGCTGCTCGGCCGGGCGCTGCCCGCGCCCGCCGCGCCGCCGGCGCTGGAGCCGGAGAAGGACGAGCTCAAGTTCGGGTTCATCAAGCTCACCGATTGCGCCGCCCTGGTGATCGCCAAGGAGAAGGGCTACTTCGAGGACGAAGGTCTCTTCGTCACGCTCGAGGCGCAGGCGAACTGGAAGATCCTCCTCGACCGCGTGATCGGCGGCGAGCTCGACGGCGCGCACATGCTCGCCGGCCAGCCGCTCGGTGCCACCATCGGCATCGGCACCCGCGCCCACGTGGTGACGCCGTTCAGCATGGATCTGAACGGCAACGCCATCACGGTCTCGAACGAGGTCTGGGCGATGATGCAGGAGCACGACCCGGCGCTCAGGGCGCCGGCGCCGCCGCATCCGGTGAGCGCCGCCGCGCTCAAGCCGGTCGTCGAGGCGTTCAAGCGGCGCGGCGAGCCGCTGCGCATGGGCATGGTGTTCCCGGTCTCGACCCACAACTACGAGCTGCGTTACTGGCTCGCGGCGGCGGGGATCCGACCGGGCTTCTACAGCGACGGCGACACCACCGGCACGACCGACGCCGACGTCCTGCTCTCGGTCACGCCGCCCCCGCAGATGCCGGCCACGCTCGAGCAGGGCACGATCCAGGGCTACTGCGTCGGCGAGCCGTGGAACCAGCAAGCGGTCTTCCGCGGCATCGGCGTCCCGGTCGTGACCAACTACGAGATCTGGCGGAACAACCCCGAGAAGGTCTTCGGGGTGACGGCGGCATGGCTCGAGCGCCACCCGGCGACGGCCGTCCTGGTCACCAAGGCGCTGATCCGCGCCGGCAAGTGGCTCGACGCCAGCCTCGAGAACCGCCGCGAGGCGGTCGCCATCCTCGCCCGCAGCGAGTACGTCGGCGCCGACGTCGAGGTGATCGCCAACAGCATGACCGGTACCTTCGAGTTCGAGCGCGGCGACAAGCGCCCGATGCCGGACTTCAACGTCTTCTTTCGCCACCACGCGACCTTCCCGTTCTACAGCGACGCCGTCTGGTTCCTCACCCAGATGCGGCGCTGGGGCCAGATCGCCGAGCCCAAGCCCGACGCGTGGTACGACGAGATCGCCCGCAAGGTCTACCGGCCCGACGTCTACCGTGAGGCGGCGGCGCGGCTGCTCGCGGAGGGCCACCTCGCCGCGAGCGACGTTCCCGAGACCGACGGCTACAAGCCGCCGGACGCGGGCTTCATCGACGGCATCGTCTACGACGGGCGGACGCCGAACGCCTACCTGGCGCGCTTCGCGGTGGGGCTGCAGGCGGCCGCGGCGGGCGCCGGCGCCACGGCCACGGCCGCC
>Ga0302046_10006149_pt1 | contig 10493 bp, 10 predicted proteins | sample RVTome_11_FD_200261 | JGI IMG/M metagenome (GOLD analysis project Ga0302046, IMG submission 200261) | Soil microbial communities from uranium-contaminated site in the Upper Colorado River Basin, Wyoming, United States - RVT147D111 (version 2) ... | reverse complement strand
AATCGACTGAAATAATTGGTGGGCGCAGTAGGACTCGAACCTACGACCCGCTGATTAAGAGTCAGCTGCTCTACCACCTGAGCTATGCGCCCTAAGTCCGCTCTGCCTTGGCAGGGCGCACCGTCAAGGGTGTTCCACCCTCAAGGGTGCTCCCCTTACCACCGCGCTGCTTCGCCTGTCCAGGGTCGGACCAGGGATCACCAGAAGGGGCCAAGCTCCTCCCGCCTAATGCGGGCCTCCCGGTTGACGTGGGCGTTGAGCACGAAGCCCAGGCCGACCATCATGGTCAGCATCGAGGTGCCGCCATAAGACACGAGCGGCAGCGGCAGGCCCACGACCGGGACCAGCCCCGTCACCATCGCCACATTGATAAAGACATAGGCGAAGAGGCAGAGCCCCATGCCGGCGGCGACCAGCCGCGCGAAGGTGCTCCGGCATCGCAGAGCCATATAGGTAATGAACAGGAGCGCGAGAAGGTACAGCGCCAGCAGCACGGCGGCGCCGATGAAGCCCATCTCCTCGGAGAACATGGTGAAGATGAAGTCGGTGTGTTTCTCGGGGAGAAAATTGAGCTGGGCTTGCGTGCCCTGCATGAAGCCCTTGCCGGTGAACCCGCCCGAGCCGATAGCGATCTTCGACTGCAGAATGTGGTAGCCGGAGCCGCTCGGGTCGCGCTCGGGGTCGATGAAAGTCAATATTCGTTCCTGCTGGTAATCGTGCAGCCGCTCCCAGACATGAGGCAGAACCACAATGACACCCACGAATCCGGCGAGGAAATAGAGCCAGCTCACGCCAGCAAGGAAGAGAAGCCCGCAGCCGACGATGCCGAACAGCGCCGCGGTGCCGAGATCAGGCTGATCGAGCGCCAAAAGCACCGGCCCGCCGATCATGAGCAGCGGCGGCAGCACGGCATACGGCCACGACACCTGCTTGGGGGAAAGCCACTGGTAGTAGCGCGCGAGCGCCAGAACGAGCGCGATCTTCATCATTTCCGAGGGCTGGAAGCTGAACTCGCCATAGCCGAGCCAGCGCTTGGCCCCGCCGCTTTCAACTCCAAAGACGATCACCGCCGCCAGCATGAGCAACGCCACGAGGTAGAGCGGATAGGCTGCGCGCAGCCACCAGCGAATATCGATGAGAGCGACGGCGAAGAGGAGCGCAAGCCCAATGCAATAGCGCACGACATGACGGCTCGCCCAAGGCTCGAGCGCGCCTCCCGCCACCGAATAGAGCGCGGCAACCCCGACCAGCGTGATGGCGGTAATGAGGAGCAGAAAGGGCCAGTTGAGCAAGAGAAGCTTTTTTTTGAGTTTGAGCTGGGGTCGCTCAAAACCCTCGGCGAACAGCGTCTTCACTGGGGCTGCTCCACAGCGGCGACGGTTGACGACGCGCTCGCCTGATTGCTGGCGACGAAAACCGGCTTGGCCGCTGGATCGCGCAGCAGGACCTCGGTCATCAGATCGCGCACCACGGGAGCTGCCGCGCGAGAGCCGCCCCCGCCATGCTCGACGACACAGGCGGCAGCGTAGCGGGGAACGTCCGCCGGCGCGTAGGCGATGAAGAGGGCATGCGTTTCGCCCTCCCAGCCTTTAAGAAACCCACGGTTCTTCGCGCTGATCACTTGCGAGGTGCCGGTCTTTCCGGCCATTTGCACGCCGGGGATCGTCAGCGCTGAGCGCCCAGCGGTGCCGCCCTTCTCATTGACCACGGCAATCATGCCGGCGCGCACCAGCTCGAGGTTGGCTGGGTTGATCTTCAGGAGCCGAGCAGGCTCGGGCTCACGCTCGCCTGACGCCACCAGGCGCGGCACTACGGCAAAGCCGGTGGCGATCCTTGCCGTCGCGACGGCGAGCTGGAGGGGCGTCGTCGCAACATAGCCCTGGCCAATCCCACAACTGATGGTCTCGCCGGGATACCAGGGTTGACCAAGCGTTGCGCGCTTCCACGCGACATCCGGAATGATGCCTTGCTTCTGCCCCGCGAAGCCAATGTCATGAATCTGGCCGAGGCCGAGCTCGCGCGCCGTGATAGCAAGGCGATCGACGCCTACTCGCTTCACTGTCTCGTAGAAATAGACATCGCAGGACTGCTTGATCGCCTGGTGCACGTCGATGCCGCCGCCGTGGCTCTTCCAGCAGCGGAAGCGATGGCGTCCGAAGAGATAGCTGCCGGGGCAGGTCATGCGCTCTTCGGGCGTGATCACGCCGGCTTCGAGACCGGCGAGCGCGGTGACGACCTTGAAGGTCGAGCCGGGAGGATAGACTCCGCGCAACGCACGATTTTCGAGCGGGTGGTCCTTCGCCCGCGCAAGCTCGATCCATCTCTGGAGATTGGCCTTGAAGGCGATCTCGTTGGGATCGAAGGTAGGGAACGAGGCCATGACGAGGATGCCGCCCGTCACGGCGTCCAGCACGACGATAGAAGCAACGCGCAGGCCCTCTATGCGCTTGAGCGCGATGGCTTGCAGCTCTCGATCGATGGTGAGAACCACCTCCTTGCCGCGCACGCTCGGCGTTGCGCCGAGCTCACGGACCACGCGTCCATGGGCGTCGACCTCATATTTGATGGTGCCCGGCTGTCCCCTCAACTCGCGATCGAGGCCCTTTTCGATCCCGGCCTTGCCGGTGCGGAATCCGGGCACCCGCATCATGGGATCCTCGTCGATCTCGGCCTTCGCAGCCATGCCGACATAGCCGACCACATGGGCCATGCTGAGGGCATTGCTGTAGCGGCGGTATGTTGCTCGGTCGGTGCGCACGCCCGCCAATTGCGGGGCAAGTACGCTGAGCAAAGTGAACTGGCGCCAGGTGAGACCCTCGGTGACGAGCACGGGGAAATAACCGCTCTGGCGCCGCGCCGCCCGCATGACCCGGTCCTTGTCGGCGGCCGAGACCGGGACGATTCTCGAGACGGCGGCAAGCGTTGCCGCCAGATCCCGGCAGAAGGCCGGTATGACGATGATGCGGAAATTCTCCTTGTCCTCGGCCACCGTCTTGCCGGAGCGGTCGTAAATCGTCCCGCGCGCCGGCGCCACCAGCTGCATGGTCATGCGATTATCGTCGGAGAGCAGCCGATATTCCGAGCTATCCAGGATCTGCAATTGGCGCAGGCGCCAGAGCAGCAATCCGAATAGTCCCGCCTGCCCGCCACCGATCAGGACCGCCCGCCGCGAGAAGCGGTGGCGCAGCTTAAGGCCGTAGTCGGGCGGTTTCACATCCGACCCAAACAAGGCGTTTCTGACTACGCGCGTCAGGGCTGCCCGCCGCGAGAAACGGCGGCGGAACTTCACACCGTAGTCGGGTGGCTTCACGTCCACCTCCGATAGAGCGCGGCTCGTACCGGCCTGAGCCTGCCGCGCCTGATCCACAGCAGACCGTGCAGCACGACGGGAAAGAGCGCGATGGAAGCCAGGGCACCGAAGGCGATCGGCCACCAGTCGATCCAACGAAGGAAATAGAGCGAAGCGAGCAACCAGCCGAAGCACGCCACCACGCCGGCTACCGCGCCCCAGACGAGCCAGAGCCTGTTCAAGTCCTGTCCGTCGGTCAGCGACGGCGCCCGGGCGCCGGCGGTGGCGGCAATCAAGGTCATGAGCGCCCAAAACCCGAGCGGCCCTCCGCTCATGACGTCGGTCAGGAGGCCGAGCAGCATGGCGAGATAGGGGGGGAAGATCGTGCCGGGAAGAGCGCGCCAGCAAAATACCATCATCACCACGACGAGCGGCAGGATGAACGTCGCGTCCGCGGGAAGGCCCCACGGCACCGCGGTCGCGAGAACCGCAAAGAGCACAGAGAGCGCTGGCAGAGCCGCCTTCATTGCTGGGCCTGCGCTACGCCTTCGCCTGGCGGGACGCCGTCGGCCGCTCCGGCGTGCTTGACCGGTGCGCCCTCCGGGCGGGGCTCGACTGACGCCGTTGGGACCGGCGCGGGCTCTTGGATACCTTCGGGGGTGGTCGAGAGCGCGCGCTCCGGGGGGACGACCGGCGGATCGGTGCTCGTCAAGGCCGGCGTGTCGAAGAAGAGCACGCTCACCACGTCGAGCGAACTCAACTCGGCGTGGGGACGAACCTTGAAGGCGCCGGGCGATCCGGTCACGACGCCGACGCGTAAGCCCCGCGGCAGTACGCCGTCGCTGCCCGAGGTGTACACTTCGTCGCCAAGATAGAGCGATGCGCCGTCGGGGAGGAAATCGAGCCTAAGTTCGGCACCGTTATCGCCCGAGGCGAGCGCCCTTACCCCGGCCTGCCCGACCAACACCGGTATGCGGCTGTTGAGGTCGTTGAGCAGAAGCACGCGGGCGACCGAGGCGCCGGCACCAACGGTGCGCCCGACAAGACCGTCGCCATTGATCACGGCGTAGCCGATGCGCACGCCGTTGTCCCTGCCGAGATTGATGAGCGCGCTGCGCAGGAAGGGACCCCGCGCATCGGCGATGACGCTGCCCGTGATGTAATGCAAGGCAGGCTCATCGACGGCATTCAGCAGCGAGCGGAGATGCGCGACATTGCGCTCGAGCGACTTGGCCCGCCATTCCCATTGCTTGAGCTGCTCGTTCTCCGCCTTCAGCCGATCGATCTCGCCCGCCAGGCCGACATAGGAGCGCGCGCGCGCTAAGGCATGGCGCCCCATGATGACCGGCGCCGAAGCGGCTTCGAGCAAGGGCGCGGTCAAATCGACGAAGCGGTCCCGCACGTCGCCGACCGCGCCGTGACCGATGCGGCTCAACACCAAGAGGACGGCACAGAGGAAGTAGAGCGTGAAATTGAGCAACTCACCTGGGGCCCGCCAGGATCGGCGTGGCCTCGGCCTAAATGGTGAATGGCCCCCGCGCATTTTTCGCGTCATCCTTGAAGGTCACGCATCCCGCGTTTCCTTCCTCACTTTTGGGGCTGCTCAGCCAGCAGCCCCCTCCCGCTTACGGCCGGCTCATGGCTTGACCAAAAAATCAGCCATGGTGTCGAGCTGCTCCAGGGCCTTTCCAGTTCCTCGCGCGACACAGCGCAAAGGATCTTCAGCGATCTTGTACTTGACTCCGGTCTCCTGCGAGAGCCTCGCATCGAGCCGATCGAGCAGTGCGCCGCCGCCGGTCAGGTAGATTCCGGAATCGCAAATATCGGCGGTGAGCTCGGGTGGGACGTCGGCCAGCGCCTGACGTATGCCCCCGACGATCTGCTGTATCGGCAGATTCAAGGCCTGCGGGATGTCGTCGGGCTCGAGGATGATATCGGCCGGGAAGCCGCGATGCAGATCGCGCCCCTTGATATGGATGGGCATGCGCTCGCCGTTCGACTTGGCGATGGCGCAGCCCGCATCCTTCTTGATGGTCTCGGCGCTCGTCGCGCCGATCAGCAGATTGTATTTGAAGCGGACATAGTTGACGATCGCCTCGTCGAACGAGTTGCCGGCGCTGCGCACCGAGCGCGAATAGAGCACGCTGCCCATGGAGAGCACGGCGATATCGGTGGTGCCGCCGCCGATGTCGACAACCATGGAGCCGCGCGGCTCGTGAATTGGCAGGCCGGCGCCAATGGCGGCCGCGATCGGCTCCTCGATCAAATAGACCCGTCTTGCGCCAGCCGAAAGGCCGGCTTCATGCACGGCGCGGCGCTCGACCGGTGTCGCGCTCGCCGGCACGCAGATCATGATGCGCGGACTGGTGAAGAGCCTGCGCTTGAGCACGCGGCGGATGAAATGCTTGATCATCTCCTCCGCGGCGGAGAAGTCGGCGATCACGCCGTCGCGCAAAGGCTGAATCGTCTCGATCTTGGTCGGGGTGCGTCCGAGCATCGTCTTGGCCTCGTAGCCAACGGCAATGACACGGCGATCTCCGTCCCGCTGCTGAGTGACAGCGACAACGGAAGGTTCGTCGAGCACGATCCCGCGCCCCGGCACGTAAACCAGGGTGTTAGCCGTGCCAAGGTCGATGGCCATGTCCGCCGAGACAAAGCCCAAGACCCGCGAAAACATACGCCCGCCCCAATCTGGCTCCCCGCAACGAGCCATCTACGCCACGGTGCGACCGGCAGGCAGCAACTTCTCTGTGACAGATTCTTAGCCGTCCGCCGACGCAGCGCCATGTTGCGGCAAATCGGAGTCGGGGGCAATGCATTGGAGGCCCGATTTGAAAAAACAATTTGCTTGCACGGCCTCTCGAAGCAGCTCCTTGCCGGCAAAGCGCGAGCCGGGCCGACCCGAAGCCTCGGCGGTTTGCCCAGTTAAAGGGCACGGTGAAGGTTGGCACCCAAGCAGGCGGCACGCCTCCAAATTCCGGGATGGCCCTGAAGCGGCCAGCTTTGGGCCCGCCGCCCATCTTTAAGGCAAAGCTCGTGCCTAGGCGATTCTCACGAGGCGAGCATCGTCTCGGGCTTCCGCCGTCCCTCGCGCGCCAGCAATTTATTCAGTGCGCTGACATAGGCCCGCGCCGAGGCGACCATCGTGTCGGTGTCGGAGCCGCGGCCGGTGACGGTCTTGCCGTCGGCTTCGAGCCGCACGCTCACCTCGGCCTGGGCATCGGTCCCTTCCGTCACCGCGCTCACCTGGTAGAGCGGCAGCCGCGCCTCGTGCGGAACGATCGCCTTGATCGCCTTGAAGGTGGCATCGACCGGTCCGTCGCCGGTTGACTCGTAGGTGTGTTGCTTGCCGTCTACGTCGAGCGTGATGGTCGCCTTCTGCGGACCGCCGGTGCCGGCGATCACCGTCAGCGCCACCACCTTGATGCGGTCGTGAGCGCTCGCGATCTCCTGATCGACCAGAGCCTCGAGATCCTCGTCATAGACATGCTTCTTGCGGTCGGCGAGCGCCTTGAAGCGGACGAAAGCGTCCTCGAAGGCGTTGTCGCCGAGCTCATAGCCGAGATCCTTCAGCTTCTCGCGGAAAGCGTGACGGCCTGAATGCTTGCCCATGACGAGGGAGGATTCCTTCAAGCCCACGCTTTCCGGCGTCATGATCTCGAAGGTCTCGGCATGCTTCAGGATGCCATCCTGGTGGATGCCGCTTTCATGGGCGAAGGCGTTCCGTCCCACGATGGCCTTGTTGTATTGAACCGGGAAAGCCGTCACGCGGGAGACGAGCTTCGAGGCGCGCGTCAGCATGGTGGTATCGATGCCGGTCCAGAACGGCATGACGTCGCCCCGCGTCCTGATGGCCATGACGATCTCTTCCAGCGCGGCGTTGCCGGCGCGCTCGCCAAGCCCGTTGATGGCGCATTCGACCTGTCGCGCCCCTCCCCCCACCCCTGCCAGCGAATTGGCGACCGCCAAACCGAGATCGTTGTGGCAATGGGTGGAGAACACGATCTTGTCGGCGCCGGTCACGCGCGCGAGGATCATGCGGATCAGGCTCGCGAACTCTTCGGGCGTGGCATACCCGACGGTGTCGGGGATGTTGACGGTGGTGGCTCCGGCCTTGATGGCGGCCTCGACGCAGCGGCAGAGGAAGTCGTGCTCGGTGCGGGTGGCATCCATCGCCGACCATTCGACGTCGTCGGTATAGCTCCGCGCGCGGGTGACGGAAGCCGTGACGCGCTCCAGCACCTCTTTCTCGTCGATCCCCATCTGATATTTACGATGGAGCGGCGAGGTGCCGATGAAGGTATGGATGCGGCCGCGGACGGCAGGCTTGATCGCCTCCGCGCAGCGGTCGATGTCCTTGAACTGCGCCCGCGCCAGGCCGCAGATCACCGCCTTCTTGGCGCGGCGGGCAATCTCCTGGACGCTATTGAAATCCCCTTCCGAGGCGATGGGGAAGCCTGCCTCGATGATGTCGACGCCCATCTCGTCGAGCACTTCGGCCACTTCGAGCTTCTCGTCGAAGGTCATGGTGGCGCCGGGGCACTGCTCCCCGTCGCGCAAGGTGGTGTCGAAGATGACGACACGGTCGCCGTCGGCACGTTGCCGCGCCTTGGGGGCCTTATCCTGATTGGACTCCATTGGTCTCGTCCTTAAGCTTCGGGCGCCAGTCTAGCATGACTGGCAAGCCGCTTGAATTCTCTGAGGGTTAGATTGCCATCCCCTGAACGCCCGCCCCGCCTTAAGCGGGACCGCCGGAGCTCAGGGGCGTCTAAGGACGAGGCGCTTGGCGGCGGCAAACGCGCGAGCAGAGGTCAGCGGCCGCAAAATCGCGCCCGCCTTCATCCCGATCTGCCCGTTCAAGCGCTGCATGAATCACCTGCTCTTCACGCGGGAAAATAGTGCGAAGCGGTGTCCGGGGCAAGAAGGCACGTGAGTGGGCCTCACCCTTCGAGACGGGCCTTCGGCCCTCCTCAGGGTGAGGAGCGCCCGGAGGGCGCGTCTCGAACCAGGGCAACGCCTTAGTGGTGGACGCTGAAGCACCCGCGCCGCGCCGTGGCGGTGAGGCCGGCGAACTGTGCGTGGCTCATGTGAACCAGTGTCGCGTGATCTCCGCCCTCAATATAGACGTCCGGTTGCTCCTCGATGCTGTCGTCGACCACCACGTCCAGCCCGTAGCATTCGCCGAGCGCGGGAATGGCGCCTCGCACGCAGTCCTGAAATAGATCGGCAATCTCACGCTCACTCGCCAGGTCGACGTCATCGCCGAACTGCCTCCTGAGCTCCGAGAGCCGAATGTGGTGCGAAGCCGGCAATACCGCCAGCGCGTAGCCAACCTCATCGCGGAGCAAGACCGCCTTGGCGAGACGGTCGCCCGGAATGTGACAGGCCTCCGCTGTCTGCCTGGACGAGTTGGTCGGCTCGTGCGCAATCACGTCGTACTTGACGTGCTTGGTATCCAGATATCGTTCCAATGTCAGGGCAATGGCCATGTTCCAGCCTCCTTCCGCGAAAGCAAGCCTCGCGCGTGTAGGCCCGCAGCCCCCCGACGCCTCACGACGCGCGGCTGCTTGAACATGGGTGAATAATACGCCTATCGCCTCGGAGCCACAATCCCGGTCGCATCAGGGGATGGGGTTGGCGCGGGCCGACCTCGATATTCTTCCTTGGGTGCATCCATCCCTAACGCGAGCCGTCCATTCGACGGTGCCCCCGGCGCGCGCCTTCGCCGTGCTACTCCACGCAATGAAGCAGCTCACCCACTGATCGCCGCGCCGAACCTCAAAGATGCGCGCGGTGCCAGCCCTTCCGGGTTCGCCTGCAATTGGGCGATCAAATTGAAACGAACAGGTCAGAGACCTGACATTCACGAGGCTAGCGTCCGACTCATATCTCGTCTCGTGAGAATCGGGACCTGTGCCGCGGAAGTGGGAAACCGGCGGGAGAAGGTCGAAAGCAGCGCGCCGGTAACGAAAGTCCAGGCGCCGCGTTGCTACTCTGCCGCCTTCGCCAGTTGCCACCAGTTCATAGGCGACAACAATCGCCGTCGCTCCGGGGTCGGCAATGCCGCCCGAGTCCCTCGATGGAAAGGAGGCGGGAACATCGTAAAAAGCACGCCTCTGGGTGAGACGGCCCCCAAAAGGAAGACGAAGCTCTTCCACAGCGTAGATGCGCACCCGGGAGGCAAGCGAGACCATGTAGGACAGAATGCCCCGACGCGGATCCGGAAAGATGCAGTCGGGTGTTGCTTCGAAACGATCTATGAATGGTCCAAGAGCGACGCCGGGCGAGGTCAACAAAGCCATTGCGGAAATGAACGTCCCGACAGCGATCAAGCGCGACCTACCGATCAAGGAGATTGGTGGTCCCAACAGGATCGAGATTTTTGTGTATGCGGGTCGCATGGCCTCGTTCCTAGGAGGCTTCGACGCCAGATTACACGGCGTCTGATCACGTCCCTACCCCTTTAACCTTGTCGGTGCGGCGGCGCTTGGGCGTGGCGCGTGGCGAGGGGCCGAGATCGCCGTCAGGCAGGGCGACGAAGATGAGCACGCCGAGCACCGCCATATAGAAGCGGAAGGCGGGCTCCTGGCCGTTCCAGGTCTGCGACTGCCACATGGCGAACCATTCGCCGGCCACCACCATGAAGCCGAAGAACCAGACGAGGAAAGCGAGCGTGGCGGCGGCAATCACGAGGGTCTTGGCCTGATTGAAGACCGCTCCTGGCGCGTTCCGCACCTGGATGAGGCGGATGGCCCCGGCCAGGAACAGGATGCCGGTCACGCCCTCGGCGGCGATGATGAGCGCGTAGGCGATCTGCCACAGCACGGGATTGGTGATCGACCGGTATATGAGCGCATTGCCGGGGAAGGTCGTGTCCATGCTCATCACGTGCTGCACGAACAGATAGTTGGTGCCGTAGTCGGTGATGTTGTCGAAGGTGACGAGCAGGCAGAAGGCGGCGAGCACGAGGCTCATGGTGATTTTGGCGTAGCGCGCGATCAGCATTGAGAACTCCCCTGCCCCGGACTCAATTTCCCCCTCTCCCCAGCGGGGAGAGGGTTGGGGTGAGGGGGATAAAGGGTCGGCGGGTGAGCCCCCTCACCCGGCGCGCCAAGCGCGCCGACCTCTCCCCAACGGGGAGAGGTTAAGTCAGTTCTTGCTCTTGTCGACCATCTTGCGCTCGGCGATCCACGGCATCATCTCG
>Ga0302046_10006148_pt1 | contig 10494 bp, 9 predicted proteins | sample RVTome_11_FD_200261 | JGI IMG/M metagenome (GOLD analysis project Ga0302046, IMG submission 200261) | Soil microbial communities from uranium-contaminated site in the Upper Colorado River Basin, Wyoming, United States - RVT147D111 (version 2) ... | reverse complement strand
CTTGATTCTGGCGAGGCTTGACGGCGAGCTGGCCTTGATGGCCGGGCTGCTCTACGGCGCCGGGCTGCGGCTGATGGAGTGCATGCGACTTTGGCTCAAGCACGTCGACTTTGGTCAGACCCAGACCGTGGTACGCCACGGGAAGGGTAGGAAGGACCGAGTCACAATGCTTCCGGCGCGGCTGGTGGAGCCACTTCGATGGCAGCGAAGGCGAGTCACTGCCATCCATGAGCAGGACCTCCGGGAAGGAGTAGACGAAGTGTATCTGCCCCATGCCCGAGCTCGCAAATACCCGGGCGCCAGGTTTGAGCCGGCGTGGCAGTATCGGTTTCCGGCGTCGCAACGCTCATGCGATCCCCGATCGGGTAAGGCCATGCGCCACCACAACAACGAGAAAATGCTGTAACGGTCGGTGACTAGCGCCGTGAGGGACGCTGGACTCACCAAGGCGGCCAGTTGCCATTCCAGAGGCATGCTTTTGCAACTCATCTGCTCCATTCCGGTTACGACATTCGCAGGGTGCAGGAGCAACTCGGGCACAAGGACGTCCGCACCACCATGATCGATTGTGGGGAGTAAGTTGTTATGTGCAGCAGCGCTTGGAAGCTCAATGCTTTCAAGACTTGGTGCTGGACCTGTGCACATAACGGCTCATGATCTATCTCCCGGCGGCCACCGTGGTCGCCCTTGCCGAGGAGACCGGTCATGGACTCATCCGAGCATCGAAACGCATCCGATCTGCCGCTTGAGCGTCTGGTTGCACGTGCCCTGAACGAGCTGGAGCAGCTTGGCTACAGCAGACGATCGCTAAGGCGCTACCGCACGGTCTGGGAACATCTCGTGCGATTCGCTCGCGAGTTGGATCTTGAAGAGTTCTCCGAGGAACTCGCAGCGCGTTTCGTGGACGCACACCGGCGCCGCAGCGGCGAGCATTCGGAGTTGAAGGAGACGTGGCGACGGCACATTCCGTTTCTTGTCACCGTATTGGGCCAGTTTGCCCGCGATGGCCAAATCGAGCGCGCTCGCGTCGAGACCCCGAGACTTCAGGTGCCGGCGGCCATGAAGAAATGGTTGAGCGAGTACGAGCGGTACGCGCGAGACCGACGCCATCTTCGTGCGTCGACGCTGCGGGGGCGGATGCGAACGATCAGGGTGTTCCTCGACGCACTCGGCTCAAGGAACGTCGCGAAGCTGGAGCACCTGCAGCCGGCGGATATCGCGGCGTTCGTCGCCTCCCGAGGCCGCATGTGTCCCCGCTCGATGTCGCGGACCGTGTCCGACGTGCGCTGTTTTCTGCGGTTCCTGATGCTGCGAGGTGTCCTGCGCCAGGACCTCAGCCCTCTGCTGCCGACGGTTCGGGTCGCGCGGGATGCCACCATCCCCTCGGTGTGGGAGCCCGAACTTGTCGAGCGACTGCTCAAGGTGGTCGAGCGCAGTTCCCCCAGAGGCAAGCGCGACTACGCCATCCTGCTGCTCGCCGCCCGCCTCGGCTTGCGATTGGGCGATATCCGGGCGCTCAGGCTCGACGATCTGAAGTGGGAAACGGCCGCCATCGAGATCACGCAATCGAAGACCGGTGCGCCGCTGTGCTTGCCTTTGACCGAGGAGGTTGGCCTGGCGCTGATCGACTACCTGAAGGCGGACCGCCCCCCGAGCGTCCTTCGCGAAGTGTTCCTCAGGGCCCAACCGCCGTTCACGCCATTCGCCGACGAGGGTCATCTCTATCACATCGTCAAGTACTGGCGGGAGCTCGCAGGGATCCAGTTCCCCCGCCAACAGCATTGTGGGTTGCACTCGCTGCGCCACACGCTGGCGACGCAACTGCTGCGCGAACGGACCCCGATGCACGTGATCTCACAGATCCTCGGACACGCAACGACGACATCGACGATGATCTACGCCAAGGTCGAGGTGGAGTCCTTGCGCGCGGCCGCGCTGGATACCGAGGAGCTGTGCCATGACCAATAGCCAACGTAAGCCTCGGTTCCAAAGCCCACTCGCCCCGCTCATGGAGCAGTTCGTACACACCAAGCAGGCCTGCGGATACCGGTTCGACGAGGGCACCCGGCTGCTCGGACGTCTTGATCGTCATCTCTGCGCCGAGGGACTCGCCGGCTGCGAATTACCCAAAGCGCTGCTCCGGCAGTGGCTCGCCAGGCAACCCCACGAGAGCGCCACAACACAGCAGTGCCGCATCTACCTCGCCCGCCAGTTCGCCGTCTACCTGTGCCGGCTCGGGTACAGCGCCTACGTCCCCGAGCGCGCGCTGTCGGCCAAGACCAGCAGCGGCTTCTGCCCCCGCATCCTGACCCACAGCGAGGTTCAACAACTGCTGCAAGCGGTTGATCAACTCACGCCGAACGCGCACGCGCCGTTGCGCCACCTGATCATGCCGGAGGTCTTCCGCCTCCTCTACGGCTGCGGTTTACGGGTGAACGAAGTCTTGCACTTGCGGGTGGGCGACGTCGATCTCGATCGCGGCATTCTGACGGTGCGCGAGGCCAAGCTCGGCAAGGATCGGCTGGTGCCACCGGCCTTGCCGCTCGTCGAGCGTCTGCAACGCTACGCCGCGGGCTTTGGCTCGCGCTCGTCCGATGCCTACTTCTTCCCTTCGTCCCAAGGCGGGCCGTTGAGCCATTCAGCGGTCTATTGGCTCTACCGGGAGCTGCTCCTGCGCTGCGGCATCACGCATGGCGGTCGGGGCAAGGGACCGCGCGTGCACGACCTTCGTCACACGATGGCCGTCCACAGCCTGCTGCGCTGGTACCGCGAGGGCGCGGACCTCGATGCCAAGCTGCCTGTACTGGCGACCTATCTGGGTCACCAGTCGCTGGCCGGAACGCAGCGCTACCTGCATCTGACCGCCGAGCTGTTTCCAGAGGTCACGGTGCGCGCCAACGCCGCATTCGGCGATGTCATTCCGGGGGGGATCGCCCAATGAAACCGACCGACTTCTCCGTGCAGGTGACGAACTTCCTGACGCATTACCTGGGCGCACAGCGGAATCTGAGCCCAAACACGATCAAGGCCTACCGCGATGTGTTCAGCCTGCTGCTGAGGTTCTGCCGTGATGTACGCGGCATCGCCCTGGAGCGACTGTCCCTGGTACACATCGATGTGGCTCTGGTGGAAGCCTTCCTCGATCACCTGGCCAAGGACAGGCAGGCCTCGATCCGTACTCAGAATCACCGTCTCGCGGTGCTGCATGCGTTCTTCCGCTATGTGCAATCGGAGGTCCCGGAACGCCTTCTACAATGCCAGCAGATCCTGGCCATTCCCCTGCGGCGCGACACGCGTCCCAATGTCGGATACTTGTCCAAAGAGGATCTTGCGCGGATCCTGGCGCAACCCGACCTACACTCGCGCGAGGGCCGCCGGGACGCGGTGCTGTTGAGCTTGCTCTACGACACCGGCGCCCGGGTGCAGGAACTGATCGATCTCAACGCCGGTGATGTGCGCCTGGCATCGCCCGCCCAGGTCCGACTCCTGGGCAAAGGGCGCAAGATGCGCGCAGTCCCGCTGATGGATGCGACCGTGCAACTACTGCGCGATCACCTGCGCGAGAACGCGCTGGATCGGCCCGAGCACGCCGAGCGGCCACTGTTCCAGAACCGCCACGGCGAGCGTTTCTCGCGCTCCGGAATACGCTATGTCTTGCAGCACTACGTCCAGGCCGTGCGCCGTGAGCATCCCGGCTTCACCCAGACGGTAAGTCCGCACACCCTGCGCCATACCAAGGGCATGCATCTGCTGCAAAGCGGTATCTCGCTCGAAATCATCCGCGACTTTCTCGGGCATGTTGATGTCAAGACCACCCAGATCTATGCGCGGGCAAACCTCGAGATGAAGCGACGTGCGCTCGAGAAAGTCGCCGACGACGCGCCCCTGCCCAAGATGCCCTCCTGGACGCAGAACAAGTCACTGCTCGAATGGCTGCACTCGCTGTAGCGCCGCGGAGGTCACCGCTGCGGATTGGCGGTCGGGGACCTCCTCGTCCGGCCCGAACATTATGTTGCGATCCGGTCGGGGCCAAGCCTGTCCAATCAGCAGGTTGCAACCGTCGCTGCGCATAACAACTTACTTCCCACAATAAATCTAAATGTGCAGCTGCACATTTGATCTACACCCACGTCCTGAACTGGTGTCGGCGCAGGGTGCGGAGTGCACTCGTACAAAGGCATGAGGTCGGAATCCTCGCCTGTAAGCGGGCGCGGCCGCTCGCGTGCCGGGGCTCCGCACCGCCGCCGCCGTCGTGGCGAGGAATGCCCCACCCCACCATCCGAAACCCATCCCAAAGTTTAGTTGACAAGTTTAGTCACTGGACTAAACTCAACCTCCACGCGGGGCGTCCACCCGACCCTGCTGGGAGGAGAACGATGAACAAAGGCCGCGCATCTGCGCTGGCCGGCGCTGCCGTGGCGCTCGGTCTGCAAGCCACCCCGACCTTCGCTCAGGACCAGGAGCTGACCCTCTGCTGGGCGGCCTGGGACCCCGCCAACGCCCTCACCGAGCTTTCCAAGGATTTCACCGCCAAGTCCGGCATCAAGATGAACTTCGAGTTCGTGCCGTGGACGAGCTTCGCCGACCGGTTTCTGAATGAGCTGAACTCGGGCGGCGAGCTCTGCGATCTCTTGATCGGCGACAGCCAGTGGCTGGGGGGCTCGGCCACTTACGGGCACTACGTGAAGCTGAACGATTTCTTCGCGCAGGAAGGCATCAGCATGGATGACTTCCTGCCGGCGACCGTCGAGGCTTATTCCACCTGGCCCAAGGGCTCGACCGAGTACTGGGCGCTGCCGGCCATGGGGGACGCGCTGGGCTGGGTCTATCGCAAGGATTGGTTCGCCCGCCCCGAGCTGCAGCAGGCCTTCAAGGAGAAATACGGGTACGACTTGGCGCCTCCCGCCACCTGGGACCAGCTGAAAGATGTCGCCACCTTCTTCCAGGGCCGGGAGATCGACGGCAAGACGGTCTACGGCGCCGCGATCTACACCGAGCGCGGCTCCGAGGGCATCACCATGGGGGTCACCGAGGCGCTCTATCCCTGGGGCTTTCAGTACCAGGACCCTGAGCAGCCCTACCAGATGGACGGCTACGTGAATAGCCCCGACGCGGTGGCGGCACTGGAGTTCTACAAGGCGCTCTTCGAGTGCTGCACGCCGCCCGGCCACACCGACGCCTACATGACCACCAACCTGGACGCCTACCGCTCCGGTCAGGTGGCCATGCAGATGAATTGGTTCGCCTTCTTCCCCGGCATTGCCAAGGACGACCAGGTGGGTGGCGACCGCTCCGGCTTCTTCGTCAACCCCAAGGCGAAAATCGAGGCCTCGGCCCTGGGCGGCCAGGGCATCTCGGTGGTGTCTTACTCCGACAACCAGGACCTGGCGCTCGAGTACATCAAGTGGTTCGCCGAGCCCGAGGTGCAGAAGAAGTGGTGGGCGCTCGGCGGCTACTCTTGTCACAAGGCGGTGCTGGAGGACCCGAACTTCCCCAATACGGCGCCCTTCGCGGCGGATTTCCTGCGTGCCATGAGCGGGGTGAAGGATTTCTGGCAGGAGCCCACCTACGCTGAGCTGTTGCAGGCCATGCAGAAGCGCACCCACGACTTCGTGGTGGCCGATCAGGGGACTGCCCAGGAGGCGCTGGACAAGCTGGTCCAGGACTGGACCCAGGTGTTCGAGGACGACGGCAAGATATAGCCGGCCCACCGAGCGCCGCCATGGACCTCGAAACCACGATGCCCGGCCCGGTGGACGGCCGGTCCGGGCAGGGACGGGCCATGCCCAGCGACGATGCCCGCGTAGCCTATTCCGGCGCCGAGAGCCGCCGCGGTGCGTCCGCCACGGCGCGGCCCATCGCCCGGCACCGCGGGCTCACCGACCGCAGCATCGCCTGGCTTTGCATCGCCCCCACCCTCCTGCTGCTGCTCGCGATCAACATCTTCCCGCTGCTCTGGACGGTGTATCTCAGCTTCACCGACTACCGGGCCAACCGCCCCGGCGTGCCCATCGAGTGGGTGGGCACCCGCAACTACGAGCGGTTGCTCGCGAGCGAGGACGTCTGGGGCTACCTGCAGGCCACCGCCCACTTCGTGTGCTGGTCGATCGCACTCCAGGTGATACTGGGCTTCGGACTGGCGCTGCTGATCAACCGCCAGTTCAAGGGCCACGCCACCTGGACCACGCTGATTTTGCTGCCGATGATGCTCTCGCCCGCGGTGGTCGGCACCTTCTGGACTTACCTCTTCCAGCCCCAGGCCGGCATCTTCAATTACATGGTCAATTTCTTCATCGGCGCCGGCGACTTCACCATGATCGGCGACGTCAACCTCGCGCCCTGGGCCATCGTCCTGGTGGACACCTGGATGTGGACGCCCTACGTGATGCTGATCTGCCTCGCGGGGCTGCGCTCCATCCCGCAGTACATCTACGAGGCCGCGGAGGTCGACCGGGCCTCCGCCTGGCGCCAGTTCTGGAGCATCACCGTGCCCATGGTGCTGCCTTTCCTGATGCTGGCGGTGATGTTCCGCGCCATCGAGAACTTCAAGATGTTCGACCTGGTGGTGGAGCTCACCTCCGGCGGCCCCGGCTCCGTGACCGAGCTCGCCTCCATCAACCTGAAGCGCGAGGCCTTCGAGAAGTGGCGCACCGGCTATAGCTCGGCCTTCGCGGTGATCCTGTTCGTCACGGTGTTCGGCGCCGCGAACATCTACGTCAAGCTCTTGAACCGGATGAAGCAGCGATGAGCGTCGACAGCACCCCATCCGTGGTGGCGGCGACGCCGCTAGCCCGCCGCGTGGCGGGGTCGCTGGTGATCGCCTACGCGCTGATCTCGATGATCCCGCTGGTGTGGATCTTCATGACCAGCTTCAAGACGCCGTCGGACTCCATCGCCTATCCACCGAAGGTGGTGTTCGAGCCGACGGTGGAGGGCTACGTCAACCTCTTCACCAACCGCTCCCGGCAGACCCCGGAGTATCTCGCCAGCCTGCCGCCGCCGGAGACCTGGTACGAAGAGCTGGTGCGCAGCCGCAACATGGTGATCACCGGGCCTTCCCGCTTCGTCGGGCGCTACTGGAATTCGCTCATCATCGGCTTTGGCTCGACCTTTCTCGCGGTGTTCCTGGGCACCTTGGCGGCCTACGGCTTCTCCCGCTTCAAGGTGCCGGGGGAGGGGGATCTGCTCTTCTTTATTCTGTCGACGCGGATGATGCCGCCCATCGCGGTGGCAATCCCGATCTTCCTCATGTACCGGCAGCTGGGCCTGAGCGACACCCATCTCGGCATGATCCTGCTCTATACCAGCGTGAACCTGAGCCTCTCCGTATGGCTGCTGAAAGGCTTCATCGACGAGATCCCGCGGGAGTACGAGGAGGCGGCCATGGTCGACGGCTACTCCCGGCTGCAAGCCTTCTTCCGGGTGGTGCTGCCGCAAGCCCGCACCGGGATCGCCGCCACCGCCATCTTCTGCCTGATCTGGTCCTGGAACGAATACGCCTTCGCGCTGCTGCTCACTAGCGGCACCGCCCAGACCGCGCCGCCTTTCATCCCCATCATCATCGGCGAGGGCGGGCTCGACTGGCCGGCGGTGGCGGCGGGCACCACGCTGTTCCTGCTGCCCATCGTGCTGTTCACGGTGCTGCTGAGAAAGCACCTATTGCGCGGCATCACCTTCGGAGCGGTGCGCAAATGAGCGCGCGAACGGATACCCCATCCGGGGGGCTGCGGCGCTGGCTCCGGCGCGGCCCGTGGGAGCTCGCGGCCTCCCTCACCATCGGCGCCGGCGTCTTCATGCTGATGCAGCCTTTCGCGCTGGTGCTCTACAGCTACTCCTTCGCGGTGATCCTGGCCGGGACCGTGGCCTTCGTCATCGTCAGCCATTTCCCGGACGAATGATCCCATGGCCGAGATCCGCCTCGAGAAACTGCACAAGCGCTTCGACGACTTCGTCGCTGTGCGCGGCACCGATCTGGTCATCCGCAACCGCGAGTTCTTCGTGCTGCTGGGCGCCTCCGGCTGCGGCAAGACCACCACCTTGCGCATGATCGCCGGTCTCGAGATTCCCACCAGCGGCCAGATTCTTCTGGATGGCGAGGAGGTCACGATGCTGCGCGCCGCCCAGCGCGACATCGCCTTCGTGTTCCAGCTCTTCGCCCTCTACCCCCACATGAACGTGCGCAACAACCTGGCTTTCCCACTCAAGGCCCAAGGGGTGGCGCGGGCGGAAATGCGCCAACGGGTGACGGAGGTGGCGCGGCTGCTCCGCATCGAGGAGATGCTGGACTGGCCGGTGGGACGGCTCTCCAGCGGCGACCGCCAGCGGGTGGCCTTGGGTCGCGCCATCATTCGCCGTCCCAAGGCCTTTTTGATGGACGAGCCCCTGGGGACGCTGGATGCCGAGTTCCGGGGCCTCATGTGCGAAGAGCTGCGCCAACTGCACCAGCGCATCGGTGCCACCACGGTCTACGTCACCCACGACCAGACCGAGGCCATGTCGATGGGCGACCGCATCGCCGTCATGAATCAGGGCGTGGTGCTGCAGGCCGGCACGCCCATGGAGGTGTACTCGCGGCCGGCCACCCGCTATGTGGCGAGCTTCATCGGCAGCCCGGCCATGAACTTCCTGCCCGCCGGCGGGCCGCTGCCGCCCGGCAGCAACCGGATACGGGTGAACGGCGCCGAGGTCGCGATCCCGACCCTGGCCGAGGGCAGCGACGCGGCTGGCGTCGAGCTCGGCGCCCGCCCCGAGCACATCGAGATCGCGGACGACGGTGCGCTGCGTGGCGAAGTCTTCGGCGTGGAGTACACCGGCGCGCGGCAGCTGGTGACCGTCGACACCCATGCGGGGCGGGTAAAAGTGCGCGCGCCCAACCACATTTCCGTCGCCCGGGGTGACCTCGTAGGTCTGCGCTTCCGCACCGAGCGCCTGGTAATCTTCGACGGCGCGAGCGGCCGCGCGCTCCGCAGCGGCGAGCCCGCGCTGGAGGTGGCCCATGGCTGAGCTCGCGCTCCAAGGCGTCACCAAGCGTTTTGGCCGCACGACGGCGGTCGATGACCTGGATCTGACCATCGCCGACGGCGAGCTGGTGGTGCTGCTGGGGCCCACCGGCGCCGGCAAGACCACCACTTTGCGCCTGGTGGCGGGGCTGGAGCGGCCCGACGCGGGGCGCGTGCTCATCGGTGGGGAAGACGCCACGGCGCTCCCTATCGCCGCCCGCGACGTGGCCTTCGTGTTCCAGCAGTACTCCCTCTATCCCCACTACACGGTCTACGACAACCTGGCCTTCCCGCTGCGCGCGCCGCTGCGCCGGGTGCCGGAGGCGGAGATCGAGCGCCGCATCCGCGAGATCGCAGGGATGCTCCGCATCGACCACAAGCTGAAGAACCGCGCCACCCAGCTCTCCGGCGGCGAGATGCAGCGGGTGGCCATCGGCCGCGCCCTGGTGCGCTCGCCCCATCTGTTTCTCATGGACGAGCCGCTTTCCTCCCTGGACGCCAAGCTCCGCGAGGAGCTGCGCCTGGAGTTGAAGCGCATCCAGGTGGACCTGGGGGCGACTATCCTGTACGTCACCCACGATCAGGACGAGGCCATGACCTTGGCCGACCGCATCGGCGTGCTCGCCCAGGGCCGGCTGGTGCAGCTCGGAGCACCGCGGGAGATCTACGAGCGGCCCTGCAACGAGTACGTGGCCCAGCGTCTGGGCACCCCCAGCATCAACCTGGTGCCAGGCCAACTGCTGCAGCTTGCCACCCCAACCGGAACGGAGCGGGTCGGCGTGCGCCCCGAGGACCTGCTGCTGGACGGCGTCGGCCCCGCTGCCTCCGTGGTGCAAGTGGAGCATTTGGGGGCGGAGACGGTGGTGGTGCTGGAGCTTGCTGGGGCCCGCCTGCACGCGCTGGCCCCCACCGGCGCGCATCACCAGCGCGGCGACCAGGTGCGGGTGGCGGTGCGCCCCCGCCGTGCCATGCTCTTCGATCGCCAGGGGAAGCGGATGGAAGCACACCCATGAACGTCGACCCGCTCGCCCTGCTGGAGGCCATGGCGGCCACCGTGCGCGCACACGCCGAGGAGCTCACCGCGCTGGACCAGGCCATTGGCGACGCCGACCACGGCATCAATATGCGTCGCGGCTTCGACGCCATCGTGGAGAGCCGCGACACGCTCGCTGGGCTTCCCGTCGGCCAGATGCTGCAGAAGGCCGGCATGACCTTGGTCATGAAGGTGGGGGGCGCGTCGGGGCCGCTTTACGGCTCGCTGCTCATGGCCATTGGCAAGGCGCTGCCGGAGAGGCCGGATCTCGCTGCGGTCGCCAAGGCCGTCGAGGCCGGGGTGCAGTCGGTGAAGCAGCGCGGCAAATCGGAGGCGGGCGACAAGACCATGCTGGACGTGCTGGTCCCGGTAGCCGAGGCCCTGTCCACCGCAGTCGAGCAGGGCGAAGCGGCGGATCGGCTGCTCGAGCTGGTGCCAGAGCGCGCCGTCGCCGGCCTGGAA